>JAABUI010000667.1_pt1 | contig 23741 bp, 20 predicted proteins | sample 5559111 | NCBI WGS metagenome assembly JAABUI01 (sample SAMN10711870, study PRJNA513365) | rock metagenome | isolation source: Antarctica rocks | place: Antarctica: Victoria Land, Buttleship Promontory
CAAGCAAGAAATCAAAAGTGACAACGTGGATGGGTATAAGCTGTTGACAAAGCGATAATGGACCACCGCTTTAAATCCAAGAGAACAAAAGTGTTGATCACCCAGCTCCAATGGATGCCTGACATCAGCATTCCTATGCCGACCCATCTTTCGGCTTTCCACGAGATTTAATCCAAGGCTGCCATCCCAATCAATAATTCTCCAACTCTCCTATCTCCCACGACTTTCCCTTCTGCTCTCCCTTCCACTTTCCCTTCTACCTTCTCTTTCCTCTCGCCTTTCCCCTCCAGCAGCACTCTCAGCCACCACACTTTCCCTTCTCCTCCCCCTCTCCCTCCCCCTTTCCCCCTGCGCCACCGACCCCCCATCCCCTCTCCTCTCCCCCTCCCTCCTCGCCCCACCCTCACTCCCCACCCTACCCCTCCCATCCCTGCTCCCATCCACACTCCTCTCCCCACCCCTTCTCGACCTACCCTCACTAGCCACCGGATTCAAATTCACTAGCGGATACGAGGGCTCTGAACCCCTAACAGGGCGCCCTGGTCCGTACCGGACTTCAAAGTCGGACAGGGAGCAGTGGGGTCGCGGGGAACGGTGAGAGCGGGAGGGATTGGTCCGGGTGCGGGTGCGGGTACCGGAGGAAGGTGGTCGAGATGTAGGTGCAGGGCGAGGTGTAGGTTGCCAAGGAGGAGGAACACCACCACCACCTGCAGGACCACTGCCACCACCGCCACCAGGACCACGAGGACCACCACCGCCACCAGGAGGGCCAGGAGGACCAGGAGGACCAGGGGGACCACCATCACCGCCGCCACCAGGAGGGCCAGGAGGGCCAGGAGGACCAGGAGGACCACCATCACCGCCGGCACCAGGAGGACCAGGACGACGACCCCCGCCACGACCACCACCATCACGAGGACCACCCCCATCCCCAGCACCAGCACCATCATTCCCAGGTCTCTTGTTCCCTGGCGGTATGTAACTCCCCTCACTGTGCTGATTACACGCCCAAACCATCATGACAACAGCGATGATAACAAACGCAATAGTACCGATTACAACTCCAACGATCAAACCAGTATTAGATCCAGAGCCATTCGTTTCCGAAGACCTCTGGAAATGCGTTTGGATCTGACGCAGCCCGGTACTTGGGCCTAGCGATATTTCCTTTGATGGAGGGTCAGGCGCTGATAATAGAGTTCTCTCACGAGGTGTGATTGCTGCTAGCATGGTGCGAGTCTCGTGGGCAGGTGCTACCGTTTTTTGGGCAGGTACTTGGCTGGTACTGGTTCGATACTGACGAATCTCAGATGGAATGGATTGCAGGGATGGCAACGGAATACCATGACTAGAAACAAGGGGACCATTTGGGAATGTGGGCATGCTGCTTTGTATTTTCCTTGAACACATGAACGAACGACTGCAAACGCAAAATTGACAGACTTGTTGATGAAGAAGTATGAAAAGCATGAGGCGAGGATATGCTGCTGGATTCTCGTCCACGGAAAAGGCATCATTTTGTTTTCGCCAAAACGAGAAAGAACGTCAATGGACGGGTGGACTTACCATAGGCTCCCAATCCGAAATCTGACAGTAATCCCGGCTCTGTTGGTAGCAAGCATAATGATTGAAAAGTTGCTTTGAGCATCGTGCTTCGGACTGAATGGTATGAAATGTATGGAAAATGCCAAGGAATGTTATTCAGCTAATGCAGGCTTGTTCGAAATTCGTAATTCATATTCAAGATTGGAACCATGATACCCAATATACACTTACCTCCAATTACCCAATGCGCGTAGAATCCCGTAATCCCAAACGCTATGCAGAATCTCAAACATATCTTCGCAGCCGTCGGGGCCTCAAAAGCTGAACAGGCCGCTTCTCCTTTTTCCAAATGGGTATACAACCAGAGCACTCAGGAACAGACCAACTGTGATCCCTATGGCAACCTGAATCATGCTATATCCAACATTGAAAACCATGCTGTTGATGTTCCCGGCCCCGTTCGTGGCGCTGCTGATTGTTGTGGTCCCATTCGATAATGTGCCATTCGTTGCTTCATTAGTGATCTGGTTTGCCGACGTAAGCCCACTGACAAGACTTCCAGAGGCAGCCAGGCCGGATGGCACTTGGACGTAGATGGCGGGAAGTAAAGCAGCAGCAGCCAAGCCATGGCGAAGCCGAGAATAGAGGTTACCGAGAACGCCTACGGCGAGAGCGCCTAAAGTGTTTGCTATTTGAACGTTGGTCGGGAAACGTTGAGCGGAGAAGTAATTGACGATGTAACCAATGAAAGCTATCGTAATCATGACAGGTGTTTGTTTCCATTTCCCTTGGTTGATTACAATGAGACAGAGTGTAAACGGAGGAACGAAGATGAACCTCCACCAAAACGGCATAATGGTCCTGCAGGATGTGTCACTGGTAGCGTTCTTGTCAATACCGCCGTAGAAAGAGGTGCCGATGGTAATTCCAAATCCAAGAAATAGAGAGTATATGATTGCGTAAACCATGCGTACGGAGCCAGCCACAAGATTTCGTGACTGCAGTTCGAGAGAGCCGCAGAGGACAGTGTACCCTGGAAGGATCAAAGCGATGGAGGATTGAGTAAGAGCAGAGAAGCAAAAGACTCCACCCCCTCTGATAGAGCCGAATGCGCGAGCAAAGAAGCTGGTAGCGATTGCCGCGGTAACTTCAAAAACATTGGTGTAGAGGTCAGATTTTGGAGCGACGATGTGCTGCATCCATCCAAGAAGACAACCAAGTATGAATGCTATTGGCAGATCGACCGGACGAGCATCGAAAGCAAAAGGACCGACACAGACACTGGCGAGGCCGGACACCCAGACAAGGGTCCACGGGCCGTACCTGCTAGGTCTGTGAGTTGTCTCGTCAAGCCGTTGTATGGCATCTTCTACCCCGATCACGTCATGAATGACTTCTTTATAGATGTCATGGGTGTCTCGAAGCTTCCCGAGGTTGACACCTTGTGATGTACGGACGATCTTGACTTCAGTTGTGTGAGTCGCTTTATCGTCGAATGAGACGATCATACAGCCAGGTATGTACAGAAACTGCCCTTCTATTTGGAGGACCCTCGCAGACATCCTCATGTATTCTGCGGCTTGTCAGCAATTACATGCAATGGGAAGTGAGGCTTCATACCTTCCAATCGATGGGTCGGCGCCCCGTATGACATAAGAGCTCGACACATTTTCAGGAGGAACGCATGCCTTTGCATTGTCTCATCTTGGTGTATCCGTATGTACATCGCTTCATCCGTTTTGGCTTTCGATTTCTTGCCACGCACCGCGTCCAAAAGGGGTCTGTGCTTCAGCTTTGGTCTGACGACAGACGATTGTTTGGCGCCTCCTGGCTGAGCAAAAACAGTTGAGGAGCTGACCAAGTCGGAAAGAGCCCCACTTGATTGATTTGCGGGGGTTTTGTAATACCACTTCTGGTGTTTCTGCTTTGGCGTGGAAGTACCGGAAGATAATGGCGAACCACCAGGCGTTGTGAGTGGAGTCTGGTCTGGAGAATCTGCTGCCCCGTCTTGCGATGACCGTAACAAGGGTAGCCCGCTACTACTTTGTCTCGCAGCATAAGCAGCCCCTCCTGGGCCAGCGGGTATATGAGAGATAGCAGATCCGAGACCCTCCTGATTATAAAGCTTCAGAAGTGAAGAAAGATAGCCTTCTCTGTATTCGGTAGGCCTGGGAACGTAGTTATCAGGGTCCCGCTCATAGACAGGCGTCTGGGCTCCCGAGCGAGGCTCTGGCGATTCAGAACGAGGACTAGACTGCTTCGACCTCTCTGATTTTTTGTGATGTCTAACAAATCGTGTCGCTGCGCTGACAAAACGATTTGTCGCCTTTTTCTTCCTCGGCTTTTTTTTCTCAAGATCGATATCCTCCTCTTGGTCCGTGTCATCTTCTATTCCATATTTCGTCCGCCTAGTTTCTAGCTTTTCAAGCGGTAAGTCGTTTAGGTCTATAGGCGTTTCCCCTTGGCCATTTAAAGGCGGAGAAGGAGGTGGAGATCTGACGACTATTCTCTGAGGTCTGTGAGGGGACGTGTAGCGCGAGCCAGGAGCAGACTGGCTGCCTATCATCCTCGAAAGATGCTCGGCTCTGTCTTGCGCCGACTTCTGCGAGAACACTTTTGCTGGAGCGTCCTCATCCTCATCCTCCTCTTCTTCTTCGTCGTCCTCATTCTTTGTCATCTCCACCTTCTTCTGATTCTCCTTGTCGTCGAATTGGCCAGGCTCTTCACCCACTTCCGAATCGCTCGAGGGTAGACGCATTATCGAGGGTCTGAGTTTGGGTACTGGTGCTCTGACAGTCTCGTCTGCAATATCTTCCGACTTTTCATCCCTAGATCTCCGAATTGAGGGACTCGCGTTGCTCCTATTCCATATTCCTGAGTCTAGCTTAGGCTTCGACTTAGCCTTAGAGAGGGGTTTCGGCTTTGGTGGAGCATTCGTGTCATCGCGGAGGTCAAAAGTAGCCCTCTGGTTTGTAGTATCAAGCGACTCTCCCCCCGGTGTGAATCGAACATTGTGTTTCTTCTTGGGCGGTCTCGATCCTTCTCTTGAAATTGGAGAAGTAGGTTCTGCGCTTCGGCCTCGATGATTTTCGTCGCTGTCATTAGCAGGAGTATAGGAACTTTCGGGCGATGCCATCACAATTGGACCAATTGTCTTGAATAAAACGAGTGCGTGAAGCAGATGGCTATATACAAGATTGGGGCATACGAAGAATGCAAGCAGAGTCTTGCTAATTAGGATATCCTTGTCACTGGATCAAACGGAACATCCCAGAAACAAAGACCGTTTGCGGCGAACAGCAGGTGGCGGCCGACCACGGGAGGGCATATTTGAAAGCCCCCACGACAAGATGATGTAAAAGCGGTATCAATTACTAGGAATAAGCAGAAGATATAGGGAAGACATATCGAAAGAGACGGCATTGTTCATGGGTCAAGCAATTGCTTCCTCTTAGCTTACCGCGGATACGCCGAGCCAGAGGGGCGAGGAAGGCGCGCTGCTGTCCCATTTGCGAAAACACGACGAGCTAGTGGCCCGCATAAACTCAGTCTTGGTCATTGAAAGCATTTTGCGCCTCTTAATGCTCCATCACTGAAGGCTAAGAAGATGGTATCATTTTGCGTGGGATGAAGTTGTTGAGTAGGAAGAGAAGCAAATTGCAGCAGAAGCGTGATTTTCCGGCGTAATCTCGGAAAATCCTTATCACGGTGGGTCCTAGCTATTTTCGGCCTGTAGCAAACTTTTCATCTACCTGGACTACTACCGTCTATGAACTTGCTCAAGAAACCAAAATTTGAGTCAAGGGCCCCCGAACGGTACGGACATGCTGCAATGCTCCAGAATACAGATCTGGACCATACTCGGCACCAACAGAGACAATATGTGGATCACTGGTAACCGAGGTGCTCCTTTTCACGCTCCTTTTACGTGGTGCTCCTTAGATGAAGAGTCTCCTACCCTGCAATAGAGGGATGTTGCACTGCAATGGGTCGAGCAGAACGATTCAATACCCTACAGATAGATAAGATATCTAGTCGAGAATGTGATATTGTGCATGGGCTTCAATGATGCAAATTACCGCATGGATCGAGAATCACTCATGCTGGAAAAGCTCAAACAGGGGGTGTCAGCGACCCTCGACAATGAACTCGGAAATCCCTGAAATAGGACTAGCGCATAAAAGTGTTCACCAAATCCCTTTTTCGAAAACTCAAGTCACCAAACTCTCCACCGCAGTATTCCCCACTGCGACTGCATTGATTTGGATACTGGAGACGTTGTCTGTCCTATCCTAGCATTTGCTACACCTTAAAATTCCCTGCAAGGCCTGCAAGGTCTGATCCGATTTCTTGTGTGCTAAGTCATGAAGTTTCACGATACCTGCAGGAGCGATGAAGCGTTCCTATCCTTTGCGACACTACGCGAAGGATTTGTGCAAGTTCAATGTCACCATCCGCTCCAGCCATATCAAATAAGAATTAGACAGCGATATGAACTACTCTCCAATACTTTGTTTTCTTAAGAACTCGTCTATTCTGGTTCTTTTTGGGTATATAGCTATGTCGACCATCACCTTCGTCTTCTTCATTATCATATATACCCACCTAGGCTCAACTCTTCCCAGTCCGCTTCAATAGTCAGCTCGACCCTCCTTTCTTTCTTTTTTGCAGTCTGCGCAACAGTGTCATATGGCCATGTGTCGAAGCCCTTTCCATGATGGTGCAGCTTATTGTAGGGACTTGAACCCAGGATGTGTCTTTTGTGGGCCAAATCCGCGATCGATACATCCATTCGTGACGTTCGTCTGTATTGGACACTGGGAGCAGCCAATAGAGGGCCGAGGATCTCGAGCGGCCAATGTGTCACGGAACACTTCGGCTGTGATAGAGATCGTGGAAAGTTCTCATGGAGATATCATCCAGTAAAACTTAGCAACATCAAGGTCTCGTAAAGGCCCCTGGGCTTTCAGTCTTGTCAACGCCTTCGTTTCCTTCTCGTTCGGTGAGACTTCACAGCGTTCAATACCCTGCTACTGGCCGGCTGATCGTCCGAGAGCAGGTTCGAGATATCAGTCCTATTACCATGGAGCCGACCATCGTCCCACCAAGCCACCTTTCCCAACCTTGTCATGCGAGTGGCTTGAACTGTATACCTGATCAAACGGTCTGCAATTATGAAATGCTGTGAGGCCGCTACCGTGTTCAAGGCGTTGGCCTCGACTTGCCGTAAGAAGTGCGCCATGGCTGGATCGTAATCACCAGGAAAAAAGTGCGCTTGCTGTGGAGAGCTTACGGTCACCGTGATGAACGCCGTGGAATCAGGATACGCGGGGGCGTCAAGGTCCGCCTCTGGGCGAGTCACATAATCCACAAGCCCCTGAATATTTTTGGTCACGAAGCCACCTGTACCCCTGGCTCCCACGCACGAATTTGCAAGATAGGCTGCCATCCCTCTGAGCTCATTCGGTACCAAAGTGATAGCATCGATGTCGATTGGCCCTGCGACATCCACGCCGACTGCCACCCCATCAAACGAAACGGCGAATGGTAATTCATACAGCGCGATATGGCCACCTTCGTCGTCTTGTGTGACCGAGTACTCCACCGGCATTCCACCTTGGGGAAGTATGCCTCCAGCGTACAAAGCCTGTTGACGGTTCAAGTGTGCTCCGTAGGCGCGATGACACAGCGCATAATCTGGCAACACAGGCGCAATAGGGATAGGCTGGACATAAGAAGTAAGATTGCCGGAGTTGAGCATCGTGCATTTTGATGTAGAAATTGTGGAAAGGGAAATGTTCTTGTATTTAGAAGCGAGACGTCAAGTTGGTGGCTCATAATGCTTGTAAGAGGCTAAGAAGCTATTTGCTTAGTTTCCGACTGCACTGATCGCGTACAACTCTTAGGCCCCATCGCCTCCTGGGGAATTGCGCGAGGTAGCCCTGAGCGCCGTGAGGGTCATAGCAGCTCTTCAGGCAAGACCATGGCTTCGCTCCGATAAGATGAGGACTCTTGTAAGCATCAGATTCCCAATGGTGCCTGCCTCCGTTTTCACTCCCCCACTCTTTACCTCATCGAATTTGCTATTAGTGAGGCCTTTGGCAAAGCGTTAAGGCTCAGAGCGCTTGCGCATGAGACACCACAGGTCGGATCGACCCGATCCTGAAAGCTGAAGCCAACAGGCTCTGTACGTAGCCCAAAGCGCGAGCCATAGGGCCTGCAGAAGTCGAAGGGGATCCAACCTTAGACTCCCATGACCAAAGCAAGTCCCTTAGCTCAGGAGCACTATCCTCTCAAATACACATCCGCTCTCTGCGGCGAGTGCGACGATCATAGATATTCTTTCTTCCTGCTAGTCCTTGTGTATTGATTCATATGCCACTCATTGTCACCACTTTTGCTCTCCAAAGTCCCACCCCTGATCTCGAATAACCGCATCGTCATCCTCGGGCCCACTTCTGCCAGCTCGACGCTCTGATATCCTGTTCGAACAAAGACATGGTGCCTGACTTCTATGCTGTCATCAATGTTCTTGAATGTCACAATCCGATTACCAACTTTTTGATTCGTTGTAGCCGCCTCTCGCGGTGGAAATAAATGCTTGAGAATCTGGACTACACGCTTGCCGAGGGATGTATTGAAGTTTTCGAAAATGAGATGAGGATAAGACTCGCTGACAGTGCCTTTACTGGCGTTGGGGAGGTCGTGGCGGAGGAAGACATTGTGCAGGGAGAAAGACGCTGTTGGGCCGTGTGGCAGGTGCGAGATTGTGAGAGCTGTTGGAACACCGCGGTGCTCATGAAGAAGAAGTAGGTCAGTCAACGAGGAAGCATTGGCGCTGGTGACGAGATTGGGGAGAATGAGCGTGCCACGATTTAGACGGATGGATGTAGGAAGTAGTAGCCGGATTTCTTTGGCAAACGCAGATAATCGAGTTGATGGTGAGCGAGAGGTCGTAACTAAAGGTCGAGGATCGGTGATGCCAGAAAGATGTGCATATTCATCGTCAATGTCATTGTGCGCTTCCGCGCTCTCGTCAAATTTGTAGTCTTCGCGTAGGGTCTTATCATTAGCTATAGCAGGGTCCAAGGGCTTGCCGGTGGCGAGAGAGGCTTTCAGCTTTGCCCTCTTCTCTGCGGTCTCTGCATCACGCAGGGTGAGAGCTCTTCGGTGGAGGTAGTCTCTTCGTTGGCGGGCTTGTCTTCTCTTCAGGGATTTAGGTCAGCAGAAGATGAAACACCATGCAGACGGGGAATCGTACAATCATGTTAGACGATCGGATAGCAAATTTATTTCTCGCAAAATGCGATGGCGGCTACCTCTTAACGCGGTCATGCGGGAGATACGTAGGATGGGGTTGAAGATTTTATTTGGTGGGGAAGCTTGGGCCGGTTGCCGATCAATCCACCCATATCTTCCTCACAACACCTTATTTCCATTTCACGACAAAACACCCTCCTTTCTTCTTCATTTTGGAGTTTGCTTGGGGACAATGTCTTGACATTCTACGATATTATCAGAGTGCAAGATTCTCACACAAAGCTTCGCCGCAAAAGGCTAAAATCCTAGCTGTTGAGCAGCTAAGTAAGAGTGCTAGGCACAACATCGCCCAGCAGCAGAACACCTGGTGCCATGGAGGGCGCTTTTACTCATTTGGGTAATCACCTAATATCAGATTCAGCGTCGACAATCAACGCAGGTGATGACCTTTCCACCATCGACCCAGACGAGAGCATTCTTGACCGGGAATATGGGAGGGGCAACTTGACAGGTGGACCCAGACGTCGTCGCCACGATGATGATGACGAGGGCACAGAGACCTTTGACGACGACGACACGGAGAGTATGGTCAGTATGCCGGTCGACGGGGTGAACGGTAAAGCCGGACCACCCCCACAAGAAGAGAAGGAATTACCTCCACACGCCTGCGCGTATGTAGATCCAAGCTTGAGGGACATGGGGGTAGATGCTGATCTCATTTGCTTTGTGTAGTTACTGCGGAATCCACAACTCAGCTTCGGTCGTTCGTTGCCTTGCTTGTAGTAAGTGGTTCTGCAGCGCTCGTGGTAACACCTCTTCGTCCCACATCATCAATCACCTGGTCCGCGCCCGCCACAAGGAGGTTCAGCTGCACCCAGATTCCTCACTGGGTGATACGGTCCTCGAATGCTACAATTGCGGAACCAAAAATGTATTCCTACTTGGATTTATACCGGCGAAGTCAGACACTGTGGTAGTGCTGCTTTGTCGGCAGCCGTGTGCCTCTATGCCTTCATCCAAAGATATGAATTGGGATGTCTCGCGCTGGCAACCTTTGATTGAAGATCGGTCTTTCCTGTCCTGGCTGGTCGCCGCTCCTTCAGATACGGAACAACTACGGGCACGTCACTTGAGCCCTCAAATGATTGCTAAACTTGAGGAGATGTGGAAAGATAATGCCTCTGCGACGATCGCGGATCTAGAAAAAGGTGCAGGTGTCGATGACGAGCCGGCTCCGGTGCTACTGCACTACGACGACGCCTACCAGTATCAGAATGTATTTGGCCCCTTGGTAAAAATCGAAGCGGACTACGACCGGAAGCTGAAAGAATCACAATCCCAAGACGGCCTCATTGTTCGCTGGGATTTTGGATTGAACAACAAACATCTAGCCAGCTTCGTGCTTCCAAAGCTCGAGCTTGGGGACGTCAAACTTGCCGTAGGAGACGAGATGCGGATCAAATACACAGGGGAGCTTCGTCCTCCATGGGAAGGTGTTGGCTACGTGATCAAGATTCCGAACAACCAGTCCGACGAGGTGACAATAGAACTCCGCACCAAGGGTGACCATAAGTCCGTCCCAACTGAATGCACTCACAACTTCAGTGCGGATTACGTCTGGAAAGCGACATCTTTTGATCGCATGCAGCTTGCAATGAAGACTTTTGCTGTCGACGAAATGAGCGTATCTGGCTATATCTTCCATCGTCTCCTGGGGCATGAGGTTGCTGCCGCCCCAATGAAGACTCAAATGCCAAAGAAGTACAGCGTCCCGGGCTTACCAGAACTGAACAGCAGTCAGATCAGCGCCGTGAAAAGCGTCCTTCAGAAGCCTCTCAGTTTGATCCAAGGTCCCCCAGGAACTGGAAAGACTGTCACATCTGCAACAATCATCTATCATCTAGCCAAGATCAATGGTGGCCAGGTCCTTGTTTGCGCCCCATCCAATGTGGCCGTCGATCAACTCTGCGAGCGGATCCACAAAACCGGATTGAAAACTGTCCGTGTGACCGCAAAGTCTCGTGAAGATGTCGAATCTCCAGTCGGGTTTCTTTCCCTCCACGAGCAAGTCCGCATGAACGACAGCAACATTGAGCTGGTAAAGCTCAATCAACTGAAGAGTGAGCTCGGGGAACTATCAAGTCAGGATGAAAAGAAATTTAAACAGCTTACTCGTAGTGCTGAACGAGAGATCCTCATGCATGCAGATGTCATTTGTTGCACCTGCGTTGGTGCCGGTGATCCGCGTCTCGCGAGGTTCAAATTCCGAACGGTCCTGATTGACGAGTCCACTCAGTCTGCAGAGCCAGAATGCATGATTCCGTTAGTGCTTGGTTGTAAACAAGTCGTCCTTGTGGGTGATCACCAGCAACTTGGTCCCGTCATCATGAACAAGAAGGCAGCCAAAGCAGGACTTAACCAGTCTTTGTTCGAGCGTTTGGTCATCCTTGGATGCGCTCCCATTCGATTGAACGTGCAGTATCGTATGCATCCATGCCTGTCTGAGTTCCCATCCAACATGTTCTATGAGGGATCTCTACAGAATGGGGTTACTATGCAGCAACGTCTCCGTCGTGATGTTGACTTTCCTTGGCCGGTCATGGACTCCCCTATGATGTTTTGGTCTAATCTTGGCAACGAGGAAATATCTGCTTCGGGAACTTCTTATCTCAATCGCACTGAAGCCTCAAATGTCGAGAAGATCATTACTCGCTTCTTCAAAGCTGGTGTACAGCCAGGTGACATTGGCATCATCACACCTTACGAAGGTCAGCGAAGCTACGTGGTGAGCTCTATGCAGACCAATGGCACGTTCAAAAAGGAGAACTATAAGGAAATTGAAGTAGCCTCCGTCGACGCGTTTCAAGGAAGAGAAAAGGATTTCATCGTCCTATCGTGCGTACGCTCGAACGACCACCAAGGCATCGGATTCTTGAGCGACCCTCGTCGCCTCAATGTCGCGCTCACAAGAGCCAAATATGGCTTGGTCATTCTCGGCAACCCCAAGGTCTTGTCGAAACATCCCCTCTGGCACTATCTGCTATTGCACTTCAAAGAGAAAAACTGTCTAGTGGAAGGGCCCCTCTCGAACCTTCAAATCTCTTTGCTACAATTCAGCCGCCCTAAACAATCTTACCGTGGTCCCCAACGTTATCAGATGTCATACAATCGTGCATCGGATTTGAGCAATGGCATTGCTAACGGACGCAATGGCCCTCGTCAGGAGTACAATGATGCCGGCTCCTTGGTCGGATATATACCTGATGATGTATCCTCCGTCCACTCTTCCTCTATCGGTGGCGTTGGTGTTCCTCCTCAATACCCGCAAATGTTTTCTGGGTTCCAGGATACCTGGCCGGGTATCAATGGACGGCGTGCTAATGGCGCTAAGAGTCGAGCTGGCACCGAGAGCATCGCAGGGGAATCTACTGTGGCTAGTGAGTCAGATGTCAACGGTCCCGCCAGTACAGTCGATGGTAAAGGTGGAGTCAGCCTGGCTGGCCTCACGATCAATGACGCCAAACAAGCTAGCCTTAATCAGTCGGATCGCCTTAAGCGCTACGTAGAATCTGGAGGGCAGGGTAGTGTCTACGGTGGAAGCTCTGCTAGCAGTCGTATGCCCCGTGGAGAAGACGATGATGCTCGAAGTGTGTCCACTGCATTTGCTAGTCAAGTCGGACTTGGAAATTACGATTGATGGACGGACAGCTCAGGCCATGATCTGATACAACTCGGAGAGACCCCCTCATATCCAACGAACTGCCAGAAGAGGTATCACAGTGGACCAAAGCCAGGCCTGGTATTCTTGCCAAGACCACTGGCCCACCAACCAACCTGAGGGCTTCTTTCTCTTCATAAACGAGCAAGAGATTTCCAAAACGTTCATGGCATTTCTCGCTAGAAGCCATAGACACGAATCAAATGGTGCCGCAAAGTTAGGCCAGAGCAGGCATATCATGTGGTGGACTGATATTGATCCAGTGCTGCAGCAGGATTCGCCAGTCTGCTCGCAGGAATCGCCAGTGTCGCGAATGTGTACTCGGCCTGAAAGGCACCAGCAATCTTACTGCTATCAGGGGGATGGAATCGGACCATATCAGATCGTGTACCGACTGCCTCCGATTGGGAGAAGTTGTATGATTATATTGCGCGTTATTTCTCCCCAAAGCTGCAATTGCAGGCCTCACTTTTCCTGTGTCAGGACCCACAGTCATTTCTGCATCAAATTATGCACGGGCTACATCCATAGCTGGGCAGGCAACACACAATACAGTCTTTAGCATGCTTGCGATCCAATGATTCCGTTCCACGCCAACATGCCGGCGGATATTATCCTATGCTCCTAAGCCTCCTAACAACCCTCTGATGCATACTTACCGCCGTGGTAAAAGTAAACGACGGGACGTAAGACCGCAAGGTAGTCTCCTAGTATGTTTGATCTGCAAACCATCAGGGCCATCAAGCTGAACGTTGTTCTTGTCTGTTGCGCATCGAGGAATTGTGAATCACAAGTCATGGGCCGTGGCCATGGAGAATGAGAATCCCGTTTCACATTTTGAGCGCCGTTTTACATGCATCCCAGACCAATCCTCCCGCCGTCACGGCACGACTCCTTCATGCGCCCAACTGCAGGGTATCAAAAGGTCCTTTCCTAATACGGTCGTTCCTGAAGTACCGCTTTGAGCCGTGTTTTGCGTCGATCGGACCCTTGAATTCCCAGTCCGCCAATCAGACGAAGCGGCCGCCTCTAAAGGGGCAAGGCGCAGGTTTAAGCCTCAAACCAAAGCAGGGACGAAGGAGAAGGAGCTGCAAGCTGGCAACTAAAATTGCAATTCGCCCCATCCCTCTTCCAGCCATCACACCGAAATAGCGCTTTGTGAGATCTGCCTTCATGGTCATCCGCCACTGCCATGGACCCTCCAGTCAGCTTTTCAGGAGGGTCCCTCCGGCAGGCGTGGGATCAAAACTGCACTTGGTTCTGTACCTCCACCCGTCTGTGCCTGTCCTCCTTGCCGTCACTTTCTCATTCCTCAGCCTCTACCTGACCGGTTATCACAAGCTTCTTCAGCGCAACATGGCGAACCGTCCAATAGCGAACGGCAACCCCGAGGACGCCTCGAAGGACTTCAAAGGCGATATCAAAGTCAACAACAGGCCCCCCAACAAGGAACAATTAGAGAGGGTCGCAGATTTGCCCGTACTGGACGTAGATCGAAAATCATACACTTTCAAAAGCCTCTACGCAGACAATGAGAATGGACCTCGTAGAGTTCTGGTGGTATTCATACGGCATTTTTTCTGTGGCGTACGCTCATCCCCTCTCTGCCAACTCCCTCTTGACGTGCGATAATCAAGACGTTCAGTAATGCTTACATTTGGACACAGAATTGCCAGGAGTACATCCGCGCCCTAGCCACCTCAATCACCCCTTCTGTCCTCTCTACCCTATCCCCACCCACATCAATCGTAATCATCGGTTGCGGTCAGCCAGAAGTCATTCCAATGTACACCAGAGAAACCGCTTGCCCATTCCCCATTTACGCAGATCCAACCCGGAAACTCTACGATATGCTTGGCATGACAAAGGCCCTCAGTCTAGGACATTCGCCGGAATATCTGCAAAGATCTTTGTTCAGCATGGCATTCTCCAGCTTCCTTCAAGAATTACGAAGCGGTAGAAAGATGCTGAGTGGGGGAGATTTCAGGCAGGTCGGTGGAGAACTCCTGTTCAGTGGAGGCAAGGTCACTTTCTGCAAGAGGATGAAGAATACCAGAGATCATGCTGAGCTTCCGGAAATAAGGAAACATTTGGGGCTTGATCGCATTGTCAACAGCAGTAGTGATGGCGAGAAACCAGAGACTAAGAAGAGGTGGAGCTCGTCAGGCCTAGGCGCCGGGCTTGGGAGAAGACTGTCGTTTCGACGGCGCAGCTGGGCGCCTGCGAGGAGCACGAGCAAAAATAACGAAGCAAAAGGAAATCCGCCCAGGAATGCCATGCAAGAGGTCAAGGAGGAAGGGGCGGAGGCAAATGCGTCTGCTACCCCAGAAGATGCTTTGGCGAAGTTAGAAGGGAAGGCCCCAGCGAACGAGAAAGGCATGAACGGCGAACCTATAAATGGGCCTGCTAACGGTATTATAAACGGTGCTGTGAAAGAGAAGCAAACGGAAAACGGGGCTGTCCTCAACGGCTCTGTCGATGATGCTACGAATGGGGCACCAAATGGACACGTGACGGCTTGACGCCTAGAAAGAAGATTGATGTTGACCATTCGATCTTCGGATTATCTTCATGTATATGCTGATCAGACGCGCTTCTTGATACCCTGGAGTGTATGTAGCGCTGAACGATGGGATGTGTAATTATTCTATAGTATGTATCACGATATCCTGATTTCACTCTGGTTTTTCAATTCCTTCTTTCCTCTTACTCCTTGCGGTCAATGCTTCCTTTCCACAGTTCGAAACGAGCGTGGTTCCTAAGAATTCTCTGAATCATTGAGAATGCAACATGGAAGGCAGGTAAGGGTCTAGCACAATCCGGAGGCACGTAGAGCCGATATGGTTAGCGGTGGGTGCCGATAGTAAGCTCGAGACTATCACAAATCCTCCCGTATGATCCTGCTAACGCTGAAGGAGTAAATGCTGAATGACAGTGCCCTTCAGCACTCCCTCACTAAGCTGAATCATTGTAACATTGAATGACTGACAATCTGAAACGTTGTAGGATGGAGATTGTGAGTTCGTTCGGCGATAGACCGCGGTTTTCCTTATGTCCTAAATCCATCGCGAGCTCTTGCCATTCCAAGTTCCTGGGTTACATGAGGCAACGATTTTTCTCTGCCCTTCCACTTTCACTTTCTCATCTCCCTCACTCAATACCTCAACGGTTTCCCAAGGACTTGTCAACATCCAAGATTTCACTACCCTCTTCCCTATCCATTTACTCCATCCTCTTCCCTCCTCTTTCGGCCCTTGCATACCCTTGCTTTGCCAACTTAAGGCTACTGCTCAAGAATCCAAAGCTCAGTACTCCATTCGAGCCATGATGTCTGTTCCCATCGCTGGCCACAAGGTTGGACCCATTGGCTACGGCCTCATGGGTATGTTCAGTTTGTTCATCTATCTGACCTCCCAAACTCACCTACCTCGCAGGCTTCACTTGGCGTCCACAAAATACCCCAGATGATCAAGCCTTTGCTGCCATGCGTGCTGCCCTTGAGGGCCGCTGCAACCTCTGGAATGGAGGCGTCTTCTACGGCACACCTGAGAGTAACTCCCTCACCCTTCTCGGCAGGTACTATGAAAAGTACCCCGAGGACGCTAGCAAGGTTGTTCTCAATATCAAAGGAGCTCAGAAGGGGATGATTCCCGATAGTAGTCCAGAGAACATCCGTGCCGAAGTGGATACTTGCCTCAAGCAACTGGGTGGGAAGGGCAAGATTGACATGTACGAATGTGCACGCCGAGATCCCAAGACTCCCCTCAAAGACACGTTGGAATGCCTTGAGGGATTGGTGAAAGATGGCAAGATTGGGGCTATTGCGTTGTCCGAAGTCAATGCAAAAACAATCCGGGAGGCAGCTGCGATTACGAAGATTGCAGCGGTCGAGATTGAATTGTCTTTATGGTCTACTGATCCATTGACGAACGGCATTGTTGATACTTGTGGCGAGCTGGATATTCCGATCATCGCGTAAGCCATTTTGTCCTTTGCTTCAAGAACAACAGTTTTCAAGCGCTCGAGTCAATCGCTGACGTTACTAGCTACTCGCCAATTGGCAAAGGTATGTTGACCGGACAGATCAAGTCCCACAAAGACATCCCCGAAGGTGACTTCCGCCAACACCTACCTCGCTTCCAGCCCGAAAACTTCGAAGTCAACCTTCAACTCGTCAAGAGATTGGAGCAGCTCGCCAAGCAGAAGAACTGCACACCCGCTCAATTGGCCTTAGGCTGGCACATGAGCCTGTCAAAGCTACCTGGGAAGCCCAAGATCATTCCCATCCCGGGCACTACCACAGCTGAGCGCGTGAAGGAGAATTCCGGTGCGGTAGAGTTGACGATGGACGAGATGAAGGAGATCAAGACCATCTGTGAGAGTGTGGAGATCAAGGGAGATCGCTATCATGCGGCGGGGATGAAGTTGACTGATGGCTAGAGGTCGTGCATTCTTTGAGTATCTCAACCACAGAGTGAAATCACCAACATTTGCATTTTTGAGCTATTCCAGGCGAGACGTCAAGATTGCTTCCAGCGATTTTGTTCCCATGTAACATCATCATTGAGCCGCAGAAGCTGAAAATTTGAGATCCAAATCAAAGATTGGCGTTCTTTGCAAACCACTCCCGGATTCTGAGTGGTACACGAGCGTATTGCAGTCGCAAGGATTAGCAGCAGAACATGACAATTCTCGAGCCAACAGCCGAATCCGTCCATCGAACACCGTTACCATGAAGTACGGATAGCAGCATTCTTATCGCAAGATAACAATCGACCAAACACCCAAAGCACCCTGCTCCTGCGCAGCCCCCTCCAAAACAGCGCAAAACAACCCACCCACCGAATCCAACACGCATCAACAGGACCGGACATATTCGCTGCCTCCATCTCCCACAAAGCCCGCATAAAACGCACACCTCCGAAATTCGGAGCATTCCTCCCAATCTCGGAACATTCTTCAATTATCGCCCGGTTTTCTCGCTTCCGATCACATCACTAGGAAGGCAGGGTGCATGAGCCGCATTGCGACCTCCGAGTGCGTAATGTGGATTTTCATGATGTACGATGAGAGAATTCGTTTGCGGTAGGTATGCGATGCTGCGCTGCAGGGCTAAAGTTCCGAGTGAGATGTCCGAATGTTGGGATTGCAGATTCACTTATTTGGAATCGAGACTACTTCTCCTCTGGACGAAGCACGATTTCGGAAGGCGAGAGCTCCGGAACGTTCTTTTTGATGTGCGTTGCTGAGCCTTTGGATTTCGCTCGTGGCGCCGCTTCGGTTAATGCGTATACCCTGCATGTGCGATTTTCCTGCAGTGTTTTTCTTTTTTTTGGCGCTGCTCTGGAAGAGCCCGATTTCGTCGTCCCTGAGGTCTCGGTCATGTGACAAATGCTTTTTTTTCCATTTATGGGAATTTAATTTGACGGGGAAATTGTTTTCTGGTGTTCAGGATTTTCTGCACTCAGTGAGAGAATTCGTGGTTGATCGATCCTTCATGTATCGCTTTGCTGCTTGAATGAAACTATTTGCGTAATTCAAAATGAAGACGAGGTTGGGTGTAGATCATGTAATCAGTGAGAGCAATCACAGAGAAATGTCAAGGATCATAGCCATAGTCCATCAGAGTGGGAGTAGTGGAGTCATGGTCTAGTAAAAGACTTGATTTCAATAGCGATTTCTCAATCCTCGACATGTTGAATGCCGAATTGAGGAACTCTAACATTAACCAATACAGCTTACAGCGACTTCTCCCTCAATCGCACAAACAAGTCTTTAGGCTCAAAGACGAGGAAGGCTTTCTGGTCCAGCCAGTTCCAGTCATTTTCATTGACGAGCTCCATTTCAAAATTCCACACCATCTTTGCGAGAATCAAGCGGGCTTCTGCTAGGAAAACTCTGTGATAGGGTTGATTAGTGAGTTGCGAATCCACGCAAATGAAGAATGTCTGTTGGACTTACTTCCCGCCCATGCAATTTCGCGGTCCAATAGAAAATGGTAAGAATGCCGCCTTGTCATCTTTGAGAAATCGAGAATCGAAGCGCAAATCAGACTCCGGCAGAAAGCGTTCGGGGTGGAAAACGCGAGGTTCGAACCAATTTTCAGGCGAGTTTTGGATGTTTTGTAGATTCACCCCAATGATATTCTGCTGCAGTATTAGCCGCGAGCTCAGAATTGGAAGCGAGCTATTTACATTTCCGGGGATAAATTCACCATCAACCACTTGACCTTCTGGCACGGTTATCCTGGGCAGATTGATAGGTGTCGGGTGATGAATCCGGAGGGTTTCGTTGATGACCGCGGCAAGGTAAGGCAGATTTTGTGTCGAATGGACTGTGATTTCCTTCTCGGATTCAAAGCTCGTTCGGATCTCGTGCGTCAATTCCTTCAACGTCTGTGGGTATCGCAGCAGGAGGTAGTTAGCGGCCGCGAGAGCCACCGTTGGTAGCTGGCAGCCAGCGATGACGACAGCCAACCCGTTCGTGTTCAATTCTTTCCTGGTGATACCTTTCTCCATCGTCTCATCGACTTTACCGATGACTGGGGTGATGAAATCCGATCTCGCTGACCCTAAATCGCCCATTTCTAGGCGTTTGGTGATCATATCGGTAGCTATCTTCCAATTCTTGGCCCTGTGCTTTGCAGTCAATTTCAGGAATACCCATCCGAATGCTTTGTCGATGGGCTGCCATCGGCTCAAGCTATTCCTCACAGAGCCAAACTTTGCACCAAGAAAAAAGCCCAAAATCCATGAGTGTTCATTGTCGCCTTCTAGGCCGTGGAAGGAGTCGCCAAATGTCAAGTCCGCGATGATGTCAAGCATGGCATATCCATAATATTTCGCCATATCAACTTTACCCTTGGGGCTCTTGCCAGCCTCACGGCGGAGTCTGGTGATAAGCAGATCTGCGTATGATTCAATGATGGGTGACTGGTCTTTCAAGGCTCGGTCGGAAAAGGCGTTAATCATTGTCTTTCTTATACGGACGTGTGTGGGGCCAGCTGCCGTAAACAAAGAATCAGCTCCATTCATTGGAGGCGTCTGGCTGTATGGATCTTTCAGAAGAAGAGGTTTGCTGGTGTAAATGTCTTTCCAGGCATCCGATCGTGTCGTCGTGATCTCATCGGGTGCGATGCGAACAACGGGGCCATATTGCGCATGCAATTTGTCTAGGTACTGCCACGTTTGTCCTCTTATAGTTGCTGACACCAAAGGTAGACGTGAGAAAGCAGTCCACTTGGGTCCAGGAAATTTGGCCATGGGATGAAAGTAGATACAGTAGATGGCAGACGTGACATAGTACTGATTTCATTGTAAATCCTACGATGCTTGGAAGATGTTGGGAATGAGCACATACAAAGACGCAAATGATGCTACCGGCCATGGCCAATTCACTTAAAGTGAGAGCCATCGGAGGCAATATCATATGAGTGACTGACATTTTGGAGACTCTGCAATAGATTCAGCAGACAAGTCCTAAAGGCTATCTTTGCTAAGGACTTACTCGACGCAATAGCTTGCCCAGTGTCTTTTTGAAAGAATCGCGGTACACAGAGCTTGACGAGAGGGAAAAGCAAAATTAGGACGTAAAGGCGCTGTACTGTGCAATCAGTCCCACGAGAATGCCGTTCACTTCGAAATGGTTGCCATAGCTGGAATCTCTGATTGGACTACAACTTTCCCCCTTTCAGCCGATCTGCGCCGAACATGCAGCTCGGGGACCCACATACCCTGATCACAACATTCCGAATGTTGGAAATCCAAATACTGCACGCCTTGGTCGATCCGCCAGTAGATTTGCCTGACGACAGCCGCGGGACCTTTATCTTGAACTTAATCTTGCAGAAAATGTCAGAAGGGTATTTGCAGAATCTGACCACCAGAAGCCTTTGGGGAGGATCTCGTCTCTGGTGTTAAAGTAGAAGGGGCTAATTGTTCCACACGCTGTCGATCCTTACAGACACCGAGAACCCAATGAATGGGTAGTACGGCTGCAAATTCTTTGGTATCCAATCATCCAGTCATATTGGGATCTGGAGACGAGCAAGGGCTAATACAAGTCTGCTTTTAGAAGTTCTCCTAATCCACCGAGCATCGGCAGCGTTTTCGGGCAGAGCCTTTTACTCCGAATTGGTGCTTAGCCTTCCAACATGATGCATTGCGTGGTAAAACAAAGGATAGAGTACAAACAATGCTGGTCGGATCAAAGCCTGGAGTTCGCACTCGAGTGGAGAGGTAAATGGCTTTGCTTGAAACATAGTCGAATATCTGATATCAAAAGCACTGGAAGTTTTGGTCTTGCTTTGAGATATTGGACAGATTGCCATCACTACCTCAATTTACGACTTCAAGTTTCAACACTTAACAGTCATCAATATGCTGGTCAACCCTGGTACGGGCCAGATGGCCTCCGTTGCTGTGTTCTGTCCGCAGAGCAAAGCACCTCAGGAGAGTTATCTCGACCAACTGCACTCCTACATCTACCAAAATAGGTATCTGAAAGCTCTTTGTCAGGACATCATTTCCCTCAAAGACACCTGGAAAATATTTGCAGATCAAAGGAATGATATCGCAGCGTTAAGTCAAGGGCCTCGGCACATGCAGAACCTATCGGATTGGATAACGACTGGAAATTCGGCTCCTATAGCCAACGCTATGTCTGGGATCTTATCCCTGCCGCTATTAGTGATCATCCAAATGGGCCAGTATTTTCAGTATCTCGAACTTCACGGAATTAGACACTCGGATTTCCTCGCACATGTTCGTAAAGGGGGCGGTGTCCAAGGCTACTGCGGCGGTCTACCTCCCGCAATAGCGATTGCATGCTCGAGAGATGAAGCAGAGCTCATCAAAAATGTTGCAGTCACATTGCGAGTCACGCTGGGGATTGGAGCTTATGGCGAATTGGGTGACGACGAATCGGTCCCGGGAGCAACGACCATCGTTGTCCGTATGAAACGAGTGGGACAAGGAGAGGAGTTAGTGAAGAAATTCCCTGGCGTAAGTGTTTGGTCTAAAGCTGCTTTTCACGACGTGAGTCAGGCTCGGGAATAACTTTCATATAGTCGTACATCTCAGCCATAACAGACCCGAAGACAATTAGTATTGTCGGGCCAGTACCTGTGCTGGCCAAGCTCCAGGCCGATGCGCTGTCACAAGGCCTCCTAGTGCAGGAAATGCACATCCGGGGCAAGGTTCACAATCCAGAGAATCTCGATCTCGCAAAAGAGCTATGCGACTTGTGTGACCGGACTAAGTCCTTGCAACTTCCAAGTGCTCGGAATTTGCAGACTTCAGTCAGATCGAATAGAACCGGCGAACAGCTTACAACTGGCTCACTTACTCACGAGGTGGTAAACACAATCCTCGCAGGTCGATGTGAATGGTACACGTTACTGTCCAAATTGGCGAAAGACCTCGACCTTAGTGGGCGTAAATCACATCAATTTGCAACATTTGGAATCGGAGACTGCGTTCCATTATCACCATTCCATAAGCTCCAATTACAGATCACTAAGCTGGATGTCCTATCCTTCATTAGCGACCACATTGCTTCGGTCCGTGCACCAAGGCTAGACTACCAATTCCCAGATGATGCAGTTGCAGTCATTGGTGCATCATGTCGCTTGCCTGGCGCTAATAACCTCGAAGAACTCTGGGATCTCTTGTCTGGTGGAACATCCAAACATGTGGAAGTTCCCAGTGACAGATTCGATATTCACGGTAGCTTTCGAGCATCGCAGGACTGGAAGTTTGCTGGGAAGAAGAAATTTCACGGCAACTTCATTGACGGCGTTGAAAATTTTGATCATGCGTTCTTTGGGACCAACCCCAAGGAAGCGATGAATATGGATCCTCAGCAGCGTGTACTCCTCGAGCTGGCATATGAGGCCATGGAGTCCAGTGGTTATTTACGATCGCATCGGCGCGAGTCAGGAGACCCTATTGGTTGTTTCATTGGAGCTAGTTTCTGCGAATACCTCGATAATACTAATGCTAATCCTCCGAGTGCGTATACTTCGACTGGGACCATCAGGGCTTTCCTTTGCGGGAGACTCAGCTATTACTTCGGTTGGAGTGGTCCCGCAGAAGTCATTGACACTGCCTGCTCATCTTCTCTTGTGGCCATTAACCGGGCTGTCAAGGCAGTCCAACAAGGCGAATGCACACAGGCTTTGACAGGCGGAGTCAATGTCATTACTGGAATTAATAATTATCTCGATCTGGCCAAAGCCGGATTCTTGAGTCCCACTGGCCAGTGCAAACCATTCGACAAGTCCGCAGATGGCTACTGTCGCTCTGAGGGTGCGGGATTGGTGGTCTTGAAGTTACTTAGCCAGGCTGTGGCAGACGGGAATCAGGTCCTCGGTGTCATTCCAGGATCGTCAACAAATCAAGGAGGATTGTCGTCAGCACTCACGATTCCCTCTTCGCCTGCCCAGATCAAGCTCTATCAAACCGTTCTACGCCAGGCCCGAATGAAACCGGAGCAGGTGTCGTACGTAGAGGCTCACGGAACAGGCACTCAGGCTGGGGATCCGTTAGAGGTCGCCAGTGTCCGCGAGGCCTTTGGCGGTCCAGACAGAGAACATCTACTCCACCTTGGCTCTATCAAAGGAAACATGGGTCATTGTGAGACGGCAGCCGGTGTGGCGGGCCTGCTTAAAGTGCTAGCCATGATCCAGAAGAGCGCCATCCCACCGCAAGCCAGTCATAGCGTCCTCAATCCAAAGATTCCGGATCTTGCTTCAGATAGGATGTGCATTGACGCGAAGAGTGTACGGTGGGACGCGCCTTTGCTTGCCGCTTGCGTGAACAGCTACGGTGCCGCCGGCAGCAATGCCGCATTGCTGTGCTGTGAGGGACCTCCCAGCTTTGTAGAGACCTCGCCCGACTCTGTGGACGTTGTTACGCTTGATTCTGCATATCCTATCATTGTCAGTGCAGCATCCAAAGAAAGCCTGATCGCGTACGTCAACGCCCTCGAAATCAACATCCAACGGGCCGTCCCAAAGCCGAAATTGGGAGACTTGGCGTTCACCCTGAGCGAGCGAAGAAAACACCACAGACACGCTTTTATTACTACAGCATCTGATATCACCAGTCTGACACAGTCCTTCCGACCTGGTTCTACCAGCTACGTTGAGATCCCACAGAAGCCAAAGCGTGTGGTCTTGGCTTTCGGAGGCCAGAGTAAGCAGAATGTTGGCCTGGAC
>JAABUI010000668.1_pt1 | contig 23700 bp, 24 predicted proteins | sample 5559111 | NCBI WGS metagenome assembly JAABUI01 (sample SAMN10711870, study PRJNA513365) | rock metagenome | isolation source: Antarctica rocks | place: Antarctica: Victoria Land, Buttleship Promontory
CTTGACGCCCTCCAGGTGCCAGGTGCCGTCGCTCTGCTGACGGGCGGTGGCCCGGCCGGCGCCGACATCGGAGCCCGCGTCGGGCTCGGTGAGCACCATGGTGGCGCCCCAGCCACGCTGGATCGCGAGCTCGGCGAAGCGCTTCTGCTCAGCGTTGCCGTTGTTGTGCAGGATCTGAGCGAAGCCCGGCCCGGAGGAGTACATGAACACCACAGGGTTGGCACCGAGCACCATCTCCGCGACCGCCCAGATCAGGCTGGGAGGGGCCCCGATGCCGCCCAGCTCCTCGGTCAGGGCGAAGCGGCCCCAGCCGCCCTCGTGGAAGGTGTCGTAGCTCTTGGTGAGCGCTGCGGGCAGCACCACGGAGCCGTCCCGCTCGTCGAAGACCGGCGGGGTGCGATCGCCCGCGGCGAAGCTGGCTGCCAGGTCATGGGTGCACAGCCGCTCGACCTCCTTCAGGACGTCGCGTGCGGAGTCGATGTCCAGCGCCGCGAAGGGCCCGGTGCCAAGGCTGCGGTCCGCGCCGAACACCTCGAACAAGTTGAACTCGATGTCGCGCAGGTTGCTCTTGTAGTGCCCCATGACCGCCGGCTCCCGTCTCGTTACTGGTGGGTAACGACAGGATGCTACCCATGGGTAGCCCCAGGCAAGCCCGAGGGGGGACTCAGCTGCCGTAGACCAGACGCAGCGTCGCGGCAACGAGGTCGACCACCAAGTCCTGGTCCGGCCTGAGCGGGTCGCGGTGCAACAGGAGTTCGTGCTTGGCCCCCTGCAGCAGTCGGGCCAGAGCCAGCGCCGAGGGCGGGCCATCAGGCGCCAGCCCGGCAGCCCGGTCGCGCTCGACCTTCGCGGCCGTACGCCGGACCCCCCGCTCGACCAGTGCCTCGCGCCACGCGACGAGCTGCTCGTCGTCACCGCGGAAGGCCTGCTGCAGCAGGCCACCGGACGTGCGCCAGAGCGCGACGGTGTGCGCCGTGGCCGACCGCAGCTCGACCAACGCCGGTCCCGTGGCGTCCAGCCAGGGACCGTTCTCCTCGCGCAGCTCGGTGCTGAGCCCCTCGAGCAGGGCCGTGAGCACGGCGGCCTTGGAGTCGAAGTAGAAGTAGAAGCTGGACCGGCACAGCCCTGCGCCGGACGCGAGCTCATCGGTCGTCAGCGCCGCCAGGCGCTTGTGCTCGAGCAGCGTGCCGGCGGCGGCCAGGATCGCCTGCTCGCGCCGGTCGCCCTTGCTTGGTCCGCGTCGCCGCGTCGGCGTGGTCACGACGCGGACGGTACGTCCTCGACGGGCCGTCGGCAAGAATCGACAGGCTGTCGAGTCTCCCCTAGGGTGTTGCGGTGCCCCGTCTCCGCCGTTTCGTCCTTCCCGCTGTCGCCTCCGCCGTCACCGTGACCGCGCTGCTGCAGACGCTCGTGGTGCCGGTGCTCGGGGTGCTCGGCCACCAGCTTCACGCCTCGCCCTCGGCCATCGGTTGGGTCGTCACCGCCAACCTGCTGGCCGCCGCGGTCCTCACGCCGCTGCTCGGGCGCCTCGGGGATCTGTTCGGACGCAAGAGGGTCCTGCTGGCCATCCTTTCCGCCGTGGCCGTCGGCTCGCTACTCGCCGCGACGACGACCTCGCTGGGTCTACTGATCGGCGCCCGTGTGCTGCAGGGCGCGGCCTTTGGGCTGTTCCCCCTGTCGATCGGTGTCGTGCGCGACGAACTGCCCGCGGCGCGCGTGACGGGCGCCATGGCGATCGTCAGCGGCACGCTGGGCGCCGGCGGCGGTATCGGACTCGTGCTGGCTGGCCTGGTGACGACCCGCGGCGGCGACTACCACCGCGTGTTCTGGCTGGCCCTTGGCATCTGCCTGGCTGCCCTGCTCGTGACCGCCGTCGTCGTGCCGGACCGCGTCCCCCGGACCGGTGGCCGCGTCGACTGGCTCGGCGCCGCCGTTCTCGGCGTGGGGCTGGTCCTGCTGCTGCTCCCGCTGTCGCAGGGGCACGAGTGGGGCTGGGGGTCGCTCCGCACGATCGGGCTGCTCCTGGCCTCGACGCTGGTGCTCGCGGCCTGGCTGCGCGTCGAGGCCCGCGTCGCGTCGCCGCTGATCGCCCCATCGCTGATGCGCAACCGCCCCCTGTTGGTCACCAACGCTGCCGGCGTCTGCGTGGGGATCGCCTTCTTCACCGTGTTCCTGGGGGTCTCGGGCTTCGTGCAGACCCCGACCCGGCTCGGGTACGGCTTCAGCGCCAGTGTCCTGTCTGCGGCCGCCGTCTACCTGTTGCCCGGGGCCCTGCTCGGCGTGCTGGCGGCGCCCGGCGGTGGGCGCCTGGTGAACCGCTTCGGCGCACCCGTGACCCTTGCTCTTGCCGGCGGCGCCGGAGCGGTCGGTTTCCTGCTCATGGCCCTGCTGCACGACGCGAGCTGGCAGATCATCACCGGTTCGCTGCTCGTCAACGGCTCGGTCAGCCTGGCCTTCGCTGCCATGCCCGCACTGATCGTCGCCGAGGTGAGCCCGGCGGAGACCGGCGTCGCCAACAGCGTGAACTCCATCTGCCGCTCGACCGGGAGCGCCCTCGCGAGCGCACTGGTCGTCACCCTGCTCGCCAGCGACGTGCTGCCGTCGGGCGTGCCCGCACCGTCGGCGTACGCGGTGGCGTTCGGTGTGGGCGCTGCGGCCATGCTCGGCGTCGTCCTGCTGGCGCTGTTCGGGCTGCCGCGCCTGCGGCGTCCTTCGGCACATGAGGCGGAGACCGAGCGGGCGATGTGTCGTACCGGCCAGTGGGCAGTGGCGGGCGCTCGCTGAGCCTGCCCGCCGTCTGAGCCTGCCCGCCGTCTGAGCCTGGCTGCCGACGCGCCTCACAGCCCGTGGGATCCCGCTACGTGAGCGGGGAACAAGTTGTTGCTCGTACAACTTGATGCGGCCAGACCCGCTGCACGCGGCAGCGGCGACGACAGGACCCTGTGATGACCACTGCTGCCACCCCCGCCATCGCCGACCTCACCGGCGACTACACGCTGGATGCCGCCCACTCGTGTCTGGGCTTCGTGGCCCGCCACGCGATGGTCACCAAGGTCCGCGGCTCGTTCCAGGACTTCGAGGGCAGCGCCCACCTGACCGCACAGGATCCTGCAGCCTCCACCGCCTCGGTCACCATCCAGGTCGCCAGCATGACGACCGGCAACGACCAGCGCGACGGTCACCTGCGCACCAACGACTTCTTCGACGCGCCGAGCTTTCCGACGATCACGTTCACCAGCACCTCCGTCGAGGTCCTCGGCCCGGAGGAGTTCCGGCTCAACGGCGAGCTCACCATCAAGGGTGTGACCAAGTCGATCAGCATCGACTTCGAGCACACCGGCACGGCCAAGGACCCGTACGGCAACCTGCGCGCCGGCTTCGACGGCAAGGCTCAGCTCACCCGCAGCGACTTCGGCATCAGCTACAACGCGGCGCTGGAGACGGGCGGCGTCCTCGTCTCGGACAAGATCACGCTCGAGTTCGACCTCTCGGCCGTCAAGAGCTAGCACGCCCCGCCGCGGTCCCGGTCCTGATCGAGGGGGCCGCGGTGCGTCAGGTGCCGACGGCTCGAAAGCCTCCGTCGACGTGCACGATCGTGCCACTGGTGGCCGGGAACCAGTCCGACAGCAGCGCGACGCAGGCCCGCGCGACGGGTTCGCTGTCGTCGACGTCCCACCCGAGCGGGGCCCGCTCCTTCCAGACCTGCTCGAAGCGCGCGAAGCCGGGGATGGCCTTGGCGGCCATAGTGCGCAGCGGACCCGCGGCCACCAGGTTGCTGCGCACCCCGTGCTCGCCGAGCTCGCGCGCAAGGTAGCGGTTGGCCGACTCCAGGCCGGCCTTCGCCACGCCCATCCAGTCGTAGGCCGGCCAGGCGACGGTCGCGTCGAAGTCCAGTCCTACGTAGGCCGCGCCACGCGGCATCAGCGGCAGGCAGGCGCGGGCCAGCGCCGCATAACTCCAGGTCGAGACCTGTAAGGCCACGGCCACGTCGGACCAGGGAGTGTCCAGCAGCCCCTCGCCGAGGCAGGACGCCGGCGCGAAGCCGATCGCGTGCAGCACCCCGTCCAGCCGTACGACGCCGTGCTCGCCGAGCCGCTCCGGCAGTGCCGCCAGGTGGTCCTCCGAGGTGACGTCCAGCTCGACGACCGGCGGCGGGTCGGGCAGGCGCCGGGCAATGCGCTGAGTGATCGACAGTCCACGACCGAAGGAGGACAGCACGACGGTGGCGCCCTGCTCGGCGGCCAGGCGCGCCACCGCGTAGGCGATGGACTTGTCGGTGAGGACGCCGGTGACGAGCAGGGTGCGGCCCTCGAGCAGGCCGGTCACCGGCGTCGCCGGTTGAGGTAGCGCTCGGTCTGTCGGTCCAGCTCGGCCAGCACACCTGTGAGCCGCTCCTGCTCGGGCTCCACACCCGGGCCAGTGAGCTCGAAGACGTCCCAGTGCCGCAGCATGGGCTGTACGACCTGGTCCCGGTGCACCTGAAGGTCGTAGATGCCCGCGCGGGCGACGACGGCGGCCCGGCGCACGAAACCCGGGATGCCCAGCCCCGGCATGGCGAAGCCGGCGATCTCATCGGTGACGGCGCGCAGGGCCTGCACCGGGTCCAGCTCCAGGGCGGCAAGGATCAGGTCGCGGTAGAGCACCATGTGCAGGTTCTCGTCAGCGGCGATCCGCCCGAGCAGGCGGTCCAGGCCCTCGTCGCCGGACAGCTTGCCGGTGCTGCGGTGGGACACTCGCGTCGCCAACTCCTGCAACGCGACGTAGGCGATGACGTGCAGTCCATCGCGCTCACCGGCGGAGAAGCCGCCGGAGACCGTCGCCATCCGGTCGGACTCCAGCGTGACGGGGTCGCAGGCGCGGGTCACGGTCAGGTAGTCACGCAGGGCGATCGCGTGCCGGCCCTCCTCGGCGGTCCAGCGGTCCAGCCAGGTGCGCCAGACCTCACCGGCTCCCAGCAGCGCGGCCAGCGCGCTGTGGTAGCCGGGCAGGTTGTCCTCGGTCAGGAGATTCAGCTGTACGGCCGCCCGCACCTCGGGCGGCAGCACGCACTGCGACACGTCCCATGGCAGTTCGGCGAAGTCACGGGCCTGCCCCCACGGGACGTACTCGTGCGGGAACCACTCCTGGGCCCGCGACAGGTGCAGCTCCAACGCGGTCTCGAGGCGGCCGCTGAGCTGCTCGACCAGAGCGGGGCGGGGTGGGGCGAGCACGGTCACGGGACCTCCACGGTCAGATGTTCGGCAAGGGCGTTCTGGACGGCGCGGGCCGCGGTCCAGAACACCCCGCCGGCGGGTAGGGCGAGCAACGACGCGGCCGGGAGGACCTCGGCGAGCTCCTGGGCGAGCGCGAGCGGATGCAGAGGGTCGTCCTGCTGACCGACGACCAGGCAGGCTGCCCGTACGTCGTGCAGCACGGCGCGGTCCTGCAGCGGTCGATCGGCGCGCAGCGGCACGGGGGCAGGGCGGCGGACCAGTTCGATGGCCCGGCGATGCAGCAGCAGCCGCACGGCCCGGGAGCTCTGCAGGTGTGCGGGTACCTCGCCGAGCAGCAACGCGGACACGTGTGCGGCGTCGCCTGCGTCGATGGCGTCCCCGAGTCTGGCCAGGCGCAGGCTGGCGCCGTCGGTGCGGGGTGCGTCCAGGGCCGCCGGCAGGACGAAGGCGAGCCGGTCGAAGCGATGGGGGGCATCACGCAGGACGCGCAGCAGCGCACCGGAGCCGACCGAGAGACCGACGCACGCGCTGGCGCCGACGCGGTCGGCGACCGCCAGCACGTCCGCGGCCAGCAGGTCGTAGTCCCAACCGCCGGGCAGCGCGTCGCTGTCACCGTGCCCACGGAAGCTGAGCAGGACTCGGGTGCCGGGCGCGCGCGCCGTGAACGGCCTGACTTCGGCGCTCGAGCCGCCCAGGCCGTGGGCGAACACGGTGACGGGCTCGCCGCCGCCCAGTACGGCAAACGAGACACCGTCCACGCGGGCCCCGGTGAGTGCCGGCGCCGTCACAGCGGTGGGTTGCGGTGCGCGCCGCGCCTGTGACCGGGCAGGTCCGCGAGCCAGCTCCGATCCGGCGTGGCCGAGGCTTCGAGCAAGGAAGTCATCGCGTCAGGACCAGCGAGACGTCGTGGCCACCGAAGCCGAAGGACGTGGTCAGGGCGACCTCGTGCGGGTGCTGACGGGGGACGAGGCGTACGGCGTCGACGTCAGCGTCGTCATCGGGGTCGTCGAGGTTGCGGATCGCCGGCACGACGCCGCGGTTGAGCGCCAGCAGGGTGGCAATGGCCTCCACGGCGCCGGCGGCGCCGAGCAGATGGCCGGTGCAGGACTTCGTCGCGGTGACCGGTGGCCGATGGTCACCGAGCGCGATGACCAGGGCGCGTGCCTCGGCCAGGTCGCCCAGCGGCGTCGAGGTGGCGTGCGCGTTGACGTGCCCGATGTCGGTCGCCTGCACCCCGGCGTCCTGCAGGGCGGCGGTGATGCTACGCGCGGCCCCGGTGCCCGCAGGGTCCGGCGCTGTCACGTGGTGTGCGTCGGAGGCGAGCCCCGCGCCGGCCAGGTACCCGTGCACCCGTGCTCCACGGGCCTGGGCGAACTCGGTCCGCTCCAGCACGAGGACCCCGGCTCCCTCGCCGAGCACGAAGCCGTCCCGGCTCTTGTCGTAGGGCCGGGAGGCCTCCTCCGGGCTGTCGTGCCTGGTGGACAAGGCCCTCATCTGGGCGAACCCGGCCAGTGGCAGGGGGTGCACGCAGGCCTCGGCCCCGCCGGCGACGACGACGTCGGCGCGGCCCGAGCGCAGCAGCTCCAGCGCCAGCGCGATGGCCTCCGCCCCCGAGGCACAGGCGCTGACCGGGCAGTGCACGCCGCCCCGGGCGCCGAGCTCGAGTCCGACGGCCGCGGCCGGACCGTTGGGCATGAGCATCGGTACCAGGTGCGGGCTGACCCGTCGGGGTCCGTGCTCCCGCAGTACGTCGTGCTGACCCAGGATGGTCAGCGCACCGCCGATGCCGGAGCCGATGACCACGGCCAGCCGCTCGGGCTCGACCTGCGGGGACCCGGCGTCGGCCCACGCCTCCCTCGCCGCGACCAGGGCCACCTGCTGCACGCGGTCCAGGCTGCGTGCCTGGACCCGGTCGATCCGGTCGGTCAGGTCCACGGTCGCCGCAAGTCGGGCCGGCAGCGCGGCGAACTCGGGTTCGTGGAGCAGCCGAACCCCGGAACGGCCGCTGAGCAGCCCCTCCTCGAGGGCGGCGACGTCCGGACCGAGCGGGGTCAGTGCGCCGAGCCCGGTCACCGCGACCGGGACCGTCACGCGGCGGCGCTCGCGTTGGCGATGTAGGTGACGGCCTCGCCGACGGTCCGCAGGCCCTCGAGGGCCTCGTCCGGGATGCGTACGGAGAACTTCTCCTCGCAGGCGATGACGACCTCGACCATGGTGAGGGAGTCGATGTCGAGATCCTTCTCGAAGGCCGCCTCGGGCACGACCTGGTCGGCGGGGGTGCCGGCGACCTCGTGCAGGACCTCGGCCAGGCCGGTGAGCAGGGTCGCGTGATCGGTGCTGACGGTCATGGGGTTCCTCCAGGGACGTGCGGCGGGGTGGGGCTGGTGGTGGGGCTGTGGCGGGGCTAGGGGCAGCGGACGACCTGGCCGGCGGCGGTCAAACCGGCCCCGAACCCGAGCAGGAGCACCGGGTCGCCGGTGCGCAGGTCACCCTGCTCGACGAGAAGGGCGAGGGCCAGCGGGACAGATGCGGCACTGGTGTTCCCGCTGTCGGCGACGTCCCGGGCGACGACGACGGACTCCGGCAGCTCCAGGCTCTTCACCAGCGACTCGGTGATGCGCAGGTTGGCCTGGTGCGGCACGAAGCCGGCCAGGTCGGCCGGCGCAAGGCCGGCCCGGGCACAGGCGCGGCGGGCGAGGTCCGGCAGGGCCGTGGTCGCCCACCGGTAGATGGCCCGTCCGTTCATGGCCATGTGCAGCGGCGTGCCCTCGATGACGAGCTGGTGGTGCTGCTCGCCGTCGGAGGACCAGACCACGGGGCCGATCCCGTCGGTGCTGGACAGTCCGACCACGGCCGCAGCGGCGCCGTCGCCGAACAAAAAGGCCGTTCCGCGGTCCACGGGGTTGATCATCGGCAGCATCTTCTCGCTGCCCACGACCAGCACAGCGTCGGCACTGCCCGCCCGGACCGCGTCGGCCGCCATCGACAGCGCGTAGGTGAAACCGGCGCAGCCGGCACCGACATCGGAGGCACCGGCGCTGACGGCGCCGACGCCGTACGCGACCTGCGGCGACCCGCCGGGCAGGGGGCCCGGCATGGAGCAGGTGGCCAGCAGCACCAGCCCGACGTCGCGCGGGTCCATCCCGGCCGCAGCGAGGGCCTTTGCGCCGGCGTCCACCGCCATCGAGACCGTTGTGGCGTCCTCGCCGGCGACGCCGCGGGTCACGATGCCACTGCGCTCACGGATCCACGCGTCGCTGGAGCCCGTGCGCGCGGCGACCGCGGTGTTGTCCTCACGGTGCGCCGGTCGGTGGGCGCCCAGGCCCAGCAGGGCTGCGTTCCTCATGCGCCCACCAGCGCGTCGTGCGGGCTGCTGACGGTCTCGACCGGTAGGTCCGGGACCACGCGCCGTACGAGAGCAGCGAGCGTGCCGCTGGGCGCCAGCTCCACAGCCCGGGTCGCGCCGTTCGGGACCAGCGCCTGCAGGCACAGGTCGAAGCGCACCGGTCCGGTCACCTGCGGCGCAAGCCGGTCGAGCACCTGCTGCCCGTCGTGCAGCACCGCCCCGTCGGCGTTCGCGACGAACCCGCAGAGCGGGCGCGACGCAGTCAGCGACGACACCAGAGCGGCGATGACCTCCCTGGCCGGCTCCATGGCTGCGCTGTGGAAGGCGCCGGCCACCTGCAGCTGGCGCACGCGGGTGTCCTTCGGGGGGGTGTAGGCCGCCAGTGCTTCCCGCGAGCCGCCGACGACGACGTGGCCCGGGGCGTTGACGGTGGCGACCTGCAGGCCGGCGGCGGCGAGGTCCTCCGGCGTCGGCTCAGCGCCGAGCAGGGCGGCCATGCCGGTCTGCTCGCGGGCCGCGGCGTCGGCCATCGCGGCTCCTCGCCCGGCGGCCAGGACGACCGCCTCATCGTCGGTGATCACGCCGGCAAGGGCGGCCGCCCCGAGCTCGCCGATGCTGTGCCCGCAGACCAGCCCGGGCGTCGCGCCGCCCAGGACCGCCCGGCCGCTCAGCAGCGCGGCCGCGGTCAGCAGCGGTTGGGCGAGCTCGGTGCGGCGTACGACATCGGCCGGGGCCTGCGTGCCGAGCTCGAGGAGGTCCAGGCCGGTCAGGTCCGACCAGTGCCCGAGCTGCGCACGAGCGCCCGGCACCTCGAGCCAGGGCAGCAACAGGCCGGGCGTCTGGGAACCCTGACCGGGACAGAGAAGGACGAGCATTTACCTAGCCTGCCCGCTGAGCGACCCGGTACACGAACAGGGCGCGCACCGAGATCGGCCTTAGTTGTTGTAGGACCTCTACAACCGGGTGGTGCGACCGAGCAGTACGGCGAGCCGGACGACAAGGGCGTCCCGCGGCCGTGTCAGGTCGTAGGCGACCAGGTCGGTGACCTTGCGAAGCCTGTACCGCACGGTGTTCGCGTGCAGGAACAGGGTCCGGGCGGCCCCCTCGACCGAGCCGCCACCGTCGAGGAAGACCGCAGCGGTCAGAAGCAGATCACCTCCCGCAGCGGCCAGGGGAATGTAGATCTCCTCCAGCAAGCGTCGCCGGGCGACCTCATCACCGAGCAGGACGCGCTCGGCGAGCAGCTGGCCGGAGGTGACCGGTCGCGGCGCCTGCGGCCAGGCCGCGACCGCCGCCAGGCCCGCGAGTGCCTCCTGCAGCGGCGGGCTGGCGAGTGAGAGTTCAGCCACGACCGGTCCTTGGATGACGGGGCCGTCAGGCAGCGCCCGCACGACGTGTTCCAGTGCCGGCCGCAGCTCGCCCGCCCCGCCGACGATGAAGATCAGGGCACCCGAGGCCTCGCCGGTGAGCAACGACAGGCCCGCGGGTCGCAGGGACGCACCGACCTGGGACAGGTCCAGACCCGCCGAGCCCGATGCGGGCGTGGTGAGGGGCACCACCCAGTCGCCGCGCGACCAGCCGAGGGAGGCCGCCCGGGACAACGTCAGCTCATCGTCGTGTCCCCGCACGAGGGCATCCACCACACCGGCCTCGACCCGGGCGTCCCAAGCGCCCCGTGCCTCGGCGGCGGCGGCATACACATCTGCTGCTGCGAAGGCGATCTCGCGGGAGTATCGCAGCACCGCACCGCGCAACGCCTGTTCGTCACCGGGGGAGGCCAGGCTCGCGACCTCGCTCTCGACCACGTCCACGACGGTACGGATGAGCTGGACGGTCTGCTTCAGGCTAACTGCGCGGGCGAGCTCACGGGGCGCCGCGGCAAAGACCTCGGGGCCGGTCGGGAGCGGCCGTTCCGGATGCCGGAGCCACTGCGCGAAGGTCTCGAGCCCGGCCTGCACGACCAGACCGACGTAGGAGCGCTGCCCCGCGGGCAGCGCGCGGAACCACGGCAGCTGCTCCATGGCCTGCACAGACAGGGCGCTGAGCCGAAAGCCCGCCCGTTGCACCCGCTGCCAGCTCGTCGACGGCACTCCCCCATCCTGCTCGTACCCCGCAGCGGGCCGCAGACGGGTCGGCTGCAGCGACGGTGGTGGTGCGGTTCAGGCCTCGCCCGAGGCGACCAGCTCGCCGTCGCCGTTGCCGTACTTCTCGTCGAGCTTGCGCAGCTTCCAGTTCAGCACCGCACCGACCCACACCAGCAGGAAGATCCCGACGATGATCCGCCCCGCCAGGTTGATGTCGATGCCGGCGATGAAGTCCCAGGGCTGCCCGGTCAGGCCGGACTTCTCGATGATCAGACCGGCGATCTCCACGGTGCCGATCGCGAAGGCGACGAAGATGCTCAAGCTCGTGGTGGTGATGTTGTAGTAGATCTTGCGCACCGGCGACAGGAACGCCCAGCCGTACGCCTTGGACATGAACACGCCGTCGATGGTGTCCATCAGCGACATGCCGCCGGCGAAGATGATCGGAAGCGCGATGATCGCCAGGGGGGGCAGGCCGCCCGCGATGGCCGTGGTGCCGGCGATGGCGATCAGACCGACCTGGGTGGCCGTGTCGAAGCCGAGGCCGAACAGCAGCCCGACCGGGTACATCTGCCACGAGTCGTTGATGAACTGGTTGTACTTGCCCCGGAAGATCCGGTTCATGAAGCCGCGCTTGGCCAGCAGGGCGTCGAGCTCCTCGACCGAGTACGTCCCCCGCTTGGCCTGCCGCCAGACGCGGATGATGCCGGACAGGACCGCGAGGTTGAGCGCGGCGATGAGATAGAGGAAGCCACCGGAGACCAGCGTGCCGATGATCCCGCCGGTGCCCTGGAAGGCTTGCTGGAAGGACGTGGCCTTGCTCGCCACGATCGCGATAGCGGTCACGAAGGCGAACACCACGGTGGAGTGCCCCAGCGAGAAGAACAACCCCACGGCGAGCGGCTTCTTGCCCTTCTGCAGCAGGTAGCGCGTGGTGTCATCGACCGCCGAGATGTGGTCGGCGTCGAAGGCGTGCCGCAGTCCGAACGTGTACGCCAAGGTGCCTGCGCCGGCGTACACCAGGGTGTGCTTGCTGCCGCCGACGATGTTGTGGATGCGCGGGATCGAGTTGTAGTGGATGAACAAGCCCCAGCCGATCACGTGCAGTGCGGCGATGAAGCCGAACATGGCGACCAGACGGGGTACCTCGTCCCGGGTGAACGAGATGCGCTGCTTCTGCTCGGTGGGGGTCAGCGCGCCAGGTGCGGCCAGCGCTCTGCTCGTGTCGATGCTCACGGGATCCTCAGCAGTCGGGTTATCGCCAGGCGTTCGCAACTGCGATACCAGAGCATCCTGCCACACGGGGTGTGCGCCAGCCATTCCTGCGACCTGGGTTGGCACAAGCGAGGTCGGGGGCGAGAATGACGTCGTGCCACAACTGTCGCCGGTGACAATCGAATCCAGGAACACCCGCGGGACCGCTGCGCTGGCCGACCGGGTCGAGGCGGCCTCCCGCAGTCTGCTCACGCTGAGCATGCGAGCCCTTAGCCAGGTGGACGCTGCGGTCAGCGCACCGAAGCTGCGCGCCCTGATGGTGCTCGACCAGCTGGGCCGCAGCAACCTGGGCACGCTGGCCGACGCGCTCGGGGTCTCCCCTTCCTCCACCAGCCGGCTGGTCGATCGACTGGTCGCCAGCGGACTGATGGCGCGCGAGGTCGCCGCTCACAGCCGTCGCGAGGTGCAGCTCCAACTCACCGCCGGCGGCAGGCGGATGCTGCGCCGGCACGACGAGGCCCGGCGGGCGGTCTTCGCCGAGGCCCTCGCGGATCTGTCCGAGCCCGACCTGCTGGCGCTGGTGCAGGGCTTGGACGCGGTCCGGGCCCTGGGAGAGCGGTGACCGGCCACGGGCGAGTCCACGAGGTCCCGCCCGGCTGCGGTCGGCGACCTGCTCAGCGCCACACCCCGCCGTCGGCCACCCCGTGAACGGCGCAGGCGTCATCGTGCTCACGCTGCTGCTCGTGCTGCTCAGTACGGCGCCGTTCGCCATCGCGGCGCTGCTGGCGGTCCGCAGTCGCCGCAGGGCCTGGCTGGACAAGGCCGTGGACTCGCTGCTCGGCCCCTGAGCGCCACAGGACCTTGGCCGTACGGGGTGCGGCTGCCGTCAACGGGCAGGACGCGTCGCACGGCGTACGACGAGACCGGAGGTGCGGGTCTGCATGCGCTGACGGCCCTGGGCTACGCGGCCGCGTCCCGACAGGGGCGGTCGGCGGGCCGGCGCCGGGCCGCGCTGGCCCTGAGTTGCACCAGCAGGGTGCTGATCGGCTCGGTGGCCGCTCCTGTCTTCGTGCTCGACCAGACCCAGGACGGCGGCTCTGCATCGGCCGGTGGGTAGAACGCCGTCAGCTGGGGAGACAAGGGTTGCAGTACCCAACTGTCGCAGAACGCGTTGCTGACGCTTTAGCAAGCCGTGCGACATCGGCGGGCCGGTGGCCCACACAAGGAGCAGTCATGGCAGGGAAGCCGGCTCAGCGCCGAGGTTCGGGTCAGGACGAGGTGGGCGGCGGCGTCGTTGGGCAGGGGCCCTTCGACAAGGGGATTCACCAGACTCCCCGGCGCCTCTGGACGGCTGTGGTGCTCATGTGTCTGGGGGCGGCAGTGTTGGGACTCGGTGTCGTCGTCCTGAGCATGTCGATGTCCACCGGCGTCGTCGTGTTGGTTGCGGGTGGGGTCATCGGTGCCGTGGGCGCAGGCGTGGCAGTGACCAACGGGATCATGTCCAACGTCGAGTAGATCCAGGCTGGAAGTCCTGGGGCCCAGCGGGCGATACGTCACCTGGCGGGTTAAGGCGCCAAAGACGCGGAACGGGCTCGGGCGGTCGAGCAGCGTTCGGATGCAGGCGTGGGAGATGCGTCACCGGGCACGAGGGTGGTTTCGGCCGGTTCCCGAGAGAGCCGGTACCTGACGAGCGGTGGAGGACTGCATGGCGAATCTGGCGCGGATCCTGACGAGCACGGTGGCCGCGTACGCCGAGCGGCCGGCGGTCCGGTTGGACGACACGACGATTGACTACCGCGAGCTCGACGACCTGGTGTCGCGCTGCGCCGGGCTGCTGCGGGCTGCGGGCGTCGGCCCGGGTGACCGCGTGGGCGTCATGCTGCCCAATGTCCCGGAGTTCCCGATCTGCTACTACGGCGTGCTCCGCCTCGGGGCAACCGTGGTGCCGATGAACGTCCTGCTCAAGGAGCGCGAGACCTCGTTCTACCTCAAGGACCCGGGGGCAGAGGTCGTCCTGGCCTGGCACGAGTCGGCCGCGGCGGCCAGGGCGGGCGCACGCGGCGTGGGGGCGGAGTGCATCGTCGTCGAGCCCGAGGGGTTCCGCGCCCTGCTGGCCCAGGCCGAGCCGGTGCCGGACGACGTCGAACGGGACGGCAGCGAGACGGCGGTGATCCTTTACACCAGCGGTACGACCGGCACGCCGAAGGGCGCGGAGCTGACGCACGACAACCTCTACGAGAACGCGCGGGTCACGACAGAGACCCTGTTCGAGTTCACCGAGCAGGACGTGATCCTGGGGGCCCTGCCGCTGTTCCACGCCTTCGGCCAGACCTGTGCCCTGAACGCCTGCGTGCTTGCCGGTGCGCTGCTGACCATGCTGCCGCGGTTCGACCCGGCGAAGGGGCTGGCGGTGATCGACAGGGACGCGGTGACGGTGTTCGAGGGCGTACCCACGATGTTCAACGCCTTCCTGCACCAGCCCGACCGTTCGTCGTACGACACCTCGAGCCTGCGGGTGTGCTGCTCGGGCGGCGCGGCGCTGCCCGTCGAGGTGCTCAAGGGATTCGAGGACTCGTTCGGCTGCACGGTCCTCGAGGGCTACGGCCTCAGCGAGACCTCCCCTGTCGCCTCGTTCAACCACCCGCACGCCGTCCGCCGCGCCGGCTCGATCGGTACCCCGATCCAAGGGGTCGAGATGAAGGTCGCCGACGACACCGGGGCCGAGGTCGCCCAGGGTGAGGTCGGTGAGATCGCCATCCGGGGCCACAACGTCATGAAGGGGTATTGGAACCGGCCGGACGCCACGGCGGACGTCCTGCGTGACGGCTGGTTCTACACCGGAGACATGGTGCGGCGCGACGAGGACGGCCTGTACTTCATTGTCGATCGCAAGAAGGACCTCATCATTCGTGGCGGCTACAACGTGTACCCGCGCGAGATCGAGGAGGTGCTGTACGAGCACCCGGGCGTGCTCGAGGCTGCGGTGATCGGCGTGCCGGACGACTCCCTCGGCGAGGAGGTCGCGGCGGTCGTCGTTGCCAAGGAGGGGCAGCAGCTGGATCCGGAGCAGCTGAAGGCCTTCGTGAAGGACCAGGTCGCCGGCTACAAGTACCCGCGGATGGTCTGGCTCGTCGACGAGCTGCCGAAGGGCCCCACCGGCAAGATCCTCAAGCGGGAGATCGCCGTACCCACCGACGCCGCTACCGATCGATGAGCGCACCCACGCCCCGGCTGTACGACGTGGGCCGCTCGCTGGCTACCGACTACTTCGGGCTGCGCGACGAGATCGAGGGGGCGGATCTCGAGTTCCTGCTGCGGACCCGCGCATTCGTCGACGACGAGGTGCTGCCGGTCATCGGTGACTACTGGGAGCGGGCGGAGTTCCCGGCCGACCTGGCCCGGCGGCTCGGGCAGCTGGGACTGGTCGGTGACGGGATCGAGGGCTACGGGTGCCCGCCGATGAGCCCGTTGGCGTCCGGCCTGGTCAACATGGAGCTGAACCGCGGTGACGGGAGCCTCGGCACGTTCCTCGGCGTCCAGTCCGGTCTGGCCATGAAGTCGATCGCCCTGCTCGGCTCCCCCGAGCAGAAGCAGCGCTGGCTGCCCGGTCTGGCCTCGGTCGAGCTGTTCGGCGCCTTCGCCCTCACCGAACCCCGACACGGCTCGGACTCGGTCGCGCTGGAGACCACCGCGCGGCGCGAGGGCGGCGGGTATGTGCTGGACGGCCAGAAGCGCTGGATCGGCAACGGCACGATCGCCGACGTCCTCGTCGTGTGGGCCCGCGACACCGAGGATGAGCAGGTCAAGGGTTTCCTGGTCGAGCAGGCCGCCCCCGGGCTCACCGCACGGCGTATCGAGGGCAAGGTCTCGGTCCGCGCGGTCTGGCAGGCCGACTTGGACCTCGTCGGCGTGCGGGTCAGCGAGATGGATCGCCTGCCCGAGGCGAACAGCTTCAAAGATGCCGCCCGGGTGCTCGCCTCCACCCGCAACACCGTCGCGTGGGGCGCTCTGGGGCACGCGACCGCGGCGTATGAGGTTGCGCTGGCCTACACGGGCCAGCGCGAGCAGTTCGGGCGACCCCTTGCCGGGTTCCAGCTGGTCCAGGACAAGCTCGTGCGGATGCTCGCCGAGGTGACCGCGATGCAGCTCTACTGCCTGCGGCTCAGCCAGCTCCAGGAGCGCGGGTCGATGACCGACACGATCGCGGCGCTGGCGAAGCTCAACAACACCCGCAAGGCACGGGAGGTGCTCCTGGAGGCGCGGGAGGTGCTGGGCGGCAACGGGATCCTGCTGGACTACCACGTGGCCCGGCACCTCGCTGACATCGAGGCGCTCTACACCTACGAGGGGCCGGCCGACATCCAGGAGCTCATCGTCGGCAAGAAGGTCACCGGAGTCGGCGCGTTCACCTAACAACTGATCGCCCGAAGCGGTGCCAGACCGGCCTCGGCCGTCGCCGTCGCCGTGAAGGCACCGCGCCCCCGCCGTCCGTGCTCCGGCCGTCGTAATGAAAGGAGGGTGGACCGATGGACCAGGACAGCTACGCCCATCAGAGCGTTCGGCGGGCCCGGCAGGTCGAGCAGGCGTCGCCGAACGGTCGGCTGCCGGTCCCGACCCACTCCTCCTGGCCGAGCTTCCCCTACGAGGGCGACCTGCGGGTGCGTCCGGTGGGGGACGTCGTGCTGCCGGAGCCGCGGCGTGAGGGAGAGGGAGGAGTCGGGTGCAGCGCCTGCGCGGCGCCGGACACGGAGTACCTGTGGACCGACGCCGACTGGCGGTTGAGGAGCACCGCCGAGCCCAGCGGCCTGCCGTTGGTCCTGCTGCTCGAGCCGCGCGTGCACGCCGACCTGCACGACCTGCCTACGCCCGTACGGGCCGGTATGGGCGAGGTGCTCTGCCGGGTGGAGGCGGCGCTGACCTCGCTGGGAGGCATCGCGCGGGTGCACGTGTTGCGCATCGGCGACGGTGCGGAGCACCTGCACTGGTGGTTCATGGCCCGCCCGCTCGGCCTCGTGCAGGCCCGCGGAAGTTTCGCTGTGGAGTGGGATGACCTGCTGCCGCCCAGGCCGAAGGACGAGTGGCAGGCCGACCTGCGTCGCGTGGCCGCGGCGCTGATCGGCTGATCCTCCCTGAGGACCCTGCTGTCGCGCGTGTGCCCGCAGCGTCGTACAGCGTCCGGCCGCCCCCGGTCCTCGTCCGGCCTGGAACAAGATGTGGTCCATGACGTCCTGCCTGCCCCTGTCGAACTGCCGGCCCAGCCATCCCCGACGGGCCAGCCATCGAGGGCGCCCAAGTGCTGTTCTACAGCCACGTCGTGTCCTCCGGTCCGGTAGCCGCCTGGTCAGGGTCTACGCCCATGACGAGGTCGGGCCCGACATCCATCCGCGCCTGGCGCAGCAGTGTCGCCGGTGGGCGTGCTGAGATGGCGTTCGGCGCAAGCAACCGGGTGAACGTCCTGCGGGATGCACTGCAGACCCGCCTGTGGCCGGTGCCGACGGTCGGTGTTCTGCTTGCTGTCGCCCTTGGTGTGCTGACGCCTGCCGTAGACACGAATGTGGACGACAACGTGCCTCCCACGCTCAGCGCGTACCTGTTCGGTGGCGGCGCGGACGCCGCTCGCACTGTCCTGTCGGCGATTGCCGGCTCGCTGATCACAGTGACGTCGCTGACGTTCTCGCTGACCGTCGTGACGCTGCAGCTGGCCAGCAGCCAGTTCTCCCCGCGGTTGTTGCGGACGTTCTCGCGCGACCCGTTCGTCCACCGGACGCTAGCGCTGTTCCTGGGCACGTTTGCCTACAGCCTCGTGGTGCTACGGACCGTGCGCACCAGCACCAACAGCCGTCCCGAGTTCGTCCCGAAGATCTCCATCACCGTCGCGGTCGTGCTGACACTGGTGAGCGTGTTCGCTCTCGTGCTGTTCCTGGACCACCTCGCGACCCAGATCCGGGTCGAGACGATGCTCGACGACGTTCACACCGACGCCTCCGAGACGGTCCGACGGGTCCTGCAGAAGCGTCCGGACCAGCCGGGCACACAGGGGGAGACCCCTACAGTCCCGCCTCAGGCGCCCCCCACGGCCTGCCCGATCGAGGTCGCCGAGTCCGGGTTCCTGGTCAACGTCGACGAGGACGAGCTGCTCTGGGCGGCCTGCACTGCCGTTGCCGTCGTCCAGATCGACGGCTCCCCGGGCGGCTCACTCGTGCGTGGCACGCCGCTCGGTCGCAGCTGGCCGGTCGGTGATGCGCCGGTCACCGAAGAGCAGCAGCGCACGCTGTCCGAGCGGGTGGCGGCCGCGGCCCGCGCCGGCCGGGAGCGCACCGCCGCACAGGACATCGCCTATGGGCTGCGGCAGCTGACCGACGTGGCGACCAAGGCGCTGTCACCGGGCATCAACGATCCAACAACAGCGGTGCACGCGCTGGGGCACATCTCCGAGCTGCTGTGCGAGATGGTCGACTACCAGCTCGGCCCCAAGTTGCTGCGTGACCAGCGCGGTCGGGTACGGGTTGCGCTGGAGCGGCCCGGACTGGCCGACCTGTTGGACAGCGCGCTGGCGCAACCGCGCCGCTACGCCTCCACCGCGCAGAACGTCTTGGCGCGGATCACCCTCGTGCTGCGTGAGGTCGCCTGGCGTGTTCGCGAGCCGGACGACCAGCAGGCCGTCCGCGACCAGTTGCTGCGGTTGCGGGAAACCGTCGTTCAGGCTGACCTTGAGACAGCCGAGACAGCCGAGCTCGCCAGGCTGGATGCGCTCGTCGAGCAGGCCCTGGATGGGCGCTGGTGAGGCGGGTGGCGTCCCCCCAAACGTGGTCTCCCTCGTCGCAGGCCCGATCCCGTCGGCGGGCGTTTCACCACCTCCCGCCCGGGCGAGACCCCCAGGAGGGCCGACCGGCAGGAGCTGCCGCGCCCACGCCGTGGGGTATGCGGGAGAAGGACCAGCCGCGCCCGACCATCACCTGCCCTCATCCGCCCGACCGCGAGGAGCCCCGTGCCGCAGCGCCCGTCCGTCGTCGTCTTCGACGTCAACGAGACCCTGTCCGACCTGTCCCCGATGGCCGACCGCTTCGCCGACCTAGGCGTGCCGGGGTTGATGGCTAAGCAGTGGTTCGCCGCGCTATTGCGTGACGGCTTCGCGCTCACCGCGGCGGGTGCGTCGGAGAAGTTCTCCGTGGTCGGGGAGGGGGTGCTGCGCACCCTGCTTGCGACCGAGCAGCTCGACCGCAGCCTCGACCATGCGGTGCAGCACGTCATGAGCGGGTTCACCACCCTGCCGATACACCCGGACGTGCCGGACGGCGTACGGGCGCTGCGCGCCCTGGGGCTGCGCTTGGTCACGCTCACCAACGGCTCCACCGCCATCGGGCACGAGCTGCTCGTGCAGGCCGGCATCCGGGACGCGTTCGAGACGCTGCTGTCGGTCGAGGACGCGGGGGCGTGGAAGCCGGACCCGGCCTCCTACGCCTACGCTGCGCGCACCTGCGGGGTCGATGCCGGCAAGATGCTGCTCGTGGCGGTGCATCCATGGGACATCGACGGTGCCGGCCGGGCCGGCCTGTCGACGGCCTGGGTGTCCCGCTCCGGTGCCGACTACCCCGGCCACTTCCGGCCCCCGACGCACACGGTCCAGGCGCTGCCCGAGCTCGCCGCCCTGCTGTCGGCATGACCGGCTCCGACGGCGCCGACGTCGTGCGGCAGGAGCTCCAGGTCGACGGGACCCTGCTGTCCTGCCTGACCGCGGGCGACCCGGGTGCGCCGCCGCTGCTCCTGCTGCACGGCACGTTCTGGAGCCGGGTCTGGCAGCCTGTCCTGCCGATCCTGGGCACTCGGTACCGCTGCGTCGCGCTCGACCTGCCGGGCTTCGGCCGCAGCGGCGGGGAGGTCGACATCGAGCAGGCCACCGTGCCGGCGCTCGCCGGCGTCGTCGCCCGGGCCGCCGACGTGCTCGGCTGGGAGCGCTTCGACCTCGCCGCCCACGACATCGGCGGCGGTATCGCCCAGCACCTGGCCGCCACCACCGGCCGGGTCGGGCGCATGGTGCTGATGAATGCCGTGATGTTCGACTCCTGGCCGGTCCCGGCGGTCGAGCGCTTCCGCGACCCGAAGGTGCGGGCCGCCACGACCGCCGCCGACCTCGTGGAGGCCCGCCGCGGCTCCACCCGCAAGGCGGTGGCCCGGGAGCTGTCCGACGCCGAGGTCGATGACTACGTCTCGCCCTGGCACGACGAGGCCCGCGCCCGGTCGTGGACCGCCATGGCTGCGGCCGCCGATGCTCGATACACCCAGGATCTGGTCCCGGCACTGGTCGAGGCCGCCGTCCCGACCCGACTGGTGTGGGGCCGCGACGACATGTTCCAGAAGATCGAGTACGCCCGGCGCTACGTGCAGACCGTGCCCGGCAGCGACCTGGTCGAGGTTGCGGGGCTGCACATCCCGACCGAGGACTCTGCGGCGGACGTTGCCCGGGCCATGCTGGATCATCTGGCCGACTGATTCACCCCGCCGACCGGTGCGCGCGCCGGGGCGAGTGCACAGACGATCGGCACGCTCAGGAGGGTGGCTCGGTGGGGGACGGGGGCGAGGTGGGCGAGGCAACGCTGACCAGGCACGAGGGGGGCGCCCGGCGCGAGCTGTGGTTGGCTCGCCTGCCGCGGATGGACCTGCCGTGGGCGGGGCTGCTGCGCTCGTCCCGGGGACGGCTTGTCGCGCTGGCTTTCACGGTGGGGATCGGTGCCGGCCTGGGTGCGGTCGCTTTCCGCTACCTCATCGACGGTGTGACAGGCCTTTTCACCGGGACCCGCGACTACGCCGGGGTCGGCCATGCCGCTCACCCGTATCTGCCCTGGCTGGGTCGCTTCTTCGTCCTGCTGGCGCCGGTCGTGGCCGGTCTGCTGTATGGCCCGCTCGTCTACCGCTTCGCTCGCGAGGCGCGAGGTCACGGGGTGCCGGAGGTCATGGTCGCCGTGGCCCGGCACGGCGGCCGGATCCGCCCGCAGGTCGCGGTCGTGAAGGCGCTGGCCTCAGCGCTGTGCATCGGCGGCGGAGGCTCGGTCGGTCGGGAAGGTCCGATCGTGCAGATCGGGTCGGCGCTGGGGTCGTCGTTGGCCCAGCTGCTGCGGCTGGACGAGCACCGTGTTCGCCTGCTGGTCGCGTGCGGCGCGGCAGGTGGCATCGCGGCCACGTTCAACGCACCGCTCGCCGGGGTCTTCTTCGCGATGGAGCTGATCCTGCGGCGCTGGGAGGCCGAGTCGTTCGGGATGGTCGTGCTGTCGTCGGTGACGGCCAGCGTCATCGGGCGCGCCGCGCTCGGCGACGACCCGTTCCTGGTCCTGCCGGCCTTCCAGGTCGAGCACCTCACGCAGTACCCGCTGTTCGCGCTGCTGGGGCTGTTGGCCGGCGTCGTGGGCGTGGTCTTCTCCCGCGTTCTGTACGCCGTCGAGGACGCTTGCGACTGGGCGTGGCGCGGTCCGGAGTGGCTGCGCCCGGCCGCCGGGGGGCTGCTGCTCGGTAGCCTGCTGCTGCTGCTGCCGGAGATGTACGGCGTCGGCTACCCCGTCCTCGGCCGGGCCGTCGCCGGCGGGTACGGGGTCGCGTTCCTGCTCGTGCTGCTCGTCGGCAAGCTGTTCGCCTGCAGCCTCACCATCGGCATCGGCGGGTCCGGGGGCGTGTCCGCGCCCAGCCTGTTCGTCGGTGCGATGACCGGCGCCGTGTTCGGCGACGCGGTGCATGCCGTCGCCCCGCAGGCGGGCGGTTCGATCGGGGCGTACGCGCTGGTCGGCATGGGAGCGGTGTTCGCCGGTGCCGCCCGGGCGCCGATCACTGCGGTCGTCATCCTGTTCGAGCTGACCCGCGAGTACACGATCATCCTGCCGCTCATGCTCGCCATCGTGCTCGCCACCGGGGTCAGCGACCTGGTCTCGGCCGACACCGTCTACACGCGCAAGCTGTTGCGCCGCGGGATCGACATCGACGAGCCGGCCGACGCGGCCCTGCGCCGACCCGGTCAGCGGGTTCATGGTGGCTGCTCCCGCGCCGGTGCCGGCGGACGCCGACCTGCAGAGCGTCGCGGCGCGGTTCGCCGGCACAGCCGAGCCCTGCCTGCCGGTGGGCGGCGAGGACGGCCGCTATCTGGGCACCGTGAGTGCTCATGAGGTGATGGACGCGCTCGCCGCCGGTGAGGACGTCGATGTCGTCGCCCTGACCCGCGCCGCCGATCCGGTCCCGGACGACGCGCCGCTGGATGAGGTGCTGCGGCGGCTGGACCGCGGTGCGGACGGCGTCCCGGTCGCCGACGACTCCGGTCGGCTGGTCGGTTGGGTCCGCAACCGAGACCTGCTGAGCGCACTGAGCAGGCGCACCCGCTGACTCCGTGACCGACACCGAACCGCTGTACCCGGCTGGTCGTCGGCGTGCTCCGAGCCGGCACGAGGCCGAGGATGAGCAGGCTCCAGGCCGGTGACCAACAGACACAGTGAGAGCGGGCGACGAGAATCGAACTCGCGTTCTCAGCTTGGGAAGCTGAGTCCGCAGCGTCCACCAACGTCCGTCGACGTGCATAAGCGCAGGTCACAGGGTTTGCCCCCGCAAGTCGGCGTGCACGTGCGTTCGTGCGCGTGCACGCCGTTCGGGCACGTGGCGGGCACGCCGGCCAGCCAAACGCCACGGTGTCGATCTGTCATCTCATCTGCTGCAGCCGCCGCGCTGCGGCCCTACGCGGGCGCGACGGGCAGCAGCCACACAGCCTGCTTCAGCCGCTGGGACCCGGCAGAACCGGGTACAGCCTAATTGACCGAGCACGGCTTCTGGCCCCTGCCAGACCAGGACAGCAGGAAGGCACGGGAATGCATGAAGCTGCCCCGGACTGACGAGTCCAGTCGACGTCCAACCGCCGGAGCGCTTCTACAGGTCCCGGCACAGGCCCTTGACCGCCGGACACCCGTTACAACCAGCATCTAGTACCAGCGTCTGGGCCAAACAAGCCCAGACGATCTTGCCCTACTACAGTCGGCGCACTCGACGTGCTGCAGACAGGAGTGGCTGGGTGAGCGCGGTGCGGCTGCGGCCTGGGGTGCTGGCGCAGCTTCGCCGTGCGGCCGGCCTGTCGCAGTCGGAGGTCGCTCGTCGACTCGAAGGCCTGCGCCGTGAGCAGAGCCTGGGGGACTGGGAGCGGGAGCGCCAGCAGCCTCAGCCGCGCTTCGTCCCGCAACTGGCGTCGGTCTTCGGCGTGAGCCCGCTGGAGCTGCTGGACGTCGACGTCGACGACCCGCCCTTGCAAGCGCTGCGCCTGTCGGCCGGATTGTCCCTGGAAGACTTGGAGTCGCTGACGGGTATCTCCCGCACGACGTATTCCCGGCTCGAGAGCGGCAGCCGTAGGGGTGAGCTCAGCCGGGCGACGGCGACCAATCTCGCTGGGAGCCTCAGGGTCGATGTTGAGCGGGTTGTCCGGGCGGTTCAACGCAGCCGTAAGACCTGAGCCTGGCTCGGGCCGCGCCCTGCGACACCGCGTGCTGTGCAGGAAGCCCTCAAACGCGTACGGTAGACAACCTCGCTAATTCCCGTTAGCTGTGTCTGAGGTGGGGACGTGACCCAGACGGCTGGACAGGCTGTGTTGCTGATGTGGGCCGATGTGTCTAGACATGGGCTGCTTCACCAGCGACTGTGCTGTGGGTCTGCAACTGCAGGTGCAACAGGCGCCGGGGTGATGTCAAGTGCGTAGCAGCTTCCTAGGAGCCTGGGTACGAAACACGCGCCGCGGGGTGCTTCGGTAGCGGGCTGATCGTTGGGACACTTGAGTGTGTCTGCAGATCAAGGTGATGACGGCCTGTTCGAGATGACGCCGGTCGAG
>JAABUI010000669.1_pt1 | contig 23663 bp, 30 predicted proteins | sample 5559111 | NCBI WGS metagenome assembly JAABUI01 (sample SAMN10711870, study PRJNA513365) | rock metagenome | isolation source: Antarctica rocks | place: Antarctica: Victoria Land, Buttleship Promontory
GGCGCTGACAAAAGCAAGGTCAGCTCTTGGGGCAGATGGGTTCAGTCAACAAAGGAGGTCTTTTATGACAACAAATCCTCTCTTCACAATGTGCCGGTGCAGATGCTCCTTGGAGGCTGGGGAAGCAACTAAAGAAAGAGTTTTTCTTAGGCCGTAGCACTGTCCCGTTGCCACCTGATGTACTTGCTGAGTTCGTGAGTCACTTACGCCCTTCGCTTGTTGAGACCGAGACCAAAGTGGCAAACAAGCTCAAGGAGCTCAATGCTTTGCCTCAAAAGGAGAAGCAGTGGCAGTGCAACCAGAAAGTTTGCACTTATTTGGCAGACATGCAAAAGAGTGTGCAGGCTGAGAGGCGCCTCATTCAGGTATTCTTGTATGGTCTGCCTTTGTTGGTAGCCCAATACACAGCAGAAAGACTTGTAGTTGTGCGCGGCAGCAAAAAGGTACAACAACTGCTACAAGATGCACGCTACATAGAGTACAGTACACTTGTCAAAGATGGTCACCGGAATGCCCTTGAGCGCATAGAGCTGGCAAGGCTCCCAATTGAAGAGCGAATGGAAGCGCAACAACAGCGACTGGCAATGCAGCAAGCAAAAGCCCTTTCACATGCAACAACAGCAATGCTTGCCGGCTCTAAAGCTCAGTTTGTGACAAGTCACACATGTGCTGCTGATGAATCCGGATCCAAGAATCAGCAAGCACCTATTGCAGACCTGCCGAAATCAGCGTTGGTTAAAGCAAAGAGTGGAGTGCTGCATTTTGCTGATCTCAATACAGTGGAGGATGCATTCAATGAGTGGCCAAAAGTTGACTCCCAAGTAGAGGGTTGTGGAGGTTGGAAAGAAATATCGAAACAAAGCAGAAACAACTACAACAAGCGGCGTCATTTGGTTCAACGTGTTAGCATGCTCATGGAACATGGGTTGTCAGCAACAGCAGCATGCCGGGTTTACGCACATATACAACAGCCAGGGGGCTTCTCTTTGGCGGAATTGCGCGATGCTGTCAACTTTGCTGAGCCAGTGCCCGATAGCAGAGCCAAAGGAGGTAGACCAGCTAGCCGGAAAGACAATGACATAATGCCTCGTGACAAAAGTAAGACTCTTGTCACCAAAGGGCAGATCTTGTTGTGGCATGCAAAGCCGTTGCAAGCTGAGCTGAGCCAAGTAGGAGTCAAAGCGGACTTGAAGTTGTAAGCCTAGATCCGACGAGCATATTGGCATGCTTGCGCGAGTCCTTGCAAGGTCAGTTGAGTGTCATTGTAGACAATGTATTCTCCACAAGTTTGCAAACACACCATCAAAATTACAAGAATCAAAACTGGGAACTTTGTTGAACCTTCCAAATTTGGCACAACAATGGCTTAAAAAAATAGGATGTTGGCAATTTTGAATGATATGTCTACGGGATGCAAAATTGGCTTGATGAGTATTTGGCACATTGTTGGTTGTCCAAATTTGTTTTGCAAACTGACAAATAACTTTGAAGCGATCATGGATTCAACAACAAATTTGCTTCATGTTCAAGTTGCACGGATGCTGGCCTTTATACTTTGGGACAGCATCGGCAAAAAGTTTGGGAGATTGCCAAATTTTTGACATTTCCTCAAACAATATTTTAGACTTACTCGGACTTACTAATCTCGGCACAAAATGCGAGGAGGTAGTTTGTAAATATGAGCACGTCAGAGAACTTTCGATTTGCAACTGCATTCCATTTTGCATTTTGCATTTTGCAAGTTGCATTTGACAAAATTTGCCGATGGCAAAAACAGACTTTTTCAAACGCATTCACAAAGTCGATTTGCGATTGTAATTTGTCGGTTTGCAAATCTAAACTCCGCGTGCAACTACAATACTGAATATACGTATGCAACCAGAGATGACAGGAACCAAGGCAATTGCCTTTGGCGGCTCTACTGAATTGCATATTGAACATCCGTCTTAGCAGAGAGATGGCACCATGCTTGCAACTTTCTGTAAGGTTTTTGGCAGTGAGCACTTGCGTGCCCAAGGCTTGCCTTAGGAAGTAGGAGCATGTTGTGTGTGGGCACCGATTGGCATGCTGCGCAGGTGGCCGTGTACCGCAAGAGGCATGGTTCGGTTGTGCACATTGGCAATGGCATAAATGATGCACCAGCCCTAGCAGCAGCGGATGTTGGGGTAGCCATGGGTGTTGCAGGTCAGCCTGCTTTCCCAATTGTGACATTCTAAGCACTAGGTGCCTGCCATGCGCTTTGGTGGCCCGCATTATTGAAGCTGGTGAGCTCCAATCATACGCAGCATGCACCACGCCTGCCCATGACAAGCATGGGGTAGCTTGCTAGGCCCCATGCCTTGCCGTCATGCTGTTCTGCACTGGTTCTCTATGTCTGTTTGCGATCTGCAGGGGCTGCAATAGCTATTGATGCAGCGGATGTGGCTCTTTTCACAAACGATTTGAAGTGCCTGGCGCCTGTCATCAAGCTAGGCAGAAACGCAAAGCGCAAGATCTTGCTGAACATCAGCCTGTCCGTGGTAACCAAGGTGCACCTTGCCAGCCATGCCACAGTAGTACCAGATCCAAAGGCGTCTTTGGCTGTGGCCTATAAAAGGCTTGGTGCAATTACCTTGGTCAGCCATCATACATAATATAGCTGGAATCAATCTCCTTGTGCACATATGCGACATAGTTAACAATGCTCATGGGTTAATGCAATAATAGTCAGACTTTTCCTGGGTTGCAGGCATGACTCATGCATATTCTACTAGCCAGTCCGCCAGTCAGCATGCATCACTTGGCTGCAGGTAGCGGTATTGGTGCTTGCTGCGCTAGGCAAGTTCACGCTGTGGGGCGCAGTGCTCGTGGATGTTGGGGCTGCATTGCTTGTCATTCTGCATGGCATGCTTCTGATGCGTTGGCGCCTGCCAGGAGCCAAGCGGTCAACAAAACAGAGCGGTAATGGCCAGGCTGGTGCATGCAGCAACAAGCCGTGCTGCAATGGCAAAATGGCTGCTGAGCACAGCGTCGCTAACAGCATCACTGGCAAGTCTCCCTGCTGCAGCAGTCGCAAGCAATGCAGTGGCACAATTGTCGCTGAGCATGATGAACACTGCACTGCTGACGTCATCACTGGCAAGCCTCCTTGTTGCAGCAGCACCAAGGACCCTGTTCTAAGATGCTCAAAAGGGGCCTGTTGTACTAAGCAAGCTGCTTCAAACCTTTGATCAGCAGAGCCCAATCGCCTTCAATGGTTGTCTCTCATACCATGCGCAAGCACATTTGAGCGAGGCAACACAGCTCCTGTACTAGCCCAGGTGTGCTTTCCATATGTCAATCCGATGCTTGATCAAGAATGATTGGAAACCTCAGTAGTTCAGTTGACTACGGTGCATATTGGCAAGGAGGTTTGCATGTAGAAAGGGCCCTGTGTGTCAGCAAAGTGTCATTCATGTTTGTCCTTGCTGTACAGCTGCATGTGGTGCCCTGTAATCATGGCTTGTGGTAGTCAATTCGTTGATTTGGCTGTCTTTTTATTTGTTTGTGAGATGGCATCGCCAATGCAGAAACTTTGCAAGGCTTCGCATGTTGTACACTTCCTTCAAGGCACCTGCGATTTTGAGGTTGTTTGCTCTTGTGCCTCATTCTGCACAGTGAGTCAGTCTGTCAGATGTGCTTGCATTGTCTTGTGCACATCTGTGCGCTATCGCTTCAGCCAAAAGTGCGCATCCGTCAGCAAATGAAGGTAGTGAGCTCAGGTGCACAGTATTTATCATGTGCAGCAACTGTCCGTGCAGCAAGCACTAATTGCGCAAGCATCAACGAACTTGCGCAACTTGGGGCACTTTCAACACTAGAGCGCATGGACCTTGTGTTTTAAGGTTTGCCTAACAGCGGCCCATGTCCCACCAAGTAGTACAATGTACTCTGGGGCTGCAATCCAACACCGTACAGAAAGGCTAGCTTGTGTCTGGCTAGTGCCGTAAGCCCAGCCCGGAAAGCACCACTTTCACAAAACACTGAGTTGACAAAGTATGATGCCTTGACTAAATTAAAATCGGCCCCAAAAGGTACAATCGGGGATAGCAAAAGCAACATGGTCTAGAAAGGCTAGCTTGTGTGCAGCTAGTGCTGTCAGCCCCGCCCCAATAGCCCCACTTTCACAAAATTCTGGGCTGGACAGATTTCAATGCACATCTTGAGGCTTGATTGGAAGCAGCCCCACTTCTGGAAATACAATTGGGGCTGGTCAAGGAAACATGGTCTAGGAAGACGAGCTTGTGTGCAGCTAGTTCTGTCAGCCCAGCCCCAAAAGCCCCACTTTCACACAACTCTGGGTTGGACAATGTTTGATTCCTATCTTGAGGCTCGACTGCAAGCCGCCCCATTCCTGCAGGGTATTTTGGGGCTTGCAAGCAAACATGGTCTAGAAAGATTGTTATGGGTCCATCTAGGGTTGTTAGCCCAGCCCCAAAAGCCCTGCTTTCAGAAACTCTGGGTTGGAGAATGTTGATTCCGATCTTGAGGCTTGAATGCAGCCCCATTGAGTATGGTGCTTGAAATCTGAATATGATCATAAGGACAAGATAGGCTAACTCAGGTCTAACTAGTGCCGTCATCCCAATTCCAGAGGTCCCATGTCTTTTCCTGTCCTACTAGACAATCAGACTCTACATTACAGTGGGCAGCACCTTGTACCCCATGTAGACGTTTTTGTACTTGCGTCCCTTCAACCTTTTTTCCGGCCTGCAATTAGTCCCTAGAACTCGCGTCAGCTCCTTCTTTAAATCAACTAGCTTCATGGCTCCATAATCGTTGCAGCCCCATAACCCTCGCAGCTCGCTAAGTTCAACACAACACTCTGCATCTCGTTGCAGGTTTTCTTGGACAAGGCGCTGCACAGGGTCGTTCTCATCGCTTGGGCTTGAAGTCAATATCTGTCAGTGCATTGTCCAAAACCCTGGTGAGCTTGTGTGGTTGGCGACCTGGCTTGGAGCTGAGGTAAACAAACCAGTTGTTGCTGCTAATTACAGCCTGATCCACAGCGTTAGCAACTGAGTTGGTAGTGCCAAGCTTTTCAAACAAAGTCTTGCACTCCTTCATTACATGATTCCATGCCATCCATTTGAGCCTTTCGTAGCACTTGATGGCTGGAAACATCAGGTGCTCCTCTTTCACGATGGCAGCCTTGCCTGGTCTCTCCTCCACGTATGGAGTTGCCCTCTCAAATACATAACACTTGTTGTAGGCATCCAACTGTACATACTCACCCAAATATCAAAGTATTTCTTAACTACAGTTCAACCATGTCAGACGTGTATTGACGGTCTTTAACATCAACTGGATATTTTAAGTCCAGGTCAACCACAAGGGGCCCAGCCAAACCTTATTTTTCTGTCAGCGGTGGTACAATGCCTGCTTGGATAGTTTTGGTGTATGCCTCATAGAATGCGTTACGCTTGTCTTCAGGCACCATGAATGATCCATATGATTTGGCCATGTATGTAAAGTTGAATGGCTCTCCTTTTTTTACTCGATAGGCTAGCAAGAAGTGATGCATGGAGCTCTCTTCTAAGCTTCTTTGCGTGTTAGATGTTGCCTTGCTGGGCGCCATGATGTGTTATCTGCTGACAACACAACACATATTAAGATGTCAGATTTTGCGCAGTGTACGTTTGTACAGTTGTAAGCAGTCAACATCAAGCAAGCTTACAAAGTTGTTTATTTCGAAGAGGCCTTGGCTTCTTGGCGACGTTTGCGTTGCAGAGCTGCCTCGTATGCTCGATACTCAGGGTCCTGTCGCTTCAAACGGGTGCGAGCGTTGTTACTGTGGATGACAGCCTTCCTGCAAGCAGCATCACTGTGGTATCTTTGTTGTCTGTATAAACGCATTTGTTCCAGCCTACCCATGTACAGTTTCAACCATTCAGAAGACGCACATACTTGAGCTAGCTCATGCAAGAACTCGTCATGGCTTGTTTAGAACTTGCCACCAGCATGTTGTATTGCTTGCATTTGTGAGGCTCCCAGGGTCTCAGCTGTCATATGCAAGCCTGCTCTACATCAAGCTGACAACTTTTCCCGTCTCAACAGAACGCATCCATGAAGCAACAGCATGCCAGTCCTTAAGGATAACAGAAAACATAATCACACAAAAATAATTTCGAAACTGGGGCTTTTGGGGCGGGGCTGACAGCACAATATAGCTTCAAGCTAGCCTTGCTAGAAAGTGTTTGACTTATCAGCCCTATTGTCAAGGAGGCAAATTGGGGCTGGGCTGACAACACTAGATAGCCCCAAGCTAGCCTTGCTAGAAAGTGTTTTGACTTGTTAGCTTTACTGTTGAGGAAGCAAAGTGGGGCTGGTCTGACAGCACTTGATAGCCCAAAGCTAGCCTTGCTAGAAGGTATTGACTTGTCAGCCCTGTTTGAGTGACAGTGGAGGTAGATTGTCGCTCTTTAATACACCCCTGTCACAATTGCTTGAATCTGAGCCAGCTTCCGATGTGTGCAGAATCAACTTGATATGAGCTCACCTGAGAATACACACTCCAAGATAGCAGGGACTTTAAGCCAGTTGATGACCCATTGGCAAGCGTCTGCTGAGGGCAGTGGGACAGAAGTTGCAAAGAAGATGTCTGGCCGCCGCGATGGTGAGGGTATGTCGTTGACTTGGGGGCTATGTGGCGAAGTTGAATTGCTTGTGTGCTTGCTATATTTAACCAATGCCTTGTATGGTTCTTAGTGAATTGGATAAGTAATCCAGCTGCCCTGCACTCAAACAGGTTAGAGCATTTGGAAGAGTGAAACTTATGGGGTTGTAGGCCTTTGTTGGCGCACAGCTGGGCCTGGTGGGGCCTTTTCTTTGAGGAGCCCTAGCTTTGGGCCCTAGCTTCCGGGCATCCAACTGGCGCTGAGAGAGGGCTTCTTTGACAAGGAGGTTGCGGTTCTTCATCAAGAGCCAACTCCTGATGTATGCAGAGCCCAGTTTGACATGCGCTCACCTAAGAACACACTCCAAGGTAGTGGAGATCTAACAGTCAAGGAGCCTGTTGACAATGTTGACAGTCGTTTGTCCCAGACAGTGGCGCTCTAGGTTGTGGCGAAGATGATGTCCGGCCTCACGATTGTGGAACTGTGTTGTGGACTTGAAGATCGCTGAAAGGTGAATGGCAAGTTGAGTTGCTTTTGCTTGCTAAATGTAGCCAGTCCCTTATGTGGCTCTCACTGATCGGATTAGTAATTTGGCTGTCCTGCACAAAATCAAGTCAGAGAGTTTTGGAAAGTGGGGCTTTTGGGGGGGTTGAGAGCCCGAGATAGCTCAAGCTAGCCTTGCTAGAAAGTGCATGACTTACCAGCCTAGTTGCTGGGGAGGCAAAGTGGGGCTAGGAGAGCGCTTCAGGGGCAACCATCAGGATTTTACCAGAGTCTGAGCCAACTTCCGGTGTGTGCAGAACAAAATTTAGTATGCACTCACTTGACCATACACTCTAAAGGTAGTAGAGGTCTAGGACCCAAGAGCCAATTGATGATTTCCACAGATGTTTGAAGGTCTGTTGTTCGCTTGAAGCCGGCTGATGAAGTGCTGAACCTTTTGTGTGGGTATTGGATACAGCCAACGCCTTATGTGGTTCTCCTTGTCCACCGTATTAGAAATCCTGGCGACCTTGACAAAATGAGAGTTTTGGAAAGCGGGGCTTTGGGGCAAGGCTGACAGCACAAATTAACCGTAAGCTAGCGTCAATAGGACTTGTTTCACTTGACAGGGCAGCAAAGTGGGGCTTTGACTGTGGACCAACACGATTTTTGGAATCTGAGTCAAGTTCCGGTGGGTGCAGAGCCAACCAGATGTGTTGAACCCGACTGTGGCTTTGTTTAAAAACCTATACAAAGCGTGACAACTGCCTCACCTTGGATAATGGCTGCAAGGCGCTGCAGTGATCTTGTTCAGCTCTAGCAATCTCTCCCAGATTCACACCAAGAACCTTTGAGTGCATCCTCAAGGACCTACCCAGGAGAGTCGTTGGAGAGAGCTGTCAGAAGAGCCATTGAAGGTGATGTGGGTCTGTCTTTGTGCCGCAGTTGTTTTGTGTTGGGGTGTCAGGGTGTGCCTTAATAGCGTTTGTGGCTTGTTGGGATGGTCACCCTTGCAATAGGTTATGTATTGGCTTTACTTGAAACTGGATGCTGATGTGAACATGTGCAACCTCTTAGATTTTCCATCAGTAAATGCATGTGTTTGAAGGCCTCTTGACTTCAGAGCTCCGTCACGGTGAAATGAAGCAAATCTAGTAAAGTCCATCATTACCTGTCTACATCTGGAAGATTTGTTCAGTCTCACGTGAGTTATGATGCAATGAAGCAAAGCTGGTGCAAAGGTAAAGTTTCCATCAACGCATGATGGAATTTCCATCAACACATGATGGAATTCCCAGCATTACATGTCTACATCATGTAACGCTTGTGCAACGGTAGAGTTTCCAACAAAACATGATGGAATTTCCATCATTACATGTTTACAACATAGACACTTTGATTGTTTAACAAAGGCGCTGAATTACTTAAGGGCAAGCTCTGCTTGCAATCCATAAGATCAAGCAATTCAGAAATTTATGGAGTCGTCATTCTTGACGAATCTCCATTAGCGCATCTTGCCAATTCAGTAGTACTTCTGTGTATTTTGATTCCACTTGATGATGTACTTCTCCAGAGTGGACGGTTTCAGATACTTGCTGTCATTTCCCCTCTTAATAGCTTTCGCACGATTGATTACGTTTTGATGCTCCGCGTGGTACTTTGCACTGGATTTTGCTTTTTGAACTCTATTTCTGAGGTACCACATATGATTAGCTTGTTTTTTGCCCTGTTTTGTCTTTCGATCCGGCTTAGTGATCACCATGGCCTCCAGTTTGCCTTCTAGTGCATTCATAATATTTGTGTCCGTCTATTTGTGATTAGCTTCCTATAGCTCTTGCCACACTCAGCGGTATAACGGCCACCGGTAGTACCGGTAGCCGCCTTAGCCTTTGTTGAGTTCCGGGACACAAGCTCATAAGGACCTGTAACAATGAAACAAATCAGAAGCGATCATCATGGTGCGAGGCGGACAAAGCAAGAACGATAGACAACTTGTTTCAGCTCATAACGTCCGACTGGGTCTCTGATTCAAAATCAGAGAAGCGAAGGGAAACCATCTTCAACACGTGTGGAAAGCCGGTTTGAAATCCAAGTCACAGGCACCTTACACGGTTGCTTTGCGCAAGTGGCTTCGGTACAGCTCTTAGTTGCACAATCGTTCAACATGAACAACGATTGGCTTTGCTTATTGGATGACATACATGCTTCTTGTTTTGCAGGTATGAGGCAGTGATGAAGGACAATGATGCATCCTTCACCAGCTTGCAAGACAACAATGAGAAGCTGTGTGGCTTTTTGGACTGGCTGCTTGACGCAATTGAGGTGCACAATGGCAACCCTAGACGGAAGCCAATCATTGCTCCACCACAACAGTTGGAGCATGCAGTGCAAGCGCTCAGTTGTGTGACAAAATGTCAGATGGGCGTTACCGGGCAAGCCGATTGGCTGGAATCCCGGAAGCGACATGTTGAAGGGGCCATTCACAAGGGCCAGCACCTGCAGGCCGACCTCGGGGCATGCACTGGTAGTTTGGACAGCAGCATTTGACTGTTAGTCAATACGGTGCTTACCTCAACAAAAGTTGGACGTTCAAGACCACCCCGGAGCATGCTTTGACAGGTATGCTCATGGGAGTTGAAGCAACCACTGCCACCAACTGTGGTTTGAGAGCCGAAGACTCAAGGGAGCTCGGGTGGCCAATGTTAGCAATGGCTGAGCCCATTGAGAACGTCAGACCAGCACCCTGCGTTCCGCTCTTGATGGGGCTCAAGAGGGCTGGCAGCAAGACATCAAGCAAGGGCAAAGCTGAATGGTTCACAGTAGTGGAGAGCGCCCGGCCGGAATGCTGTCCCGTGCTAACAGTTGCATGCTTACTAATCCAATCCCAGCCTAGCTACCAAGAAGCCTTTCTAAACGGTGATGACACATTCTGGGAGCACCGGCTGCTTGCCAAAGGCACTGAAAACCTGGGAGAAGTAAAGTATGACATGCTGCATGCACAACACAGCAAGATCATGGCAGGGGCTGGACTTGTTGATGAAAAGGCTGGCACAGCACTGCACATCTTCCGATCGACAGGCAATCTCATACTAGAGATTGAGGGAGCTGACAAGGACAAGGTCAGCTCATGGGGCAGATGTGCCCAGTCAACAAAGGGGATCTTTTATGACGCCAAGTCCTCACTTCCTGCCGGTACAGATGCTGCTGGCAAGTTGGGGGACTGATTTCAAAAAAGAATGCTTCTTGGGCCGTAGCACTGTCGAGCTGGCAGCTGATGTATCTGATAAGTTTGTGACTTACTTGCGCCCTTCACTAGTGGCTGCCGAACACAAGGTGGCAAGATTGTTGAAGGAACTTGATACATTGCCCTACAAGGAAAAGCAATGGCAGTGCAACAAGAAGGCGCGCACCCGTCTGACCGATTTGCAAAAGAGTGTGCAGGCAGAGAGGCAGCTTATCCATGTGTTCCTGTATGGCCTTCCCTTGCTGCTTGATCTATACACAGCTGAGAAGTTGGTGGTTGTGCGTGGTAGTCAAAAGGTACGCAACCTGGTACAAGACGTACGCTACATGGAGTACTCTACAATTGTCAATATTGCTCACAAGAAAGCTCTAGAGCTAGCAAGGCTCCCGCTAGAAGAGCGGCTGGCAGCGCAGCAAGAAGCTCAGATTACCCGGTTGCATGAAATGTTTGCCAAAGTTCAGGCTGGGACAGACACCACAGCCTGTGATGTTGATGAGCCAGAACCCTAAAAGCAGCGAACATGTGTTGCAAGCCTGCACAGCATCAACAGTGGTCTACATCATACCTTGCTCTTTACTGCTGTTGTGGCAACAGTCTTTGTTTGCATACAGTCTTATTTCCATCATGAGGAGTATGGGCAAGCTAGAAGCCTACCAGATGCTGTCAGGGTTGTAAGGAAACACCTGTTGAGAACAAGTTCCACGCCAGCGGCGGCAGAGCCAGTCCACGCTAAGGACGCACCACTGGAGACTCGGTGTGCCAAACATCTTACTGTAAAGGGCTTTGTCAAAACATTGGCATATGTTGTATGCTTGTTTTTCTTGATGTTTTTAGGCTTAGTAGTCCAGGAATTGTTAGCTCTGAAATAGGTCATGTTGCTTGTCCATCCTGGAATACTGCAATCCCACTTCGACACAGCACATAGACATTGACGCAACCTCATCAGTTGCTTGTTGAACCCACACAGCAAATTGGCTGATGAGGATGCATGGTAAACCAGGAGAGCGGTTGACATGCTGAGATTGGGCTGGCTTGCCGCCCTTGGCATTGGGGTGCCGCACTGGGCTGCTTAAGCGGACAGCATCTCGCAACTCAGCTAGGGACAGGCTGTGTCGTTGCATCACAAGCTCATATACAGCCAATGCTTTCTTCAGTGGCCAGCACCGGTCTGTGGCAAGTGCTTGTATTCGCAAAGGCAGATGCCGTCGCCTGCTCAAGTTGTCAATGGCCTTCTTGCTAAGGCGCTGGCCACACTGGATTGCCTGTTCACACAACAGAGGGGGTGCTGGGAACCCGTGAAGGCCTGTGAACCACTCATCTACAGCTTCCTGCACCGAACTCAAGCCTGAGGACAACCCGACTTGCGCCTCCATTGCAAGCTCAAGGTGGGGGGTCTGCAGAGTTGAGCTGCCAGCCGCAGGCATGCAGTGGTCAGCCGCCAAATCGCCGTCCAATGGCTGCTTCATGCTATCCAGGCTGAGCTGCAAGTGCGCCACTTGCTCGCTAAGGGAGCAAACCTGTTTGCTGATTTTATCAAATGCCTCAGTCATTTGAGGGCTGAGCGGGCGTGTATTGCACTCCATTTCTGCATTGATGACCTGTACAGAAGAAGACAACCGGTTACATCCCCTTAACGAGACAATCCTCAGCGCTTTGCTTCACTATCACAATGCAATTTCAGTCGGGAGAGCCCCCTCAGACCTCTCACATAGGAGTGCTTTGGCACCCAAATGAAAGCAACATGCAATGATGTTTTTCAGGTTCTGTTCGTTCCGAAGACAACAACCTAGAGACGTGCTTCATATGAGTCTGGTCTGCCATTCACTCATGCTCACCTGTTGCTCAAAGTGACGGAATGAAGAACTGCCCACAATGAAACGAACCACGGGCAGCTGCAGTGCCCACCAGCTCAGGCCATACCTTTGCAGCGCAAAGGGGCTGCTCTGCCAAAAAGTCTCAGCCTGTGCAGCACAACATGCTCAAAAGGCTCAGAGGGATGCATCAGCTCAGCCTCACAGAGATTGGCCACCCCTGTTTGGTGACTTGCCATCAATGAGCAGTTGTATGCGTGTTTGTGTGTATGTGGCTGTCAATCATACATCTGTCAAACTTTCAGGTTCTCAGAAACATGCAAATGAACACCACACATGCCATTGCTGTCACTAGATTCCCCGGTCAGAAAGGACATTCTTGGTGAAATGCTGTGATGTGCTGTGCAATGCTGTGCTTGGTTCTGACCTTCTGCTGGTCTGTGGAAGAGAATGATGTTACGTTGGAATATGTCAACCAGCTGACTGGCAAGCACACACATCAGATCCTAAAAAAACATGCAGAGCAGGCATCGCACCAGGTAGAGGATGGACTCAACGCAATGCTGGCCACTGAAGTCTGCCTTGCCGGTGCGCATGCGGTTGCGAAGACGAACAGCTTGTAGGACAACGCGGGCATGGGGCGCCAGACCATCAATCCATGCAACTGGAACTGCAACAATGCCTCGGCCAAACGCATGGTTGGTCATGAAGTCAGTCCCAAACCCTGCCAAAACGCCAATTGCTGGCAGTGCAGAGAGAGGCGACTTGGGCAAGTAGGATTTGCCCACCACACCTTCTGACCTCGCCCACCTTCACATCACACAGTGTGTGATGTCAAGAAACCCTGTTTTTATGCTGTCACAAAAAACCAGTGAGCCAAAGATATTCCCAATAGATTTGTGTACTTCAAGTAGGAATCCGTGACCATCTCATCAATGTGGTCTGTTGCTGTCACATAACACTCTGATGGGTCAACAATGTTCCCAAGAGGTTTGTGTACTTCAAGCAGAAAATGTGTGCCACCATCAATGTGTTTGATACTGTCACAAAAGTCCCCTGACGAGACATGTTGTTTCCTAAACAGACTTGTGTTCTTCAAGCAGCAAACTTGTGACAATGTATGTGCTGTCTACATGCCCGCTCTGCATGCAAGTGACCAACAAAAGCAGAGTACATACCTGCCCCAAACTGGCAGAACATCCATGCTGCAAGCTGCAGCTGCTAGACTGACTGTTCCACTACAACGCATCAGGTGCATGACCTGCATGTATCAACATCATTGTCACTTGATTGCTCCGTGCGAGTACAAGTGCTCACTAGAAATTGACGCAAACTCTCAACGAATGTACTCAGCAGGTGGCATAACACGGACGTCCAGGCTCATCATCAGCAGGCAGGTCATGACATCAAACATCGCGTTGTCTGTTTTGCTGACCAGTAACATTGGAATGCTTGCTGCTATTTATACCAACACCCATAGAGACTGCAAAACGCCTTGAAGGGTACTATCGCTTTGCACTACCATTGTGTGACAGCAGCACACCTTTGTCTTGACAAGAGTATCAGGCATGGTTGCTGCGACCTTCAACAACATAGTGGACAAGTCGTAATAGGTCTGTTTGCTCGTTGCCATTGAGGGGTCCCGAAAGAACATCCGGTAAGAGCGCCAGCTCATGTTGTTCTGGTATATCAATGCCAGCAGCGGGAGCTTGCTGACATTGATGTGGTATAGCACAAGCTGCGATAGGTATGCCAAGCAGTCTAAGTGTGGCTGACGGTAATTAGCCAATGCTGCATAGGTCATCTGAGCATCCTGCATTTGCACAACAGCATTGTAGAGGCGAGTCATCACAGGTGGTGCCTCACAGGTGGTGAGCCTTGGAAGCCATAAGTGTCTGCAACAGAGGTTTGCGGACTGCTCACCTGATTCGCTTTGCCGGCATTGTTGGCCAGTGCCAAGATCTGCATGGGCAAGGGTTCGGCAGGCACGCTGCAGATCAACTCCATGAAGTATCGGGTGTCTTGCAAATCATCTGTACAACAGAATGTTGGCACAATGCTTGACCAGGAGCCAGCATATCAAGCACACAACCTGACCTGAGCGAAAACCTGCTGCCAAGCCACAACTGACCATGGAAGCCACACAAAGACCGACCTACAGTCACACACAAGGCTCTGCATAACCTGGACAAGCAGGCAAACAACAGCATGGCGTGGTAGCATTACACATACAGCTGCAAAGCATTCAATCTGTCAATGTTTTTGACTGTCACAAAAAGTCTGTTGTGTGCCAATACTGTCCCTGAGAGACCTGTGTATCTTGACATAGGCTTTTTGTGACAGCCTATTGGCTGTTATGCAGATGCCAACACTGACGCACTGGACCACATCATGCAAAAATCATATCACAGGTATACCTGCTTGTCAGGGAAGCGCATGGCTGCATCAAGCAGAGAAGCATATTCCTCATGGCTCAGAGTGCTGGCAGAGCAGCTAGGATCAGCTTCCTTGCTACAACACACAAGCATGCACCTCTCATGAGACCTCAAGGGCATGACCTGCCAATGTGCTTTGCCAGCAAACAGCTACTAACCACTGGCGAGCCTCAGCTGTTGCTGTTTTTGCTCTGCTTGTGACACCAGCTATGTAAGGCTGGCTAGGGAACTCTACCCCCTCATCTGGTATGCCGGTCTGGCACGCTCTCAGGTGTCGCAGAGCCTTCCTTGCAGACTTCACAGCGCCATGCGGATCCTTGCTGTTGCTGGCGGTACAGTCTGCCAGGATATACGAAAGAAAAGCAGAGACCTTACTGCTGGGAAACACTAAATACCCTTCAGGCTGCTCAGGATGGTCATCTATCCACTTCTGCTGGTCAAGTAACACACAAGTCAAGCTTACAAACTCTCTTCTTGCGTGAGCATACCACAAGAGGGCTATAGGGTAACAAATCTCACCTTCCACTTTCTGAGGTAGACGAACCACTTGGTTTGGCTCGAAGGGGCCAGGTTTCGCCAGTTTTTGTCGAATAGTAGCTGCCACTTCTGTTCTTTGGTGAGTCTGCAACACAGTTGCTAGGTCAATTCCAACAGTTGTTGCTCGAGTAAGTCCTTCCGCAGCGGCAGAGTAACTCTTGTGATCACAAAACGTTGACTCACGAGGCATCGTCTACCAGAGGCTGTGTGGCCCTTTCGCCACTGTACTGCAAACAAAACATCGCCAACACATCCGAGTTGTCGGCTGGCGCTCTACCTCGACGCATACTGGCACCCAAAAAGTCACCAAAGACAACAAATCCCGCTGAGGAACAGAAACGCTCGATGTCTGCAGTCGGGAAGCGAAATTGAAAGGGCCCGTTCCGTCCCGATGCTGAATTGAGAAGACCCAATCTGAGACCTAAAAGCCCCCGCTATGGTGCTGCGCCACATCGATCTCGTCTTGTTAACTCTTTTCGTTGTTTTCACTGTGATCTCCAATTTTGGTGATGATACAACTGCCTTCCGAGATGATTGCAGCAGACGAGACCCGCCGGGCGCGAGCTCATTGCCTTCACTGCCAGCGGATCAGGGTCTTACGGTACGCCTGTTGTGGTGATGCCATAAGAAACAAAAGGATGCAACGTGTTTGTGTTGAGTCAGTCACGGAGACACCTGTGGTGTCTGCACATGGGACCAGGGAGGGCCTGTGCTTCAGCGAGGGACTACAGTGGGGATGTCAACATCCTGTACAGATCTGGCAGCACTCGATGCACTTGGTCAAGGGACTGTGACGGAATCAGCAACCAAGCAAGTTTAAGTGACAAGTTTCGTGTGCACTGAGTTTTTGCCTCTTCAGCAGTGTTCTTAGTCCAGAATGAGCGCTGTTCTTGGGTTCAGCAGTAGCATCGTTCTTAGTTCAGCATGTGTTCACTTTTCAGCATCAGCATCGTTTCTGGCTCAGCATTGTTCTTGGTTCAAGTTCCTGTTCTCAGCTCTGTTTTCAGCTCTGCTCTGTATCACCTCGGCTGTGTACACTGTTTTAGCGTCAGCATCGTCCTGGGTTTAGCATTTTTCTCAGTTCAACTTCCTGTTCTCAGCTCTGTTTTTAGCTCCGCTCTGTACCACCTCAGCCATGTTTGAATGTCTCAGTCAGATCATTTACATGTTCCTATTCTGCCCAGCTATGTCAGTCTGATTTCAATGTAAGGTCTGAGCTGTGGCATCCTTCATAGGTCACTTCATGAGGCAGATTGGTTGCAAACTGCGGGACCGCCTTCAACCCTGATGCAAGTCTACAACTCCTCCATCGACACCTGTTCTGCCATGACCCCCAGTATCTGCCTCAAGGTCCGCATTTGATATGGATATGCTGCATGGTCCTGCTGCACATGGATCACCAGGTCTGGGTGCCCACAATAGAACTCATCAGGCTTACACAATAACCCTAGATCTAGTTTTGCTAACACTTTGTTTTCGTGCATACACAGTCCTGGCATAACACCAAGGATAAGGCGCTTTGTCGTCATTAAGATATCATTTGTAAACTTGGACCTAAAGGATTCAATATGTGGTGGTGCCCTTTTCTGCTTGGATCACTTCTCACAGGGCTATCAGCTAGAAACACACATCATGGACGTTCACTCCATCAGAAACCTGCACAGCCAGAAAAGTGACACCAGTGGTTGAACCCTGCAGGCGCGTCTACATGGGATAAACGTTTACCACTACTCACACACAGTCCTCAGCTACTGCTTTGTGCACAGTGGCTGCCAGTATGCACCCAATCAAGTTGCAGGCTCTTGAGACACGCTTCTTGCCTTGACCTATATTTGCTTCACACATTGTGTCATGACAGTGCAAACCAAAACTGTACACACATGTGATAGCTTGCACGGCATCCACAGTGATAGGAAACCTGCAGCATCAGGTACTACAGCCATAACACGAGCTTGCTTGCAGTTCAGCATGACAAGATTTGCTGACACAGCTGTGACCAAAGGCTGCTAGTTCAGCAAACACCAGCAAATACAGCTTCTGAGGTGCTAACTTCTGTATGCTATGCTCTGCATGATCACCAAATTGATTCAAGCTGGGTGCCCCTTAGCGGCTGTCCAGGTCACATCCATTTTGCAATAAGTAGCGGGTGCCAGAGAATGCACAGTGCCCTCCATGCCAAAGTAGCTGCACACCATGGGTGCACAATGACAGGAAGACAATGTGGTGAGCATGTAGAGACAGAAGACATGTCGAGCAAGATTGCTGCTGAATGACTCAAGCAATGGGGAGCAAGCAGGGGTGAGGCAGCAATACTGACATATTGGCAGCGGTCCCAAGTCCCTGAGCAGCGTCTTGACTCACACAGCACTGCAGGCTGTGTTTTGAAAAGCTGTCCAGGTAAGACCACTGGGATGCTTGTACTGCAAGCAGTTCTGTTGGTGGCTTCTTTGCTGGCCAACTTGCATGCATTGCATGCAAAGCCAGGATGACACAACAACACTGTTGAGTTCAGCATGTGCCTGCCGCACCAAACCTGGAACTTGATGTGATAAGTGGTAACTGTAGACACACCAGCAAGCTCAAAGCAACATTCCAGCGTGTGATTCTTGGAGCAGCACTCCGCCCTAAGCTGCTACCTGTCTGTGCAATAGCAGGGGTTTGTATCAGATGTGCTGAAGCCAGCAGAACTGCTAACATGATTATGCTCTTGAGCATGGCCTGACTCAGTAGACATGCCGAAGACAAAACCACAGATCAAAGAATCAGTAGACATGCCCAAAGACAAAGAAACTGATCCTTCATAGGCACATCAGAGACAGAGGCCAGCAGAAGTCATATTGTGTGCATTGCTAGTGCACTCGCAAGGACAAAGGAACAGGGACAAGTACACAGAAGAAGCCAAATATGCAAGTCCACGGACGAAGGAACAGGTACAAAGTCTGCCAGAAGCAGCAGAACATTTTGTGATGTAAGAGCAAACAAACCAGCACATGCGCAAGTGCATTAGAAAAACAGAACTTATGTGATGTGGCACATTTCATAGTGATCATACAAGATTATGTTGTTGTCCACCCAAACAAGCGAGATTACAATACATACTTATTATTGACAAGGGGAAGTCGGACTGAACTTCTTGGCTGAACTGGCTGACTGTTTTGCTGTACAGAACCACAAATGAATGTCACAACTGAGACATACTGAGAATGCTGTGAAAGCTGATCAGAGGCTGACAGAAAGCAGATGGGACATTGCCAGAAACAGTGGAGCACAGATCAGTTCTGAAATGGTCTTGCTTAGCAGATACATTATCCAAACCCTAAACCTGACAGAGCCAATACCTCCAGCAGAGCTACTACAACAACCTGAGGTGAGTTCAATCCTAAACATCAAGATGCAGAGCGACCACGAGCAAAAACGCAGCACCTGCAAATGGCACCAGATTGCCGGCTTGCCACAATGCCAGAAAATGAAACTGGGATACCTGTAGACAGTCAGCAAATCAACCATTGTCTGCAGCCAGGCTTGGCCAATCTGGCCTGTGACCAAAGTCTGAGATCAAGCCACTCAGCTCCCTGCTTGGGGAACCCCTGTCGGTAGACCCAATGTCAGCCTGCTGCCAATCATTACCATGAAAGTGCAATCCAGTGCTTTCAGTTCTTGCATGACTACTGCGCTTTAGCTGAAAAGATCTTGTTATTGCCGGGTGAATTTGCTTGGCTTGTCCATGTGTCTAAGCTGCCCTTGGAGCTTGAGTGAGAGTCCAAGCTGGCAGGACCACGCCAGACATTGTAAACATACAACAGGTTCTCAATGTTGAGAGGCCCGGTCGATGTCACCAGCTGCGTGAATGTAGTCACTCCTTCGCACCTCCTGCACAACACTGTCATCTCAAGAGACAGCAAAAGTATGTTGGATAACAGCCGTAGGTGCTGATACAAATATGTGATGAAATTCTGCTGCAAACAAAGTTTTGGGTTCAAAAATTCAGCTGCACACATACAAACACCTGATGAAGTTGCCTTACATCAAAGGCATTGCGCCGAAGCTGACCATCAGCATTCACCCCAACAGTTCCAGCCTGGGCACTGCTTCTGGCAAAGTGCGACCACTTCTCATTGCTCAGAGGGCAATACCAATCTGAGCTAGTGGGCCCTTGAAAATAACCTGTATCCGCATTTGGATCCAGTTCAGAAAGGTAGGGGCTGTCAAACGGCACAGCCCATGGTTTGTGAGACTCAGCACAAAAGGGTTGGGGATGAAGCTCCTCTCTTTGCTGCCCTGCGTACAAAGCGCTTTGCAATGCCCACACTGAGCTGGGCGCACCGTTCGTGGTGCCAAGGTCAGCAGCCGACTGGAGCTGAGCCTGCAGGCAGCAATATAATATTACGATCCTGCTTATACTCTTTGCATTACATGCTAGAACTGGGCTGCCACATATGCAGAGGCACAAAGTGCCACAAGGAATCATCAACATGTATTCCTTATGCCCGCCTCAAGGAGGTGGTACAAGGGGTGTACTAGTGTACTGCTACTGTAGTACAACCAGACATGCAAGCTTACTTGCAGAAGCACTAGCTTGTTGCTCAAGCGAGTCCGATTGCCAGGGTCTGTTGCATCCTTACTGAAACTGTGCAATGCCAGCTGCTGCCTTTCAGATGCAGCAGCCCCAAGACTGGGGGAGCGGTTCCTTCTTGGCTGGAGCAGGGATAATCCTTGATCGTCTTGCACATGCTTTGGCATAGCCCGTCTGCTTGAGGTCTGCTTGATTTTCTGCTGTGGAAAGACAAAAGCTTTGTGTTTGCATGACGGCTACCACGACTGTACTCACGATTGTCAAAGTTTGGCAGGATGCATGAGCGACACAATGTTGTGCAAGGACCCAACTGTGTCATCAGGAAAGCAATGAGTATGCCAGGCGCTGGAGGTCTGATGACAGCGCAGGTAGGTCCAGCTTCTGCAGTATAAGTTCAATTACTCCAAAGTGAATCAAGAAACGCAAGTTCAGCAACCAAACTTGGTCCCAAGAGGGTACCTGCTTGCTCAGGTGTAGTTCCGCCAACAACTTCAACAGCAAGTCGGCTGCTATAGCATTTGACGACAGCACGTTCAGTGCTGGGTTGATGGCTGCTTGACGCGGAGCAAATGTGTCCACCATTGCCAGGGCTACTGCCTTGCCAAGAGCTTGCAGTGCACTGAGGTCCTGAGTGGCATCCACCTGCACCTATATTGATGCAAACCTGATGTAAACAAACTCAATGCAAACCTAATGTAAATACATTGATGTGGCGGTAACCAGATGCCAAACATGGCCATTGTACACATCATGTCCAGACACCATCTGTATTACTAGAGGTGCAAAGAAACATTTAGCACACATTATATAAAAGTGGTGTTCTCAGCTTTTAGTCCATCAATTGACACTCTTGTTTAGGCAGCAGCCATGGCCTACCATATTCTGGCGAGCTACTTCAGCGGACACAGCAAGCCTAGCTGTAGCAAGGACATCTTGAGGCAGGGAAGTTCCCCAGGTTGGCTCTCTCAACTCAGCAGAGCTATGAGCAAAGAAGCAGATGGGACGGCTGCACTGAGCACCAATTTGGCACAGCTGTGTGTGATACCTGCAAAAAAAAGAGCCGTACTGAACACAGTCCACATCATCATGAAGATCATCTGCAGCAACAACATGTACCAAAAAATGTTATTGAACAAGACACCTTGTTGGATGTAACCAATACTCAAATGTGTTGTGCGAATAGGGGCAGCTCTCGCCTCTCTTGCAATGTCCATCCTGTGACTCCTGCCAGTCTTTGAGTGTGCAGATTGAGTCAGCTCAACAACTATCTGTCCATTCATTGCTTACCTTCTTATCTGGACATGCGATGCCGGTGTATTCAAATCTGGTGGGATCTCTTCTGCACATAGCTTCTCCTGGGTGTGTAAATGCACAGACCAGCCAGTCGTGACAATATTGCTTGCTGCATGGAAGTACCTGCAGAAACCGAATGAGTTGACGGCGAGAAGCAAGCGCCAGTGTAAAGTGATGACAGCTGGTGGCAGGAGCCAATCAGTAACAAAACAGCCACAGCAAAGGCTAGAAAGCTTGGGCGAATTCCCTTTGCCTGCAACCATAGGACTTTCGGACTCACCTTGCCATAGGTCATTAGAAAGCTTGCTGAAGAGCGCCATGTCAAGTTCATATCGTCAAAACGCCCTGCAGCCTCCGTCTGCACCAGAAATGGGACTCAGGCGGTGCAACACTCTGGCTCGCCTCTACAAACATCGTAAAATACAAGCACACAGGACTGCAAAGGCTACCTTTGCTGACTTGTCAGCCATTGGTGACGCCTCGCCAAAGACTTTGTCGGCGGAACGACAAGGTATTGCTCCGGCAGAAGCCTGCAAGTCCGTTGGATTTATGCGCACATGATTGACCCCTCCTGTGACCTAAAAGACCGCTGACTAAGACCCTGCCAGGGCTTGACCTCCAACCCAATTTATGGAGGGGTCCTTCGCCGCGTACTGCGCCGCGCGTACTGCGTACTGCGGGTACTGCGGACTGCGGACCTGCGGCACAACACTGGTGAGGGACACCATATTCTGCCCGCGGAAAGCAATGAGTACTTTCACCCCGCCCACATGCGTAGTGGTCACATTACGCAGCTTCTGCAAAAGCTGCCATTACAAATCCTTGCTGTCAGGTCAAGGCAATATCACAATGTACGGATGTACACATGTGGTGTGCATGTATATACCAGCTGAAGCAACTTGAAAGCACAGACACAATCTGAGCTCAGCCAATGTCTGCTTCACCAGTACTTATCATTGGTGCCCGCATGCATATGCAGATCTACATGAGAGAACTAGGCGCTTTGTCATATATGTAGATACACCGGATCACAATGATCATCCTGCCAGCAGGCATGTAGTTGCTGAGCAAACAAGTAAGCTGAAAGCAAACATGCAGTTACACGGCAAACAACCAAGCTGCTGTGGTTACTAAACAGCCTACTGCATGAGCTACAATGTGGTTTATCAATTGAACAATAGAGTATCTTACTAGTGATACATACTGGCAAGAGATATAACAATTAGTGTGCCTTGCCTGACCTGAAAGCTCAATACAATATCGGTGGCTCCAGTTGAACACATGGCAGCTTGCTGCATTTTCTCAAGAAAAGGTACACAGCATGCGTGCGCACCAGAGACTAGCGGTCCTGTTGATGTGGAAATGCACAAAGCTTGGCCAAACGGTGCTGAATTCGTGCACAAAAAGGAGTATACGGTCGCAGTTCCTTGCACCAGGCTGCAAGCTGCAACAGAGTTGCAGTATGCTCCATTCAAGGGCAAGCATATTGTCATGTTTAGATACCTGCTTGTTGGCACTAATGCATATGCATATCACACTGCAATCAAAGCTTCTTCCAACTGTCCCACTGCTGCCAAAATGTCTTCAAGATATACAGAAAGCTCTGTAGTACCGCCTTCCTCAGCTTTTGCCACGCCGCCCAGCAACAAGGATTCGCTAAGTGCCATTGCAGGCATGTTCGGAATCACCTTCATCCTTAAACCACTCAAGACCTGCAAGATCATTAAATCACTCAACACCTGCAAGATCGTTTAACCACTCAACACCTGCAAGATCATTAAGCCACTCAACACCTGCAAGATCATTAAATCACTCAACACCTGCAAGATCGTTTAACCACTCAACACCTGCAAGATTGTTACATGCACAAATCAACTACGATACGCGTAGAACAAGCAAGATACCCCTAGCATATACATGATGGGTAGGCAAGGTTGTGATCATCAGTAATAGACTTGATGGCAATGGCCTAAGAAAGGAGCTGATGCTGATTTAGAGCTGAACAGAGCATGTTGGCAGCCGCAAGGGTATTCATGCTCACCTGCTGCAGCTGAGCAGCTGCTTTGCCGCCACCTCTGGTGCCATAGGTGATAACGACGGCTGGCTTGCCAAGCCACTCATGGTACAAGTAGTCAAGTGCATTCTTTAAGGCCGCTGGATAGCCCCAATTGTACTGGAACATAGCAAGCAAACTTCATCTGCACTATTCCAGATCATGAGACAGGAGGGCATCTTCAGCTAACTTTGACATATTGCTGGCCAAGCACAAGCTGGCAGCATGCATGCAGCAGAGTCTTTGAACCAACAAAAAAGCTTTCTAGTGTGAATCGAAAGGCTGACCTCTGGTACAGATATGACTTACCTGAGGACTCACAAACACAAAACCATCAAAGGTCTTTACTTTTGCTTGCCAGGCCTTTGTGTGCTCATGCACAGGGGCGTTTCGGGCTGGCACTCCTGGCTCATCAAAAAGTGGAAGATTCCACTGTGACAGGTCCACGAGTTCATACGAGCAGCTGTTGCTGGAGCTGCCTGCTGAATGTTGCAAGACAATCTCGTGCACCCAAGATGCTATTGGTTTGCCATTGCACGCAGGTCTTGAACTGCCAATAATGATCCCAATAGCTTTTGCCAGGCTGTGCTCTGGTGTAG
>JAABUI010000670.1_pt1 | contig 23660 bp, 26 predicted proteins | sample 5559111 | NCBI WGS metagenome assembly JAABUI01 (sample SAMN10711870, study PRJNA513365) | rock metagenome | isolation source: Antarctica rocks | place: Antarctica: Victoria Land, Buttleship Promontory
ACGAGCAATGTTGATGCGCCAGCCAGAAGGGCTTGCCGGTGAGGTAAACCGGCGACGATACTCCTTTCGTTGTAATCCATCTTTGGCAGAAACCGGTCAAGCGGGATACGTGGAAAGCACTTCTGTCATTACAGTGTTACTGTATGCCGCCAGTGACTTCTGAAAATGCCGGATATCGCCATGCGACGCAGACCCCGTTCGGAAGCATCAGCTAACGGAACACTATGATCAGCAGGCGTTCACCCTTGAACAGTTGAGTGTTCCGACAACGCTTTGACACGTTCTCACGCACTCACTGCAATCGCATCGACTAGCTGCCAAATACAAATCGTAGCGCAAGGCTGGCGTCGCATGCACGTTTGTCGGAAAAACCGACTGCTGTTACGCTGTACGACGCAATGGTAAGGCAGATGACAAGAGTACCAACTGATGCATTTGGCAGTCCACACTTTTGCCTTGGTTAGCTTGAGGCTTGACAACAGGTCAATGCAGCTTGTGCACTGCTCTGTTATGCAAATGGACACTGTGCATTGTTGACTTGCCCCAGCTTGCTTTTGCTCGCCTGAAGCAAAAGCAAGCTGTGGTACCTCTTCACAAGAGGATACGTATCTGTGAAGCTCGAGGGATGTTGCGGGGCTCATGTTGAATATGTTATCAGCATCAAAAGAAATGTCCCAAAATTGACATCCTCAACCTTGTCTTGCTTACCAGTAGAGCCAGACGGTCAGTGACACTATCGAGTGACACCATCGAACTTAGCATGCAAAGAACTACTGCTGTGACAGCTGCCTGTTGCGACTTGACTTGATTGCAGCTATCTTGCTGTCAGAACTTGGAGTATCTGGTATAAGGCTCTTTAAATTCTTCTGAGCAAAAAGGTGCATCCTCTCGGGCATGCTCCTCCGGCGCTTGCCGCAAGCTGACTCTGCTGCCTGCAGCTTGGCCAATCTCTCAGCATGCTGCTGCTCAAGCCTGAGCTGTTCACCTGCCTTCTTGCCCTGATTGCTCCTTCGTACCTCTTCAAGGTCTGAAGGGACTCTTGGCGTGATCTTCTTCAGCTGCAAACCAATGGTGCAACTGAGGCAATCAACCTCATTGGTCAAGGCTTCAAAGATCAACATGACAAGTCAGAACCCTGATAACCAAGACTGTAAACTGAAAGGACATGGTCACACTGCTTTGGGATGAGTGAGGAGAGTGCCAGTTCTCTTGGAAATGTTGTAGTGGAAGGCGTACTGATGGAAGGCATGCTGGTGTGATTGGAGCCGCATTGATGTTGGGCATACAGGTGTGCAATCTTGAGTGGAAGTGTGCAACATGCTGGCAGCGAGCAGAACCTGTGACCAAAGCTCTTCTTGAGAAGGAATCAGCTTGATACACCGCTGCAGCCCATTCTGCCTGATATTATGCACCAAGGTATACTGGTTGTGCAGCGAAAGGTAGGTAGCCTCATCTATTTTGGTGAAGCCCAGACTGGACGAGGTCCAGACTTTGAATGCATTGGTGTCAGCTGCATCTAGAAAGATCCTCAGAACACCCATCTGCATGTACACCATGGCTTGCCTGTAAGGCCGAGTGCAGACCTCGTGCATGCTCTGTGCAGCACTTCTTGGATAGACGCCAGTTTGACAAAAGATGCAGATTGGCCCACAGCCAGTGCTGCAGGTAAAGTCAGCCTAGACGTGATTACCATTGGATGATCTTTGACCTTCATCCAAACAGTACAGCAATTCAGATAAAGTGGCACCTTCTGCAGCTGCAACTGCACAGAAGACGTGAGGATCTGGAGGAGCTTGCAGCCCCAAAGGTCAGGGTCTGTGCCTGCATAAAGCAGGTCTGCCAGGTCTGGACCTTGCACCCGGAAGACTACTGTTGAGACCGGTTTACAGTCCTGCAGCAACACACACAGGCTTCAGGAAGCGAGTCCACGTTTGCACATACGCATAGCTAGTGATAAATGCAAGCCTGGCAATGCTGTACAAACCTGGTGTTTGTGTAAAACAAGATTGCGACGGCAAGAAAGTCTGCTATCAACAGTGGAAGACATGCCTTCAAGTGTAGGGATAAAACTCTGCACAAAACTCTGCAGGCTGGCACAGTCTGAGGCCACACCTTGACATTGACAAACCCATCGCAGGGAACATTCTTGAACAGAACAGCTGTGTATGTCTGGTTGTAGTACCAAAGCTTATGGGTTCTGTACACAAAACCCTTGACCAGCTGCACTGAGCCACAGCTTGCCAGTTCTCTGTGGTCGTGTGCAAAACTCGGCAACAAATTTACAGCTGCTGGCAAGATGATGTCTGTCTGGGATTCAGTGCTGTTGTCTTGGCCGGCTGTGATGGTAACAGCAAAGCCGGGGGGATAGTCAGGGGGAGCAAGGCGAATTGCCCCCTTTGCCCTGGACTCCTGAACCAGCCTATGCATGCCAGAAAGGATCTGTTGACAGCCATCGCTGCAGATGATACGCCCTGTGACCACCCGCAGCATGTCAGTGTTTTGCCTTGAACGTTTCATGATGCAGATTGCAGTCAGCAGCATGCTGCACACCTGACAATTACAGCACGTGCAGTATGTGGCACAAGAGCATTACACTCTAGCTTGCTAGGGGAATCAGCAAAAGTTCAGTGAGATCATGTGTCACCCCCAAAAAAATACTCTCTGTCCTTTGAATCATGGTGGCAGGCACAGTGCGCATTATGGATCAAAATCTGGCATGTGATTGGCAGATGCTTACTGTCAGCATGGTCGACACCACCATTTGGGTGGCTGAACTGCTGGAAGGCCTTTCTGCAGCTGCGGTGCACCGACTGAATGCACACATCACAGTACAAGGTCTCATCAGTCAAGGGGACCCTGCAGTACTTGCTGCACTCAGTGCATACTTGCCACCTGCAGAACGCATGATGCATCTGTCATACGCAGGTCTGTGTGCAAAACACACTGCAATCAGCTGGAGACATGCCTCATCTTGCTGGAAAGGTGCAGGTTGCAGCTTGTCCTGCTGACAACATGTTGCAACGCATAGGAGTGTAAGAAAAAACATATTGTATCAATCAATCAGTCAATGCGATGACTTACAGTCACATTGGCTACGTCGTAAGCTATGACGATGCGCAGCTGCAGTATCTGAGCACAGCATGAAAGTTACTGACTGCTTTCATACAAAATTTGGTGTACTGACACATGCCTCACCCTTCTTTGTTGGCAAGGTTTGCATCACAGTCTGAGCACTCCTTAGGACGCCTAATGAATGGAACCAGCGCTAGAAAGCTACTGTTGGAAGCTGCTTCTGTAATGTTGCTGGTCACCAGTGCTGGGTCTTTATGCTTGGAATATCTTCGCCTCTTTAGCACGCAAGCAACCCCAGCAGCACTGCCGCCAACACTACTGGCTCCATCGATGTTGATGGCCTGTGGCACTCTGATGTCCTGAGACCTGTGTGCAGCCAAGCAACAGGTCAAACACAATGCACTGGAAGTGCTTGGCATTCCTCAGACAGATACCACTGCCTGCCAAAGACTGACCTGGACACGTCTTGGTACTGCTGGAGCACCTGCTGGGCCTCTGCCGCAACTTTCTCTGCACCGTGACTGAGGGTCTGCAGGACTGGACCCAGTTGACTGGCCTGCAGCTGGGCCTTGTTGTATTGAAGAGAGTTGAGAACGCGTAGCGTGTCTATTACGGCTTCGTCGTCTGACAACTCGTCCAATAGCCGCTTCAAAACCCGGAGGCAGTCCTCTCGCTTATTGCTAGGGAGCATTCGCTTCAGCTCAACACAACCCCTTGCGTATGCCAGCATGTTCACAGCCGTTGTGTATTCACTAAAGGACTGCTGCTCGTCGGTGAGGGTATTGATGTGAGGCATAAGCAGGTTTTCTATCGCTGTCAAGCTGTCTGGCGACACCTGACAGGCTGTCTTGTCAGAGAAAGACATCTTGACACTCTGGGCACTTCTCAGGGCAATGCGGTGAGGCGCTGCTGCTCCTACAGCGAAATCACCCGCTGCCATGGAGCCTTTTGCCTGGTCAAGGCTGCGCTGTATCTGTAGACAGCAAACTCCTCGCGTCGAATTGCCTTTTATGTTAATTTTCCTAATTTTCTGTAGAAATGAATACGTGGTCTCGGAGCAGCCTTGATGTTGATGTTGATCGACAGTTTTGATGCAGATGCGCCTCTAGGAGAGTCCACAGTAGCTTCACACGCGCTTCGTTGCAGTGAGTGGCTTGACGTCAGCGTTTGCAGGTCAGGCAAAAGATGGCTCGGTCCAATGAAGACACCTGGCTATTTATAAGGTACAGTATATCTGCTGGGACATGCAGACAGGCGATGGTCCAACTTCAGAAAGTCTGTTTGTTTGACTGCGGGATTCCTTACTATTGTACATGCCTGTGTGACGTTGCCCGTGCTCACACTTCAGGTGCCGGGTAAGTGACAGCTCCTTCACTCTTGCTTTCACTTCCTTCATAGCACAGCCTGGGAAGCCTCAGCTTGAGCTCACCATTTGAGGCAAATCTGTTCTCCTGGCATATTTGGTAGTGAATATCGACGAAGATGCAGAGCTTGAATGCTTGAGGCACAGTTCGCTATATTACGTGATCAGCATTGCGCCTCAGCCAGAAATGATGACACAACGGACGTTTGAGCCTGGTTGGTACATCTCAGGCAGTTCCCAAGCAGACTTTATGTCAGCTGCAGATAGCACAGCAAGAGCTTGAGCTTTGCAGTTGCGCAAAGAGGTTGGAACTGGTACTGCATCTCAGATCAGATCAAATAGGCTTGCCAAAGATGCAAAGTACCATTAGCAGCTTGCGACATGCAATTGGTCATCTGGGGTTCAGAGAGAGCTTGCTTGAGTGTGCCAAAATTAGCTTCCCTCTTGCAAACCTGCACACTTCTAGGGTCAACCCTGCCATTCAGGTTTGATTTGCTGTAGAGAAGGAACAGGAAAATGTCTGCTGCAGCTGACTGCTCTGGAGCTGGGGCAACATGTGGCTGTAGACAAGGGGCTTTCAAAGCTTGCGCATTCACCGTAGGTTGTTGTGAGATTGGCAGGCGCCCTTTCATGCATAACCAGCAATTGCGCTTTTGCATCAACTACTGTTTTGATCTCTGTACCTGCAGCAAATCTGTGTCTTGACTTTTCAAAGCTTTGAAAGGTTAGCCTAGAGTTTGTAGTGGCCATCATGCATCACCCCGTCTGCAGTGCCACTACTCAAGTCGGATTCCATGCTGAGCCTGCAATGATCAATGCAAGTGTGAGGCATGTTTGCAATTTACATGCAGCTGTCTCTGCCAGACATAGAGCCAATACATGTAACATCACTATAGTCTTGCTGTACACTCATCATGGCCTTATACTCAAAGTGCATGGCTAGAGTCTGCCTGGCAAGCATGCTGTGCACCCAAGTATGCGGACATGCTGGAAAATTGTGCACAGCTGAGTCTGCACCTGTCCCTATGCTGTCAAGTACAGTGCCTGTAGTGTGTAAGGGTGTTTTGGATGTGCTCTGTTGCCCAGACGTTGATGATCACATACTCCTCAACCACACAATGCATTGTGTTTGAGCGATGCCTCATGCGTTATAGCTATACTAATTAGTGTTGACCTCAGCCACAAGCTTAGTGTGTGCACCTTGTGGCTGCAGACAGATGATTCAGTGAAAGGGTAAGGCAGGCTTCAAGCAAAAGACTTTCCTCTTGTTTGCCAATGGCAAGGCCTTTCAGGATGCCTACAAGCTGACATGGTGCTGCTACCTGAACCAAGCCTTGGCAAGTCTGTGAAGTGATGACAAGGTGAGCATACAGTACTTGGTTTGATTGTACTGCTGCTTGTTGTTCTCCGATCCGTGCCTTGTAGATTATGTGGGCCTCCAATTGCCCTAACACATTTTGCAAACAAGCAGAATGACGGTGATCCAGAACCATGATCAAGCAACACATGCATGATATGCATGCTATACATTTCCAGCAGTTCAACTATCTTGCTTCCGAGCCCCTGCAAAAAGCAGTCTCATCAGCACATCTTTCTTCCACTCTTGTGTATGGCGCCTTTCTCAGATGAGGCATTGATTCTTGCTCAGTATGCTGAGCAACCTGCTGCAACATGGCAATGCAGCAATCATCGCAACAACCTGATTGTTGTATTCACGTCAAGAGTGACTATGGGCTGTCATGCACTGCAGGCTGCACCCACAACAGCATAACACTACAGGACAACCAAACATGCTTTGCAGCAAGTAGCAACCAATTGAGTACATGAGCGCATTGCTGCAAATCAGATACATGATCGCATTGCGGCAAGCTACCTGAAGCACAGTGAGCGGTGCACCAAGACAGCCATGCGAAGGCATTGCAGCACTTGCAGTACGCTACTCGTTGCAATGCAGGATGCAAGGCAGGATGCAAAGCAGCCACAGCAGGGCAAAAGTTCAGGGCCAACAAAAGCGCAGAGGGTAGCAATTGCAAGAGCTGCACAAGCCTGATTGTGCATCATGTAATTGCTATGCATTGCATCTATATGCAACAACATGCATTCTGTGTGTGACCATTTCATTGTTCATCAAATTCTGTTTAAGGTTGCTATTAACAGTCAAAATTGGAAGTAGGGCATGAGCGAGTACTACATCATGTGACAGATAGCTGCTACAAGAAGGTCTAATGTGACAGTAGCTTACCATGGAGTTGTTGCTCAGCCTATAGTAGCTACAATAGGCTAAAAGTTACTGCTGCAACAATTTGCAATTAGTTGTAGGGTCGCATGCACGGCCCACTTAGGTGGTACTTGGTTTCAGGGTTGGGTTGAACAAAATGTTTGCATACGCGTGTGTTGTTATCACACACGCACTCAAGTCAATGATCTGCAAAAGCTTTGATCACATCGTAACATGACGCTGGTAACTCATCAAGTGTAAGTCAAATCGTGCACAATGGCAAGTCATGCCGCGCCTTGCTGAAAGGCCAGCGCCATTCATAAAGCCAAATGCAAAGTGCCAACAGACAGGCGCCTTAAAGAAACACAAAACACCTCAAAAAACTGATTTAAAGGAAAAGCGGCCGGTAACAGCACCGCAACAGTGCTGGGGCCGTACAAAAACATGTTTTCCTGACGAGACAGTATGTTGGCTAAACAGAAGATGCTGGATATTGCGACTTCTCCAGGGGAGCACACGTTTCTGGTTTCGAATCAAGACCTCTAGAGTTGCAATCTATCAAACGGCAGCCACACCCTGACAGGCTCGAGTCACCGCTGCTGGCCGGGGTCTAGCGAGTGTAGTTCAAGTCAGCTCCTTCCTTCACGCGTACTGTGGCACGTTGTGAGACTCACCGACCCGTCGCAGTGGCAGCGTTAGTGCAGACCGTCATGTCGTCCTTCTCGACCAGCACCCGAAGCCCCGTAATCTGACGCCTGATGCAGGAGACCCGCAAATGAAATCACGCATGCGTCAGGCAGGTTCACCAGGTGTCTGAGTGCGCCGAGCGAGTCGGTCATGAAAGCCTTGTCGCTCCCATACTTCGATGCCTGGAATCATCCGGTCAACTCAATAGTTACCTAACCTAATTATGTGTTTCGGAAAATTTGCAGCGTGTCTTACTTGCATGCCAATCTGCATTGTTGCCTGTATTTGTGTTGATGCTTTGTTCACCCTTCCTCCTATGGTTGAGTGCATAAAGTAGCAACCCACATGCAATACCTCCTAGAGAGGTAAAGCTATCTCCACATTACATTGTGTCACTGCCTTTTGACAGCTTCACAGAGTCAAAAGGTGTTCCCATTTGAGCGATGACTAAGTTCTGTTGCGTAGCACCCCATAGGTTGTGACCCGCGACCGGGGGGGTCATACGTAGCATTGAGCATGCGTCGTTTCATCTTGGAACAGCCTTCTGAGGCCTCAGCCCAGGCCTATTTATTACCAACAATCAAACAAATCTAACAATGACTCTATGCAGCAGCAAACACCATGCAATAAGACTATTGTGACTCAAAATGAGAAAAATAAACTTATAGCTGTTATGTGTACATATGTAGCAGAGCCAGGGTCGGGACACTGCCCTTCATTGAATCCAAGGCTGTAACTACTTGGCCAGGCTGGGAATCAAATCACGGGCCAATGTTGTGAGAAGCACGCAACTTATCCCAAAACTTCAGTGATCTCATACGTGCCTGAAAGCCATCTGCTCTTGACCACTACCCATATAAATGCCTTGCGGAGTTGCAAAGGCCACCAGCACTTGGACTGAGCATTTAGCATCAGGCATAGCAAATCACACTTCTGAGAGGAGCTTGCTTTCACTGATTGTTGTTACATCAATCCACTCAGAGATGACCATAGAACCTGGCTTTAGACCTTGCACTTAGACAGATCCCAAATGTAAATACCATGGTGGCTGGGCTGCGGCACCCTTCAGGCTGCTTGACTGTGCAATGCAGACTGCAAGGCACTAGAGGAACATTGCTGTATGCTTGCCAATGCACAGTTGCTCTACGTGAAGCAGACGCAGAGCACGTGGTAATTTGACTGTGACATAGTAGACTGCAGCTGTACAGCTCTGGCAGTGCACGCCTGCACATTTAAACGTCATGCTGCTCACTGCATGCTTCACACAGCAGCGAGCAGAAGACAACACATATGTGCACAGCTTCATGGATGGCAGCAAATGCTTGTCTGCTGGAGTGCTGGCAAAGATGGCATGCTAGCGATATTCGTAACACGTTTGCACTACCTAGTAAATGCTTTTGTGCAAGTCCAGTTATAGCCAGGATTATTCTGTGGCTGCCATTTGATGATGGGGCAGTTTCCTGCTACATGAGCGGTGGATTGTAGATGACGCGCGACGACCCAGACCGCGAGTGCAGGAGCTCTAGCTTAGGGACGGAGCTTATCCCGGAGCACCACTGTGGGCTCACCAGCCTCTACAGAAAATCATCTGCTGCTTTGGTTGTGCCATCACACGAAAATGAGCTTGGCTTCGTGTCTGCACCTCAGCTGCATGCCACAATAGCCCGTTGTTGCCACAAATCAGCTGCAACACAAGTCACATCGCGCCATGCTTGCCAGGGTAGACGCTGAACTGTGCTTTTCCGTACTGTCTCAGAGCAGGCAAGTAGCGGTCCTTAGCTTGATGCTACAGAAGTATGCCGCAACCTGCCTTCTGTGTGTGTAAGTAGATCGGGATCAGCTGCAAGGCTGGGGCACTCACGAGCTTCACACACTCATACAGACCGTTCTAAGGTCAGCACAACCTAGTTGGTTGGCTCAAGATGTGAATTCTCCTCCTCCTCCTCAGTAGCTAGCTAGCAAGTTTTTCAGAAAGAAGCTATCATATCTCTGCTGGCTTGCATACCTTTTGTACGCAGCTGCAGTACTGTGCAATGACTAGCGTTGCCACACTTTTTGGTCCCACAACAACCAACAAGGACAGCCATGGCAGCCACCAGCAGGTTGGTGTGAGGTCGGCAGGCGCCCTTCCAAGCACAATCAGCAATTGCGTTTTTAGCATCAGATACTGCTTTGACTTCTGTCTTGCTGTACACTCATCATGGCCATATACTCAAAGGGTATGGCCAGAATCTGCCTGGCAAGCATGCTGAGCACCTAAGTATGGGCATATGCTGGAAGATTGTGCACAGCTGAGTCTGCACATGTTCCTATGCTGTCAAGTACAGTGCCTGTAGTCTGTAAGGGTATTTACGATGTGCTCTGTTGCCCAGACATTGACAAACACACTCCTCAGCCACACAATGCATTGTGTTTGACCAATGCTTCATGCACTACACTAATTAGAGTTGACCTCAGCCACAAGCTTGGTGTGTGCACCTTGTGGCTGCAGACAAATGATTCAGTGAAAGGGTGGAGCATGCCTGCGCAGGCATCAAGCAGAAGACTTTCCTTTTGTTTGCCAATGGCGAGGCCTTTCAGGATGCCTACAAGCTGACATGGTGCCGCTACCTGAACCAAGCTTAAGCCTTGGCAAGTCTGTAAAGTGATAAGGTGAGCATACAGTGCTTGCAACCAATTGGTTTGATTTACTGTTGTTCTCTGACCCGTGTCTTGTAGATTGTGTAGGCCTCCCCATTGCCCTGTTCTCCCAGCACAGTTTGCAAACAAGCAGAGTGACGGTGACCCAGAACCATGACCAAGCAACGTTGACACATGCATGATATGCATGCTGTACATTTCCAGCAGTGTTACTATCTTGCTTGCAAGCCCCTGCAAGCCCCTGCATAACGCCGCAAGGCGTTTATGGAAAGTGGTCAAGAGCAAATGGCTTCCAGGCACCCAGGAATTCAGTGACGTTTTGAGGTAAGTGGAATGCTTGTCACGACACTGACCCGTGATTTGATTCCCAGCCTGGTTGAGTCGTTACAGCCTTGGAGTCAATGAAGGGGCAGTGCCTCAACCTCAGCTCTGTTACACAAGTACACATGATGGCTCTAAGTTTATTTTCCACTTTGAGTCACAGCAGTTTTGTTGCGTGGTAACTGCTGCCACAAAGATTCATTGTTAGATTTGATTGATTGTTGGTAATAAATAGATCTGAGCAGAGGTCTATGACGACTGTTCCAAGATGAGACGACGCATGCTCAATGCTACGCACAACCCCCCCGGTCGCGGGTCACAACCTATGAGATGCTGCGCACCAGAACTTAGTCATCGCTCAAATTGCAACACCTTTTGACTTTATGAAGCTGTCAAAAGGCAGTGACACAATGTAAATGTGAAGATAGCTTCACCTCTCTAGCAGGTATTGCATGTGGGTTGCTACTTTATGCACTCAGCCAGAGGAGGAAGAGTGAACAAAGCATCAACACAAATGCAGGCAACATTGCAGAGTGGCATGCAAGTGCAAACTTTCCGAAGCACATAATTAGGTTATGTAATTATGAGATCGAACGGATGATTCCAGGCATCGAAGTATGGGAGCGACAAGGCTTTCATGACCGACTCGCTCGGCGCACTCAGGCACTTGGCAAACCTGCCTGAATGCGTGATTTGATTTACGGGTCTCCTGCATCAGGCGTCAGATTACGGGGCATCGGGTGCTCGTCGAGAAGGACATGACGGTCTGCACTAACGCTGCCACTGCGACGGTCGGTGAGTCAACTTGAGCCATGCTCACAACGTGCCACATTACGCGTGAGGGAAGAAGCTGACTTGAATTTCAATCGCTAGACCCCGGCCAGCAGCGGTAACTCGAGCCGCTCAGGGGGTGGCTGCTGTTTGCTAGAGGTCTTGATTCGAAAACCAGAAACGTGTGCTCCCAAGGAAATCTTGCAATATCCAGTAATTTTGTTTAGCCAACATAGTGTAGTTTATATCCTGCTCTAGTCAATACCTGCCAGCACCAGCCACACATTTTGGCTCTTGTATGCTCTTACACGCACCGTTCCAAAAGAGGCCTGGTATGCTCTTGGCCTTGGTGAACATGCAAGCGCACCAGGTCAAATACACTTGAGCCAATGTTCTCTGTCTCAAAGGTATTGTCTGGATTGCCAGCTCATGCAAGCATGCTGTGAGGTGTGCAGATGTCAAGAAGGTGTAGGCTATTGCTGGTTGCATGCATCACCATCCACACCGATGATAAAACTGAACAACCACATAAATACCACTAGCAAATCAACAGAACACATGTGCATTACAGCGTGTTACGCAAGGCCGCTCGGCAGGAGCAGTCAGTGTATGTAACAGTGAGGGAAAATCAAAGTTAAAACTTGGCAATCTATCCACTTGTGCTTAGCAGACTGCACTGAGTGTCCAATGGTGCCTCTTTGCTAGCGCTACAGGGCCTTGACTACAGAGTTCAGGAGCTTGCCCTAGTGCAAGTGAGCACGCAAAGGGCTATGCGACTTTAAATGCTTGCACAAAGCCGTACAACGGCTTCAGTGGATGCAACTGCATGCATGTCACAATATTGGCATTACTATCTTGCAACCTACATTAATGTAGGGTGCAAGATAGTAATGCCAGCCTAGAGTTGCTGCCTTTTTTTAATTTTGGCATGTACAGGCTAGGCATAACTGTCTATCCACATCACAGGATGGCCATGTGGTGCACTTGTAAGCAATTGCAATTCCTGCAGCAATATCGGTTAAGGAAATTGATTTGCCTGAGGTGTTGGCTGTGCAGGAAGACTTTGCAACAAGCAACTTTACAGCATAGAATGACTCTACCACTACTAGCTTGGTCCAATTCAAGTTGGAGGTAGACATGGCATTGACTCACCTGTACAGCCCTGCCAAGTAGCAGGCTGAGCAGGCAAGGCGGCTTAGAGCAGAAGCCAGTCAATTCTGGTGTCCTCAATTGTCCCAGATCAGACCTCAGGTGGCAGTACCCTTGCATGCCTTTGCAAAGCAACGGACATGGTGACGAGCAAAATGGTTTCATCCAAGCATGTGATAGCTCATGCCTGCTCTGGGAATGCCGATTATGGCACAGGTCTGCGCAGGTGATGCAAATTGAGAATTGGCAGACTCTGCAAGTGTGTAGGCTTCAATTTCTGAACTGAGCATTGGTGGCCTTCTATGCAGCAACCTGTTTGGGCAGGTGCTTGCATTGTCAGGCAAACACCTGCTACAAGGCTAGCACACCAGGCATGTGAATCAACAGCATTGGATGTGCAAAAAAGCAGCACTCACACCGTGCAAAGGCTCAACAATGACACCATCCAGATCCAGCAACACTGGTGAATGACAGCTTGGACATGGCCAGCGGATTGATGCTCAGACATCAGCTGATCATGAGACATCAAGTCAGTAACACCTGTATTATTGCTCATCCCTGTTGCATGGCTGTTCCTGCCAATTTGCCAAGTTTATAATTGCTCAATGGTGCAGGCTTGTGCTCAGCACAGCACCATTCTGGACAAAATAAGAGGAGCAGTCTCAGAATCTTGAGTGTCTGTGCAGCGTTCATGTCTATGCCACCCAATATTGCTACATGCAGCAGTAACTCAACATTGCTACAGTAACTCAGACACACAACAAGCTGGTGACGGCGCCCAAGATGCAGCTTTTATAGAGGTCAGAGTGGAAGATGCCCCAAAAACCTGTACAGCTGTCAAACACACAGATGAGTGTATCTTGTAAGCTTACTGCTGATTTTTTGGATTGAAGTTGAAGTATTGGCTGTAGTTGCAAGCCGTCACCTGAACCTGAGAATTGTGTGTGCTGTCAGCTGATACTTCTCTTTGGTGAAGTTCAGTGCTTGAGGCACTATGTGACTGCATTCCCAGCGCTGCGCAGTCCCTTGGCGCAGAGCCCTTGATTTGCTGCTCAAATCATCCAAATATGCTTCTGTTCCTGCGCAGCCTCTTCTATTTGTAACGGATCGAGGTAGGTAAGCTAGTGCAAGCGTAGCGCAAGTAGCAAGTAAGAGCTTAGCGCGCCAAAGTAGGAGGTGTAGAGAGTACACGAGTGGTGGTAGGGTGTGGTACAAAGTAGCCAGAATGGCGGCTACGCCTTAGTCATACGTAATACAGTTAGTTACGGTCTCATTGTAACGGAACCGTTACACTATTTCACTTGAGGCCTTTTCTTCTGATGACATGATGCCTTGTCTGCCTCATCATGCATAGCAGGTGATGTCTGGTCTGCACCTTTTTCACCAGCTGGAAGCTCCTGTTCTTCATCTGTATCAGCAACTGACCTTGTTCATCACCTCCCTTATGCAGGTCCCCACGCAAGCATGCTTCCTTTTTCATGTCTGAATGCAAGAGTGGCTCCCAGAGGCTTCTGCATTGTCACCAGCTGCTCAGGGCTGGGGCAGCCTGAGGCCGACAGATTTCTTGCAACAGATGCTGTGGACAATTCTGCCTGCTGGTTGCTGTTTGGGGAGTGTGCCTAGCATACTTTGCAGACCTGTACATCGCCTCTCATCGGACACTCACTGATGGACTCCATGCTTGCTTGGTGCCATGGGCATGTGATGCATCATCATCAGGTGGCTGCACATTTTGCTTGAGAGGTTGTGCTGTCACAAAAACACAAGCATCACTTGGTCTGCTCCATGAAGCACTGGACCGGCCCAACTGGTGCGTGAAGTAAGGCTGGCTCTTGGGCCAAAGACTTCATGACAAGAGACCCTCACATATGCAGACAGGCTGCAAGGGCATCTCAACTGCAGAATGTAACTCACCATGTCAGTGTAATGAGTGCTTGCAATGGCACCTTGCAAGGGACTCCCTTGGCAAGAAACCTCACCGCTGGGAGTAAGCCGGTGAGCATGTTGTTGAAAAGTGTGAGCACTTAGGATTATTCAGCCAAGCCATTCATGAACAGGTTACTAATGATGACATACATGCTGAGATTTAGTAAGGGTTGTGCCAGCGTTCTAAGCCCAACGGCCGTGCTGATGCAATGAAGCAGTCTCTCGAAATGATACACTAAGCTAATTGGAGAAGAGCTGCTGATAAGAGTGCTGGTCAGTCCAAATGTAAATATTAAGTGCGCTTGTTCTTGCTCCTGCCGACGACCGGATTTCAAGATATGTGGGCAAGTGAGCTGGTGCTTGTACAGATGCTCTGGGTTACTTGCCATACGACAGATGTCATGAGCATACACCAGCTCCCGCAGGTACAGCTGCTGGACCTGGCTGCCTGCATGGGCCTCGATATCGATGATCTCCAAGTAGCTGTGCAGCCCATCAATAATTTCATTGATGGGCTGCACAGCTCTAGAGGCCAAACAGGGTGGCACCAAGAGGCACCCCTGCCGTACGCCCACGGCCGGCGTCCGGCCCTCGCCAGAAGTGCCACTGATTCTTACAGACACTGTCTGACAGCAGGCATCCGTCATATAGAGACTGTATAGGGGGGGGGTGGGTCCCTAGCCATTGAACAGTGGTGGCGATGATGACGTAAGTCCAGCCCGTGACCAAGAAGTCCTAGTCATCATATGACACCCTCACTGTTGAATTCGGTCAAAGCTGTGCAGTATCTGCGTAGTACTTTATCGTTCAGGGCGCCCGCTTTTTTGGGAAAAGCGGGCGCCCTGAACGGGCAAAAAAGCCAGCGGTCAAAGCTGTGCAGCACCTTGCGCAAAAGACACATTGCTTCGCTCGCTGCTATACATAATACAAGGGGCTCTAAACAATGAAGGTAAGCCTGTTGAGCTATGCCGTCGTTGTCACTCTGAGGCTCTCACTACAAGTGCCTAGACAAGGGCATCACCCACAATTTTACCCGGATTTTGGTAGGCTGATATTCGTGACTACTTGCACAAACACCGCCTTGCATGCTTCAGATCGCAGGGTGGACCATCGTGGCAGTCGCGGCTTCCGTGTTGGTGTCGTCTGTGGCTGTGCAAGCCTCAAACTACACAGATGTGGACATTCTAAACTTTGCCCTGAATCTTGAGGTGCGCCAGTCTGCCATTTGCTGTTGGCTGTTGTATAGGTATTGTGAGTGTTCGCTTGCAAGCATGATGATGCAAGCTGAAAAGCGGAGACAGGGCTTCTGCCCATCAATATTCCACGCTTGGTCAGCAAGCAAGCGGGATGCTCCTGCAGTGTCTGGAGGCCGATTTTTACTCATGGGTTGCTTACGGCCAGAGTATCGCCACGGTTGACCCAACTCTGGTTGGTACGCTCCTTTGACAACAGTGCTGGTTGTGTAACGGCAAAGCTCCCCAAAAACAGCTGGTCAACATCACACATGTACGAATCGCAGGCAGCAGCAATTTAACCTCCACAGCTTCTGGTGGTCAGCCAGGCACCTTCGTTGACGCCACGGCACTCGCCATTGCGACCGAGATCGCTGAAAACGAGATCTCTCACGTTCGATTCCTCCGAGCGGCTCTCGGATCAGCTGCGGTGAGATTTACTTCCTACGTTTCTGCTTGGACGTCATGATGCCAGTATACAGCCAACTTAGGGCTGGCAAGCAAACTCACTTATTGCCTGCAGGTTCCCTGTCCTTCATTGGCTCTTAGTCCAGCGACTTTCACTGCTGCTGCAAATGCTGCTGTTGGTGTAGCAGTCAGTGGAGCAACTTTGACTGGCTACACCTCTACTGATGCTGCCTTCAACCCCTACAGTACTGCTGACCTATTCTATTTGGGAGCTTTCATTTTTGAGGATGTAGGTGTCACAGCATACAAGGGAGCTGTTGCCAACTTACAGGTGGGTGGCTAAAGGTCACAACATCCCAAATCGTATCATAGTATATGTTGAACAAACAACGCTCAAGTGTTGATATCGAGGAAAGCTAACAAGAGATGTGTTCATGACTTGTACTTATACATGTTTGTCTGTGCAGAACTCCACATTGGCAGCCATAGCAGCAGGCATTATGGCAGTGGAGGCTGGTCACGCTGCCATTATCCGCAACCAATTATACAATGTAAGACTATTTTATCAAAGCATGTAGATGGCATTACATGACAGTATGTCAAGCATGGTTAAGCAAGTGGCCAGCTTTTGTTAATGTGTTGCTTTGCAGATCCGTTCAACCCCCATTACAGGTCTTACCTATGACACGAGCAGCACAACCGGCAATGCTATTACATACACAGTAGCTGCAAATGCCATTACTGAACTGCGTGACGCACTGGGAGGCACCAGCTCCAAGACAGTTGAAAACCCTTTGACTCGGACTGAGACACAGCAAGGCAATGTGGGAACAGGAGTCACAGGGCCAGACCTATTTGCAGCTGACAGCACTGGAGTTGCTTACACCCGTACTCCTTCCCAGGTGAAGCAACTACTTCTTGCATCATATGCTGCAGCTTTGGCATACCATTGACTCAATATACGTGCGCTGTTGTCTGTAGGTTCTGGACATCGTTTACTTTGGTAACTACACAACCCCTGGAGGTTTCTTCCCACATGGAATTGCTGGTATGTCACCCTGCGTGATTGCTCTGCACACTTAGGTGTTGCTCTTTACAAAGGGTTTGCATTTATATTCCATCTATGCTGCAGGTAACACTGATGTGACCCAGATCACTGCATCGTCAACCAAGACATGCAGTAGCGGAGCTCTCAGCATGGCCTCTCTGTCTGCTGTATCTGTTGTTGGCCTTGTTGTTGTTGCAGTGTTTGCATTGTAGGTGCACTTGTAGCAACTCAGAAATGCAGGTTCCCTGCAATATGGAAGTGTGTTTGAAGTTCTGCTTGTTTGTGTATATGTTGACGAAGTTGTGACTGAAGTGCCTAAGGTGCTGACCAGAAGATCTGACACTATGTGCAACTAGCTCCAAATGAGTGCCTACATACTTGTAACAGCCCATCAGCGAACATGACTGTCCAACTTTGCTTGTTGCCTATAGTCATGCATGTCATGAGCAGTCATAATGTATGAAGTGTATCCAATTGTGCCCATTTGCCATCAGCTGTCAATCACGCCAACACCACCAAGCTTGCATGTGTTGTGAGCAGCATCACAATGTGTGAAAACATGTGTCACAGTAGTGGCTTCAATGTCATGTCAATGCCATTTATTGCTGTTTGCATATTTGGACTATAGCCTGTCAGTTGATGCATGTTTGCAGCGCAGAATCAGGCATGCATATCACCTTTGACAGGGGCCACCGGCTGTGCTAAAGCTCATCATATGTTTGCACACATCAAATGACCACCCAGCCTGGGCCAGGACACAGCAAGGATCTGGTGTGATGCATCAATTTCAGTGACTTGAGTGCATTTCCAAACTGAATGTCAACGCCATTCAATGTTACAATATGGTGGCTGGCTGGTTTGACAGATGCTAGCAGCGTCGACCACCTAGGCAGCTGCTATATTGCTGCAATCAGATATAATGTTGAAGCACGCAGATGGGGTTTACTGCGAGACAGTTTATTTGTGCTTCCCTTGCTTCAAGTGCTTCTCTGATCAGTATAACACAGTGTGCATGCAGTCTGATCACATGCCTCAAGTAGTATGATGTGCATGGGCAATGTGTCATCAACAGGCACCATCTTGTAAGCTCAGCATCAGACGCCATGCTGGACACTACAGCCAATTGGCCTGCATCCAATGGCTGAGTGTGAATTCTGTCTGTGAGTGCCACATGCCAGAATCACAGAATCAAGTCTGTATTGAGTTTTGCTGTGCCACCAGGTACCAGGCACATTGCTAACAGTCTTCATTGTTTACCAGTTTTGGTTTGTGTCAGAGCGCAGATCTGAGGTCAGATCATGGCTGACTTACGTATTTCTGTGCTGCGCACAATTACTGTGCTGGTTCCTGACAGAACAAACACTGCAAGCCCTAATCTGGGTGCTTTGACTAGAGTCGTTGCAGCTGCAAGCAACCCTCACATGGATCCAATTTCGCAACTCTGTCCCAACAGCATCATTTTGATTACAAAATGCTTCACAAGAATGCATCAGGGTCTCAGAATGTGATGCAGGCCTGACACCACTCCTCAACAAAAGCATGCCGTCAAATGAGATACTTGTTAGCTGAGCAAATTACCAAACGCAGACAGTCCAGAAGCTTTCAGCCTGCAGACACCACTCCTCCAGTCACTCAACCAAGGCTTGCTAGGCCTGAGCTTCACCTGACTGCCTAAGCCCAACAACCCCCTAGGACTTGAAGAAGTAAGTTTACACACACCAGCAGAAAACGCAACAGCATTGACTCTGACACGAGGGAACCACACTGTGAACAGACTGCTCATCTTCAACCATCCTGCATTATTTACGAGCATTCTGCACGTTTCGTAAAAATACACAGCACTGCAACTGTTACAGCTTTCAGTCACAAACACTGGAAAGCAGATCAATGTGAACACGCCATCATCTAACAAACGCCCTCGAAAAAGCCAGGGCTGCTCTGACCATAGCTTGCAGTGTCCACACTATGATACGTGTCCCTGAAGTGAGATGGCCATCTCTCCTCTATCAACCCTTGTCTTACAGCACCCAAAACCCTGGAAGCTGGAAACAGCCCTGACCTAAGCCTAGCCAGGGCAATATGGAGCCGCCCTATCTGCAGTATGTTGCAAAGGGGCAGCTGCAGACAGCCCTTACTTCGAGCCAGTCTGCTGACTGCTCTGCCCTGCGCTCTCAGTACTTGCAAGAGGCGCCTTGTCTTCTTCTTTCAGCGGCAGAGGCTTGTGAGTATACTGAATGTGAGCATCTTTCTCCACAGTCTGCCCATGACCCCTCAACAGGAATCTGGTGGTCAGCAACCCCTCCACCCCTACAGGCCCCCGGGCATGGATGCGGCTTGTGCTGATGCCCACCTCGGCTCCGAGACCAAAGCGGAAACCATCACTGAAGCGTGTTGTTGCATTGTGGTTGACGCATGCTGCATCTACCCGGCGTAGGAACTCTTCAGCAGTTTCTGTGTTTTCTGCAGCAGCACACCAAGTCATGGTGATGAGGTGTTGCTCAAACACCTGGCAAGTGGAAGTCTTCAGAACATCACACACACATCAGCATTGCTGTCATTGCTTGCTCAGACCGATGACATGTGCCCTGACCAAAGCCAGAGTCCCTCCATACATCAGTATCTAGTCCTGCGTACAACTGATACACTGCATCTGACAAATGACAGCATGCAAACAACAGCATGTGCATGAGGCAAGCGATAATATGAAGCATGTGCATTGACTGTACACAACAGGCTTCAATGTGCAGCATGTGCATAGTGCGTGTCAGTGTGTAAGTGCTGGGACTGACCAGTGATGATGCACTCAGTGTGGCCTGAGCCATGATCATGCAGGTGGTCAATGGCCTCATCCATGCTGCTCACCAGCTCCAGAGTCAACTCAGCCTCCCCATACTCATGCCTATATCACATGTTTTGTTTCACTTGTGTAGCCACCAGTGTGAACCAACTGCTCTTTCAATCCCAAAACGTCTACATTTTCACAGAACTGGCCGTTCTACAGAGGAAATCTACACTCAGAAATGCTTGGGGAAAGTAGAAATGTGTTTCTGAATTGGACAGATATAATAGAAGTTTAATCATTAAACCATGCTGACAGACAGACTATTGCTGATGCTGGCCGGCAAGTAGGCAGACCCTGTGGAGTGGTTTGAACCACAGGGTCTGCATGGGTCATGCTGATGTGGCACATGAGGAATCCAGCTTGGCGCAATTTGACTGTCACATATGGCACAGCACCTTCATTGTAGGACACTAAGCTTTCATGTACTCAACCACGAATGGGAGCCTGCTGGGAGCTGTCCATACTTGCAACTTGAACTTCTACATGAGATTGTACGCTGACTAAGAGCTCTTTGGGATGAGGAAACGTAACTTTTCCAGAGCAACATTCCTTTGAAAGTGTGAATGTGAACAAACAATGTCTGGGGGTTTGTAAACAGCATTGGGACATTGGAGAGATACGTTAGGCATCAACAATTGTTAGGCTGAGCACACCTGTCAGACTTGGCTCGCTCTAAGCTCAAGTCGCGTGACGCACGCTCTCCACCATACATTGTCACTCCAGCTTCTCTCAATGCCGACTGAAGCTTGTACAACTGCAGACACCATGCCACATGACTGCGAACTCCAGATTTTGTGTTACTGAAGACGTGTGTCCATGTAGTTGTCAACTCAACACTTCGTGCCATTGCAGTTGTACCTTGTTGCCATGGGACAAGCAAGATCATTATGAGCCTTTGAGATACGTATCAAAGCGATGCAGTGCCTGGCACCCCCAGAGCAGCACTGTAAGCAACAAAAACTTGACACCGAACATCAGCACGACCCTAGATCTTGCAAGAGTCTGCAGTAGGGCACGTGCTTGAGAATGTGCATCTAGGTTTGAACTTTCAGGAGCTGGAAAATGGAGGTCAAGTTGTTTACCCTGCCATCTTTGGCCAAGGCCTCATGTACCAAGATCTTCTCCACAGCATTACAGGCTGCTGGGTAGTCCATCTTGGAGTCTATGCAGATCTTGCAGGCCATGCCGATGTCGCAGTCTGGGTCAATGTAGATGTGGCAGATGCCGTCGGCGTGGCCCAGCACCGCAATCTTGGTGTTCTGCTGGATGTGAGTCACCAGGGCGTTGCTGCCTCGGGGGATGACTAAGTCAATGACATCATTGAGCTTCAGCAGCTCGTCAACATTTGCCCGAGTTGTGATCAGACTGATGACGTCTCTGCCGACCTGCAGCAGAAGTCAGACAGCAGATAAGCAGAGGATAAGCATAAGATGAGCAGAAGATGAGCAGAAAATGAGCGGAAGATGAGTGGGAAATGAGCAGAAGATGAGCAGGAGACACACAGCACATCATCTGACACCACACAGCATGGTTGCGGCCTTCATCTGTGCTGGCTCAAATAGTGTATCAGACTACCAGGAGACTCACAAGTCTTGTCTCACCTCTGGTTGCTCAACTCTTGTTGCTCAGCAGCTGCATCGATAGTACCATTGTGCAGGCAGACATAGGAGCTGCCATGGCAACCGAGCTCACTTCACAGTCTCTTTTTGCGACAGAACCACGTTTGATTGTGCACAGCTGTGGCCAGGGCCCATTCCGCCTGGCTTCAGATTGCTCTTCCGCAGTTGCATCAGTGATGGTCTTGCAGAGACACGCATATACTTGCATGCTCAGCAGCAACACAACACCCTGATACACATGCTAGCATGCACACATCAACCCTGTACAGCAGAGACCTGTCAGAGGCTCAGACTGACCTCAGGCTGTTCTTCAGCAATGGTGTCAGTGATGATCTTATGGAGGCAGGCGTTGGATCTGGCAGCCTCCTTGCCGCCCTTCAGCAGCAGGCCATTGCCAGACCGGATAGCCAGGGCAGCAATCTGGGGCAGGGCATCCGGCCGTGCCTCAAAGATGATCAGCAGCACCCCAATGGGCGCTGTCACTTCTGTAACTGCAGCCCCTCTGCAATCTCCATTCGGCTAAGAGTCTTGCCTATTGGCTCATCCTGGGCTGCTATGGAGCGCAGGCCATCTGCCAGCTGCTTGATCTTCTGAGGCTTCAGCTTCAGGCGCTGCATGAGTTGGTCGCTGATCTTGCCCTGGGCTTCCTGTAGTCACAGCACACCACCTGAATTGATGCCTGAAGTGCTACATGTTGAGTCAGACCCTTCTGTGTTGCAGAGCATGCAAACGCTGTGCGGGGATTCCATACCGACACCCTTCAATACGCAACAGCAAGGTAGAACTGGTCATCTCTGGAGTCATCCGGTGACGTCATGCAGAATGAAGTGAAAGTGAAAAATTTATGTAACCAGTCCATGATGGCACTTGTACAGCACAAGATCAGGGATCACAGACATTCAGCAGCAGATGCAGCAGCACGACCAGGCGGTTTCAGCACAGCTTCAGCACCAGCCGAGCTCAGCACATGCACGACACCAAGACTGCCAGCGCTGATCTGCATATAGCCCAGCTACATGCAATGACTAGCCACACAAACCACACTGGTTGTCCAAAGCATCCCACCTGGCAATCCTTGTCATTCTCCTGCATGATTTCATCCTCCTTTGCCAGCAGGTTCTCAGCAATCTTGTGCAGCAGCTGCTCACGCTGCTTGGACGACAGATTCTGCAGCGCCCGGGAGGCCGCGCGTGCGTTCACTGCCATGTCCCTGGGAGCTGTGTTGTCTATCTGCACTGGCTTGTTGGAGTCTGCAGTCTGCTCTTTCTGGGCTTCGAGCCATTCCTGCTTGACCTGTTGGGCGGCCTCCTTGCTGAAGAGAGTGCCCACCTTGTTGCCTGGGGCAAGAAAGCAATGTGATTTAGATCCAGATGCCGGAGGACACAAAGGGCCCAGATACGATCATCCACACATTCATTTGATCGTTGATAGGTAGACTGCTTACACTGTACAGATCTGAGTAGATCCCTATATGTTGTGATCTGATTCTGTAACTTACTACTGAGTTTGTTTTGTCAGCCCTTATACTATGATTGTGACGTTTATTGTCATTATTACTACTATCTGTGTGCTGTCAGCACTTGATTCGCAAAAAAGCAAATTGCTACATTTGTAGTATATCGTGCCTTGCAATCCGCATGCAGCCTTGAGCATCCTTTTACAGAGAAAGCCAAGCACTGCAGCCGTAATCCAAGTCCAACTTGACACAGACAAACAGACAGATAGATGGACAGACGGACGGAGAGATGGACACACAGAAGACAGGCAAAAAAACAGACAGAGAGACAGACAGAAAGGCACACAAACGGCCAAAGCCAGGTGCATGAACAGATGGAAAGAGGAACAGGCGGTCTGCCAAAACATCAGATGTTCAGAAAGGGTCACACCTGCAGTGACTTGCAGAACTCCATCCTTTGCCTTGCCAGAAGCAATGACAACAGAGACACCAGCTGATGCTGCCATCCATGCTGCATCAAGCTGAGCCACACCAAACAGGATTATCAGTCACTTTGACACAGACACAGGTTGCCTCGGCGTGTGGTGGGACACTCTCAAAGCGCTGATCAACATGCAACAGGCTATACAGACAGAAACAGCTTACGTGCAGAAGGACTCAGCCATGGACACGCATTCATGTGATCAACCAGCAAGCCCCCTTATGGCAGTTGGGCAGAGGCAAATGAACTTTGGTCCAAAAAGACAGACGACTGTACAATCAAACAAAGCATGCTGGCAGATAGGCAGAGGCAAATGAAGCTTGGTCCAAACAAGAAAATGACTTAAAACCAAGCAAAGCATGCTGTACACAGCCTTTCCAGAACCAGCCGTCTTCCTGGTTCATCTTTGACAGGCAAATCCTTGCCC
>JAABUI010000671.1_pt1 | contig 23657 bp, 18 predicted proteins | sample 5559111 | NCBI WGS metagenome assembly JAABUI01 (sample SAMN10711870, study PRJNA513365) | rock metagenome | isolation source: Antarctica rocks | place: Antarctica: Victoria Land, Buttleship Promontory
CCCTAACCCTAACCCTAACCCTAACCCTAACCCTAACCCTAACCCTAACCCTAACCCTAACCCTAACCCTAACCCTAACCCTAACCCTAACCCTAACCCTAACCCTAACCCTACTCACTGAGTCACTTATATTTTCAAGTAAGAGCAGCGAAAGCAGTCGTGCAAATATTTCAAAAGCTAGATTGTCAATAGATCATGCTATCAATTCCGATCAATTTGATACGAAGTGCTATTCTGATTCTTGCATCTACATACATCAGACTGACTATATATATATAGAATATCTTACAGATGTCACCTACTATACAATGCTTGAGCTCGACCTCTTCATCATCGCCGCCTGTCTTTCAACATTAGGTTCACTGGTTTCAGACGAAAGAAAAGCAAATCTGAGCAGAACCTTTTGCGGAATCTTCACATTCTTCTCTCGATCGTCGAAGAAATATAAGACGATATCTGAAATTAGTCTTGGTAACAAGCATTCAAACAATTATGCCTTGGGAGTGCAGAGCTTTGCCTTGAGTGGCCTCGAGCATAGGCCTACAGGGCTGAATAGATCAATTCATGTTACTAGGGATACCAGTCAGCATTCTACTATCGAAGTATGATATTTCGTTGAATTTTGCAAATTCCCAATATCTTAATATTGTTAGCGTGAAGTGACTGAGAATTGTTGTGGATTGATTTTATCTGCTCATACAAGAAATAGCAGATTACTATTTAAGTTCGTCGACGACAAAATCATAAGACACTAAACTGTGTTGAAGCAATAGAAGCTGAAGTAAAAGCAATAGTAGAAGCAGGAGAAGTAGTCGTTCAAATAGAAACATAGTTCCTAATTAGAAACACTGCCCGCTAGCCTAGTTGGGGCTAGCGCCAATTGCGGCAGAAAACGTAGATAGCTTCCTTTGTACGGAAGATACACCTTTAGACAATTATCACATCTCCACTCCATCAATCTGGGACATGAGAAACAAAAGAGTACTTTGGCTGCGATCTAAATCCTACACTAGGAGCAGTTCGAATGCTTGTTCGGTAATATATTTCCAGTTTCCACGCCAGATACTGTAGCCTGTAAGATTCGAGGCTGAAGTGTCGTATGCTGGCCACCATATGCCTTGCAAAGTCTAGATCAATCTTTGGAGACTGCGACAGCAAATTACAAGTTGCTCTCGCTTTAATAATGCCAGAGGTTTCCCGACTTCATATCTTCACGAGGCAGGGAAGGTCATTTTCGCATGATGTACTTCGTAGCGATAAGCACTATTTACAAGTGCCCAGTCTACGATTCCTTAGTTTTTGATTGTTGTCGAACCATATTTCATGCTCCTATCTCTCGTCAGAAGCCCTGAGAGGTCTCCTTTCAGCCTCACTAGTCGAAGGATTGTGCCCCGCCATGTAAGGATTTTATGATCCCCCAACCTGCGGAATGTTTTGATCAGTTCCTGAATTTCGCGCTCTTCTCATTCATCAAGCCTACAGCCTCGCCATGGAAGATGCATCGCTCAATATTCATAGTGAAAACTCTCCTTACCCAAGAAGCCTAAGAAGTCCCGGCTCGCCGGATTTCCAAGGAGATGCAGAAACACTGTCCTCAAAATCTTACTTCTCCGGAATTGAGATTTCTGCAAAGAATTATGGGCCTGAGGTCTCCTCAGCAGAGAAGGTTCACGTCTTTAACCAACCTTCTTCTGTGAGTCCTATTGGAATCAGTCGCAACAGGACGAACTTCAAACGCCGGATCAATGTCTTTCAGCATCGCACTCCTAACGGCGATGGCTTTTCCCAAGAACCCGATGCTTACGCTTCAACACGGAACCGAAGACGCTTTCTGTTTTTCTGCGATATCCTTGTTACGATTATCGTAGCATTAGTTGTTACGTTTGCAGTACTTCTTACCCGGAGTAAAAGAAGCTTCACGCAGGCTCGTCCGAATATCTTTACGATTCGCTCATCATGCTAATTGAGTGTTGTTCTATCGTACAGGCCGATATCGAACTTCTCATCTTCAAGCGGGGCTTTCAATGGTAGCGACATGGCAGTACTACAACTGGGAACCACGAACGCGGACTATACCTATCACCTCTATTACCAGCATTTTAGTGAGGAGATTCGGGATCTTGAGTTGAATAATTACCAATGGGTTCCTGCAGCGTATACCAATGTTGAGCTTCCGGATAGTGTAAGAAACGGAACTCCGATGGCGGTCGCAAGTTACGAAAACTCAGCACCGTGGCCAACGATATCAAACCCCAATCCAAATGAAAAGCTCTCTTGCGCTAAGCCTGTCAATCTAGTATCATATATTCTATAATGATTCTTCCGGCATACTGCAAGAAATATTCAATACGGGTGGGACCGATGACTGACAAAGTGGCACACTCGATACTCTCAACATCACACCTTCCACGAGTTCGAGCGTTGGTTTGACGGCGTGTAGCAATGAGGTGAGTGATGGGCTTTTTTCCTCGAAGGATTTCCAAATCTCATACTTACAGAGAACTTCCAGAGATGGAATGGAGCCAACATGACCGTCAGCGATCAGAAATTCGAATTATACTATGGCGAAGATGACAATCTAGTTCATGAGGTTCAGTACGATTTTGGCAGCCTGACATGGATATCGCAAGCGACTTTTGCGAATACCAATGGCAATGCCGGCATAGCCTGCTCAGCCTCGGACTCGAGCCTTTCATATGTGTTTTAATTCAATATGCAGAATAAACTAGAGTTGTGGTGAAAAGGCGGGAACCAAACAGCGGTCAAAAGCACAAAGCATCCACTGAACATTTGGAGCACAAACAACTCCCACTGACAACGTCCTCCCACCTTTACTGATTACGGGCTTTCTAGTACCCTCCCCTGCTCCTCCAAGCATCCACCCTAATTCGTCAATCAGCCGGATTCGTACAAGCAATACTGCAAACGTTATCTTCTTTTAAGATCCCCCATACGCGATAAAGGCGCTTCAGCCCACCGTCGCGGCAGAGAACTCAACCTGGGGAAGTCTGCTTGACGTTGGACCGGCTATTGCTTCGCCAGGATCACATATGGCATCCACTACCTTCTTTCAGGGGAATTTTTCGAATCGGGCAAATCTGACGGCTACCGAAGACCAAGCAGACCGAGGATTCCATCTGTTCCTTCAGCAAAAGGCCGACGATATCACGGAATATGTTCGCAGCTATACCGGGGGGCAATGAACCTCGGACAGCCTACCCAACCTGTAACATTGACACATGACTGAAAACAGTAGAAGTAGCAGAATGGCGCGCCAGTCGGTTGGTAACGCTCCTTGCGTACGAAGAAAAGTTACATTGTTTGATAAATTTGGGATGAAGGGCAGAATGGGGTCTCTTCAAAGAAGAGAGCAAACAGGAATTCTTGATGTTTGGCCTTTATTGAAGAGCTGATAATACGTATATGAACACATTTAGCCTTAACTTTCAAATATAGAGATTGATGAATTGTTGTACTTACTGCAGAAAGCAAAACATGACAGAATGAAACGCGAAGGCGAAGACAATGATCGATGCCCCTTGCGGGCTCTTTTCGATTGCTTTTAGACCCCGAACCAAGCCGATACTATCAGCGACGCACTCTGAGCTATGAAGGAATGATTAAGTACTGGGATGGTCAACCATTCTCAAGTTTCGATGTGAGGGATGTATTTGGGAAAACAGTTGTTAATACAATCATCAAATACGGGGTTTGATTCGTGCACACCGAAAAACAAACCGATATCCCAAGTACATACCAACTATGTAAACAAGTGAAAATATGTACTAACCGAAGTTCTATGTACGAGGTACCTCGTACGAGTACATAGCGCTGCCGTTGGCGGGGGCGGGGCCTGTGCCGGGGCGGTAGGGACGGGCCGTGTCCTACATAAGTAATTCACCATCTCACCTCTTGTCCCAAATGCAAGAACACTCAAATGCCGCAGCTGACTGTTCATTCAAATCAAACCTCGTACTGAGATATCTCCTGACCATAAAATTATACGCCACCCCAGCTTTTCTATCCAACAACCACTTGTACAACCCGAGAACCAAATTGCGCCTCGACTCATGATGAGTCTTTCGAGTGTCCTTTATACACTCCAGGTTGTCTCTAGCATATACGGTGTTTACCTATCCTATCAATCCATAAGCTCGCTGCGGAAACATGAGGAGAAATCCGAAAAGGCAGCCAAGTGGAGCAACACTGCCGAGCATCAGCTCTACAAGACAAGAATTACGCAGGCAAGCGGACTCGGCGCTGTGAGTTTTTCCCTCCTCCTACTGCTTGGCTGTTTCGCCATTACGGGTTTCCAGGGCGGGTGCTTAACTCAGTACTGACATCCTGTACCTAACCAGATCCTGCTATCCCTGCTCACGTCACTCTACTTTCTCATAAGCAGCGCATTCTCCGAAATATCAGCCTCGTCTCCGCTCGAAGTACTCCTCAATATCCTTAACCTAGCCGTGACCCTGTCCGCATATTTCCATGTTGCTGAGTTCTGGCGTCGAAAGGCAAAGATTCCATTCGTTGAAGGCTTCAATGACGGAATCACAAGGACACATCAGATAAGGCAGATTTTGTGCGTTTTGGCTGCACTATTCGCCATCAATGGCTTCATCCAGGTGCTGGGAAGGAGTTGAAGAGAACTATACTCGATCACAAAAGAGGTTTATAACCATAAGTCTAGCTAAGAGGGCTAAGACGCCTATATTCGCCCTAGGTATCTTAGCGAATTCACTCTTCCACGTCTCTGTAAAATTGTTGCAGGCTCAAGGCTCGCGAGCCTCAATAGCTGTTTTAGTAAAGCACTGTCTCGCAGATGTGATTTACAATGGGCCCCCCGAGATACTGAAAATACGATGATTGACCGGGCTTTAGGATGTCTTCGGGGTGAATCCCAAGGTGCAGTACATCAGGACCAACATTTGAATCGAGTAATCCCTCTCTTGACATCCCACTGCTAATTAATATATAGTGGACCGAAAACCAAACTCTATATACCAATGATAACTCTGCAAAAACTGCCCTTCGTCAATGGCATGGGCCGCCCTGATGACTCCTTCATCACTATCGTCGTCGATCACCGTGTAAACGAACTGGAGGAATTCGTTCATTGTCTTATAGCTCTTGGCCCTTGAGCCGATCCAACCTTTTGGCAAGCGCTATCCAGTATTGTTTTGCTAATCCATGAGCCAGTGGTCATATATCCAGAAATTGATCTGCAACTTACGTATGGTGGCGGCGCCCTTTGAAAGATCCATTTCTATCCGGAAGCATCCTAAACTTGTGAAACCCATTCGCAATAATCCATAAAAGGACATCACGGAGACGAACAGTATCGTTTAACCATCGGTACTCTTCGCGGTAAATGCAACTGTGTGAAGCCTGTTGATAGAAAAATCTCTTGATAGTAAGGGTCCCTCACTGTCCGGTCCTGCTGTTCAAGCTGCTTTTCTTTGATTCGCCGTCATCGTTTGCGTTTTGTCCCAATGTGAAAGCATCTCTATGCACAGCAGTTATACGTAGCTGCTTAACGTTCTTCGAAATCTTGCTGATGTTGTCATGCACAATCTTGGAATTAGACATGGTGTGTTGAACTGAAGGAGATTGTACGTGAAAGAAAATACGAAGTAGGAACAATTTCTGTGAACGTTGGCTGTTCCCACTTGATCAACAAAGTTGTAATAATGTGGTAAGTGGAAGGGCCTAGGTACCTACGTAGACCTGCCTTTATACAAATACTATCGCCTTCGTGCGGATTCAATCACAGCTACTTCGCTACGATTGAATCACTGCAAAATTTGTTGGAAACAGAGAACAGTACTGTTACCCCTGTGGTTAGTAATCTCCGCTCGGAGCCCTATAGGGCTGGCGCTAGGGGATTCAGGGGATTCAGGGTATTTACCTTCCTCCCACTTCTTCCTTCCTCCGTAGTTCACCTACTAGATAGGTAGTCAATATATGCACATATTCGCTCTGACCCTCATATAACAATAAAATTAGCATGCAACAACGAGCACCGTGACAAGCTATGCAAATGTTCACCTCGTACCTAAATCAATATAAGGCACCAAGGTAACTTGGATGGTTGCATAATCGACAGCCTATATCTAATAGCTAAAGTACCTTACCTGCTGTGTGCCTACTTTGCTCGAGCAATTTTTTTTAGACTCACGTTGCACCTATTCACCAGATCGACACTATCTCGCATATTCTCCTCTACTGTCCTGAAGAACATTCCGATTTCGATGGCACCTTTGCCCCTACCAACACACCAGCATGTCGTCGCGCTTTATAATGAGCAAGGCTCACATAAGAATGGGTTCAAGTATGACGAGCTTATCTGGATCAAATATGGCGAAAATGTCACCGAAGCTGAAGCGGTAGCTCAAACATTCGCGTATGAACACGTCGACCGCAACATCATTCGCATCCCTGAGATATATGACTGCTTCAGTGAGGAAAACATGACTTACATTCTCATGGAAAGGGTCGATGGCGAGGACTACCGCGATTATGTAAAATCTCATCCAACAGATGGTTCAGAAATCTATCGCTCTCTCGTTGGAGCGGTACGCCATTTCTGGGCGCTTCAGATTCCCGCAGATGCCTCTCCGGGTCCCTTTGTGCAGCAAATACCAGTGGATCGCTTTTTCTCAGATCGCGATGCCCATCAAACCTTCCAAACAATCACGGAATTCGAACAATGGATCAACCGGAAGTTGATTGACCATCACCTAGACGAGAGGGTTGATTTCAATTCCGAACAGCTATTATTTTGCCATTGCGATCTTGCTTCACACAACATCATGATCTTGGAAAACGGCACTTTATACATCATCGACTTTGGCATGTCAGGCCTCTATTCTAGGGTCTTTGAAGTATATGCGCTCTTTCATCAATTCGGTAGTAAGCTTGCCAAGCGCCTTTGAGAAAGTCTTTTTGGTCGTAAACCATCACGAAATTTGCGGCCGATATCTCTCGTTGCGCGAATCAATGCGTCAGGAGGCTAATTCGGTGAGTAGGTACCTATGCAAGCAATGGTCGAATATAAGATTGAAGATAGACTGTTGCAATGATTGTCTTGATTGGAATTACGTAGATGAGGGGCGAAAGGGGCTGTGCACGAGGAAAAAGACTTTCTCAATTTCGGAAAAGAGCTATGAGCAGCATGTACTAGAATGCTTTACAGAGATCATGCAGGTCTGCGGACTTCGCGTTGTGAGTGTTTCCACCAGACGGTTAAACTATTCGATATCCCAACAAAGAAGAAGCTAGAATGAGCAAATAACCCTCTTAACATGACTAGACATTGACGACGAGATTTCGACCTTGAACGACTTAACGACAAGCTGAATTATCTTCAATCAGCTTCACGACTATGTAAGTAGTTTCGAACCTTCATGCTTCATTCATCGCAAGATTATCAGAAGGTACTGCCGCCAAGCTTCTTGCCGTGTAACTACGAGCTATATCACAATTTCTTGATATATCTGACTTTATTGATCAGTCTTACAAGCATTGCGTTATATGAGATCGTTCAAATAATTCTTAAATTAAATAGTTTCTAATGATGATGGCATGATTCGAGCGGCATGGCACTAGGGTGCGAACCTGTTTAAAACATGTTTTTTGACTACCTTCTTTAGGCTAGCTCAAGACGTGTTTTAAACTCGTTTCTTGAAGAATGTTTTAAACACAGAGGTGGTTTATATTTATAGTAGCAACTTATAGAGGGTTAATTGGCCTGCAGATCGATCTCTTCATCATGTAAAGAAAGCTTCAAAAGCATCTGACCGTCGATGACGCTATTCAAATACTCGTTGAGAATGTTCTCGCTTGAAGAATTTAGCCTAGCCATGGCAATTTCCTTCTGCAATAGTCTATTCTTCATTTCACATAGCTTCTTCTCATCGATCTCAACGCTCTGAATATAGCGAAGTCTCTTCTTCAGCTCACGAGATTGATTGAGCGTTCGCTCATTAATGTATATATACATGAGCTTGTCAACATTGACATTACTGAGCTGATTTCTAGTCTTTGACTTTATCAAATTCATGATCGATCAATCTCGTTCAGCTAACACGAAATTTCCAGATATTTTGTTGACTCGTAGACAAAGCTTTGCTAGCTGAAAGGCAAATGACTCGCAGCAGAGTCAAAAAAGCTTCGAATAGTCAATTCATCTTCAACATTCAATTTGAGAACGAAATTCGTCTGTTTGAGTTCAAAATGCAAGTCATTGCTTCATGATTAAAGTTGCGTCTGAGCGATAGAAACTATATCTATCGAAGAAGATCAGCATGATAGAACTGAATGTTGAACTGATCGTAAGATCTACTACTTTGATATCATGATTTTGAGATAGTAGTAAAGCAACAATCACATGCAAAGATGTAAATTGCTGAAGAAGTCAAAGCTCTCAAACATCATCTGCTATATCTTTTAAACACTCGATGTGAGAATATTTTTTCGCTTTGAAGTATAAATCAGCTCGTATTTTGTTTCAATTGTGAAGAACTCGTGACAGCGAATAATTCTCTGCTTCAGAAAGATACTGAATTTGATGTAAAGACTTCAAGATATCACGAGCTTGCTTCAAGAAGATTCAGAAGTTTAGATTCTTGAGATGAGATAGAATTTTAGTGATATTTCTGCCTTTGTTGTCATCTAATCTCGATTTAAGCTGTCTGATGTATCTCATTATCGTTTTCTCATTCTTTAGTACTGAGTTTATGAGTTTCACGATAGATTCTCAGCGTGTAGAAACGTTAAGAATAAGCGAACGTCTATGATTGTAGATTTATGTAGAAGAGATGATTAGTATGTGATTTAATTCAATAGAAAGATGATGAAAACAAGATTGAGAAACATGAAGTATCTTGAGATCAAAAATTCAAATTTACACTAATTCTCATCTGAAACTTTCACAGAATTATCAACTCTTTGAGAGCAGCGAGAAAAGATCTGACAATTCACTGAGCATCTTCAAGAATCTTTGCAAATCAGAAAAGCTTCAAAATATCATCAAGCAACAGCTGCAATTCATGACTATTACATGAAATAAAGAAGACATGCTTCATCTGATCAAAAGCTTCAAGCTCGCTTCACAAAGTCTTCATAGTAGAACATGTATTGATGACAAATGTATTCATTCTTCAAAACTGCTGATGCAACGTCTCGTCAATGAGATTGAACAGTCAGACAGTTTGTGTCTTTGCATTCATGATTTCAGTCACTTTGACTTTTGTCTTTAGATGAAATTCTTCTTCTTCAGATGTAGCAATCTTTAATACATGCACACATAAATTGATAACTCTTTTCTTTCGTATATTGATAGACTCATCATTGAAGAAATTCAGATGCTGATCTGTGAGCATAGAATCAATCTTGCTCTTCACTGTTTGATAGATTTCATTCAACAGCACTTCTGTCATAGTCATGTGCAAGAAAGATATGTAGTTTGTATGAAAGACTTGCTCGTGAGCTCAAATGTATAAATTTTCATAGTGACTGAATGATAGATTGATCATGTAGACTGTCTTTGTTGCAGTTTGATGTAATCGTCTAGTTACATCGATGATGAGAAATCTGATATTTGCAGTCAAGATGATCTGAATCGAGTGATGTTTCAAATTTGTAATAGATCTTCTTTTGTACTGATCACACTGATCTAGTGTTACGAGCGTATCAAGACTGAACAAGGCTGAAGCTCTAATCAATTCGCATCAGGTTTGACTCAGATATGACTCAGATATGACTCAGATATGACTCAGATATGACTCAACACTCTTTTTCTTTCTCAACACTCTTTCTTTCATCAACATCTTGTTCATCTACATCACATTCTTCTCATGTCACAAACACTGTCACGATTCTAGCCTTGCCAGGCTCAGCCTTCTAGTCTTACCAGGCCTATTCTCGCTCCGTCACCTTGACTAGTCCCTATTGAGCCTAGCGTCGGCTGAGAAACACACATATGTAGTCAGCTTCTTTCTCGTAGCTATCTTTCTTTCTTAGCATTTATCTTCTAGTTAAATGACACTTCTATCTGACTCGCTCTAGGCAGATCCCTAACAAACACATTTCTTTCAGATCTAGCGCAGCCTCTGAACATTACATAAATAGAAGCTTTTGTATCAATCTTCTTCTGTATTCTTAATATTCAGTTATAGCTATCTCTAAAGATCAAGCACTATCAATCCTGACCTTCATTGATTGTATCATCTAGGCACGGTCCTGACATCTAGATGAGTCTGCTGACGTGTAGTTGCATGAGTCATGATCTTATGACAGTGACAACACTGAACAGTATCAGCTCTTTCAAATATGATTATCTTCTGAAAGTTATCGACGACAAGCTGATTTAAAGATCTATCGTCACGTTGCGAAGGCATTGCTGAAGATAGAAGATAGAAGGTAGGTAGGAAGAAACCTGCAAGCAGGTTAGTACTGGCGACAGCGAGGTCATCGATCAACAGCAAGGTGAACCTCTCTACTTACTCAGCTTACATAATTAAAGACCAATAAAACGAAGCAAAAAAGCCGCTAGGAGGTTTTAAACACGTCTTTTGTAGAAAAGACGGTATTATTCGTACCCTACATGACACAGATAGCAACAAGAAGCTATGACTATCTAGCACAGAAGCTAAAACGACGTTCATCAAGCTAAATGTATAATTTAAAAGGCTTTTGGTTTCAAAGCAGCTGACTGGCACTCTCTAAGAAGGTTCAGCTTGACTGAAGGCTATCGGCAAGCGAAGGTGGCTGCTAGCCGGCTTGGCTCGGCCAATGCCGGCCGCTAGAGAACAAGGAGATTAAGCAGGGAAAAGGGGATAAATAGGCCGTCCCCCCTTCTGTTTCCCCCATCATCTCTTCCTGTTTCTCCATCCCTTAGGATTCAGCCAGAAACGCGCTTTTGCCCCACCCACCCACTTCATAGACTCAGTCGCTTAGATAGAGGGAGTGCTTGACACCTCAGGGCGGCTTTCAGGGCAAATTTTAGCCCTGGAGACCGCCAGGGGCCGTCGGGTTTGCCCAAACACATATAATATATACTCATTCAAACGGAGGCGATGCCCGATAGTCTCTCAGTGGTCTAAGTACGACATATGCGATCGAATCTCTGAGTCGATTTTCCGAATTGCTGACAATAGTCATGTCAATTCAAAGTATCTGAATCGCATGATTCAACGTCATCAATTACTGTAGCGTTGAAATTACATTTCTAGTACTACTCGCTTCTTCCTAGGAACAGCTTCGAACAAAACATCATGCTCTGTCACTGAAACACGTGCTTCCCAACCCTTGACAACGTCGGATCTCGCGGCACCTTACAGCTTCAGCCATTGCCTTTGATTTCGTCCAAGGGACGAAAACGTTCACACCATCGTCATATTAATTTGCATAGGAAAAGCGAAGACGTCAGAGGTCGACAGAAAATTCTCGTTCACGATTGGTGTGGAAATCTCAGAGACGGCACACAAGATGTTCTGAAGGATCAAAAGAGCTTGCTTATCGGCCAGCCGTGCCACACCGTTCGCATATAGTAGGCCTGTGCGCCTTTGATGAGCTGCGTGATCATGAAGCCATACCTCATTTGCTCTATACATTGTGATAGCTACATGATATCGCCAATCACCGCCGGTCAATCTCGGAAGATTATGTGGCCTGGGGGATGAGGGTACTTAGCCTTGAGCACGACATGCTGATCTTCGGAAGACACATTCATGTCGTTGATTTTGATGCAATGGACGAGAAAATTGAAGGTCACCGAGAGGACGGGCAAGGTTGCAGGTAACGTTTTCCGATGTAGGGAAGCCACAGCTATATTGGTTGGGCTTCTTGTTTTTCTGCGAACAAATGATGATATACCTGAACTAACATCCATCTTCAGGCGTCCAGTTAAGTTCAGCCCGAAGCCTCACCGCCAGCCAAGCCGCAGCTGATGGCTTCAGACGAGGCTTTAATTGAGCAATGATTTTTTTTACAGTCTCAAAGGGCGGAAGCGAACCGTAAACCATCTCAAAGCCAAACCAGTAGTCACAATAGCGAACGTCATGAGGTATGCTGTGCGATGAATGACAAGACTTCAGAACAGACATACTTACCCAAAGACCTTCGCATGTCGACTCGTTATCGAATGCTGAATCTTGTATGAAGCACTTGAAGCATATAAAATGAGAAGGTCTAGGTGAGAGCCGATTGGCGTTCGAGGCTGATGGAGGTATGAGTCAAGGATACCAATTTTGGCGTCATTTAAGGCTGACTGCTCAGTTTGAGAATCTGATGGCTGAACAGTTAATCTGGCTACTAGCTGAGGGCTCGCCTTCAATGCGTCGGGCGTGCCATCGCTCTTGTTTGATGCTCCGACTCAATTTTGCATAATACATGACATCGTGTTAAGTAAGCGCATGTGGTGAGTTCAATGTTTTTCTCGATCTGTTAATCTTGTCAAGCTGTTTTCACTTCACAAGCCTTCTCGCAGCGGTTTGTTAAGTAGTAATTCTATCAAGATCAATGGCTTTTAGCCCTGACAGTCCGAAGCACAGGATAGATTGTAGATTTTTTGCGTGAGATAATGAACCTAGTTCTGGTGTTGCACTGAGATTGCCGAACGCTATGAACCTGTGTGTGCTCGAAACTGTTGGCCGTGCCTTCACACCTTTCAGGACTCAAAAGCAAGGTAAAACAGTCGTCTTACAGTCGGCAATTGCAGCTCGTTTTATCTATCTTGCTTCCTTCCACCGCAACAGCTTCCTGGGCTTGCTGTCTTGACGGTGCTACAGGCAAATATCTCGACGTCTTCACTTTGCAGAAGTTCCAGCTCCTTCTTGTGGTGCCATTCTAGAGCTATATAACAGGGTGTTCATCTTTGAACACTTTGTATGGTTTTCGATTTCGTACTGAAGTCAGACCTTGCGGAAAGTGGTCAGCAGTAACCCTATCTCCCATAGCTTCTTCATAACAGGCATATCGAATAGTTCTTCGAAGCAGGATGGCTGGCTTACATCAATAAGCCATCCGATCAAGGTGGGCAACGGTGACTGTTCGAGGGGTCAGATCACAGACACAAAAACGTGCAACAGGACGTTTTTGGGAAGACATTCATCTCATAGCTCTGTAGATTACGCTTTAGAGACCTTTCTCCCTTCAGCCCTGGTCCGGGCCTTGTGACTGCGGAGATGATCCAGAATCTTGGATGCGGAAATCGCGTAGTTGGAAGGGATTTTGCTGGAACCAATCATGATGGAGTAATTCAGACGCTTGCGGACGGTCCGAGGGGCGATACTGCATTATTTGACGGGAAAAGTATGTTCTTTTGTTTTCATCAAAGTATGTCTCGCACAGCCAGTCGCTTAGGGTGACTGATTCAAGGTCTTGGTCTTCTAGAAGTCACAATCAGGAACCTACGTCCAAGCCGCAGATGTGATCATAATATGGGGATTGGTAATAGTTACGTAGCAGGCCGGTTACGAAGGACGGATACAAAAGAAAACAGAGCCACGTACTTGTAATTTTTGCAGGAGGAAGAGCTTTTCTCCATTCTTTTGGCAGATTTCCAAACATCGAAACCCATTCTCGTATAAGACCATCTTTATTTGGCAGAAAGTTGTCAAAAGGAGGATACCCGACGATCAGCTCGAAAATCTGTGCCAGGGCTTAGTAAAGATCCTGCAAATTCATACATAAGGTGTAATACCGTGCAACCCAAGCTTCAGATATCTGCTTTTATGCCCCATTGGGAAGTTAGAACAGCTTCAGGGGCTCGGAAGACTAATGGACAATGAATTCGGCGCTGTTCTCCATCCATCAACGCCTCGCCAAAGTCAATAATCTTTATATTACAGCTTTCAGAATCTTTGGCCAAAGAGGGTAAGGAGCTTGGAAAGACGAGATATCTTGGGATTCGCGGTGTCAAGGCATGTCCTGATGTGGCGACAACATCACTAATACTCGGCTTGCCTAAACATTTTAGAAGATCTGTATCGGATTTATGGGTCATTTCGTTGTTCGCGAAGACAATATTACCCGGGTGCAAGTCTAAGGTACGCTAGTTAGAATCCACTCGAAGGACCAAGGTTCTGTCACAGGACTTAAGTCACAACTTACCTCCGTGTGCGACATCATTGGCATGGATATACGCAAGGGCTTGTAGAGTCTGCCTCGAAGCCTCCCAAGCAATCTCTCCGGGTAGCCTGCTACTCGCATACGATTCGGCTTCTGACAGAACGCTTGGACCTAGTAGCTCAATGACAAGGCACGCGTGTGAACCGTTTGATCCAACGTGCTCAAAGCGGTCCAACAGCTGTATGATATGGGCCTTTCCAGGGTGGTTTGTAGGCCCATGCGATAAGTGATCGAGGATTTGAGCCTCGCGGTCATCATGACAAAGTTCAGAAACTGATATCTTAATGACAACATTGCGACGGAGTCTGCTTCACATCAGCTTACATTGTCTTCCAAGTCTCGTTTGCCAAAGCTTTGGAATATACTAACTTTAGGTCACTCGCAAGCCAGACAGTTGCGAAACCACCCCAACCCAACTTGTATAAGATCTTGTATCTCCCGTCCTTGAAAGTATCTCCTAGGTGTGTCGGATGATATTCACCGTTCCGATACCGCCTCAATAGTTCTGCATCCACTTCACAATGAAGACATTCCGCTGCCTTTGTCATAGAATTTCTTGAATCATATGTTGAAGCCATGTGATGCCGATTGACAGTAGATCTCAAATTTGACCTCGAGCATAAAAGCTGCGTTAAGGGCAGCTTACGCCACTTGATAGACGACAGATACGATGACATACAGTTGTTACTTGTAGAAACACATCAGATGGGTTTATTGTTGTTGTGTTTATTTGAGATACTGTTGATTATCGGAAGTTATCTATCCAGCTTTAATACCAGAAGCGCTCGCTATCTACATAATCTGAAGTGGCTTAGCTCTCCAGTCTTCACTCAGCATTCATCACCGCCTTTGGCTGAAACAATAAAGGGTTCAATCCACTGGTTTGATCTGAATTTAATTATTTCATCTGAAGACCCGCACAATATTGAAACTCATCTTCAGAAAACCTCAGCAGCCAGATTGCATTACTACCAAAGGGCTACAATGTCAGGCCGTGTTCCCATCGTCACATTTCTCCAGAATCTCGCAATGGCGGTATGAAGCACGCCCGACTGTGAGCACTTCGAGAATGTCTTCGTCAAGTAATCACATCTACTCCGTTTCGGCACTTTCGCTAACAAGTACCTCAGGAACCCGAGGCACACCAGCCATTCAGATGACAGATTCCATGTCACCCTACGCTTGAAAACCGCTCGGCAAATGGCCGAAAACTCTGGTCAGACAGTCCATATCTACTACGACGAACAGACACAGGAATACGAAGCCTTTAAGCTATACTCGGAACGGAAGGATAACTCAAAAATCGACGAACCTACGGAGGAATGACTACCGAAGAGCTTGGCAGTCTCGAAGCCGAATTAATACCTGGTGAGAAGGTTCCTGGATCAGGAATGTTCAGAGATGGCACGAAATGGAGGTCTTGGCGCGGTGGTTTTCTGGGTTTCTTAATATGAGGAGCATAAAAGCATCTTGATTATTCTAGCTCAGACTTGATATGCAGAATACATATGGGGATTGCTTGGAGTCCTTTCAGATGAGATCGTAAACTTAGTGACTGGCACTTGACGGAGTGTCACATAACTCATTCTAATACAAGTCATTCAGTATCACAGCCCACCTCATCAGCTTAGCCTGCTTCAACCTGAACCGCTTTCGGGGTTTGTTGCTGGTCAGTGACTAAGGCGAATATTTTCGTCTCCAGTGTGCAGAGATCCCATCGCCGTCTAGCAGCGATGTCGCGTGTCTTGATAGAAAAGCGTGTCCATCCCGCAGCACTTATGAAGGGCTTTAACCAGATAATGGAGGTAAACCTTGTGGACATTGGTGACCACTGGCGTTGTATTTCCATATATTCTCGGTCATACAAGGATGGTTTAGCCTATTATAGAGAACAATATTCCCTATCAGGAGGGTAGTTTTAGGTAGATGGCCTATCGGATCAGGATGGGCAAGGTCGGATGGACGAAGTACCGGATCAATGATCATAGAAGCTTGCAACAATTCTCGAAGATCTTTGCCGGGTTCTCGTCTTGTTCTTGTTGTCGTGTCACAATGAAGCGGGCGTCTAGCATTGGTTGACGCGACAACGGCTAAACTTCATTTGGGAAAGCGTTCGAGCATATCAGGGATGGTTTTCATTTCACATGCTCTGCAGTTCTAACATTCGTAAAGTACAATTGCTCGGGCTAGGTGTCGTGTAGAAGCTGATTGAGACACGTGTGCAGAATTCGTGCCGGTGCGATGCGTCTTCTTGGCATTTTGTACCTGGACTTGCTCGCGCTTGACGATACGTAAGCTGATGTAGTATTAGAACCACGAATAGAAAATTGGTTTTCGAGTTTCGGTAAGACATAATCTTCGGTTTACCTGCATTCACAGATAAAGAAATATTACGACCTAAGACGATGTTGCCTGAAAACATAGTAGTAGGTGTTTTCCATGTACGATTTTTGAATTTCCTCGTCCGGACGAATTGATCGTAGGGATCGGACGCGCAGCTCACGCCGCCCAAAGAAGTCATGCGCGTTGGGGGCACATGAGTGGTTTATCGACGAAGAAAACACATCAAATCCACCACCAATCCTTTCGGGATGCTTCACATATGCTGTGAACATGAAGTTTAGTTGTACCAATTTCGTATAAACTCAGATCTGTGCTCAAAAGATCTTGTAGTCCAGCTAAGGGCCACTTACATGGCAAAACACACTGAGAACGGGTTTGAAATTGACGCCTGTCCACCGGCTTGTGCACTCGGAGGCATGAAGGATTATTTTAGAATATTCACTATGTAGCTCGTATTTCTCCTCGTGACACTGTAGACTCATTATAGAGGATCATTGCTCTAGTGTCAGAGGCTTTGCCATTTACTTGAGGATAAAGCGTAGGGTAAGGAAAGTGCTTGATTCGATGTGAGGGCTGGCACGAAGTATTTAGCACTCCAGCTTGTGGTGGTTTTCCCAAGCCCGGCTTTTGCAATCCTATAATGTCAGCGCGTTATCGCTGTTTTACAACTAAAATACGTGGGCGGGAACTTTCGAGGTAAAGCAGATGGCCTACCTTGGAGCAACAATTCAACAGACTGCATTCACGGCACTTGCTGAGCGTGAACTTCATGGTGAGGTCTGCAACAAAGTCCACTTTCGTAGAGAAGGCTTTTCGCATAACGAAGGCAGTAATCACAAGAATTACGAAGGTAGGCAAGCTCTGAAGCGTGGAAGGGTGGTGGTTTTGCCGAGTATACCTCCTCTCCAGCGTGTACCTAATTATACCTAGGTAGTATCAGGTCTAGCGTGCTAAAAGGGCACTAAGATAATTACTCCAGTCATAATTAGCGTGCGCGGAAACCCCGTGTAAGACACGTGTACGGTCTTTGATGATAATCGTACCAGTCCTCATCTCAACTCGGGCTGAATGATGAAGCATATTCGAAGCATCTTCGAGAAGGAGAATCGAATAGAAATATGATCTCGAATGGGTCAACCTTCAAGCAAACTACAATACTTAAATGACCACTTGTTTCCACACGATGACCGAGGTGGCACGGTACAGTCTTAAATTTTGGTTCACCTATCTCAGCAGGCTAATCACCTTGATTGGTATTAATTGGTCTCACTTCATAGCCCTCAAGATCTTAAGCTCTCGTTTTCAACCATTCTCATTGTTCACCTGAAATATCAACAGCTGGGACGCTTAATCTGCCTAGAACTCTTTCTAAATGGTTTACTCGTTGCCCATCCTGGGCCGACTGTTTTTGCAAGCTCTCATATTTTCTCCACTCGTGCACAAATGCACAGACTTAGATTTTTGAGACTTCTGAGTGCAAAAGAAATAGTTGTTCTTGTGTTTCAAGAAAGCGGTTGGCTAAGAGTAAGGTCATATATTTATTTGTGGCCGAATGTGCAGATTTCTTGCTTCAAAGGGGCGTAAATCAACCTTTTAGCTTCTTGCCTCCATCCTAAGTTCCTTCCTTCCAGACCCGCAGCTGCTGGGTCTACTACACACAGTATTTCCACTCATCACGCTCGCTAGGTGCTCTTCTGCATGATCCGGTGTGACCACAATATGCTAGGCCGAGGCAGAAATACTGTCAAACAAGGACCGTAGAGAAACCACGCGGTTGAGTCAAGTTCTGCAAGTACAACGTTCCCGCCTCCTCATATACCACAGCAGGAATATTCCGCGCCACCAAGGAGTCCGTAGCCATAACAAATACTCCAACATTCCCACCTTGACCCGCAGGCTGCCATCCCACAGGCGTCCGAGGTAGACCATAACAACTGAAGATGACAGTTTTCGCAGTATTGTAAAGCTCCTTGAAGGTCGTGACCTGGCTCTTCTCAAACGGCCCAGGATGCAAATCTGCTCCGGGTAAAGGAGGTAGTGGAGGTTTGTTGGGAAAGTCCCATAGCATGGCGACAAAAATCGTGCAGGTGGAGATGGTATAGCGGCGAGGTGTGGTCATTTGGGGAAAGCGACTGGTGCGCTGGGTTTCACGATTGGAAAATTCCAGGCGATTGGTTGTGTAGGTGGCGTAGTCGCTATATTGGAAGCGGTCGGCAGCTTCAAGACAATGTTCACGTGAGAAACCTGGAGATAGCCAAGCATGGGAACCTGTGCAATAAGTATCCAAGTTTGAAGCGATGGCTAGAGGAGCACTTTCTGCAATGCTAGTGACGATCAGGAAGGTCATGACAAAGCAGGTGGTAAGTGTCAAGAAAAAAGTACTTCTCAACGACGAAGAACTCTGAGCCATCATTTCTGAATGCAGTTTGATTGCTGGTAGTACATGAAATAAAACGATGATAAAGATTGCTCGCTCAACCCTCGAATATGAAGATGAATATCGGATCAACGGCTATAATCTCTATCCGCGGACGATGACGGAAAGCTTTTCAACGTATGATTACTCTTCGACTAAGGTGGAAATACGCGCTTGACGCATTGTTGTTTGAATATGCGAACAACAAGTGCCTATCACAGTATTTGTGTAACGCATGACGTGATTGCCTTTCATCATGGCTCTGATCACGAAGACTTCAGATTGCTTCACGTTGTTGAATCGTATTGCAGACATATGACAGTGACAACTAGACATTGGCGAGACGGGCGTGAAAGTCGTTCGGAAATCTTGGTTGCTCGAGAAACCTTCGATGCCGTACATTTCTGTGACAGAAATACCTTCCAGTAAGCAATGTAGCAGTACTTCTGACAGGAGTTCCATCGGCTTGTTCCAACTTTGCTTCCAGTTGCTGCACCCGCGACTCGAGCTTGTGGACCAGCTCTCGCAGGGCGTCTACTGTCTCGTGTAAAATGGGAGCCAGTGGTGAGGAGCGGTTACAAGATTATGCCTGACCAAGGCGGAAGAAGAAGTCGGAGAGCTCAAACCCACGGTTAGAAGCTGGAGAGGCAAAGGCGGAAAAGCCCCAGGTCGACTAGCGCGCCTTTTGCCCCCAGACTATTAGCGTATGCAGAAAGCGTTCGAATTCTGGCCTGGCGACTTGTATGCCAGATCAAGCACCAAAGCAGGTTCAAACCAAGTACGTAGATGGTGAAAAAGACCTGACGCCCAAATTGCCTGCTCTCCTGGTCTGCACCTTGAAGCTCTGAGTCGCACGTATTTCTTCCTCTTATAAGAGGCTTTTTGCTGAACAGTGAAGTAGAAATAGTGGGAAGTAGAATAATGGTGGTGGGAAGAACTCCGGCTTCCTCAGTTTCGTTTGCTCTAAACGTTGCTGTCCCGCATACAGACGAGACGAAACTGACGAAGAATTGTTTTCTGCAGTTCTCCTTCGATCTTCAGTCTTCATTCGAATCTGTTTTACCATCCACAAGCGAACCAATCGTAAGGCTGTCAGATCTGTGTCTCATTGCGCCCGCCTGTTCCCGCTATCGATAGCGAAGAAATCAACGTCTAACACAATTCTCACGCTGTCTACTAGCGATGAAAGAACCCGATGAATGCCAAGGTTGTTCAGCGACTCTTTCTGTTCACATTCACGTTTGTGTCTTCTTCTTCTTCTTCTCTTTTTACTTCGTGCTATAATTCGGTCTCTTCAGCGAGTATCTCTTTGATTTTTACGCTTGAAGTCGTTCGTCGCGCAGCCTTCACACTCATTTATTCAATACAAACATTCTCTCAGCATCGGCAAAATGCTGGGCATTTTTTTGCTAATCCAACACGCTGCTGCCGTAAGACTTCTTACCACTGCCAATATTGTTCCGTCAGTGAAGAGCAAGATGCAATATTGGTGTGGTAACTCTATGAATGTATGATAGCCCGGATCTTATGCTGCTTCGAATCCTAGTTGATCGCTTTCTCTAGATCCCCGATGGCAAGATGGTTGTCTTTCGAGATGATGACAGCAATGATCAGTCCAACTTTACCATCAATGTTACTTCCGACTTCATCATGACATCCACGAAGAGATATGTGAGCGATGTCAGCGAGCCATTGCCCATTTCCAGATCTTTTTACAGTAACGCCATCGAGTCTTACAGTGGCGTCGATTATGTGACCCTGCCCTTGAGCCAACCGATTCCCCCCGCTTCGACTACAGGACTACGCGGTGATGAGACATTCTATGATGACGAGGACATGTGAGCTTTCAATATGTTCAGACTGTCAGAGACATCTCTGCCGAGTGCACCAAACAGCAGTATGGTAGCTTTTGTACACAATGAGAATCATTACCGCCAGCCACAGACAGTCAGTGGCTCTTGCTGTTTCAAATCCATTGAAGTGCGATATAGCCAAGATCTCGGGAAATCCTTGACACGGTCTGTCCCTATCACTAACAAGGGGGTGCAAAAGGAACCGCAACAGTGTACAGCCGAGGGAGGCACGGGTGATATGACCGCCAAGTGCAATCCGCACAAGAAACAATTGGTAGTGTTGGCGCAAGAGGCTGAAGGATCACTGACCATGTCCGTTTCAAGCGACCTTCTTGCTGCTCCTGAGTCTTGGAGTCGTATCGATCTTGTTTCCGATAAGACTGCCCCAAGCTTCAAAGGCGACGTAATGCCTCACGGTGATCTCTCGAATATTGCGGGCAGTAACCCGATTATCATTCGCGACCAGAAGAATGACGTCTGGAATATGGTGTGCGCGAGATGGGGTGAAGGGACTGCGTATAGCAAGAGCTCCGACCTTACAAGGTGAGATAAGCCGTTCATGCTCTACGAGGGCGATATGCATACGGTGAACCCAAAGTACCCTACGCTGATTGGCGACGAGGGGGATACGCTGGCAAATGATGATACTACAACGCTATACTTTGCCAGTGACGCGAAGGTGAACTTTGGTAGAGGGCTGTAGTACATCAAGTTGACCTTCTAGACCTGAGTGTAGAGCCTATTAATACCCTCACCTAAGGCTGCTACCTTGACATCAGCCTATTGATATATGAGGGTCAGAGCGAATATATGCATGTAGATATATTGACTATCTAGTAGGTAGAGCATATGGTAGAGCATACAGATGAAGGAAGAAGTGGGAGGAAGGATAAATACCCCTAGCGCCAAGCCGCTTCGGCCGGAGCGAAAATAACTAACCGTCGAGGTATACGTATGAACATACGTATGATCATACATATGTGCATACGTACCCCGTTTCCAACACTCCCTCTTAGAAATTGAAGCTTCATGTGAAGCTATTCAGACCTTCTATGTATACCGTGCTCTTTTACTCGCCGACGCCATGCTTGACGAGATAGCCTCATTTCTTGAAGCTAGTCTCATAACTGATCTGAATCTTAGAAATTTGCCTGAGTTCAGAGATTTGATTAGATCATCAGTCATCATTTGATCGATGAATATGTATTTCAATCTGATTGCTTTCTCTTCTACCTTATTTCAAACATAGTGATACGACGTATCAATGTGCTTAGCTTGAAGATGATTGACGAAATTGTTATTCATTTTTATAGTCGCTTAATTGTCAGCTAAAATGATAGTTGAATTCATATCTGAATCATCATATTTCACTTCTTTCAATGCTTGAATCAGAAAGATCAATTCTTTGACTGCATTACATTCGTTGATGTATTCAGCTTCAGCAGATGACGTGCTAATGCATTGCTGATGTTTAAAGCTTCAGCTAATTGATTCATTTCATAGAAAAAACATATAGTTGAAAATGAATCTTCAAGAATTCAAGCAATTTGCATAAGCTGAATTGATATATTCAAAGAATTCAGCTTTCTCAACTCTCTTCACTTTGAAAGATTCATATTGAAGTTTCAGCTCAGCAGTATCAACTAAATATCAAATGATTTGTTTGACAGCTAAATCATGATTGAAAGTAGAATTCATCGAATATTTGCTGCATTTGCTTACTGCATAGATTATGTTTGATCATGTTTGACAGACTATTCACATCAGTGTTTCAATGATTGATTGATAACTTTCTATTTCTTTAGAAATAACTTGATATTCAACTCACTTCTTTGACTTTCAATAAACATTCTTTTTGAGCTGACATCTGTGATGCATTGATGTTTTAGTTGAGCTGCAATTGCTTATGCTCAGAAGCTTAATGACTTGCTTGATATAAATGCTTTGATTGATTCAAAAAGTTCATTCAACTTTATTATGAGTTATGTACATTTTTAAATATCATTTAATTGAGTCAAGATCTTTCATTTGAAAGTGTTTTGCAAATTGCAGCTTCAGTGTGAGTAGCTTGAGAAACGCGCAGTCACACTAGAGAATATGCGCGTAGATAATATGATCAAATTTGATAGTAGCTTAGTAATATTTATTCATATAGAAAGTTAACACTAGACTATGAAATACAGAAGCGAACTCTTCTTTATATATTCAGAAGACTAATGTTAGAGGCCTGCCTAGAGCGAGTCAGATAGAAGTGTCATTTAACTAGAAGATAAATGCTAAGGAAGAAAGATAGCTACAGAAAAGAAGCTGACTACATATGTGTGTTTCTCAGCCGACGCTAGGCCCAATAGGGACTAGTCAAGGTGACGGAGCGAGGATAGGCCTGGCAAGGCTAGAAGGCTGAGCCTGGCAAGGCTAGAATCGTGACATTACTTTTCCCCTTCGACGATTCATGTCCGCATGAATGTATTTCCTGCTCGACTCGATTGATTGTTCAATCACGATTTCACAGACTCAGACCTGTTAAATCGTGATTGATTGAATCGTTGATTAGCGCGATTTGTTCGAGTATCGAATATGAAAATCGTCAACGACCTTCTGAGCGTTCATAAATTCGTCGTCATCAGCGTTGTACCAATTGAGATCATTGTCATTGTCATTTCATTTGATTCTATACTGAAGCCGTCTTCGATATCGACGAGAATTCAATATATCATCGATTTTTCACTCGTCTTCGTCGTTTATCACTATTGAATCTGAGGGTTCGTTCTTTTGATCAGGCAAGAGATCGTCGACGGCAGAGCGAAGCAGATCAGAATGAAATACATCATGAACACGCATAGACTCTGATAATTTCAGTTTATATAAAGAGTCGATGAAATCTAGATTGATGAAAGAATCGAGCATTTTGT
>JAABUI010000673.1_pt1 | contig 23642 bp, 27 predicted proteins | sample 5559111 | NCBI WGS metagenome assembly JAABUI01 (sample SAMN10711870, study PRJNA513365) | rock metagenome | isolation source: Antarctica rocks | place: Antarctica: Victoria Land, Buttleship Promontory
TCGCGAGTTCCTTGGCGGGTTCTCACGAAGCCTCACGCGATGGCCCTCGCACGTCCGGGACCGACACACCGGCCCGTCGCTCAGGCTCCCGACCTACACCACTCGGGGGGACTCACTCTCCTTGCCTTCGTCAGCAGTCACTGATGTCGCTCGGTCCAGTCCCACCGGCGAGGCCCCGAAGGCGGATCCAAGAGTGACTTCCGACCTACTAAAATCCCTGCGGAAATCGCCCAAGTTCGCCGGGTATTACAGCGAACTGAACGGCCATCTCATTATCAGGATGACTGGTCCGCCGACGGGGGCCCACACTTTCGCCCTGCCAGCGGCTACTACCCTCGAGTACGGCGCCAGGTACTCACACATGGAGCTGCTCCGACTCCAGGCCGAGATCGTTGCGGATCCCGGGTCCTTTGTGTCGGGCGGCAAGGGTCTCGTGAGCTCAACTGTCGACGATCGGACCGGCGAGCTTGTCCTGACATTCAACACGAACAGTCCCGCTATGACGCACAGATTGATGGGCTTGATCGCCCAAGGAAAGGTGAGTGTCTCCGCGCCTGATACCAGCCGGCTTCCCAGCAGATATAGTTGAACAGACGACACGCACGGTCACGCCCCGCCTTCCAGCACGATGTTGTCGATCAGCCGGGTCGACGGCAGCTGCAGCGCCGCAAGTACCACGACGCCGTTCTGAAGTTCGTCGACCCGGTCCAGGGTGACCGGGTCGACGGCGTCGAAGTAGCCGATGGTCATAGGAACGTCGACGCGGTCGAGCACGGCCCGCCCCCGGCGCAGCCCCTCGGCCGACGACCGCTCGCCGGAGGACAGGCAGGTAGAGCCGTGGTGCACTGCTCCGCTCCGCCACGGAGAGATAGACGTTGCGGCTGCTCATGGCGAGCCCGTCCGGCTCCCGTTCGGTCTGTACCCCGACCACGTCGACACCGAGGTCCAGGTCTTCCGTGATCCGCCGTACGACCTGAACCTGCTGATAGTCCTTCAGGCCGAAGTAGGACCGGTGCGGGCGGACGATATTGAACAGCTTGGTGACCACCGTGGCCACTCCCACGAAGTGTTCCGGGCGCGACGCCGCCTCATAACCGGCCACGGTGGGTACCACCCTGGTCCCGAAGTTGCGCGGGTACATCTCGTCGTCGCCTAACAGCAGCAACGCGTCCACGTCCTCCTGCGCGCACACGGACGCATCCCCCGCCGGGTCCCGCGGATACTCGTCGAAATCCTCACCAGCAGCGAATTGCAGCGGGTTCACGTACAGGGTGACCACCACCTGGTCGTTCTCCACACGAGCGCGCCGCATGAGGGAACGGTGCCCTCCGTGGAGGCAACCAAGGGAGGCCACGTGGCCCACCCGGCCCGCGGCGGCCTCCCGCCAACGCCGGTACTCAACGGTGGAATTGAAGATCTCCATGCTCACTGGCTTCCTCCCGAAAGCATGACTGTCTCGCCGTCCGGCGTGGGCCCTCCCGATACCCGGTCCGGCCACCGGCGGATCGGCACTCCGGGGGAGAGCCCTCGGCACCGGCCCGGCGAGACCGGCCCCGCGGCGTGCCTAGTCATTCCCAGAGGTGCCGCTGCGCGGTAACCCACCGGCAGTCGACCCCGGTCAGCTTCGCGCCCCAATCCACCCCGTACCCATGCTCGAGCAGGTCCACCGCCTACTCGGCCGTCCACTCCCCCGACCCCGCCGCCATCCCCGAGACCACCACCGGACCGAACCGTGCCGGCCGCCGCCGGCGCAACGCCCGCCAGCTCCCCGCCGACCCGCGCAACCCGAGGTCGAAGTAGGTGAGCACCACCGCACGGTCTCACCGCGACTTCGCGGTCGGGTCTTCCGCTGGCCGCCTACGGTGACCGGTCGTGACGGACCCAGGGCTGCCGGGTCCGTCGGCGCTGCTGATCTCCGGGACGGTGGGCGCCGGGAAGACCAGCACAGCCGAGGCCGTGGGCGCGTGGCTGGCCCTGCGGGGCGTGCCGGGTGCGGTCATCGATCTGGACTGGTTGCGCCGGTGCTGGCCCAGCCCGCCCGGTGACCGTTTCAACGTCGCCGTGGAGATCGAGAACCTGACCGCGGTGGCCGCCATCTACCTGCGCGCCGGCGCCCGCAGGATCGTCCTGGCCGGGGTGCTCGAAGACCCGACCGTTCGCCCGGCGTACGCCCACGCGGTCGGCGTCCCCTTGGTCGTGTGTCGGCTGCAGGTCGACCTGGCCGTGGTCCGCCGCCGCCTGCGCCGCCGCCACGAGGGTCAACCGGTGGACCTGGCGTGGCACCTGCACCGCAGCGGCGAGCTGGACGCCATCTTGAGGTCCGTGAACGCCGAGGACTTCACCATCGACGCCACCGACCTGACCCCCCTCGAGACAGTGACCGCTGTCGTCCGGGCAGCCGGGTGGGACGAGGACCCACGCTGGTCGTAGCAGCCGGCATGCACCCCGGTGGGCCCACGGATGTGTCGGGAGCCGGCAGCCCCGCGCCGGCACCTCTCGCCTCGACGGGTAGGTGCTGGCCCGGGCCCCGGTCCGCACCGGGTCCGCACGCGGACGGCAGGAGGATCCCGTCGCCCGCAGACGCCGGGCGGCTCATTCCAGGTCAGAGCCCTCGGCTGTGGCAGCTGATCAGGCCGAGGGATCTCGGGCGCTCAGATTACGGCGGGTCGTCACGTGAGGAACCGGAACAGCGGGCCGCCGGGCCGGGGCCGTCCGGTGAACCGGTGGACCCCGACCGTGAACGTCGCGTCATCGGGCGCGTGAAACGCCTCCTCGACGCACCCGGTGTCCGCGAACCACCGGCGGATGTCCCCGGTCAGGTCCGGTGGCCGCCGCCCCCGGGTCCAGATCACCGTCGCGCCCGGGGCGCACAGTTCCGGGAGCGCCTCGACGGTCCCGCGCACGTCCGCGTCGCCGATGTTGCCGAACACACCGACCAGCAGGACCAGGTCCGCCGGGACCGCCCCGACGTAGGCAGCCCGCTCCCCCGCGTCCACCTGCACCACCGTCACCCCTGCCAGGCCTGCCGCCCGGACAGCGGCCCGGGCGGCCGCCACGTTGCCCGCGTCCAACTCCAGCAGCGTCGCCCGCACCCGTCCCGCGTCCGGCCGGCCCGCGAGCACCCCGACCAGGTCCCGGCCCTGCTCCGCACACACGCTCACCACCGACAACCGCTCACCGGGTCGCCCGTCCAGCCACGCCGCGAGGTGCCCCTGCACCAGGCGCAGCCGCCGGGACAGCTCCGAACCCGGGTCCCCGTACGGCCCGTGCCACCCGACCCAGTCCCGGATCCCCGCCACCCGCGCAGGCTCCCAGCCCGCACGACAGAGGCTGCCGGTGAACCCGCCCTGCTGCCGGTCGGGCGCCGGTAGGACCGTCGGCGCCGGGGTCGACGATGTCCCGGTGACGATCCGCGCCGCCACCACCGACGACCTGGACGCGGTCGTCGAGCTCGCGGCCGCTGCCCGGGCCGGCTACGCCGTGCACCAGCCGGTGTTCTGGCGGCCCGCGCCGGGCGCACGCGGCGCGCACCGCAGCTACCTGACCGGGCAGATCGTCGACGCCAGCGTCATCAGTCTCGTCGCGACCGAGCTCGAAGGCGGCGATCATGGCCGTGAGGTGGTGGTCGGGTTCGCGGTCGGTGTCCTGCACCCTGCGCCACCGGTGTACGACCCGGGCGGACCCACCTGCACCGTCGATGACTTCACCGTCGACGATCCCGCCCGGTGGGCCACCACCGGCGCTGAGCTGCTCCGCGAGCTCCGTTCCCGCGCGGCGGCCCTGGGCGCCGTGCAGGTAGTGGTCGTCGTCGGCGCCCACGACCACCCCAAGCAGGCCGCCCTCGCCGCGGCCGGGCTCACCGCGGCGTCCCAGTGGTGGACCGCCCCGACCAGCAGCACCGGACCGTGACGCCCAGCACAAGCCGGGCCGCGTCGGAGTGGTCAACAACCCGGCCGGAGTCCACATCGCTGCCCGCTGCCCGACCGGACCGATGGGCTGCGCTGGCTCTCCGCACCCCGACACTGACCCGCACGCCGACACTGAGGGGTGCCGGTCGAGGAGGAGCACGTCCTGGCCGGCGGGAACGTCGCCGACGCGGTGGTCCGCGTCGGACAGACCGTGCGGAAACCGCCAACAGCGGCGACCCCCGCGGTCACCGCGCTCCTGCACCACCTCACTCTGTTGGGTTCGACGGTTCCCCGCGCCACCTCGGGCTGGACGACACCGGCCGTCAGATCCTGGAGTTCGTCCCCGGCGTGAACGCCTACTCTCAACCGCCGCTGACGATCCCCGAGCTCACCCGGCTCGGCGGGCTGATCCGACGCCTGCACGACGCGACCCAGACCCTCACCCCGCCACCCGCGGCCCGCTGGGACGTCGCGATCCCCGCCGACCGCGACGACCTGGTCTGCCACCACGACCTCGCACCGTGGAACCTGATCCGCGACGGACACCGGTGGGTCTTCATCGACTGGGACGGCGCCGGCCCCGGCTCCCGGCTGTGGGACCTCGGATACACCGCCCACGGGTTCATCCCCCTGCACCCCGGCGGCGACCCCGACGTGGACGGTCCCCGGCTGCGCGCACTGGCCGACGGCTACGGCCTCGACGAGACCCAGCGCCGGGACCTGCCCGCCCTCACCGCGGCGCACACCCGCGGGATGTATGACCTGCTCCGCGACGGGCACCGGACCGGCACCCAGCCGTGGGCGCGCCTGTGGGCCCAGGGGCACGGCGACCACTGGGGCCCCGCAGCCGACTACATCCAGCACAACATCCACCGGTGGACCACCGCCCTGCTCGACTGACCGACAGATCACGCGCGCCGAGCGACGCCAGCCGCGGCCGGGTCGACCACCCTGCCTTCCAGGTGGGAGGTCATCCCGACCAGCCACCCCGCCACCGGAGGAACCCGGGCCCGCAGCGCCCAGCGGCCGGCCGCCCCAGGTCCCTGCGGGTCCCGGTCCTGGTCTTGATCGTGCCGCGGACGGTGCGCGTCGGAGCCGCGGGCGAGGATGGCCGGCGTGACGCGGGGGCAGCTCCACCACCTGGAGCTGTGGAGGGACGACGCGACCGACCCCGACGGGCCGTGGGCCTGGCTGCTGCAGCGGCTCGGGTACTCCCTCTCCGACAGCTGGGCCACCGGCTGCAGCTGGAGCCTCGGGGAGGCGTACGTGGTCCTGGAGTCAGGAGCAGACCACGTCCCCGGTCACGCCGATCGGCTCCGCAGCGGCATGAACCACCTCGCCCTGTGGGCTGGTAGCCGAGCAGACGTCGACGCCCTCACCGAGCAGGCACCCCAGCACGGGTGGCGGTTGCTGTTCGCCGACCTCCACCCGCACGCCGGTGGGCCGCAGCACTACGCCGCCTTCCTCGAAGACGACACCGGAATCGAGGTCGAACTGGTGGCCGACGAGCCCGCGGTCAAGGTCTGACGAGGAAACCAACACCCCGCGCATCGTCGACCGGGAGCGGACCGGACTGGACCCGCGTGCTTCGGCGTCCAGCCGAGCGGGCACCCCTGCTTCCGGCACGCCCGCCTCGAGCACACCAGCGGTGAGCAGTCCGACACCCCGCGCGGGTCGACGCTGCGACACCGACGCACGATGGGTCTCCGCGCGGCCGACCGGCCGGGCGTTACCACCGCGACGGGGGATGCCGTGCAGATCGACAAGAGCCAGCTGCTGGACCTGCTCCGCAGCCAGGGCAACCACGACCAGGCCGCCCAGGCCGACAACCAACTGCCCGACACGGTCGACACCGAACAGCACGCCGGACTCCTCAGCGGCCTCGGGATCGACCCGTCGTCCCTGGGCGGGCTCGGCGGCGGACTGGGCGGGTTGCTCGGCAAGATCATCTGACCGTGCCGACCCGTCCCCGGACGGGATCGCCATCGGCCACGAACCCACCCGGCCCGACGCGCCGGGTGCGATGCGGGTTCCGGGCGGCGCTCGGCAGGAGTTCGTCGTCACCCGGAAGTCCGGTCGACCCGCGGACGGTGCAACTCGGCGAGCAACCGACGAGCCACCAGATCCGCGCGCCACAACCACAGCTCGTGACCCATGCCCGGTTGTGGGACGGCCGCCCAACCCAACGCGGCGCAACCGCGAGCATGGCGTGATGACCGCTGACGCCACGGCCCAGGCCGACACCGCGGGGCAGGGGCCGGTCCGCCACTTCACTGCCACCGGGTACGTCGTCAACGCAGCCCGAACCCAGATGCTGCTCGTGCGGCACCGCAAGCTCGGATTCTGGCTGCCGGCCGGCGGGCACCTCGACCCCAACGAACTGCCGCACGAGGCCGCCGTCCGCGAGGTCCTGGAGGAGACCGGCGTCCACGCGCGCCTGGTCCAGCTCGGCGAGCCCGTGGTCACCACGACCGGGCCGGGCGTCTCCGAGCTCCCACGACCCTGGGTCATGCTCGAGCAGCACATCCCGGCGACGGCCCGCGAACCCGAACACACCCACCTCGATCTCTGCTACCTGCTCGAAGCAGACGACTCCACCCCTCCGCTGGCCCAGGACACCGAGGTCTCCGCGGCCCGGTGGTGGGACCGGGCAACGATCGGCAGCCAACCGGACGTCGCCGACGCGGTGCGGTCGTTCGCCCGCCTCCACCTGACCTGACCACCCGGGCCGGCCCGGTCAGCAGGCCGGTCACGCTGGCGGGCGGGACCCGGGGCGTGCTTGTCAGGCCAGGAAGTGGAACAGCGAGCCGCTGGCCTGCAGGGGGCGGGGTCGGCCCCGACGCCCAGCTCTCCACCGCCCTCGGTCAACACGTCACCGCGCGCCTCTGACCCCGCCGGCGCAGCTGGCCGACGGAACTATCGGTGTCCGTGTCGGCCTGAGGTGTCCATCCCGCCTCCGGTGCGACCACCGTGGACCGGTCGCGTGCAACCGCCAGGGAAACTGGGCCACGGCAGCGACCGACGTGCCAGGATCGCCGTCGTTGGCGCTGGACCTCATCCGGGGAACCCCGCCCGCCCGACTCCGCCGGAGACCGACGCCTCGGTGCTGGCCCGACAGCTCGTCGCTGTCGATTCCCCACCCAGCGGCTGACGTTTCCCGCCGGGAGGAACCATGTCTTTGACTTCAATCGAGCATGACGCGGTGGCCCGACCCGCCTCGCCATGGTCCGGGTCTCAACACCAGACCCGGCACCGCTGGCAGCTAGACCAGCACACTGAGCTCGACGCGGCCGCTGACGACCTGCGGGAGCTGGCCGGCGAGCTGACCGCCGCGCACGCCGCGGGCTGGGAACTGGTGGAGCCGATGCGCAACGGGCACCTGCTCGCGGCCCGACCTTCCCGCCGGCAACGCGGCCAGGCCCAGCAGCGTGCACAGGGCCCTGCCCAGAGAACCGGTGGCACGCCACCCCAGCTCCCGCCCTGGCGCCTGCGGATCGTCAATGAAATACCCGGGGCCAGGGATGTGGTGTTCGACGCCCTGGCCGCCGCCGGTACTCCGGTCCTGTCCTGGACCGGCCGCTCGCTCGACCAGGTGAGCGGCCCACGGATGCCCGCGGAACTGGCGGCCGGGATCATTCGACAGGTCGCGCCGGACCTCAGGCCGGGGCGGTGGGGCGTTGCCCCCGCCCGTGTCGGGCCGAACGTCGACCTCATCGCCGGAGGCAGCAGACTCCGGCTGCACGCGGTCCGGAACGGCGTGCTGGTCCGGACCCGCGAGGTCCTGACGTTCCAGCACGCCGCTGACCGCGCTCGAACCCTGCCGGAGGCGGCCGCGGCCTACGAGCGGCTCGCCCACGCCGCCGACGCGATAGCCGCGGCCGGTGGCCGCCTGTCCAGCGCGGACGAGGGATTCCTGACCGTCGACTACGACGAACTGGTGCGTTAGGTGCCGCCGCCCGGAGCTCCTGGCCGTCACACGTTCGCCGCGCTCGACGGAACACAGCTGGCCTATCAGGTGCTCGGCGACGGCGAGCCACTGGTCTGCCTTCCCGGAGGACCGATGCGGGCCGCCGAGTACCTCGGCGACCTCGGCGGCCTGTCGGCGCACCGGAAGCTGATCCGGCTCGACATGCGGGGAACCGGTGACTCCGCGACCCCAGCGGACCCTTCCTCCTACCGCTGCGACCGCCTCGTCGACGATGTGGAGGCCCTGCGCGGACACCTTCGTCTGGCACACATCGACCTGCTCGGGCACTCGGCCGGCGCGAATCTCGCCGAGCTGTACGCGGCGCGCCACCCGGGACGCGTCCGCAGGCTGGCGTTAATCACGCCGAGCGTCGCGGCCGTGGGTGTCACGGTCAGCACAACGGTCCGCCTGGACACGGCGGCGCTCCGCCGGACCGAACCGTGGTTCCCGGCAGCGTTCGCGGCCCTACACGCCCTCATCGCCGGCGACACCACGGCCGCGGTCGACGAGGCCGTCACCCCGTTCTTTCATGGGCGCTGGGACGCCCCGGCCCAGGCGCGTCGGGCAACGGACCAGATGCAGCGGAACGACGAGGCCGCGGCAGCGTTCCGTGCCGACGGCGCCTTCGACCCGCCTGCCACCCGCGCGGCCCTTGCCCGGTTCCCCTCACCCGTCCTCGTGCTGGCCGGAGAGTTCGACGTCAACTCTCCCCCGCCCGCGATGGCCGAGATGGCCGGACTGTTCCCGCACGCCGAATTGGTGGTCCAACCCGGCGCCGGGCACTACCCGTGGGTCGACGACCCCGACCGCTTCGCTGCGACCGCCGCCACGTTTCTGCGATGACCCCCCCGACCGCGTCGACGGCGTACCGAAATCGGGCAGCCAAGCCCGAACCGGATCCCCAGTTTTGGCACGACTTCCGATACGCCCACCAACGGCGTGTCGCCGTACCACAGCCCTCGTGCCGTAAACGATCGGTTTCGGTACGGTCGGAGCGATGATCTCCAGGCGGTCCAGAACCGGCTTGACGTGCCCAGACGGGCGATCCGCTGGGTTCCACGTTCAGGGGGAAGATCACAACCGATGGTCAGGCGGGTCGAGGGTGCGGGCCAGCGCCCAGGTTGTCAGGCTCCGTCGGCGGGCGCTGTAGCCGATGTAACCGCCGGCCTCGAGGAGGAAGTTGTTGAGCTCGTGCCGGCGGTCGACGGGTTTCAGGTAGGTGTCGTCCTCGACGAACCAGCGGTAGGTCAAGTGGACCCGGCCGGGCTCCGGCGGCACCGAGGGCCGACGGGCATCCGGGCTCCTGAGCGGCGGGACAGGTTTCCCTTGACAAGTTATGAATCCACTGTAAAGTTCTTAATGAACGCCCCAGTGTCGCCTCTGCCTTGTGCATGCGCCTGGGGCTCCTAACGTTTATAAGCTGTATTGCCGGGGCAGCCGGTCGGGGGTACCTTTCGGCTCGTGTCGGTTCATGTTCACGCAACGCAGGTGCCGGATTGGATCTCGGCCGGACGTTTCGCGTCGTATCTCCGAGCAGCAGGTGGTGATGCAGGCACGGCCTGTGAGTTGTACGAGTGGAGCACCCGACTTACAGGCGCTTCGTTCGAGGCGATCAATTACGTTGAGGTCCTCATGCGGAATGCTCTCGATGAGCAGTTGCGGCTGCACTTCGAGGCACACAGCGGCATCCCCTGGTTCTTGCTACCCATTGCCAACGACGCAAAAACGCAGGAACGCATAGACCGCGATGTGCAAACAGTTCGCGAGCGCCTCCGTAAAGAGCACCGGAACAAGGAGACGCGGGGGCAAGTCATTGCCGGGCTTACATTCGGGTTCTGGGCGCACCTGCTCGGCCCGAAGCACGACCAGCTGTGGAAAGACCGACTGCACAAGGCATTTCCGAACTCCTCCGGGCGCCGATCTGACGTGTCGGCCGCCGTGTTCGCGCTTCAGCAATTTCGGAACCGCGTGGCTCACCACGACTCCCTGCTGGCTACGGATGTGCCGTTCCGGCTGACGCAGATGCAGGACGTTCTCCGCTGGATCGACCCGGACGCTGCTTCATGGCTAGCTGCGGTGGAGCGGGTCAACTCTGTGCAGGCGGACCGTCCGGTGGCGCGACGCGACACAGTCGTGGTCGGCGCGACCGACGCTTGGCCGCTATACCAGCAGGTTCATGCCTACGTCTGCCAACCGGGCCGCTCCTTCCAGCCCGTAGATTACATGGCCTTCTACGCTGGGCAGGAGATTCACCCGGAGATCCCCGGCATTGAAGCGAGAATCGACAACGTGGAGTGGACGGCGGCGGAAGTGAACCGACTTCGCGCGACGGGTGACACACGGGACCTTCGCGTCGCTGACGTCATTGATGCTTCCGCTCAGGCCGGTTGGACCGCTGGGCGCTATCAGGTGTTCCTGCTGACTGAGCCCGGCATGCCGAATCACTTGACCTTGAAGCAGCCGGTCCCACCAGGCCCGCGGGCGAGGCAGCGCGTTCATGCGGGGTCACAGGTACGTCGTCCGCGACGAGTTGCGGCGCGCTAAGAGCACCAACGACCTAACCGCTGCTTAACGGGACGTCGTTGGGTCCGGGACCCGTTGGCGGGCTCAGTTACGAGCCGATCACGTGGACAGAGCCCGCCTGCGTCTTGGCGCCGGTATGGTCACCGGCCCGGCACAGCGGCCAACCGGAGCCGCCGGTTCGGCACGGTCGGTGCGGTGCTCTCGCCGCCGTGACAGGGCCCCGCTTACGAGCCATCGCCCACGCGGGGGGGAGGGCCGGCTGGCGGAAGCCGTCACGACGAGGAGCATGGCCGTCCGGTCGCTAGCCGGTTGCGGCAGCCGGACCATCTTGCTGCCAATGATCAACGGCGGTTGCGCTCGACGAACGGTTCGTCCGGCCGTGGGTCGCTTTGCGTGCGCTCGGGTTGGTCGTCGATCGCGTAGCGAATCCAGCGCCGCGACAAACAGAACGAAGCCAGCCACCGCTAAAGTTCCGGTGACGTAGCCTTTCGCCGCTGTCCCCCCGGAGATGCCGGTCACGATCGCTACGATTATCCAGACGAAGTAAGCGCCGGACTGCAAGGGGAACCGGGCTGCGTTGCCCCTACTTCAGCCTTGACGCGGGCTGAGCGGTCACAGGTGCAGAACGGCGATACTGGAACCAGAATCGAGACCCTTGCGCGATCAGCCCAGACGCATAGCTGCTCAGGCAGCTGCTGCGCAGGCGGGGCCTGCTGTCTATGCGCCTCGGCGCAGGCTCTCGGTCCCCAGCTTGGTCACCAGCTCCGCGCGACGCCGCCGCAGCTTGTAGAAGTACTGCGGCACCCGTTCGCCGTCCCTTCTGAGAACGAACGCGGCGTCTTGTAAGCGGCGGACCGTCTCGACTGGGACGTCAGCCGGGTTGGACTCGTGCGCCGTCCATGCCTCGTCGATGTCGTCCTCAAGGCGTTGCCGCGCGGTGGCAAGCGCCGTGTGCCGCTGGGCCAACTCGACGAGGTCCAGGGCCGCGGGAGCGGTCGGCAGGAAGAGCAGAACGAGGTACTCCGCCAGGTTCATGTCCTTGACGACGCCGAAGACCAAGCTCACGGCGACCAGGGCGACGAAGCCGGCGTACAGCAGCCGGGAGTACGCGAAGTGGTCTCGGCGGGACCAGACGGCGCTTTGCCGCTGGCACAGCAGCCCGTCCGCGGGCCACGGAACACCGGCAAGATCCACGGTGTACCACCGGTCGTAAGCGGTCGGGTCGCGGCGGTAGAGCCTCGACCCGAGGAATGCTTCCGCGGAGCCCTCGACGTCGTCCTCGGAGGGGGTGGCGCCGGCGATCGCGGCGTTCCACGGGATCTGGAACAGCCCGATGTCGTACTTCTCCTGGACGACGGCAGCGCGGCGCTGCCGCCCGCGCTGCGCACCGCGCAGAACGGTGCGGGCCAGCACCAGATAGCCGGCTGCGACGGCCCCGACGACGGGAGGGCTCTCCACGCCCACGACGGCGAACGCGTACGGCACGACGGCGAGCGTGGCGCTCGCAGCGGTGTGCACCCGGCCCCAGCGCGCCGCGACGGTGTAGTCGCGGCTGTACGCCAGGAGCCGCCGGTGGTGCTCTCGCTGGTCCTGCCGATCCGTGATCGGCCGCATGCCGGTCACGACTTTGCGAACAGCGGCCCGAATAGCCGCTGCCACTCGTCCAGGGCCTCGCTCGTGCGGCCGGCCCGCTCGAGCCGCATCGCCTCCGTGCAGGCCGCCTCGGCGCCGCGGAGCGCCGCGGCGGCGGAGGCCGCGCGGGGCTCGTCGGCGTCGACCACGTCTGGCCCGACACCGGCCGGGTCAGGCCACGCGTCGCTAGTCCGGGCCGCGGCGCTCGCGAAGAACGCGCGCAGCTCCATCGGCCACGACCCACCCCACGGCCCGCGGATGAGATCCAGGGCCATGACCTCGAGCAGGAAGGACGTCGCGACCGGCTTGCCGGCGTTGTCGTTCCACTTCTTCGCCATCTTCACCAGCGGCTTCCAGTGGCCGCCCAGGTCGGAGTTCGCGTCGGTGGCAAGCTTGGCGTGCTTCTTGGGGTTGGTTCGGATCCACGTCCCGAAGACATCGTCGGGGATGAAGTAGTCGTCGCCGGACGCAACCGCGGGGACGACGTCGAAGGACACGACCTCGTCGGAGGTGCCGCCGCTCGTGGCGACGGCGAAATCGACCCTGACCGCACGGACGTCGACGACGACCCGGTCCTCGCCGTAGATCAGCGCAAGGACGGCCCTGACGGTCTCGAGCGCCTCGGCCGGGTCGTCGCCGTGAGCCGACGGGTCCGACAGCACGATCATGATGTCAACGTCGCGCAGCGGCTTCGTCTTCGTCTCGCGGCGGTACGCGCCGGTGAGGAAATGGTCGGCGATCGTGTCCGTTCCCAGTGCGTCAACCAGGGCTTGCCGAATGTCGTTGTGGCGCCGGCTCGCGGACTTCTCCTCCCGCTCGGTGATCTCGAGCCGGCTCTTGAACTTATCGAACGCCTCCCCGACTGTGAGCACGTCGTCAGACCTTCCGGTAGTAGGAGAGCTCGGCGCCCAAGCTCCCACCGCCGGTGGCGGTCCCGGCGACCTGCCGGACGAGCCCGGACGTCGAGCGCAGGGTCGTGCTGCTCCACCCGTCGACGTCCGGACGGCCCGTCTGGGTGTCGGCCACGACGCGGTAGCGGCAGGCCGCCGCGTAGGACCCGTTCTTGCGCACCGTCCAGGCGACCGTGTCGGGGTCCATCCAGAGTTCACCGGTTCCATCCGCGTAATAGGAGTAGTCGATAGTGAAGTCGAACCTGCCGACGAGATCGGAGCCGGCGGGCAGGGACGGGTCGTAGACCTCGAGGATCAGCTTGCGGAGGTGGCCGGTCCGGAGCCACGTCGCGCAGCCGTTCTCGAGAACGTCCCAGTCCGCGGCTAGCCCGGAGGCGCTCAGGCCGCTGAGGCGCACGATCTGCTTGATCCCGCGCAGGAGGTTCGTCGCGACGTGAACGGTGGAGTAGGCGTGCGTGTTGACGCTGACCGTGGTCACGGTGCCCCCAGCCGGGAACGGTCGACCAGCAGCCGGCTCGGAAGCGCGGCGCTGGCGCTGTCCGCGGAACGGGTGCCACTCACGTCGGCGCCGGGAACGTAGGCCGCGAGGTGAGGCGCGGCCAAGAGCGCCGCGACGACGTCGTCGAGGTCGTCGGCGGCGCACGGCAGCGCGACGCTCCAGCCGTCCGCGTCCGCGGGCCGCGTGGGCAGGGGCTGCTCGGCCGCATCGCCACCGGTCGCGCCGTCGCCGTGCAGCGTGTAGATGCGGTACCGCGGTCCGATCGAGGCTGTGACGACGATCGGGTCCGCGGCGGTCGCCTCCTCCGCGATCAGCATCCCGGCGGGTCCCGCAGCGCGGAGGAGTTCGTCGTGGGCGGCGGTGCCCGGCGCGGCGACGAGACCGGCGACGACCCGCCATGCCTCCCCAGCGGTGCGCTGAGGCACGGCCGCGACCCGCCGCGCGACGACAGTCGCGGTCATGCCCGAGCCCTCCGCGCAACAACCGCGTGCTCGACGGCGGCGAGCAGATCTGCTGAGGTCACGCGGTCGGGGTCGCCGGCGGCCTCGGGGTCGACGGCGCACGCAGCGGCGACCGCCTTTTTGAGCTGCCGACCATCAAGGCCGTCGCTCGCGACGGCAGCGGCGTCCAGTGACGCGCCGGTGGACAGCGCCTTAGCGCCGCCGAAGGCGTTCCCCAGGGCCTCGCATGTCTTAGTGAGGATTGCCCGACGGGCAGCAAGGTCCGGCAGCGGGAAGTGGACGCTGAGGTCCGCGCGGCTGGCGAAAGCGCCGTCCAGGGCCTGCGGGAAGTTGCTCGTCGCGAGCACGACCGTGCGGGGGTGCTCGCGGGCGAGCCTGTCGAGGCCGGTCAGGGCCGCGTCGACTGCGCGGTGCACATCGACGGGGTTCGCGTCCATGCTCAGGGCAGCGCGGTCGGTCAGGAGCGTCTCGACCTCGTCGATCAGCACGATTGTCGGGCCGGCCGCGCTGTGCCCGTCCAGAAGCGACCCGAACAGCTCCTCGACCGCCTTCTGGCTCCGGCCGAGCGACGAGCTCGTCAAACCGTGCGGGTCGATCTCCAGGAACAGCCAGTCGCCCGCCGCCGGGACCGCCCGCGCGAGCGCGTCGGCGAGCCCTCGGGCGAAGGTCGTCTTGCCCGTGCCGGGCTCGCCGGTGAACAGGTACGTGCCGTGCAGCGGTAGGTCGTGGAACGGGATCTTGGACCGGAGCTGAAGGCCGGCGGCTGCCGACCGCAGGACCCGACCCTTGGCGTCGTCGGGCAGGACCAACGTGTCCCAGGCGGACGCAAACTCGGCGTCTGGCAGCGGCCGGGCATCCGCCAGGCCGGGCGTGGCAGTCGGGTCAGGGATAAGTCGCTTCGACCGCCGCAGCGCCGTCGTCATCGCCGGCCCTCGCCATCGAGCCCCGGTCCGCCGTCGTACCGGGCGTGCAGACGCACGGTGACCCAGCCGTTGGCGCCCACCCTGGTGAGACGGGACACGGGCGAACTCCTCAAGTCGACAGTCTGACTACCGATCACGTACTGAGAGTACCACGAGCAGTCACTACCAAAGTGGTGTAGATTTTTGGCGACAACCAGCGGAGGGGCTGGCTCCAGCACCTCTGCGGTCTGAGGCTGTAGCGTCCGCCTGGGAGCCATCCGGGCGAGTGGCGAGAGAGGCACGTGGACGTCCTGTTCGCCGACGAGAAGTCAGCGCGCTTCTTCAGCACTCACTCGACGCTGCAGAAGCGATACGGCGCGACGGGCGCCGCGAAGATCGCGTTGCGCCTGCAGCAGCTCGTGGCCGCACCAACGTTGGCGCATATGCGCGACCTACCGGGTCGCTGCCATGCCCTCGTGGGAGACCGGAGCGGACAGTTCGCCGTTGACGTCCACCATCCCTGCCGCTTGATCTTCGAGTCCGCCAACGCGCTGCCTGCGGACGATGGCCTGTCGGAAGGACGCGACGTGTGGGAACGCGTGGACGCCGTCAGGATCATCGAGGTCGTCGACTACCACTAGAGAGGAGGAACGCGTGAGCGCCACGACCCAGCACCGGTACGCCCCAGACGTCATTGTTCCGCCGGGCGATACCCTCGCAGAGGTTCTCGATGAGCTGGCTATGACACAGACCGAGCTGGCTCGACGTACCGGGCTTTCGACGAAGCACGTCAACCAGATAATTCGGGCAGCTGCCGCGCTGACTCCCGAGACGGCCTTGCTGTTAGAAAAGGCCACCGGTGTATCAGCTGCAGTCTGGAATGGTCTTGAGGTCACGTACCAAGATCACTTGACCCGCAAGGAGGAGGCCGAGGCGCTTGCGGGAGACCTAGCCTGGCTGGACTTGATCCCGTACCGGGAGCTCGCCGCCCGCGACTGCGTAAAGCACCGCGACACCCCCGTTGATCAGCTACGCGAGCTGTGCCGGTTCTTCGGTGTCGCCAACTACGCCACGTGGCAGGCGGTGTGGCACAAGCCCACCGCGTACCGGACGTCACGCGCTTTCACGAGTCACTCAGGTGCTATCGCGGCGTGGCTCCGCATCGGTGAACTGAAGGCTGCCCAGATAGCCTGTGAGCCCTTCAGCAAGGCGGCGCTTCAGGCCGAGCTCCAGACGTTGCGACGGCTGACTCGCGACCCTGATCCCAACTCTTGGTGGCCCAAGCTTCAAGAGATCTGTGCAACCGTTGGCGTTGCCGTTGTCGGGGAGCCCGAGATTACCGGTGCACGCATCAACGGCGCGGCACGCTGGCTGAGCCCGGAGAAGGCCGTCGTCCAGCTCAGCTTTCGGCACAAGTGGAGCGACATCGTCTGGTTCACCTTCTTCCATGAAGTTGCACACCTCCTAATTCACTCGAAGAAGGACGCCTTCATCAACGATCCGGGGGTGCACAGCGGCCACGAGCAAGAGGCTGACGCGTATGCCTCGCAGTTGCTGATCCCGCGAAGTCGAGAGGCAGAATTGGGCGGCCTGCTGACGTCGGCCGATGTCCAAGTTTTTGCGGAAGGCCTTGGAATCGCGCCGAGCATCGTTGTCGGGCGCCTGCAATTTGAGAAACGCTGGCCCTACAACCGCGGTAATGAGCTGAAGCAACGCTTCAGGCTGGCCCGATCATAGAACGCGGGGCGCGGCCCGAAGGCGCTCGTTCTTCCCGGCGGGCCTGCCTCACTACGGTCGTTTCCGGACTGGTCCTGGATAGGGGTAGGCGGCTTCTCGCATAGTTGTGTTGGACGGCACGCGGCCAGCGCGAGGGGCTGACGCTGCTATTTGATAGCCGAAGGGCCAGCGGGACGCGGCTCCCGGGGCACGGTCAGGCGCACGGTCTGCCCGGTGACCTCGGTCAGTGTGTCCAGGATGTGGCGTGCCCGTCGGGGACCGTGAACAGCTGGTCGGGGTGGGCGGCCAGGAACGCCGGGGACTGGCCAAGGTCCACCAAGCTCTGATCTCGGCCTCCAGGGCCAAGTACTCAGTGATCCGCCGGAACAGCTTGGGCAGGATCACCAGCTCCTCGCTCAGCTCCGCCCGCTGCGGTCAGAGCGAACCTGGGCAGGGTCGAGTCCTCGGCCGGGTCAGCGAACACCATGTACAGCAGTGCGCTTGGAGCCAGGCATCGCCGGATGGTGACCAACTTGAGGACGTCCTGCGCGACCTTGTGGACCTGACCGCTCTTCAACCTGCCCTGGCGGGCGAAGACCTCGGCGTAGATGAGCGGATCGGGGCAGTAGCCGTCGACATCCACCCGAGCCCCACTGGGCAGGGTCATCTGCGCCTCGGCCCACGGCCGGTGCACCAACTCGACACCGAGTCGCTGCCCGGCGAGCTCGAGGATGCGCTGTTCAGCCCGACGTTGCACCGCGCTGTCGCTGACATGACCGGTCCCCGCGTCCGCGCCTGCCTGCGACGCCTCCTGCATCTGGCCAGTGCAGCACTCCCGGTGTACTGCTGTCGACGGCCACCAAACGAGCGTGGGCGCCACTGTCCGACGTCTCGAAAGGTCGCCGGCCGGCCCGCCCGCTGCCGCCGCCCGACTCCCTGTCAGACGCCGATCCGACACGCGCCCAACCCGGGACCTTCCGACGGTGCGTGTGCTGGGCATCGAGGTGCGGCCAGACCTTGTGGCCAGCTAGGCCCCGCCCCGACAGAGGCCCGTCACGACAGCCGGCACCCGCTCGCGCGGTGCCTGAGGCAGGATCACCGGGTGTCAACGTCGATTCACGAGCTGTTGGACGACCTGCGCGCCAGGGCCTTGGATGAGCGAGACAAGGGCGACAAGTTCGAGCAGCTGATCCGCGCCTACCTGACCACCGACCCGGAGTGGACCGCGCGGTTCTCCGACGTGTGGCTGTGGTCTGAGTGGCCCGAGCGCGGCGGCCGGCCGGACACCGGCATCGACCTGGTCGCAGCCAACGCCGACGACGACGGACTGACCGCGATCCAGTGCAAGTTCTACGCACCGGCCCGCACGGTCGCCAAGGCCGATATCGACTCGTTCGTCTCCGCCTCCGCGTCCTCCCAGTTCACCCAACGGATCGTGTTCGACACCGCAGCCGGCTGGTCGGCCAACGCCGAGGAGACCTTGGCCGGTGGCGTCGCGCAACGGGTGGACATCGGCTACCTCACCGACGCCGCCATCGACTGGTCCCGGTTTTCCTGGGCGACGCCGCAGATCGTCGTCCCGACCGGCAAGAAGGCCCTGCGCCCGCACCAGCAGAAGGCGCTGGACGACGTCCGCGCCGGGCTGGCCACCCACGACCGGGGCCAGCTGGTGATGGCCTGCGGCACCGGCAAGACCTTCACCAGCCTGCGGATCGCCGAGGACCTGGTCGGCGCTGGCGGCAGCGTGCTGTTCCTGGTGCCGAGCATCCAGCTGCTGTCCCAGAGCCTGCGGGAGTGGATGGCCAACGCCAAGGTCGACATTCGGGCCCTGGCGGTCTGCTCCGACGTCCGGCGGACAGCTCTCACGGCGAGCTCATCGCCGCGACGGTCATCTCGCTTCTCGAGTTCCTCTTAGTCGCCAGCAACGTGCTCAGCCATTCGCTGTGGCGCCAGCTGCTCTCCGTGGTGGCGCTGATTCTGCTGGTCAACCTCGTCCGCGCGGTCAGGCTGCTCGGACAGCAGCGCCGGGTCGACCGGGGAGGTCCTCCGGCGACGTGACGGGCGGCGACGCCGTCGTCGCGTCGACCTGGCTCAGCTCATCAGTAGGTGAAGCGCTCTACCGGGTCGGCAAGGGTCCACATCCGCGTGAACCGGGTGATGACCCGCTGGTAGCGATCTCCTCGGCCGCGGTGAGCACCTCGTCACAGGTCCTCAACCAACGTCCGTGGTCAGTACAGCTCCCCGGTCCCCCACCGGGTGTGCACCTGAGCAGTCACTGGATCGGCCCGGCAACGCCTTGGATCTACTCGGCGTCTTCATCGGCCGGGTAGACGTCGAGGAGCAGGTCACCGGGCAGTGTGATCAGCCGGGTGAGAACGGGTCGGTCCAGCTCCACGGCGCGCTCGGTCGCGTGAGAGCCGACGAAGCAGAACCAGTCGAACCTGTGACCGTCTGCGTACAGGTCCCAGAGCCGGCCCGTGAGGGGCTCGAGCCGGTCCAACAAAACGGTGAGCGACGTCCCCGAGCTCAACGCCGTCCCCAACGTCCACAGCACTGTCCAGTGACCACATCGCCGCCTGCACGACCCGGGGACTGCGTCGGCCCACCAACTCCCCGACCTCATGAACAGTCGTCGGTTGGATGCCCAACACGGTTGTCACCCGGTCCGCGCGCGCCCCGGGCGGGGAACGACGCGGAACGTGGCAAGCGTCCGCATCACCGCAGTGTTCCTGACGGACAACGAGACGACCGGGCCTTGGGGGCAACTCGGAGCTGGTCGTGATCAGAACTCACGCACGGCGCAGCGTGGATCGCGTCGACAACCCCATCAACGATCATCAACGGGCGCCCTTTCTCGACCCGCCGGATTGCAACGGGGGACAGAATTCGCGGGTGAACCGGGACTGGTTGGTGGACGCGCTGGTGGCCGGGCCGGTGGGCGCGGGTGTCCTGGTCGTCGCGGCCCGGTCCGGACTGGGTCTGGCGGGGTTGACCGACCCGGTCACTGTCACCGCGCTGGCAGCGGCGGTCTGCGGGGAACTGAGACCGTGGTCCGGGGAACACCGCGAGCTGGCCGGGTGGCTGGTCGAGCAGGCCAGGCCACTGCACGCCCTGGCCGTCGACGCCACCCAGGACCCGGCCACCGCCTGGTGGACCCAGCCGGTGGACCGAGACGCGCAGCTCGCGCTCGGCGCGGAGAACACCACCCCGGACCCGGCCTTCGCCCTCGGCGGGAGCGACTGGGAGGTGTACGCACAACACCCGGGCGCGTACGTCACCACCTCGACCGCTCTCACCCCAGTCCAGACCGACCAGATCCGGTCCGGCCGGCACGCCGTCGAAGCCGACGGCCACTCAGACTGGGAACCCGGCTACCCACTTCAGCAGGCGCTGCTCCCGATCCGCGCTGACGCCCGGATCGCTGAGATCACCATTCCCGAGGACTGGAACCGGCTCACCCACACCTACCCCGCGACCCGCGCCGACGGCAGGTCCAACGCCAACCTCCTCGACAGCGCGGGGATCGACCACGGCCCCGGCCCGGACTGGGCCGCCACGGCAGCCGACCTCGACGGTGTCCACCTCACCCTCTCCGCGATTCTCACCGGGCTGTTCGTCCCCGTCTCCCACGACGGCACCACCACGACCATGTGGAGCAACGACAGCGAGCTCACCATCTGGCTACGCCGAACCTGGGACGACCCCGTCCCCCACACCTCCTACCCGGACCACCTCGAAGAGCCCGATGACGTCCAGCAGGCCGTCCACGACCAGATCGTGTTCGCGGACAGACCCCACTCGGTCCAGTGGCTCCGAAGCACGACCTGGCTCAGCTGAAGGACATCCCCACGTGAGGACCACGCAGTACTCCCGGAGTGGGACACGGCAGTCAGTAGGTGAAGCGCTCGACCGGGTCGGCGAGGGTCCACATCCGGTTGAACCGGGTGATGACCCGCTGGTAGGCGGTCTCCTCGGCGGCGGTGAGCACCACGTCGCCGGCGGCGGTGTCGAGCTGGCCGAGGCGGGCGCGGAGCAGCTCCGCGTCATGGGTCCATTCCAGGTCGAGTACCCCGGCGACCCGCGCGACCAACGCCACCAGGGCGGTGTCGGGGTCGGGGAACTGCCGGTCCAGGGCCCGGTACACGGCGTGCAGGCGCAGCGCGTCGCTGACCGCCTCGGAGCGGACCGGCTTCCCCAGCGCGGCGGCCGCCGCCGACAGCGCGTCGATGTCCGCCGCGCGGAGGCGGACGAACCGCAGTGGCACGTGCTCGTACCGGCCGTCCGGGCCCAGCAGCCGCGGTCCGGTCGCCGTGTCCGGGTCGGTCTGGGTCGGGCGGACCGTGTCCGCGACCCGGCGCAGCGCCTGCAACGCCACTCCCCCACCCAGCGCCGCCGGGTGCGCGACCAGGTCATCGGGGTCCCCGGTCTCCTCCCACCGCAATGTCATCAGCAGTTCCTCGACGTCGGCGAGGGCGGCGGTGAACTGCTTGTCCAGGTCCGGCAGCACCACCACCCGCTCCCCGGCCGGCGCCTGCCCTGCGTGGTCCGAGTTCATCCCGCCAGCCTCCTGTCCCTGTCCGTCGTCGTGTGACCTTCTCCTTCTACCCGCGGGCACCGATTCTTCCGCGCAGGTGCGACCGGCCGCAGTGGTTCAGCTGGGCGCGGCGGCGTCGAGCAGGGTCGCGGTCACCAAGTCCACCGGCAGGCCAACCGGCAGGCGACCAGCCCGACCAGCCGAGCCCGGCCGTCCGGCGGGGCTGCCATGACCAGGCCGGCAACGTCGCGGACCGCGTCGACCAACGCGACCGGGTTCCCCGCGTGCACCGCCCACCGGTCCAGCCGAGCCATGACGGCAGCGTCGACCAGTGGGACTGTCACCCCGAGCGCCCGGCGCAGCCCGCGGGCGCCGGCGGCGACCAGGACATCAGCCGGGTCCCGGCCCTCGGGCAGGCGCACCGTCCGGGCGTCGAGGCCGCCGAGCAGATCCGCCGCGCGCAGCGTCGCGTCCCGACCTGGTTGGTCCCCGTCATAGGCCACCAGCAGCGGCCCGCCGGTGGCGGCCGCCGCGTCCCGCAGCTGCGCTGCGTGCGCCGCGGTCAGCTGGGTGCCGCCGGCGGCCACACCGATGTGCCCGGCCAGGTTCACCGCGATCGCGTCCACCGCCCCCTCCACCAGCACCACCCGGCCGCGGCCCGCCATGAGCTGCTCGGCCTGCTGGGCCAACCCGAGCAGGTGCTCACCCTTGCGGTACAGCACGGTCGTGGCGGTGTTCACCCACTTCGGGGCCGCCGGGTTCTCATCCGACAACCGCCGCGCGGTGAACCCCACCACCCCACCCGCGTCCACCAGGGGCACCACCAGCCGGTTACGCAGCACGTCCACCACCTCACTCCCCCACCGCCCGCCGCCCGCCCGACCGTGAAAGCTCGAGGGGACGGCCAAGCCGGCGGCGACCATCTCTTCGGCCCCGAACCCGCACCGGCGCAGGTGCCCCACCAACTCGGTCCGGCTCACCCCGCCCGGGGCATGCCCGACCCGCCACCGCACCCCCGCCGGGGTCCCCACCGCCAGATCCGCCAAACCCCGGTCCCGCAACAGCCCCACCACCGCTGCCGAGCGCAGCGCGAGCAGCCGCACCCGGTACCAGCCGGCGGCCTCCTCCAACGCAGCGCGCAGGCGCGCGGCGTCCCGTCGCATGGCCGCCCCGGTCACGTCAATCACCAGCCCCCCCGGCCCATGAACCAGGCGGTCGTCTCGCACGGCCGAGACGTTCTGGCTGGCTGACGAGCTGATCACGCCGCTCTCCTTCCAGCTGGCACCAGGACTGTTCCGGTTGTGACCCGGGCGTCTCTTATACCCCTACTCTACAGGCTAGGGGTATAAGACACAAGAGGCATGACGTTTGAGCTGGGGAAACGGTCCTTCGGACTACGGCGGGACCGGTGAGTCCCCCGCCGTGACGGCCACGGACGCAGACGCCGGCAACCCGGACCGCGCAGACCACCCCGCAAGCCCTGGGTCCCACGGGGGTCAGCTCGGCCGGCCGGCCTTGAGCTTCCGGCCGACGCTGGGAAACGGCTTCCCGCCGTTGTGGACCTTCTGCAGACGCTTGACCTCGTTGGCTATGCCTGCCTGGTACAGCGCGGAGAGGTTGGCCGGGGCTCCATCGACTCCGCTGAGGGCGTGGATCGCGTCGCGACTGGCGGCGGCCAGGTCCTTGGCCAGGTAGACGCTGACCTGGGACTTGCTGGCCGGCGGCTGCTTGCGACCCCATGCCTTGGCCTTGCGTGGACCACCGGTCCCGGTGTCGTCCGGAGCGACCTCGTCGCGGCCGCGGGCGGAGGGGATCACCGGCGCGATCCGGGGCCGGCGCGGCTGCTCGAACGGGTCGACGTCGCCGAGACCTCCACGAGTGGGCATCAGGCGGTCCCCCTTGCGGCGAGCAGTTCACCGGCAGCCGCGCGGTACTGCTCGGCCGCCTTCCCGCCCGGGTCGTAGACGGTGATCGGCTGCCGACGGGCGTACGCCTCGGCGAGCCGGACGGTCCGTCCGATCACTGTCTGCATCGTCTCGCGGGGGAACCGTCGCCGGAGTGTGGCGATGACGTCTCGGTCCATCCGGGTCCGGGTCCCGGCCCCACAGACCAGCAGGTGCCCGACCGCGAGGTGCGGAGCCAGCGCCTCGGCGACCTTCTCCACGGTTCCCAGCAGCTGGGCGACGGCCTCGAGCTCCAGCGCACCGGGGAGCACGGGCACCAGGACGGTGTCCGCGGCGGCCATCCCGGCGACGGTCAGCAGGCTCAGGGCCGGCAGGCAGTCGATCAGCACGACGTCGCGTGGCGTCGCCCGGTCCAGCGCGGCACGCAACCGCAGCTCGACCCCCACGTCGCTGGCCAGTGCCCGCTCGACGCTGGACAGTTCGCTGGTCGCGGGGACGACCTCGACACCTGGGACGTTGGAGGGCACCGCGGCATCGTCGATTTCCGCGTCCCGCAGCAGCACCGAGAGGGTGTCGTACTTGTCCTGCTCGGCCCCGAGCCAGGTGGTGGCGTTGGCCTGTGCGTCAAGGTCTACGACCAGCACCCGCAGTCCGGTCTCGGCGATCGCGGCTGCCAGGTTCACGA
>JAABUI010000674.1_pt1 | contig 23633 bp, 29 predicted proteins | sample 5559111 | NCBI WGS metagenome assembly JAABUI01 (sample SAMN10711870, study PRJNA513365) | rock metagenome | isolation source: Antarctica rocks | place: Antarctica: Victoria Land, Buttleship Promontory
CGCCCACAAAGTATGATTTCCCACATCGTCAATAAGTGTCAACAGGCAAGCTCGACTGACACCGTCCCTCCTTCCTCGGCGCAGCTCCACCCTCTTCTCCCGCAGCCTCATGGAGCAACGCCTTGGCAATTTCGGCTCCACGCTCTCCTCCCGTAGCCTCATGGAGCAACGCCATGGCAACATCAGCCCCACTGACCCACAGACTTTTCACCTCGCCATCGACCGGCTGTCGCAGCATCTCCCTGAGTCTCGAAGGGACGTCATCGGTACCGCACGTCTTGCCCATCGCGTTGCCAGATTGTGTATACTTAAACTTTTTCTTTGAATTGGATGGCTGATACATGGATATGGTGTAAGCTGGCTGACGCGTTAGTGTTCTGTCCTTCCTGATTCTGGAGAGCGCCATATACGTACTTTTTGCCGTCTTGTCCATTGATGCCTTTGCGACCCATTCGCTCATCCACGACATTTTGTACCAAGGTTGCCCGGGACCGTAGATGACGATGGCGGCAATCGAATCCCCCGGCCAGCTGAGAGACGACACCTTGGTATCTTGCAACACCAGACTGATTGGGATGACATCTGTCTGGCGAAGCAATGCCGCTATGTGACCTAGCTACGTCGTCAGGACTTGCTGTGGACAACACAATAGTGGGAATTCCACGTGTTCAATGCATACCTTGAATGTAGAGATAGCGATTGGCATCGTCAAACTGCCAGTAAGCTATTGCTTCATGCTCAGTCCATAGATGATGCGCATAAAGGAGGTTTGGAACTCTGGTCTCCGAATGAACTTCGCCATTCGCCCATTTCCCCTTGACTGGAGCGACTTCTGGAAGATAGAAGAACTGCCCTTGTTTTGAACGGACAGCGGCATCGTTCAGAGCAAGCACGGCCAAAGCCTCTTTGTCTAGAGGGAGGTTGACCACCCTGTCTGCTGAAGCGTTGATTCGATCTGAAGGCTGAGTCATCATGTCTCGACTGGAAGGTACGGCCGACTCAATTGGTTTGGCGGTCACGGTGTTCTCAGTGGTGGCGATGTCTCATGGAATGTCTGGGAGATCTTGTAAATTTAATCAAAATCCCGATGGATGTGCTTGCGCGGGTAACTTGTGCACATGACGGTTGAGATGCTTGCAGGGATTTGTATATTGGATCTGCATTGGCGGTCTGGAAATTGGTCCAGCGACTGCGTTGGTAATGGTGTGTGTTGAAGCAGCTGACATGGTTGGACGGCGCTATTCGGGACAATTACCGACAGTGAAGTCAACACCAAAATCTGGTATCTGATCAAATCCTTGATCTAGGACGTCCTACAGACGTAACAAACCAACTAGGGCCTCGCCCTTTTTTTTACTGAAGCGGGAGCACGATAAATCGGATCCCAAGGAAAAAAGAAGAAGAAGAAGAAGAAGTTGGAGGCGGAGGTAATGATATGGGTGTTGGTCCCATCGCGCTAGCGGACTAGCGTCATCGATGGGTGAATGATAGATACTGTAATTACCGATGGTGTTGTGAGGACCTCATTTGACTCGGTCTCAAGTTCATCCGACCGCTATTGTCACCGCTACCGTCAAAATCATCACATAAATGGTATAGAACAGTCTTGAAATCTTGTCTCTAATGGGCACCATGGACCGTCAAGATGGGAAAGATCCCTTCGCAGCGACGACATACGTGGTGCCTATGACCATCAATACCATGATTGAACTGAGAGCATTCTGCGCCGCCTTCTTCGAGGAAAACTTACGTGCCCAGGCGAAGTCGATGGACCAAGACCTACTCACCAATTTCATCTCCTTGATTGCTGGTTCCAAAAAGGTATTTGCGCGAGCACGAGCGGTAATCCCAGAGCTTCAACTCTTGGGTCCAAGTGACACCTCCAAGATGAACCCCGACGTCCAGCGTGTGATGCAGCTGACTGAGCACCTTCGTCGCTGGCCTGATGCGGACTATGAGGATCTTCCTGAAGAATCTGTTTGGTCGAAGCTAGCGAAGGATGGAGAAGCACAGCGCGCAAAGGAGGCCGGGGTTCTTTTCAAAAAGAGCCTAGGGCACAAGAGACAAGCCAGTGCTGCCAGCTCTCCATTACGTCCGCGTAAGCTCTCAACTCGACCCGTGAGGCACGCAAGCCACCACTGACTACTACTACTATTAGGTGCACTAGGGCAGTCTGACTCGATAATGGCGAAGGGCTCAAATGAAGGCGTGAAGCCAGCTAGCAGGACAGGCTCTCCTTATCGCCCAGGCAAGTCCATGGTCGTTGAACAAAAAACTGAGGAAGCGACTGACGTTAGGTCTTATCAGCTTCTACGGCCGAGATTGTTGCTGTGGAGAAACTTGCAAACATGAGCCCCCGTCCACCCTCAAGTAGGTCTCAGCTCACTCCCACAATCACACGTCGATGTTCTGACCTTCGATGTCGCCAGGCAAGAAATCCACTCCCGAAGGAGGCGTTCGTCTGCCACCCAAGCTTAGCTCAATCCCAACCTTCGTTCCGCGAGACCAGCTGGGCAACTCCGAAGACCTCGTGTGGTCTCCAACTTCTGGCACAAGAGAGAAACGACCCGAAGAGAGGTACCAGAGCCCAGCCAAACATGCAAAGACTGATTCAAGAATATTCGGCCAAGAAATTCAACCCAACCCTTCAACCATGCCAAAAGTGCCGAAACCGCATCCAGTACTTTCAAGTGTCATAGGTGAAACCCCGAAGAAAGGCCACAATCGGACCAGTTCTACCGACTCTGTCTTTGTGGAAACGGAGCCCTATCAGAGCATGCCGTCACCACTGGGACCAAAGACTAACAGGTTGGATTTTGGTTGGCCCAAGCCTGATACACCGCCCAAACACCGAGTACGGAGCGGCCAAAAGCTTGAACTGGACAGAGAACCTGGGATACTTGATCCCCAAGCGGCGCTCATGTATCAGAATGAAGCGATTTGGCAGACCATGTCTGAGACCGCAATGACGAGCGAGCAGTATTGGCAACCTCAACCCTCAGACATTAGTGGACCAAGATACCCTTCCAATCGCGCCCATGGTGTCTTCGGCGCTGAGCCATTCTCTGCTCCACCCAACATCCCAGCTTTCGATCAAATGCATATTTCCGGCCAGGAGCCTTATGGGGGTTCAAGCAGTTCTTCCTTCATGCCTCAGCCAAGTCAAGACCCATACGAACAGTCAAGGATCCCTTACTCCCAGCCTCAACCAAGTCGACGCAACCGCACCGGAGCGCGAAATCCATCAATCCAACACCAGCTGGGCGAGCCCAGCCTCGAAAGCCCCCCTTTCCAGCAGCAGTACGACCAAATGCCCCCTCGCGCCCCCCGTCGAAACCCATACAAGCACTCACAATCCCCGTCATTCGTGCCCCACCACGAAGTCTGGTCTCCCAACCACCCCCCACCCATGACCCGCCTCCAACAAGCGCTCTACCACAGCGACCCATCCATCGGCACCCCCGACCCCAACAGCGAATCCCTCGTCGTCCCGCTCCCCGGCTCCATGCCCGCCATCGACTACTGGAACATGCTGCACCAGCGCGAAACCGACATCCAAACCCGCCTCGCGAACGCCAACGTCCCCATGACCGTTCTCCAACAGGACTACATCAGTCGCCTAGGCAACGCCCGCATCGCCGCCGTCACCAGCAGACTCCCTCTCCGCGGCAATAAATCAAGCCAGCTCTGGCTGCAGATCCTGCAGAAGGAACTGAATGGAATCTGGGAGCAGAGGCCTGGTGATCAGCCGCAGACGGCTGTCGTGATGGATCGCAAGGCGGATTATGAGAAGGCGGTGCTGAGGGAGATTGAGGTGGCATTGTTGGAGATGCCGCAGGAGGGGCAGGAGACGTGAAAAGGGGAAGGAGCGCCTGCTAATCGCTGATTTGAATGTTGCAGAGATCAGCATCGCGATGGACAGTTGGCATAGGTCTTGCCAGTCGGTCGGATATAGGAAAGTGGCACCGGACGAGGAACCTGAAGGCCGTCTTTTACGAAAGATCTCGCCCAAGGCTGGTGGAATATCGTCGGCATAATTGAGAGGAACCAGCTGACTTGATCTTCTTCATTTCGAGAACTGTGTATTCTTAGAAAATGACGAACACGTCCTTTTAGCTACTCAATGCAAGCATCAGCTATCACTCTGTTCCCACTGAAACGAAGGTCAAGGTCCTTGCAATTCAATTGGCTGAGAAAGTGTGTAGCGGCTTCTAGGATATCTTACTACTCAAAGGTTAGACACATGGTACCGAAGGAAGAAACTGAAGATCCACCAATGGCCATTTCCCTAAAAACGAAGAACCGTAAGCACAAATGGGCATGAGGCGGCTGAAATGATCTTACCCAATCCAATCCAAAATGATGTGCTATGAGAAGTGGCAAGCGCATAATTTCAGCTAATCGATTCAGCATCAGCTCTATTACTTCTTATACTGGGAGGAAGAAAATGGGATCTTACTACTCGATTGCTCAATGGGGCGTGGCGTGGCTGCCAGAAGGCCTCGCTGTTCGGGCAATAGGGAAGAGGCACCAAGATGAAGAGACCGATGGCCCCCCTTTTACAGAGTATTTTCCCCGACAACGTGATGATTCGAAATCAGTTCACCTCATGACTAACGCGGTAAAACAGAACAAACTTTGATCTAGGCGGCTTTTACCAGGAAAATCATGGCCGCACAGTCCCTTCAAAATAAGAAAATTTCGACACTCATCTTCAATGCTTCCTCTCCCCCTAGGACTACCATACTTTTGACGAACCACAGCTTTCTGGCCCCCTTCCCCATCCTCTAATACACCAACGTACATCATATCCCCAGGCTAGGAGCAACACACCCCATCCTCAACGTCTCAGGAATCCTCCCCGCCGGATAGACCTGTCTCCCGAGTCAGCACCACACCCAATCACACCCATCCGCCCCCTCTCAAACCTCACCTCAAGAACAGCCGGCCCAGCAACAACCCCCCCCTCCCCATCCCCATCCCACCACTCGTCCATCGACAATAAAACATAGCTCTGCCCCAATACCCCAGCCGGAATGCGCTCGACGTAGAAATCATCACTCCCGGCTGTATGCTGCACGGGGACTGGTAGCTAGAGAAATTCAGGGTTTGAATGGTGGATTTTGGGGGGGATTTTGGTGAGCAGACCTTCATGAGACCGGAGAGAAAGATCGCGTAGATGGGTGTGAAGGGTGGGACATTGAGGGCGAGGGCAGCGGAGGAGGCGTTGGTGAAGGTTAGGGAGGTGCGGTTGGCTCTAGAGGTGAGGGTTGTTAGTGGTGGTGTGGGGGTTCGGGGGAGAGGGGATGTACTCGTAGTAGAAGGGTGTGCATGCGAGGGGTAGGGGCGGGTATGGGGTGAGAGTAAGCTTGAGGGGGTTGGTGGTGAGGGGATTGATGAGTGGGGAGATGAGGGTGGAGGTTTCGTTCTAGGGTTAGGTTTTGTTAGTAACTGAAGCGTGCGCAAAGAGGGAGGGATAGGCTTACGAAGTCCAGCGGTGCATCGAAGGGATTTGGGAAAGGCGTTTCGGCGAGACCAGCGCGGAGGTAAGAGGTATGACGGGCTTCGGTGCTGAGGATGGAGGTCATTGCCGTCAGGTAGTCTTTATCATCAATCGAGCGTATCGCGCCTAGATATCTGCCTCATTTCAGTAGGGATCACCGATGGCTTAGGGCCTAATTCACTCACGCTGAGACACTGATCCCCTCGATGATACTGGCTAGCTTGACGAAAGACGAAATGTCTGTGTAGGGGAAGCTGAACTCGAGAGGAACGGCGGGCTTGATGCCTGCTGCGAGGAGGACATTGTTTAGCAAATAAGCGTGGCTTTGTTGATCAAAGTATATCTGTTGCAAATTGGTGTAGAACGGATCATCGAAGCCAGCGGCCACGAAATCTTTTTGGGCAAAGGTAGCGAGGCCACATTCGTAGAGGGCACGCTGCAGGTATTTGAGCGTTATAGCAAAGTTCAAGATAAAGCCGTCATCAGTCGAAATGTTGGAGGTTAGGGAGGAGGCTGAGATTAGGCTGATTGTTAGAAGAATCACCAAGAGGTGGAGAGACATGTTTGCAAACGTCACTAAAGAGTTCTTTCATTATCGAGAGAGACGAAAGATCGGAATCATGGAATGCAACAAAAAAGCAAAGGATTTGAAGATTGAAGAGAGCAAGGCAGGTGGCACCCTACTATTAGGTGCCTCAGATCAAGGAAGGAGCCAGACAGCTCGGCTCCCCACAATCCCGCAATAACAGCGTCGTTCTCTCACCCATTCAATGTTTTCTAGCATTTTGAACAATCATACAGCCTTCCTTGGAGTTCTTGTAAATCACCTTAGAATCTGAAGTGAAAGGACGGGGGGGCAGGAACGACAACGTTTTTGCATTAGCTTCCGGGGCTTTTCACATGCATTTGTCGCGTCGTAAGGGATAACGTCAACGGCTTGTCCGAATGAGGCGAGCACAACTCTGTCAATTAGAGTAAACTCACCAAGGCAGTATGAACCACCTGCTACTCACCAAAACCCCAGCGCTATGACGATACATGCCATGATACCAGTTTCCGCGACAAACGACTTCGTTAGATCGTAACTACTAATGAGCTCCCAAATATCAACGAGATGAGGCACACCATGCCGGTGATAAAAGTGACTGCCTCGATCTTGGGCGGCCCGAATGTGACGGCAGCACCCTTACCGCCGCCGCTATTGCCAGTAGCTGAAGCGCCGAGCTTGAACGTCGGTGAGCCTTGCGCCCCTGATGCCTGTGCACCCCCTTTCTTCGTTGGGGCGATCGTCACCTGGGGATGTCCCGTGTAGGTCTGAGTAACAGCAACACCAGTTGCCGTGGCAGTAGCGCTTGGGATTTCGGAACCTGAGATCTCGACGACGTTTGCTGTAGTTGCATTGAAATTGGTCGGTGCCATTCCAATCTGATTGTTGGTTAGATCATAGACGACGTAGGCTGATCGTAGAAAGGTATCTCCGAAGAGAATTGGTCCTGTCCCTGAAGACATCAGACCGAATCCACAGACAGTGCCAGATCCGTCCCTGAAAGTGGGCTGACTGCCGTCTTGGAGGTATATGGGAGTTACAAACTCGCCCATAGGAACAGCGATTGAAGGGCCTCCGGCGCCGCCAAAAGCGAAACTCAAATTCGCAGCGGAATTTCCAACGGAGCAAGGCAGGATCATGCCTAGTTCATTATCGTTGATGGCGCCAACCCCACTAGTGATCGGGTTGACAATGTCGTCAGGGAGATACGTGATTGTAGTTCCCGAATCAAGGATGACAGGTAGAGCTAATTTGTCTTGCGAGAATGCCGTTTTCCCGGCAGCATCGATCACACTGACCGACGTCAAGGCAACGGTGAAATCGGTGTAGGAATCGTTGGATGATTTCTGTACTGGGAGGACGATGAGACTGCCGTGAAACTTGGCGGTATCAATCCCGCCGAAAAGGATGTTTCCAGTCAAGGAATCTTTGAAAAAATTAGTGGGCAGCTCGAGAGGAGTTTCGACAACTCACTTAGGTCGTTGAGCCAAAGGCTGTACGCCAAGGTATTGATAGCCCCTTGATTCTTTAGTGAGGCTATGATGTTCGGATAGATCTGGGAAGGATCTTGCGCGGCGATCGATTCACCTGCGTCATAGCCTATGCCCTGCAAAACATCGACGTCAGCAAGTTCCGTTGAAACGGCATGTTACGTGTTTTGACATGCGAGGAGCAAGACGCTCAAACGACTTCGACGAGACGTGATTGTAGGTAAGAGCAGTTCCTCGTACCATGATACCAAATGGCCTCGAGGCTGTAGTAGCAAGACCCATGGTCAAATTCCGCACCGTCGTCTTGCCCACCACCAATGCATCGGATATATAATCCCCTTGAATCGCGGTATTGTCCTGGTACGCAATCTGGAATTGGTCTCGGCCGATATCTTTGAAGGAGGAGGATTGGGATGAGTTGAATGCACCGAGAGCTTGACATGCATCTGGCGCCTGTTGACAGGCATCGGAGTCTATCGAAGGTATCCAGATGTCACTACTGCCGGTATCAAGTTGGACACTGAACGCTTGAGGCGGTGTGCCAACGGTCATGTTGATTAGGTACCTGTACAAATAGCACCGTCAGCTTCCTCGCTCTTATCTCGCAATAATATCGCGGATTGCCTACGCGATTTCCGCATTGTCGATGTCTACCGACACAGTCTTCTGTCTTTTTCGTAGGCGGTTCGCTGTGGGTGTGTTTCGAGGCGCCTGTTTGTGGAAGTCGAGGCCCAAGACTCTGGGAGAGGAATGAGGAGAGGCGGTAACATCAGCAATGTTAGATAGGATTGCGGTCATGGCAGAAAGACCCAGCAGGGTCTGTGAGGATAGTGAAGGCATCATGGCGGATGCGATGGCGGCGATGACTTTAGCTGCTGGCGGTGGCCAAAGAGTTGCTTCTGATGGGTAGAGGCAGCCCTTCGAATCAAGAAGGGAGCTTGCAGTGAGACAAGAAGAGGGTCAGAGCTGATAATGGGGAGAGATGAGCAGGCCGGCCTGAGGGTGAAGACGAGAGAATCCAACAGGAGGGCGGCCCCATTTTCGATGTTCCTATGTAACCATATTTACCATTTACCTGGGTCCCGTCCTCCCATTGCCTTAGAACTAGGCAGTCGAGCGATTAGGCTTCCCGCTCAGCCCCAGCACGAAGCCTAGAACGATTTTGGCAGCGGTTTCTTGCTTTTCTTCGCTTAGATGTTGCATGGATCTTCAGCTCATCTGCATCCTTCATGTACACACGGCTTCCTCACCACCATTCCAGGCAGCTTGGAACGACCGATCGGTGACTTTGCATGTCACACTTGATGTCCGTGACAGCCCGAAACATCCTACACCAGTTGCCTCGGGATTGTCAGCGGGTGATGTTTCAACCGTTCGTCGTCGACGAGTTCGTGCTCGCTTCTAGTCCAATCAGTTCGACCTGCGAAAGCTAGGCTCCAACAGTTAATGTGGCATCTTCACACGCTTACACTTCCCCTGTCAAGCTGATTTTCCGACCGTTTCGACCGTTTCTCTCTCACCCTTTGACGCTTGGAAGGAATGATGGAGATGCTCAACGTTCATTCTTCTGCTACTAGTGGGTGCGGTGAGGCGCAGTCGGTGTGGCTGCCCGGTGACTTTTTAGAACTACGGCTACGGTGGCTTGGGATTTATGAGATTACAACATCGAGTAGCTCCCAAATACCCAACATATGCTATGTCTAGTGTCCTGCCTTACCTCTGTTCGTAGTGATGCTACATACATTACAACGCTTCCAGCAGCCGGAAGGGACCATATTAATCAAGCTCTTCCGCGAGTTTGACGTTTAATGCGAGAATGAATCGGAATGACACCGATCCAAAGCCACTGCCTCGCCGACGTCGAACCCTCTCGACGCCCACTGGCGAGGCCCAATTCAAAAACACGGGCATGTTCAATCGGCTGCCGTATGAACTGCGGTATATGATATACGTTGCTGCAATTGGGAATCGTGTTCTCCAAATCATCCACGTCCCAAGCCAAAAACGAATCGGCCATGTTGATTATCATTCGACAGACCCTAAACCTATTCTCACAGTCCGGACCAAGCCATATCCACTAACCGGCAAGACGTCTTTACTCAAGACTTGCCGGCAAATTTACGTGGAAGCGGCGCGTGTGCTCTATACCACCAATACCTTTACAGGACTGTACTATGCTCATCACTGGACGCAGTATACTCAATTCCTCCCCACTGTTCGCCCAGAGCGCCTGGCTTCCATCATGTCTCTATACATAGTAAGTCCGGCCTATATAACTGGACCAATGTCACAATCACCCGCCCCCAATCATTGGTGCTCGTTCTGCGATGTAATGGCGACCGAGATGCCAGGGCTAAGGCATCTCGAGATTTTCTTGGATGGGGCAGATGGAGCAAACTTACCCTGAATCCTAAAGAACAATGGGTAAAGGCATTGCTGGCAATCAATGGCTTGCAGACTTTCAAACTGGACATTGAGCCTCATTTTGGTGTGCCAACACTTCGTCCGGAATATCGTGACAGAGCCCAGTGGTTGAATCGGCATCTCGAGGAAAAGCTGGTCACTCAAGGCTAGAGGTCTAGTCTTCCTCACGTGGGAGAATGATTGAAATCATTTTTGGTTCAGAGTTCAAGCAGAATGACTCTATAAATCAAGAGCCTTCTATTCGGTGGAAGCAATTCGGTGTCCCAACTGGTAGCTACTCTGATGGATGTCTCTTCCTCTAATGAACGACCTACCAAAGATGCTCGTGGGTCATAGCGTGGAGGTAATTTTGTCAATATTGGCTTAGAACTTGGAAAGGTCACAGCCAATGTATCATAGCATTCCAGAGTCATGACAGACCAGTGAGAGCAGTGATAGCAAAAGGGAGCAGTAATGGGTTCCGAAGCTGGACCTTCTCGATTTAACGTGCTAGATTCCGTGTCGATGCCGGGTTTTTGGAGGGTCTTTTCTCCAACTTCGTCCTTCTCGTTGGTCACACTTCCTCATCGCCGTAGCCTACAATTATTGAGGGTCCCACGAATGACTCCTCATTGCGATCTTAGCTCTTGTAGAACCGTAATATTAGTGGTGGGAGTCGAAAAGCGTAGCTTCAGTCCGGTCATCACATTTGTAGGAGCCCACCTACAGACCTAAGCCAGTCCTCGAGCTTCATGGATTCGCCATCCAATACAACGAAATATTTGACGTGCTGTTGTGATGAAGAAATTGGGCCGGAAGGAAGTTGTCACGAGGTCGAAATCGAGCGCGTATGTCCCAAAGAGGTTTAGTGCTAGATGTGACGACGTTCTTCAAGACCAATACAAACTATTACCCGGTGCTAGCATAGCATTACAGGCCATCGATGGCGCAAGAAACTTGTCTTACACCCCGTTTCAGGCGCCAATATGGGTATGCTGCTAAAGGGTCACTGCCAAAACGGGCTGCCACTCGCTACAAACGTACTCATCAGGTCTCTCCGGGTTTTCGGTCTATTGAGACCTCTCGGTCAAGATGTCGAGGATAGGCTTTCAGCGAACCGCCGACGAAGGCCAGTAGCGTGGGTCGATTTGTCAATTGTGACGACCTGATGCTGAAAAATTCTCCAAAATGACGCCCTCCTATGACGACCTGAATAACACGACTGAGCAATCACCCTACACCGCCATAGACGTGATGGCTCCGGTCGATACAGATCTACGTTATGGCTCCTGCCGGACGATTCAACCGCCATTCGAGATTGCCTTCCTTTCTCGCCCAAATACTTCGTACCTGCGAAAGGCCCGGTACCGGGACAGTCAAGAGATTCCCGGCTATGCCAGAGGAGGAGCTGTAATACATCATGGCCTCTGCAATTACAGTTGGGGTTGAGCATCAGGGAATATTGCCCCAACTTGTATGTCAAACGTCAGTGGAAGAGAATACACAGGTCAGGCAGGAAAAAGATGCCAATAAATACACACCAGATCAAGGCAATTCGGAACAAGACAGGCCTGAGCAGGTTCACGCACCTCGAATAGCCCTTGCTGGCAAGGAGCAACACATCAATCTCCATCATCATGAAGCAGCTTGGGAGTCTGAAAAAGCACGCATTGAATGCTTGGGACGAGACAGGCCTGCCAAATTCAAATCCTTTGGAGCCGAGCTCGCATTTTGCTACTCCATTATTGCCTCCCAATTCATGGCCGTGAGCTCTACGCCTCATGTATTGTTCATTCCCAGGCTAACAGCAAGTAGGAATTTTTCGTGTCCGGGTTCAACGTCATCCTGCCAACTTTGATAGACGATCTATCCATCCCTCAAGCCTCTGCAGTGTGGCCTTCCAGCGCTTTCGCTCTTGTTTCGGCAGCATTCTTCCTCCCTTTCGGCCGTCTCTCTGACATGTACGGCGGATATCCAGTCTATCTATTTGGTCTGGCCTGGTTCTCTCTATGGTCGGTGGTCGCTGGCTTTTCAAAAAATCCTCTGATGCTCATAATTTGCCGCGCATTACAAGGACTAGGGCCAGCGGCATTTCTACCGTCGGGGCTGATGCTGATAGGGAGTATATACAGGCCTGGACCCCGGAAGAACCTTGTTTTCAGCATTTATGGAGGTGCAGCTCCACTGGGATTCTTCATGGGCATATTCGTCGCTGGCTTGACGGGGAGCTTTCTTAGATTTGGCTGGTACTTCTGGATCGGCGCAATGCTGATTGTTACTACATTCATTCCAGCGATTTTCACAATACCATCGGACATAGAGGAGAGGAAGGCCCTAGGAATAAAGATGGACTGGCTTGGGTCGATGCTGATTGTTTCTGGCCTGATCTTCGTCATCTTCGCCCTGACAGACGCTTCTCACGCATCACGCGGCTGGAAGACACCATACATCTACACCTTGTTCATTCTAGGAATGCTGATCCTCGGCCTTGCTTCTTACGTTGAAGGATGGGTTGCTAAAACGCCACTCATTCCATTCGATATGTTCAAAGTCCCACATCTTCCGGCTTTGTTCATTGCTCTTTTCTTCTTGGATGGTGTCCTGGGTGTCTTTTTGCTCTACGCCACCCTATACATGCAGGACACTATGGGTGGTACACCACTGCAGATAGCTGCTTGGTATGCTCCAATGTGTGTGGGCGGAATGATCATCTCCGTCACGGGTGGTTATGTCCTTCATCTGTTGCCGGGTACCCTGTTGATGCTTATTGGAGGATCGGGCTGGATAGCGACTTCTCTGCTCTTTGCGTTGGCGCCAGAAGGTGCCAACTATTGGGCCTTCGTTTTCCCTGCGATGATCGGCGCCACTATTGGAATTGACATCACGTTTAATGTCGCCAACATTTTCATCACAACAAGCTTGTCCCAGAGTCGGCAAGGATTGGCTGGGGCCTTGGTCAATAGCCTTCTTTATTTAGGTATCGCTTTCCTTCTTTCCTTTGCAGATTTGATACAGACCAGCACTGCGCATCTAGGATTGAAGCGGAGCTATCAGTCTGTCTTTTGGTACCAGCTGGCGTTCTCCTTGCTGGCTTTGGTGATCATGGTTGGGTTTGTGAGAATTAAGAAGGCCGAGAGCGACCTGACTGCTGATGAGAGAGCTGCTATGGCATCCAATGAGTCAGTAGGTAGTCCTGTATCGGTTCAATGACGATGAAGTGTGGCTGGGTGGACTCAGCAATTGGGAAATATATAATTGATATTCATATTCGTGATGATCACATGCTTGATGTCTCTTCACCAGCCAAAGCAGCCTCTTGCAGCCTCAATACACTGGGTGCGCAAGATCTACTACTGACATCCCGCCAACAATGATATTTGATTCTTACGAAATCGAGGGTCTAAGTGGATTCAGGGTATCAATCCGGCATATCGTGTCATCCTGTGGGGTCTTAAGCGTACCTAGAAGATCATGGCACGGCTAGCTCTGGAAGGAGCGAAGAGATTCTGCATAGGCTCTTGAATAAAGCGCTCTTTCACAGTTTTCGGGTAGCTGCTGCTCTCACTTCTCTCTATTCTATTCTATTCCATTTACACTCGAAATCATTCTGACATAACCACCAAATATTTCTTACATTAATAGCGGATGCCCATATTTCTGACATTATTCCATGCGAGTGTGGACACCAGTCACAAGACTTTACAGCGCTGAAAGACCACCAGAAAGCGTTAGGTCAGTGCTACATGGTCGTATGCAGGCGACGACCTCAGCAAATTTGTTCCCCACCAGCGGAAAGGACCAGTGCCTCACTGATGGCAAAATCTACGCAATCTAAGCAAGACGTCCCTTTGCCTGTTGCCTCAGCGCCCAACATCCCAGCAGCTTCTAGTGAATCAGACAAACGGTATACCAATCCGACAACATCGATTGAATTCAAAATGGCTACTGCTCAAAAGCCTTTTGGGTGCCTACTCTGCAAACGCGCCTTTGCAACCAAGGTATCCTTGAACCAGCATCACCGCAGCTATCACTCTTGGCCTTGTCCAACGTGCAGTGTTGAACATTCTTCCAACCAAAAGCTTCAAAATCATCAGCGCGCCCAGAATCACTGCTTCTGCCGGGAATGTAATCAGTACTTCTCAAATGAGGCTGCTGTAAAGGCCCATAATAACACGGTAGGGCATGTATCTCAATTTCACTGTTGTGATTGTGAACGGGATTTTGTCACGGAACAGGCTTTGGATCAGCACCTAGACGGCAAGGTCCATAAGCAAATTGCTTGTCAGATTTGCCAGCAGACTTTGGGCGGCTATAAATCCTTGGAATCGCACGTTGTGAAGGTGCATCAAGCAACTGCAAATCCAAAACGGATCCTTTACCCAGAAAACTTCAATACATGCTACGTTTGCCAGCGCAGATTCGTCGACAAAAAAGCCTTAGACCAGCATCTGGTATCACTTCGACATCATCCTTTGAGTGATATCAGATGCGTTGCTAGCACAAAGTGCAAGCGCCGCTTCACTTCGCCTTCGGCGTTACTGGGTCACTTGGAAAGTGGTGCTTGTTGTTCTGGTATCTGCAGACAAGATATCCACAAACTGGTTCGAAATCACGATACAGAACGCTTGATATCCAGCGGTCCAATGGTCTACAACCACGTTGATCAGTACTCCGACGGGTCCGATGCTTCATCCTCGTCATCCGGCACTCCAATCTTGACTCCTACATCAAGCGCATCCAATAGCCCGATCCTTACCCCTTGCTCGCTAGGCGATGCTGTGCAACACTTGATTGGGACAATTCCACAACTTCCAGCTCCCTCAGCGACCGCCAAAGTGACGACCGAGTATTCTCGGCGATTGTCTGATGGACGACTGCAGGCCCCAAAGGGACCTCTCAGGTGTCCTCTTTGCCCAAATAAGACCAAGGTATTTCGAAGTCGCGCTGCGCTAGATGATCATCTTTCATCTCCGAATCATTCGGTAAAAATGTTTCATTGCCCGAGCAATCTGTTAGAGCCAGCATCAGGCAAGACGACTACCAAGTATTTCTCGACATTGAGTGGGCTCGCACAACATGTCGAGAGCGGAGCATGCGGGGATGGAATGGAAACTATGAGGAAGGCAATGGGGTTTATTCAGGGAAAGCTGGAAGATATGGGATTTGGAGGTGTGCGTCTGCTCAAATGAAAGGGTCGGTGTTGGGAAGTTCTGTCCTGCTGCTACTCGAATCCTGAGAGCTGTCTATGAGGAGTCAGTAGTAATGTGATCTTCGAAGTATTAGCTAGTGCGCATTGGCTGGCGACTTGAATTTCCCTAGGATGAAACTTGAAACTTTTGAAGACATACAAATTCCACCCATGAGACCAGATCTTACGTTCTTGTCTTGTCTTGTCCACAAGCAACTTTGGGGTGTTTTGATTGGCTTCGCTACACCTTCCCTGTATGAGGCCACGATCCTGAGGCCATCATCTGATAAGATAACAACCCTGTTCCCGACAAAAAATTTAGCGTTAGATATTTCTGCATGACATTTATTCTAGAGTAAACCTTAGTCTGCCATAATTTTTGGATTACATTCTGGATAGGTGAATGACATGCGTCAAGTAACACAATAGTGGTGTCAGGATACATAGAGGAAACTATGTCGATGTCTCCCATCACCTTCCTGGGCTCCAGTGCACTGTCTGATTTCCGAAGAAAAGCGCTTGTCAAAAAACTCAATGTCAAAGACATTCGCGCTCGATGGGTCCATTATGTCGCTTTACATGGTGGCGATCGTCCCGTTGATTTCGATCAAAGTGATCTGAAGCAAATGCTCACCTATGGGGAAGAATACCTCGAAGACGAAGAGGATGAAGAAACTACCACGACTTGGTTTATTCAGCCAAGACAGGGCACGATCTCCCCGTGGTCTTCTAAAGCGACGTCTATTGTTGAAGCCTGTGGGTTGGGAGACTATGTGAAAAGGGTGGAGAGGGGCATGGAAATTAAGATTAAGTTCGACGGAGATTTCGATGTCGACAAGGCGAAGAGAGAGCTACATGATCCGATGACGCAGGATCTGACCAATTCAATACCCGATCTGGAGATCATGTTTGGAGAGCAGTGAGTTCTTTCAGGAGAATTCCCTTTCCGCTCCATTCTCAATGCTTCGGGACTCATCTCGCATAGTACACCAGCTCCCGCGAAGATCATTGATCTCTTCGTCGAAGACAGCAGTCCCCAAGAAGTTCTTCGGAAGGCAAACAAGTCAATGGGACTGGCGCTTGACGATTCAGAAATTGACTATTTGATCACCAAATTTACAGGCGAAGGGGGACTGGACAGGTCTCCCTTCGATGTCGAGCTGTACATGTTTGCCCAGATCAATTCAGGTATCTCCATAGTCGTTTTATTACTTGAAGATGGGTGCTGATTTGGTAGAGCATTGTAGGCATAAGCAATTCAACGCTTCGTGGACAATTGATGGTGTAGAGAAAGACTTCTCTCTGTTCTCTATGATTCGTAATACCCACCGAAAGAACCTGAAATATGTCATAAGCGCATACAGTGATAATGCAGGTATGTGGGTTCTAGACATCCCTCTTCGTTGGAGCCTGCTGTCGGTTACTTCGTTACGTTGGAAAGGCAAACGGTCCTTTAATTTCCTTCATGCCCATGAATTAAAGATTTTCTGTATGAGACGACGCTGATAGTAAGCACTCTCTAGCCGTACTGGACGCGCAAGAGGGCCAGGACGCCACATATCTCTTTCCTCAAAAATCGGGCGAGTGGACCCAGATCAGCGAGAGAGTCTATTGCGTTATCAAAGCCGAGACACACAATCATCCAACCGCAATCGTAGGTCTTCTCCAGACCCAATTTCCCTTTATTTCTTTCGGTACTTTAGCATTCGTCTTGACGCATAGGACAGGAGCAGATTCTGCTCTTGCATGCATCACGCCTCATGAACATGGTTGAAAAGAGAGTTGTTGACTGTTCATTATCACTAGTCACCTTTTCCAGGAGCTGCAACTGGCGCAGGTGGAGAAATCCGTGATGAAGGGGCGGTAGGTAGAGGCTCGCGCCCCAAAGCCGGGTTGACTGGATTCAGCGTCTCGAATCTGCTCATTCCGGACTTTGTCCAACCCTGGGAACTAGAAGGAGTGTCAAAGCCTGATCACGTTACTAGCGGGCTCGATATAATGCTTGAGGGTTAGTATACTCCGATGTTTCTAATTTCATTACTGAATATGTCAGGTCCGATTGGCAGTGCGTCTTTCAACAATGAGTTCGGAAGACCCTGTATCACTGGCTATTTTCGTACTTTCCTAGCCGAAATCCCCTTAGCTGATGGGAGCACTGAACTCAGGGGGTAAGTGGGGCTTAAATCATTTTCGGTTCTCGGTCCTAAGCAAGGTCCGGTGCTCACTGTTGACATTCTTAGGTACCATAAGCCAATTATGCTCGCCGGCGGATTGGGCAGGTAAGGATTCTATCGCTTGTTAGTTCTGGTCACTTGAGGCACACGTCGAGAAGAAACTCCATCCATCTGTCCCTTACGGATCGGTCACTCTTACTCGAAAGGAAATTGCTGACTAGGGGCTCACCATTAGTGTAAGGCCAGCGCAAGCTCTTAAAGATGCCTCAATTGTTCTTCCGGGATCTTTGATCGTTGTGCTAGGTGGTCCCGCCATGCTGATCGGTCTGGGAGGGGGAGCCGCAAGTTCGCAGGCCTCAGCTGAAGGCTCCGCTAAATTAGACTATGCGAGCGTCCAGCGAGGAAACGCAGAGGTACAAAGAAGGGCTCAAGAAGTCATCAATGCTTGTGTGTCCATGGGTTCCGATAATCCCATACTCTTCATACATGGTGAGTGGACTTCAGATGACATGTCTCTACCTAGGCTACATAGAAGGTATAGACTCTCAAATACCTGGTCTGACATCTTAGCAGACATTGGCGCTGGAGGACTATCGAACGGCATACCCGAGATCGTCCACGACTCTGACTTGGGTGCAACTATCGAATTGCGAGATATTGAGAACGCTGACCATGGTTTGAGTCCGCTGGAGATTTGGTAAATGTCTATGACGGCTCGCACCGTGAAACTACCACTGCTTACTTATTTATCAGGTGCTGCGAAGCCCAGGAAAGGTATGTACTAGCAATCTCTCCGGCAGGTCTCAACGCTTTCAAGGCGATCGCAGATCGTGAAAGGTCTGGCTTCAAGGTGGTCGGAACGACAAACGGCGCAAAAGGAAGTAGTGATAACAAACTCATTTTGACTGATCGAGAGTCGAAAGAACACAAGCAGCCAATCAACCTTCCACTGGAGACACTTTTTGGCAAGCCGCCCAAACTGTCTCGAGTAGTTGATTCGAGAAAAATCTCCCTTCCAGCATTTGACAGCAGCTTGGCTACTTACTTACCGAAAGCGAGTAGTGGAGTTCTAGAAGAGGCTGTTCAAAGAGTACTGAACCTACCTGCGGTTGGCTCTAAGTCTTTCTTAATAACTATTGGAGACCGGAGTGTATCCGGCTTAGTTGTCAGAGACCAAATGGTGGGACCGTTTCAAGTGCCTGTGGCAGATGTTGGGATAACAGCAACTTCCCTAAAACTCGGAACAAAAAGCGGAGAGGCCATGGCTATGGGTGGTACGTAATCATTGCAATGTATCCAAATGGTGGCTGCTGACATCGAAACCTTTTACAGAGAAGCCTACACTGGCTCTGATCTCTCCTGCCGCATCGGCGCGAATGGCGGTAGCAGAGAGTCTAATGAATCTCGCTGCGGCAGACGTTTCTCGTGAACGAGTTTGTCTTTCAGCGAACTGGATGGCGGCTGCTGGGCATCCTGGTGAAGCCGCGGCTCTTTATGAAGCTGTCGAGGCGATCGGAATGGAACTTTGCCCCGATTTAGGTATAGTCATACCCGTGGGGAAAGAGTAAGAATCTACCTTATCATATATTTGCATGAATCTCGCTAAGTAAAGCGTAAGCTCTACAAGCATGTCAATGGCTTGGAAAAACAAGGACACCCGGGAAGATAAGAAAGTTACCTCGCCTCTGTCTCTAGTCGTTTCAGCATTCTGTCCGGTGAAGAACGTACGCCATTGGACTCCGGGTCTTCGCCAGGAAGTTGGAGAAACCATCTTGATTTTCGTTGACCTCTCCGAGGGTCATAGGGCTATGGGTGGTTCAGCACTGGCACAAGTATTCCGCCAGTCTGGAAATGAAGCCCCCGATGTCCGAAACACCCAGCTACTCAAAGATTCCCTCTTCGATGCTTTTGAACAGCTTCACGAAGCCGGAATAGTTCTGGCATATCACGATCGAAGTGACGGAGGACTGTTTGCTACCATTGTCGAAATGATGTTCGCGGGCAGTTGTGGAGTGCAACTAATGATTGACAACATCTGCCACAATGTACGTTGGGCAGGGTTCCCTGTCAAGAAAACATTGCTGACTACGAACCTACGTAGGCAAAAGACGCTGCTGATCTTTTAAATTCTCTGTTCAATGAGGAACTGGGAGCCGTCTTCCAAGTTCGCAAGAAGGACGAGATAAATTTTCACCGATGTTTTGCAACATGCGGACCGCCGTCGAACCTAATTAAGAAGATTGGCCGGGTCACTCCTCAACAGGATCTCACAATCTATCATGGGGCCGACCTGGTTTACAGACAGAGGCGCACAACACTGCAGCAGATGTGGTCAGCAACGTCACATCGAATGCAACGTCTTCGCGATAATCCATCTTGTGCGGATCAGGAAAATGATGGAATTCTGGACACATCAAACCCTGGGCTTTCCTACAATCTCAGCTTTGATCCTGCGAAAAATCTTATGCCATTCTTGAGTAGACTGCCCAGTGTTGGCTCTCTGAATAACAAGCCAAGGGTGGCTATCCTCCGTGAGCAAGGGACGAATGGGCAATCTGAAATGGCCTTTGCCTTTATGACAGTAGGTCACTCTTCAATAGTAGTAGAACCTATCGACAATCTTTCACTCTAACAGAAAGCGGCTAACCACAAAATCTAAACAGGCAGGATTCATCGCTGTCGATATACACATGACAGACCTGATCTCCGGCCGTACATCGCTCAAAGACTTTGTCGGCCTCGCCGCTTGCGGGTGAGACTTTTCGAAAGAACTCGGTCGCACACAGATGCTAATTCTTCCTAGCGGTTTCTCTTATGGTGATGTTTTGGGTGCTGGGAGGGGCTGGGCCTCCACTGTCCTATATAGACCCCAGACCCGCAAGGAATTCCAGAATTTCTTTCAACGCAAGGATAGTTTTGCTCTTGGAGTCTGCAATGGATGCCAATTTCTTTCTCGCCTTCAACAAATTATCCCTGGTGCACAGGGTTGGCCTACCTTTGAAACTAACTTCTCCGAACAGTATGAGGCTAGGGTGGCTATGGTCAAAGTCACGGATTCTCCTTCCACCCCCAGCGTCTTCTTACATGGCATGCACAGCAGTACCCTTCCCATTGCAGTAGCCCATAAAGAAGGTCGGGCAACCTTCAAGACACCCGAATCAGCGCAGGATCTAGTTGCCAAGGGACAAGTCGCGTTCAGCTACGTGGACAATGCTACTCTGGAGCCTACCGAGACATACCCTGCCAACCCGAATGGCAGCCCGATGGGGATTGCAGGGGTCAGTGCTAACGATGGAAGGTGAGTGATTCTGTTGCAAGTGCGAGCTGAGTGGCATTTGTTGACGGGAATGTTAGGGTCTTAGCCGTCATGCCGCACCCGGAGCGATGCACTTTGTTTGCCAGTTGGTATCCAGCCGAAAAGGCTAAAGTGTGGGGCCAGTCACTTCCCTGGATGAGGCTATTCTACTCCGCTCGGCGTTGGGTGTCAATCTAAAGAAGTCCGGGATGCAAGTGCTTGGATATATGTGGACTTTATATCTTACGATCATATAAGGATATCAGAGGTATTCTTTACGAACGAGTACCCACTATGGGAAATACAGAAAACGACGTAGTGCTCTAAGAGTAAGGATCGCCTAGATTTATGGATCATGTATGCATGCGATATACGATATAAATGGAGCATGTTTTGAAATCTGGTGCGAGCGAATCGAAGCCACGGCCTGAATGAGGTTCTAACCAAATCTGAGGCAAGCTCAAGGTTCTTGGAGAGAATAAGGAGAAAATGAGAAACAATCAAAGGCTATCTAAGAGTGGACTGATTTGGCCGCATGTTCGGGGAAAATTCTCTTGATTATTGTAGACCTTAAGCAAGGTGACCAAGGCAAAGGCAAGCATGATAGAGACTCGTGTCATGGACGCACCTTATAGAGGGGCTGGCCCGCACTCAGAACTATGAATCCCGAAATAGTCCAGAAATCCCTCCTGCTATCTGCGGGAGTCTTGAATCTTGTACTATACATCTGGATACTCGATTTTCATAATAAATTATGTTGTATGACTTTGCACAAATTAACGTTCCGGCAATGGCGGGAGGGAGGGAGGGAGGTCTAGACCCAAGCACATGAAGAATGACGTCATGCCAAGCACACTCTACAAGATTGAGTGAATCTATTTCCCTTTCTGGATGTCCACGGGCAGAAATCGTCCGGATGGAAGACCCGCAAGACCCGCAAGACCCGCGTGGTGCAGGTTCGGTTGAGGTGGCAGCTCAACGCTCATTGGAATCTTGCTCCAACTCCACGGTGGCAAAGTCTGAGGTCACCCACCTCGTGCTGTGATAGAGCAAGATGTGGCGGCATCACCCAAACTTCTACCGCAAGGCGCCCGTTCAAGATTGCAGTCACGGTCGCCGTTCACTGATTCGATCGCTCGCCCACTGACCGGTCTTTTCACATCCATTACTGTCATTACTGATGTTGTGCAGCTGTTAAGCTTACCTCCAAGTCCTTTGAGATGGAGCAATCTTCATCCACCACCGATCCCTCGGATCCTTTCCCACGAAGCAGCGCCGAATCGTCCATTTCTGCCTCTGTCACACGGCAATCTTCCCCTGTACCAACGCAGAAGCCAATCCTCGGAAATGGCACGCCCACAATTCCTGAATCGTCCGCAGATCCTGGTGCCTTGCATATACATGAAGCGTATAGACCACATCCAATGAGGAATTCCATGTCAGAAAGACCTACCCTTCAACAGAATGGCTCTGCGTTACATGTCAAAAAGGGGCAGACTGGCCATGTCCCAACAGACCTGAACGATGCTATTGGGAGATATGAAACCGATAGCTCTTCGTCATCCGACGATGAGTCGGCGCTGAAGCTTGTCTCAAGTCCTACCAATCCTATCGTTCGTTCGACCAGTGAAAGGTGTCATAGTGAGAGTCTTCCAGGAGCGAATGCGAATCAGAGCAGAAGTTCTGGGCAATTTGGGAGATTCTCAGTGGGTAACGACCACTACAAAACCAAAGGCAAGGTTTCGAGAAAGGATGGACGCCTCAACATCAGTGTGAACGAAACCAACAGTCGTCGCTATCTGGCGCACGCCCTTGGAGCCACCCTAAAGCACAATCTTAAGAGTCAAAATACTGGGGCGGAAACAGAACCAGCGTCAGCATTATCACCACTGCGTAAAGAAGATAGTGCTAGGCGACCAGGCCTAGCAGCTAGGATATCCGCTCTATCTGCTCATCCCCCACTTGACGAAGATACATCGAGACCCCCATTGAATATTGTCATTATGGTCATTGGGAGCCGGGGAGATATACAGCCATTTCTCAAAGTGGGCAGACTATTGAAAGAGAACCATGGCCACCGCGTGCGGATAGCCACCCATCCGGCATTCAAGAAGATTGTGGAGCAGGACTGCGGTTTGGAGTTCTTTTCTGTCGGAGGCGATCCCGCAGAGCTCATGGCATTCATGGTGAAAAATCCTGGACTCATACCTTCTGCGTCTACGATCAGAGACGGGGAAGTTTTCCGAAGGCGTGACGCAATGTTTGAGATGTTTCAGGGCTTTTGGCGAGCCTGCATCAACGCTACAGACGATGAGGAGGATGCTTCCAACTTGAAAATGATGGGCGATAAGCATCCATTCGTTGCAGATGCGATCATCGCCAATCCGCCATCTTTCGCCCACATTCACTGCGCCGAGCGTCTGGGAGTACCTCTGCATTTGATGTTCACATTCCCTTACAGTCCCACTCAGGCGTTTCCGCATCCATTATCAAATATCAAAAGGAGTAATGTTGATGCTAATTATACCAATTTCATGTCATATCCGCTGGTGGAGATGATGTTCGTCATCAATGCCCGTCGAATGCCTTTCGCTGACGGCTGTACAGGACATGGCGAGGTCTCGGGGATTTGGTCAATCGTTTTCGGGTCAAGACTCTCGGTCTAGAGCCTGTATCGACTCTCTGGGCGCCTGGACAGCTTTTTCGACTGAAAGTACCGTACACCTACATGTGGTCACCGGGACTGATCCCTAAACCGGCTGATTGGGGTCCCGAGATCGACATAGCTGGTTTCGTTTTCCTCGATCTTGCTTCGGCTTATAAGCCACCAGAGAGTCTGTCGAAGTTCCTAGAGGCTGGCAAGCCGCCAGTCTATATCGGTTTTGGCAGTATCGTTGTAGAAGATCCTGATGAGTTCACCACTCTCATATTTGAAGCGGTCAAGCAGGCCGGTGTTCGTGCGCTTGTTAGTAAAGGTTGGGGCGGCCTGGGCAGTGAAGACACAACACCGGACGATGTCTTCATGCTAGAGAA
>JAABUI010000678.1_pt1 | contig 23564 bp, 19 predicted proteins | sample 5559111 | NCBI WGS metagenome assembly JAABUI01 (sample SAMN10711870, study PRJNA513365) | rock metagenome | isolation source: Antarctica rocks | place: Antarctica: Victoria Land, Buttleship Promontory
GACCGTCAAAAGTTGATGCAACAGCCACATTGTCGCAATCTCCTCGAAGACTTACTTCCAATAGCCCACAGGCTGCTGCGCTCCAGGCTGAGCCGCACTCTCAGCGTCGGCTCTCTGGTACGCCGCCACGGACGGTCGCTGGAGACCTACGAGAGAAGAGGCGTAGCAATGAAGCCCCTGCTGTTGATGGTCAATTGAGAGACCCCCCAACCCAAGTCAGGCGTCCAAGCATGGTTAGTCATGCCACGGCACCGGCACGGCAAGATTTATATCAGCAAAATATGAAGGGCAATGCGACAGCACAACCACAGCGACAATCGAGCCGAAACCCCTTGCCCACGAACTCCTCAAGGGCTCAAGAAAGAGCCCAGCAACATAGAGCTGCATCAGAAGCTCGAGACATTCGCGAGCGTGCAGCGCAGGACGTAGCGTTCGAGCGAGATTACGTGCTCGTTGACAAGCAAGCTGTACAAGTCAATGCATTCGCTGACGAGATGGCGGCAAGTCCAAGGATCAATAGTTCAACTGAAGCTCCACACGATGGGCAACGCGGTGCCATTGTACGACGGGGGACAACTCAAGGGATTCCTCATTCAACGACTGGAACTCAAGTGACACCTTCGAGAGCGATACAGCTTGCTTCAGGGAGAAGACCAGACCAGGCCCACTATCGCCAAAACTCCTATGAGCGAAGACTACGGGACCCTGCCTCAGCCACGTCCGCGATCTCAAAAGCCATCAACATGGCAGGCAACAGGCTTTTCAGCATGGGTTTCTCTCCACCGCTCAGTCTAGGACGAGGGGGTCCTTCTCCACCAAATTACAGCCCATTTCCCGCTTATCCTACTTATCAAGGCAATCTCCTTAGGATCGAAGGTGGATCCAAATCAACAGCACCTCTCAATGAAGATTCTAAGGCGGTCTACGTAATCGAAGAATCTGCTCACAGAAGTGATGTTGTATATGGATTTGCGGAAGTAAAGTACAAGCAGCTGATGCCCTTAGCTCCATCAACGGAACATGGGTTGGGCCTTCGCATTTCGGAAGGAAGTGAAAGCGAGCCCGGCGCCACGAAGGATGACGGCTTGACTGTTGACGCAATTGTCACACTCTCAGAGGAGGCCCTGGTGCTTTATGTAAAGGCTTTGTCGTTGCTCGCTCGATCGATGGACAGAGCTGGAATCTGGTGGGCACGCAAAAGCAGAGCCGAAGTTGTTGGTGAATCAGCGTCTCCGCGTGGTCAGCCGAGCCCTAATACAGCCGCAGCAGTGAGCAATAGAGTCAACAATGTTGTGCAGTGGGTCAGAGATCGCTTCAACGAAGTTCTCGTAAAAGCCGAATTCGTGCGACTCAAGCTCATCGAAGCGCAAAAACAACTTCCGCTAGAGCACCCTGGTCATCCCAATAATCATGCTTCAGCATCAAGCTCCGCTGGAATGGGCACATCAGCAGATCAAGTCGTCCTCACTTCTGGCGTCAGCGCAGAGAAGATAATGTACGACCGTGCCTTAGAGATGAGTAAATCAGCTGCGGTGAATGAGCTGGTGGGTGAAGATCTAGCAGGTTGTGAGAGGACGTACATCACAGCTATACTATTGCTAGAGGCTGTGCTTGAGGATGACGAGGACGAGTCAGGTTCTAAGAAATCTTCGCAAAGGGACAAGGACACTAGGGGCTCTGGAACGGAAGACGAAGCCGTTAATGGCGTTGAGGCGGACGATAGGAAAGCCATCCTCAAGTGTGAGTATTTCTGTCGTTGCCCTGATGAGTCGTGCCTTACCGGTCTTTCTTTAAACTAACTTCAATGGCAGTCGTTCAAAGTATTCGCTCTCGCCTTGCTGCCCTTCGGAAGAAGATGCAAGTAATCGCCAAGCGCAATAGTGCGCCGAGTGTAGTTCCTCCATTATCGAAATCTCCGGTCGCCGTTGCACGCTCACCTACGCCTACTATCGCGACTACTCCACCTCAGTAGTATTCCATATCCAGCCGATTAAGAGAAATTGAGCTATCCATTTCCGTTCCTTCCATGTCTAATTCAATAAAACAATAAATACTGGTGCGGCGTTTTGTTACCATCAAGCATTTTCGGCGAGTCGGGTCCATCATTCTCCTTTCCCTCATGAATACTTTACGAAACTCGTTTTTGATACCGAATGCGGCATCGGAGACTCGTGGCTGCATTACGAACGAGGAGTTGGCTGAGAGAATGAAGGTAGATCGATCGGCGTCAAGCACTACGATTATTTTGGCGATGCTTTAGGGAGGGGTGAACATTGAGATTGTATTTAGATACCCCGACCCGCAAATGCAATTTCTCTGGATAACAGGGCATTGGTCCCTCGCTCTGTTACGCAGGCAGCAGACGCCATCCGAATCGTGAGAACGTGCCTGTGCTTTATGTGGTTTCTTCTTTGCATTATCGCGCTCACGTATCATTATCGGCCCTCCCAAGACGCTTAGTCTCGACTGATGAAGATGCAAGATCGTTAGGGATTGTACCAAATACGGAGCCACTTGAGACATATGATTTTCCGTGAGGGATCACGCATCTACCATACCCAGCGAACAGATCCCTAGCAAGGTATGCTACAGCTTAGGCTCGTGCGTCCTGGGATGACATCGGGAGGCCTGTCCCGACAGAACTTGCTCAAAGGCTGTGACTGAATTAATCAAAAGGCTAGATGGGTAAAAAGACACCGGACTGACTAAATCCTACTCTCGACGTACTGGCTCCTGGAACCAAGTAGGAATTGGGGTCGGATCATCTGGTCGAGACTGTCGTTGCAAGAGTGAGTTCGACAGTTCATCTAACATGTTCTGTGTCGCAGTCATTTTCTTTTAAAAATCTTGGATTTTAATCTCTTTAGGAGTCAAGATGCTGGGTCCTTGCTGAGTGGTGTTGTTGGCCTGTTCTGTTCGCAATTCAGCGTCGATGGAAAGAGATACATTTCGCAGAGAGTGAAGAGCTCGAGGGCCAAGCAAGAATCAGAAAGCACTCTGATTGGGATCACGGAGGGAAAATTGAAGGCAGCACCTATGTTCGAAAAGTTGGACACATTTATCGCCATGAGAGCTTCTTTTACGGTGGGTATAGCAGCTGATCATGATTAGTCTAGAGTTTGGAGGAAAGTACTAATTTAGATGAGGAATAGATAAAAGAGAAGGTCTTGTAGAGAAAAAGCCGGACAACAATCACTAGGAAAACGACAAAGTCCAACGGACAAACATCAAGAATCCACCATCTCACAAACACCCCTGCATTCATGACTATCCCCATTCTCACTAAACATCGCAAACCATATCCTAAAACCATTTAGGACCGCTCATCAAACCCTGCAATTTCACCACACCATCCATCTCCATCATATTCACCGCACTAGTCCCGATCCGGATATCATCATATTCACTGTTGAGTGTCGTGACAGCGTGACAAACCTTCTTCAAACCCTTCTCCAATGCTCGGTCTTGATGAGTAGGACTTGCTCATGCTCATGCTTGAATTGAAATGTGGGATTTCGATTGCCTCCGCCGTATATCACGAAAATTGTGCTCGAGGGCTGAAAATCTCAATTTCGTGGACAAGGAACGACAGAATAGCCAACGCAAGCATTCCCTCCCGTCGTGGTCATTGGCTTTCCTTCAAATCCTGTCCCTTCCGTTTCCGTTCCGAGATATCGACCCCAAGTTTCTCCACCCACCACCCAAGATCCCGCACATTCTTGACATCTCCATTTCACTCACTACTCTGATCTCTGCCCGCCCGTATGAAGAAGCAGCCTACCCATGAAAACAAGCGGTCGGTGCCAGGATGAAAAGCTCTTTCCCGCCGTTCACTTCCAACACCCGCCCCCCCCCCAAAAAAAGTGATGCTTATTTCAGAAGGACTACGGGTTCGAGCATCCTGAGTCGAGGTTTATCGTGTCTTTTTATCTGTGCCTCATGATGAGCAGTAAGTGCCAGTCTAGGAAGGAGACATCCTGGTGAGGCAGGCCGCAGTTGTGGGGTGGACATCGGTGGATGGGCTCCAGGAAAGCGGATTGTTTGATGAATGGAAAAAAGGAATGCATGGTCGAGATTCCCGAGAGGAATATTTTGAGATGGAGATATCACTTTCGAAAGACGGGGCGGAAACTACGATCTGTACTAGCTCTATGTCCTGATTTATGTGATCATTCGGTTCCAAAATGTACACAAAGTACGGATGCTAACGCTGTTATGCTAAAATGAAGCGAGGGTCCATCCAATGGGAAAGCCTTTCACAACTTCTCTCCACTCTTGGAAAGATACCCATTTCCAGCCAGCCACGCCTCTACATCGCTTTTATCTCTCTTGAGCCAGCTTGCTTTCGCCCTTATTGCGTCCGAGCTCTGCTCCAAAGCTCTATTGAAACCCTGAACATCGAGTCAGTAAATGAAGCCCCTTCATCAAATTTTCGATCCAACTTACCTTGGTACTCCTCTCATCAAACCACCTCCTGACCTCCGCCAGCTGTTCCTCGTACACGAACCCACCCGTACAAATTTGAACAATCGTACTTAGCATACCAAGACTCGCGGGGCACTTCTTATTCAACGCTTCCCAATTCTCCTTCAGATACTCCCACAGCGCCACAATACCCTCTTTGTCATTTCTCAGCCCTCCAATAGGCATATACACATCCTGTCCCTTGACCATATCGCTTAGAGGTAATGACAATGCGCGCTTGATCAGTCTTTCACCCCTAGAGCGGCTGAGTGATCTTAAAGCCGTATTTCGTTCGTCAGCATCTTTGGCTGTCTTATATTCATTGAGAATGGTGTCAAATTCAGAATCTCCTCCGTTTTGAAGAGCGATGGCATAGACACTGCCACGGATGTTAGGGTGGATTGCTTTTCTGTCGCCAGCAGCGAAATTTTTGAACATATCTTGCGCAGACTGGATGATTTTCTCATCGCCCGCAAGGCCAGCGCTACCAAAGAGCAGCGCCTTAAATTGGGACTCGATGTGTCCATCATTGTCGCTGAAAGACCAGCCTTTCTCATGGGCCTTGGGACTCACAAGCTCTCGTTGGAAAGCTTTCAAAGCATCCTTGGTCTTCTCGTCTTCGAAAATCCAGGCTGCGCGGATAGATGAAATGCGAGTCAGGAGTTCGTCCCATACAACAAATTCAGACTCGCTGTTGAAAGATTTGAGAAGGGAGAGGATACCGGACGTCTTCTGGTAGCCAGACGAGGCAAGGGCCCCTGCGTCTGCGATCATACCTGCACGATCTTCTACGGAAAGGAGCCCCTCCTTAGCGGCTTGACCAAGCTTTTCGAGGCGTGCAGGCGTGTATGAAGTACGATAAGTACCAGAATGGTCCGCGTTGAGCTTGAAGAAGTCTTTGCTCGGGACTTCAAAATCGTGCTCGCGCCCAGAGAGTGTGAGATCCTCTTTGACTCCATCCTTGGTTCTGAGGCCCAAAAAGACCGGGTAGAGAGTCTTGTCTTCTTCAGGTTTCACATCGCCTGTCCTCAGGAATCGGTTTTGCTTGACATGAATGGTATTCGAGCTTTCGTTCTCGGTCACAGACACGACGGGGTACCCCACATGTTTGGTCCAGATGTCCATAATCTTCTCCACTGGCTTTCCGCTCGCATCGCTCAACGCAGCCCAAAGATCCTCAGTCTTGGTATTACCATAGGCATGTTTCTTGATATACCGTCTAATTCCCTCTAAAAACGTTTGTTCACCGAGATATGCAGAGATCATCCTTAGCACGCAAGAACCCTTTGAATATGAGATGGCGTCAAAGATCTGGTTCACCTCATCTGCACGCTTAACGGGCACCTCGATGGGATGGCTGCTCCGCAGCGAATCCAAAGAGAGCGCACTCTGCAGATCTCCGATGACGAAACTCTGCCAAATTTTCCACTCTGGGTAGAATTTGTTGCAAGAATACCATGACATCCAGGTAGCAAAACCTTCATTTAACCACAGGCCATCCCAGAAATCCATGGTCACTAGATTGCCAAACCACTGATGAGCCAGCTCGTGCTGCACGACCTCTGCCACCCTTTCTTTCGTCGAAGCGCCACTGGTCTTCTCATCAAACATCACATCAACTGTTCGGTAAGTGATCAATCCCCAATTCTCCATAGCTCCGGCACTGAAGTCAGGAACAGCCACCATGTCCATTTTTGGTAGTGGAAAGTCGTTATCAAACTCTTTCTCATAAAATGCCAGAGTCTTTGCTGCAAGGTCTAGTGAAAATCGACCATGCTCAATATTGGCATCGGGCGTTGCATAAACTCGAATTGGTACTCGAAAAGACTTGGTTTCGATATGGTTGAGTTCTCCCACTATGAAAGCAAGCAAGTACGTAGACATGAGCGGAGTCTTATTGAAAGTCACAGCATTCTTCTTGCCTCCACTAATCTTTGATGCCACCTCTTCCTCAGATGCGACATCCATATTGCTCAGACATGTCATCCCTTTGTCAGCCACCAGTGTGATTGTGTACTCTGCTTTGAGCGCTGGCTCGTCAAAGCATGGAAATGCCCTTCGGGCATCTGTAGGTTCCATTTGTGTGCTGGCAATGTATTTCGTATTTCCATCGTTGTCTTTGTACGACGACCTGTAAAAACCGGCCATCTTGTCATTTAATGTACCTGAGAAGGTATGCATGAGCTGCGCCTTGGATCCTGCCGGTAGAGATCTCTCAAAAGAAATTGTAGTCATCTGGGAATCTTCATTGTAGGCGAGCTTTGGGGAGGAGGTAACCTCGCTACCACCTGCAGAGATCTTGGTTGAATGTATGTCTACTTCTAGAGTGTTTAGAGAGATGGAGGTAGTTTCTTCTTTAACATCGAGACTACACAGCGTATGTTAGATTTTGGATTGCCAGGCCACCATTGGATGAAAGGATATGCTGACAGCCTCCACTGCCTTCACCATACGTACTCTATCACAACTTTCCCTTCATAGGTGAACTTTTCAAAATTGGGCTCCAGTGTCAAGTCGTAGTGGAGAGGCTTTACATTGGTTGGGAGAACTTCTCGATGTGCAGTGACATCTGTACTCCCTCCTGACATGTCGGCGTCTCGTTTGCACATGGCTCTTCGGTGCGAACAGCGTCTGAGTTGCTGCTTGGTTTCGATCTTATAAGCGGCGGTGCTAATCTTACTCGATTTTGTGCTGAACGCGGTGGCAGAAGCGTATCTTGGCGTGTGACATGGCAAGGTGCGTTGTCTGTGATATATTCGCCCGGGAGCTCGAAGAGAGGAGAGTCTTGGTAAATGGGGAGCAAACCTGCTTGCCTTAAATGCTGTCAGAATCATTGACCACGTATGCCTGACGTATCCCCCGAATGCATCAGGCAGGCGCGGAGTCGTCAGTTGAAGATTCGCAAGTGCAGACTGAGCCCGATTGGGCAGGCACTTGGCCGCCCCACCTGCATAAGTCTTGGCTTGGCATGCACTCCATCTTCATGCACTTATGCAGGGTGTGAGAGCGTCTGAAGAAGATAAACGAGAGATCGGTTTGGAGCCTTGGCAAAGTCCAATTCAAGGGTCAGACTGTCAAGCTGAGGTAATGGAAGATAATACTAACAGCCACCGGCAAATAGGTGTATATAATCTCCCATAAACGATGCTCATCTCTAGAACTAGCCCTTTCCTTCAAAGCCCTGGGATGGCCTCAGCAAAACCAGGCAACGGCTCGTCGTCAACTCTGAAAACGCCCGAGCACCTTGCAACCCAACAATGCAGATCTAAATCTCGTTCATGACTTCGTCCTCGGTCATGTCTCCGTCTTCGGTATCATCCATACCAGTCTCGTCATCCATCTCATCGTCCTCGTCCTGACCCTCGCCGAGCAGCGCAAGGTCAAGATCGTCCAGCGTTTCCTCCCGCCGGCCCCCGTTGCGACTTCTGTCGAAGCCCAAAGCCCGGCTTCTGTCGTTCATCTGTCGCTTTCCAGGAGCCCTGTCTTTCTCATCCTCATCAGCATAGCTCCGTGCTTTCCTCTTCCCCTTCCGATGTCGCCTTATGACTCCACCAGTGGACGTGGCATTTTCTTCTCTATAAAGCCTCCTGATTGCCCTGTCAATAGCTTTCTTGTATGACAGCGCTTCTTCGCCAAAATCTTCCATCTCATGATGGCTTGGCAACAAGCCTCCTGGTCCATGCGCCTTCTCCCCATCAGAATCGTACATATCTGGTAAATCTTTGACGCGATTCATCACCATGAGCCCAAAGGAGCTGCGATATCTGGATCGATTTTCCCGGGCATGTCTATGCTCATACTGAATTCGACTGTGCAAAATATGATCAACACGCATCTTGCGGTTCATATTTACAGCTTTTTGGTGTGACGTTTCGGGTCTTGGACGCCGAGAACCTATACCATTACTTGTGGTATGGAATGTTGGATGACCCGAACCGGGAGGGGCGGGAGAGGAAGATTGGTGAAAATGGTCAACCCGTGTCTTGAGTACCAGACGCTGGGAATTTGAGTCTGTTCTATTCAACGGAAGCGCTATCCGACCCTGCGATGGTGTGCCCACTTGGGTATTGCCATTCATGCTCATGGCATGGCCATCAAGGATCTCATATGTCGACTTTGCTTGAATGGCTGAGTTGGGGGATGGAGAGCGGGTGGGATCGTTGTCTGATATGGCAATGATATTGAGTTCTTCCGTCGGATCTGATAAAAATGTGAACTTGTCTTCAGGGAGAATAAGGTTTTGAATCAAAAGGTGACATACTCTTTTTCGCCTTTTTCAACGGAGGGCCCACCGTCTCATCTTCTTGCAGAATGCGAATTCTCTCCTGCCTCTTAAGCTCTCCGTAGGTTTTCTCTTCCTCTGTATCCATGTTTTCTAGTAAGGCTTGTTCTTCTGTCAGGTGTTCAAAATTGGGTACTTTCATAGGGTCGCCGCCATCGCTGCCAACCCGACCTGGTCCAAAAGGATTCTTGAGCGCCATTGATGGTGAGAAGTCACTCTCAAGATAGAACCATATAAGCCACAAGAAAGCCCTGGCCCTGCTTTTACTGGTGAGAGTAGATCGCATGACGAGGTCGAAGAAATCTCGCGGAGGGTCAAAGTGGACTTCTGATACTTTGGGAGCATACTGCGAGAGGACAAAGATGAGATTGACAGGATTTGTCCGAGGGATTGGCCTCTCCATGATCTTGTCAATCGTACTTGGCTGGCTCGCATCCTCAGAGGCGCCTTTAAGAATGGATTTGAGACGGGGCGCATCTTGGAGCTGCTTGTAAGCATTGGGATCTCGGTTGGCTTGGAGGGAGGGGATGGAATGGTATGTCCGTAGCTGAGCGCGCATCTCTGGGAAGACTTGAATATGTGATTAGCTAGAGTCACCTTGAGGAGGATTTGGGTCCACACAATTCAGGGTAGTGTTCATCCTGCCAACATTGACCAGCAAGCAAATCATGGCCATATGCATCGCAGCACCCCGATCTGCCAAAAGCTTCTCCTTCAGTATCTTGCTCGTCTTGCTACTCCGGGCCATGGCATCGACGTAGATATCAGCAAATGTGTGGCCGCCCGTTCCATCATAAGCCTTGGTGAAAACGGGGGTGTCATCCTCGAAGACGCATCGTAGGAATTCCAGCTGAATGTCTTTCCGCCAAAGTGGTATGCCGTCTTCCTTCTTCAGATGACGTATCTTGTTCCCGGAGTATACAGATCCTATAGTGCCATTGGCGTTGCGCCGCGTATGTGCCACAGTCATCGTGTGAGATGGATTGAATTCGGCTGCTCTGGTGTACGAGTCGTTTTGTACACTAGCTTGATCTTCCTTGTCTTCAATTGTTTCTGCTTCCCCATCGGGGCAGATGGGAGCTTTCCTTGTCGGGCTCTCAGGTTTGGTGGAAGCAATTGGGGATGGATGCTCTAGTGGCGGTGGAGGCCTTGATCGGAGAGGAGGCTCGGGTTGGGTAAGGATGTGCTGTAAGCTTTGCTTTGGGTCTGGGTGGTCGGTTCGTGGAGATAAGGGAGCTGGCCCATTTGCTTCTGTCTCGGACTCTGCTTCCATCTTCGGATGGCCCATGTGCCGAGGAACGATCTGGGGACAAAGAACCGAGTGAACCAGCTTTCCGGTGGGGGGAGTTGGGGGACTTGCTGGCCATGCGTTTATCACCTTTATCGAGGGGGGGGGGGTTGGATACCTATCCGTTCCCTTCTGTTGTTGACGTGTATTATCTCATGTGAAGCTATGAATTCGACAGTGACAAAATGAAATTCCTCACTCGAATCCGATACAAAGTGTCAGGGGGTTGATTGAGCCATCTGAAAAGGGCTAATTCTGTTGGGTTAGAGCACGCTCGCATGAGGGAATTCGCCTATCCGAGGGGCCAGATTTGGCCCAAGCTTTTTCGCTATGTACTTAGACTCAGGGGAAAAGGCACCTGTACAATTTCTAGGGTGTTTTCTACACGGTCGATGCAGTTGGCATATGATGCATTCCCTGTATGGTCACTGCACGTTTGAGGAGCAATGTTGCATTTTGTTGCTATCTGAGATGTCTTTTTGGGTCGCAAAATACCAACCCGTTCTGCTATCAGATCCAGTGACGAAGTCGCTCGCCCCGATGACAATCATTTGACTGACATTTAGGTAAAAGACCTCAATGTAAGCGCTGAAGGAGTCCGAATATCGCTCAATGTGACGTCCGACTACCTGTCGTAGAGCATTGACCACAGTCTCTCACCCACTCGCGAGCACCGTGGAACATACGAACCTGAAGAACGCCTTATGCGATCAGATGCTCTCTATCGCTGCTATGTCATGAATCACCGTCATCCTCCGTCCTAGAAAAGGACATGATGCATATGTGTGTGGCTGAATTGAACCCCGGATCGATACTAATTCTGGTTGGTATTTGCTTTTGAAAGGGAATATTAGTGGAAATCGCTGGAATGGAGGGAAGTCTATCGTGCCATCGAGATGCTCGGAGCTGAGATGCGAATCTAGCATGATCGCCCCAAGATTCGTAAGATAAACGCCCATTAAGACCGTTTGTTCTGCGTGTGCCGCTCAAGTGGACGGCCTGCGCATGGTACCGTGGACATTCGGTCTAAATGGGTATAAGCCAACGCTATCTATGGGTATGCTGTTTGACGGTCGGGATCTCGTTGTCTGTCGACATTTGATTGAGTTCGTACCATCGGTCTCAGCGTGCCGAAGACGTAGTAAGGGAATAAGAGCGCACAGGGAATGGAGTCGCATGAAATCGAAAGTCTAGAAAAGCTGAAGCTGATGTTGGAAATCGTTATGGGGTTTTTGCGAGCAAGTAGGACCCAGCGTCTCAGTCGCATGGTACTTGCGTGAGCCTTTTCAAAAATGTCGAAAAGGCGGCGCTGGATGAGTCCGGTTCTACCACCAGGAAGACTGGCCTCCTGGGCCTCCTGGATTGCCATAGCTGCCTCCGCCATAGCCGCCGCCGAAGCCACCGCCACCGTAGGAAGGAGCGTTACCACCGTAACCGCCATGTTGGCCAGGAGGTGGGCCGCCGATAGATCCTCCATATGCGTTACTAGCTGATAGACCTCCGCCTTTTCGGAAGTCCCGATTAGCTCCACCACCGCGGCCGCGGCCACCAGAGCGGCCTCCACGACCGCCCCCGCCGAAGCCGGCACCCTCACGAGCAACGTTTTCCAAGAATTGAGGAACCTCCTGATGTGCCTCCTTGAGAAGCTCAACCATGTCACGAACAATACCTCGATTACCACGGTTAAAAAATGCCGTTGATTTGCCAGTATTTCCAGCGCGACCAGTTCGACCAATGCGATGGACGTAGTCGTCAATATCCGTTGGAAGATCGTAGTTGACAACGTGGGTGACATTAGGGATATCAAGGCCACGAGCAGCAACCGCAGTGGCCACTAGAATTGGGCAACGTCCATTACGGAACATCTCCAGAGCACGCTCACGCTCACGCTGAGTGCGGTCCCCGTGAATGGACGTTGCAGGGAAGTTCTGATTGATCAGAAAGTCGGACAGTGAATCTGCCATCCGCTTTGTCTCCACAAAGATCAAGGTAAGGCCTGCCCCATGAGTGTGAAGAATGTCCAGCAATACTGAGCGCTTGTCCATGTCCTCTACATATTCCACACTCTGCGTGATGTTTTCGGAGGTTGATCCAACGCGCCCAACTGATAGGAAAACGTAGTCCTTGAGGAAATCCCTAGCAAGCATTTGAATGTCTCGTGGGAAAGTAGCTGAGAACATGAGGGTTTGACGACCTTGAACACCTGGCATGTCTTCTTGTTCCACGATTCGACGAATCTGAGGCTCAAATCCCATGTCCAACATGCGATCTGCTTCATCAAGGACCAAATACTTGATGTTAGCTAAGGAGATGCGGCCACGCTCTATCAGGTCGACCAAACGGCCAGGTGTAGCAACCAGCAGATCACACCCTCGCTCCATAGAACGCAGCTGTGATCCAATATCAGCACCTCCATAGACAACACACGGACGTACCCATGAACGGTACGCGAACTTGCGAGATTCGTCGTAGATCTGAGAGACAAGCTCTCGAGTAGGAGCTAGAATCAGCGACGTTGGTAGCGCCTTGCGGGAGCGGTAGCCCATTCCGCCACCTTGGGGTGGTGCTGTGGTAGAGGGACCATTGATGTAAGCCTGAGAGAGGATAGGGAATAGGAAGCCACCGGTTTTGCCAGATCCGGTCTGGGCACAAGCCATCAAATCTCGGCCACCCATGACGATAGGGATAGAGTACTTTTGTACAGGAGTTGGTGTCTTGTAACTGGCGAGCTTGATGTTTGACAGAAGATGGTCATCTAATGGAGGATTGGTAAATTGCAGGGTAGGCTCTGGGACATCATGGCCAGATGCCTCGACGGGGATGTCATCGTAGTTAGAAAAGTTGATACCGCTCCCCATCTTCGAAGGATCATTGGGGACACCAAACAGCTCGCGCTCTACGCGTGCGTTGACAGGACCTGGGATGTGTCTGCCATCTTTCCACTGTCCATCACCAGAGCCACGAGCCGAGCTGCCACCACCGTATGACGACCCTCCTCCAGGTCGTCCATAAGCCCCTTCATCAAATCCACGAGCAGTTGAGTTGTCCCAAGTGGTCGGAGCACTCTGTGCTGGAGGTCCTCCATAGCTTCTTGGAGTAAAATTTGGGGCATTGGCCCAGTTTGGCGGGGCATGCGGGTCATTTCTGACATCTCTGACACGTTTTCACGTGAGTATACAAATTCAGAATGAGACATAATGACAGAGCCAGCACTCACGTGGTAGGCGCGTTCCATGCGCTTCCGTTCATAGGACCATTCATGTGACCATTCATTGAAGGTGCTGGACCATCCATCTGGGGTTGGGGTGGGGGCATCCCACGCATGTGAGGTGGGATGTAAGCTGAGCGTCCCTGACCATGTTGAGAATCCAGGGACAACCCGCCCATGTTAAGCTGATCCGCCATGTTGGTTAAAGTCTTGGTTCCTCTGTCATAGATCGTCAGTCTATAGAGCTAGCAAAATGATGGACGTGGGACTGATAAGAGAACTATAGCCGAAGTGGACTCCCGCGGCAATAAAATTGTAGACTCACCTTTTCTCTGAAACAGTCTTGTGTGTGTTGAGGTCTTTCACGTTCGTTGTAGTAGGGTCAATCAAGGTAGTGAGTGTTCAGAAATGGACGAAAATTGATTCCAGTAACTTTGAAGAAGATGCTTTGGTCTTCTAAAAGTCCCGCGACTTCTCTGGACAAGCTTTGAGAAGGATTCACTAATTATGGAGACTCCTCTCCTGAGAAGGGACAGTGCTGTGTGAGGGTAAGTGGAATGCCGGAGGAGGTGGTTGTAAGGGTGACATGAGTGGAAGAAATCTAGAAGGCAAAAAAGATTTATTAGCGAGCAGTCGTCAGCCCTATGGCGCTCCAACAGTAGTGAGTCGGCCTCCAGATCCCTCCGCTCGTTTGATGGGAATCACCTGTGTAAATGAGTGGATAATGGAAGGATGTAGTTTAGTGGCAGCTATGCGTCACTGGATTCTGCGTATGATATTCAAGTGCTTGAGATTGAATAGTAGAAATGTCTGATCTATCAAGCTAAACTTTTCTCCTGCATGCTTCCCTTGCGGGTCCGGAGAAAGCCCAATACAGCCCCAATAATCACACCGAAGAAGATCAATTTTGTCATTAAGCTCAGTCCTGGATTCTCCGTGGGTGAGAAGATTTCGTTATCCGCACTCTCTGGCAATTTTCCTGGTTGCTTTTCTGGTTGCTTTGGCTCGTCTTTCAGCGTCACATCGAGTTCGTCGTCTTCCACCGCCGGAAGAGCCGATCCGATAAGTTCTTTAAGGGAGAAAATCGAAGAATCAGCAACTCCAGAATAGATGATGGTATGCAACAGGATGAGATGAAGAAGCTGTTCTATAGCTCCGCGTGGATACCTTCTTCCGGCACCTCCAACTCTCCCGACTTGGCGATCTTCACCGTCTTCGAAGGCTTGTCCCCTGCACCTTTAGGTACGTTCTCGACCTTCTCGACTATATCATAGCCCTCAAGAACTTCACCAAACACTACGTGCTTTCCATCGAGCCAACTGTGCCACTTGATTAGCGATATACTTAAAGGATAGCTAACGAATGAATGCTTACGAGGTGATGGCTGTGGTGATGAAAAATTGTGATCCATTGGTGTCTTGTCCAGAGTTGGCCATACTCAGCATCCCGGTCTTAGTGTGCTTCAACTTGAAGTTCTCATCAGGGAATTTTTGGCCATAGATGGATTTTCCTCCAGTACCTATGAACGCAGATCAGTATCCGTTCCACAGGAATCGAGGAGCAAATAAATATCCATACCATCACCGTTGGTGAAGTCTCCTCCTTGAATCATAAATGCCTTGATTACTCGGTGGAAGGTTGATCCCTCATATCCAAATCCTTTCTCGCCAGTGCAGAGAGCACGGAAGTTCTCTGTGGTCTTGGGTACCGTCTTTCCATAAAGGCCAATGACAACTCGTCCTAATTCCTCATCCCCATGTGTGATATCAAAGTAGACCTATTCAAAGTATTTCAGTATAAATTCTCGTGAAAAGCAAAGTGCAGCAACTGCGCCTACCTTGTTGGTAATCTTCGGTCCCTTGGCTGCACTTGATGTTTGCGCGAGGAAGAGGAAGCCCGCTGTGACAATGAGCAGCAGGGAGATGACGATTCTCTGTAAATTGGCCATACTGATTGTCATCAGGGGAGAGAAGTCAAGGTAAGGTTAAAGTGCTTGGGGCAAGAGGGGGAATGCTGAAGGTGAAAGGTGGTCTCCCCTTCGTCCTGTCCTGTCCGAAAGCCCCATTAGCGGCGGAAGCGGAGGATCGTGAGACGCCGCTGAAACATCGAAGAATTGATGACCTTTGGCACCAATCATACTTTACACCACTCCCTTTGCACCACGAGAGGAGAAAAAGGCACAATGGCGAGTTCGCGAGACCCAAAATATGAGCAGACAGGTGCTGACTTAATCCAGGTCTTCATAATGGGTCTCAATTTTCCTGAGACCCGCTTCGTCAAAGTACTCCATCCCATCCCATCCAAACCAACCCCCTTTTTAATGTCGCTCTTTCACAGAAAACAGTACAGCACTTCTACGGTGTCGGCCCTCAAGTCGCCTCCCGGCTCCTCGCCCGCCTATACATACACCCTACCGCTCGCCTGGGTTCCCTTTCCAATCAGACGGTCCTCGACATCACCGCTGAATTATCATCTATGAGGATCGAGAACGATTTACGGAGAGATTTGGTCGATAATATAAAGCGACTAAGAGACATGGGGGCGTATAGGGGGCGACGACATGCAATGGGCTTGCCGGTTAGGGGGCAGAGAACAAGGACGCAGACTTCTACAGCATCTAAGATGAACAGAGTCGAGAGATTGGGTTGAACAAGTGGTGCAGAAACTTGGCAGCGGCATTTTCGGCGTTGAAATAGGGAAGCAATCGACTTGGATGTGAGGGGGTATTTTGCATCTGTAGAACTAGGGATTCCTTCGTTTCAATACTCAATTGTTGCTACGACGGTTTCTCTCCCACTATCCCTTTCCCTCTATTTATCTGTACCCTCTTATCCTCACTTGCACTCACTATTCCCACGCCTTTATCCCAGCAGATACCAAATACTTTCAGTCCCTCCCCAGCAACTCGCCTTCCTTTACCCTTCACGCTTTCACGCTCAATGCAATACAAGCTCTCCCCTACCCTTCCATCTTTCTCACCTCTACTCGATCGCACATCCCACACTCGACACGTCCCATCATGACTTCCGCTCACTAACCCATACGAGCTCTCAGGGTCAGATGCCAAAGAAACAACAGCGTTGGAATGGCCTCGCAGGGTCATGGCGGAAATGTTGGTCGCAGAAGCACGAGGGTCGATGAGCGTTACATGGCGTGCTGAAGTACCTGCTGCAACCAGATTCAGAGATGGCAATGCCGTAAGCGATAATAAAGAATGAGATGTGGATCTCGTATCAACACAGGTAGATGTGGGAAGATCCCAGGTTTTGAGACTGTGATCCCATGAAGTCGAATAGGCCACTGTATGATCCTGTGGGGCAAAGATGGTATCGGAGACCGGAGCAGTGTGCGACTTCAAAAGAGAAAGGGGGCCACGCTGAGGCGTGGATACTGCAGAACCGACTTTGCGGCGTTTGGCGCTTCGAGCCGTAGCGGATGGGATAATGGTAGTAGGTGCAGCAGGCGCGTCTGATTTCTTTGTCGACCAAACGCCGACTGAGTGATCTGCAGAGGCGGAAAGTATACGGTTGGAGGGCTGGTGGACGGCAATTGAATCGACGCTAGCCTTGTGGCCATAGAGCTCAATCTGAGGTGAAATAGATGCAGAGAAACCTTCTAGATCTTCTAAGTATTTCCATGTTCGTAAGGTACGATCCAACCCGGAGGAAGCCAGGAGTGTGGGAGAAATGAATCTGGCTGCTTTGATTGAAGACGTATGACCTCCGTTGCCGGCTGAAGGAGACGTAGCTAAGATGTCCGATGACATGTTCCAAACTCTGAGAAGTCCGTCATAGCTTCCAGATAATATTCTCTCTTGTCCTATCTGATTGTTCGCTGTCCACCTTCTGGCCGGCGACGTCTCTGATAATACGTCCACGGAGCTGACCCAATCATCATGTTCAAAAGTTGCGAGATACAAAGGCGGTATTATGGCGCGGACATACTCGACGGTGAGGGTTGTTTCAGACGATATGCCATTTGCTGTAAGGTACTCGTCCAAAGACGTTCGAAGAAAAGTGCCATTGATCAAGAATTCGAATGGTATCGGCTTCTCGGATTGTAGGAGAGTATTGACAAGGGTGGAGAGAGCATAACGTCGTAGGTCTGGAAAGTTGTTTAGTGGTATTCTGCGTGGGGAGAACTTATATCACATTACTAGTATTGACCAGTATTGGACCTGGATTTTCCTTCAACGAGATATCTGGATGCCGCGAGGACAAGTGCACTCGGACTTGTGAAGTGACACTCTGAGTAGCTGCATCACTAGCATTCGCAAGCACTGTTTCTGAATCCATTTATTACAGCGCACACAACGTCCACATTCCTAGAGTAAAGCTCTGAATATGGCTTTTTTGCGCTATTACCGATTATCTTATCTTAACTCCGCTCTCTGAACATCAAAGAACACTAAGCTCATTGAGGAAAACATACCTGTGTTCAGGTCTCCTTGGGCTTGGAACTCTTTACGGCTCTAACGACAATGGCATACATGAGTTAACGATGCCTCTTGTGACTCAACCCTCATCAATTGATGGTCGAAATGCAACGCTATGCTTGGCTATGCTACCCAATTTATCCAACGCTACGCTATGCAAATAGCACTTCGATACAAAGCAAGCTAGACGTGATGCGCTTACTCGTCACAGTAGCCTGGCGGTGTCGTACCAGACCCTCTCGCCCAACTCTGAATAGTCAGCGCAGTAGTACACACCATTACAACTGCACCGAAAACGCCTAGTGTTATATCTCCAATTTTCTGGGTGTTCGTTCTTGCCACTGCCTTGTAGTGTAGCATGGCCTGTTGAAGGTGTTAGCTTGGTGGTCAGATCAAAGTCAATTGGTAGACAAACCGGATAGACGTAGACAAGAGGAACACAGGCAAAGCTGCCTACCAAAGCAACAAATTTGTCTAGATCGCTCGCGCCAGCATAGGCAATGACCGCGCACACTACAACGAGAAAGAAACGAAAGAGGTTCTTCTTCCATTTGATGTAGCGGTCAAACTTGCCGCTACGGGAGAAGAGACCTGTCTCAAGAATTCTTATTGCCGGAAACAGTTGAAGAGGAGTAGACAGTAGTATGGCAAGCGAATAGAGTAGCTGCACTGTGTTGACAAAGTGGCTGTCTTGAGGGAGGTTGAGAAGGACCACGGTCTTGGTTGCAGACCCGAAAGCGGCATATGATAAAGCTCCCATGACGGTAAAGACAAGCGTGATACCAACCATGACTCCGGCAAGGACAGGAGGAAACTTGGAAGGCTGCTTCATAGATTCCTGGATGGGAATTATCAAGCCAACTCCCTCAAACGTGAAGATCGCGGTACCAATGAATAGAGTCCAGTCTTGTGGATTGAACATGGCGATATCGGATATACCCCCGATGTGGAGAGTTCGAATATCGTAGTAGCCAATATACAGCAAGCCCAGAAGGATGAAGGCATCCGCAGCAAAGGCAGTTCCCCCGAGCTTGGTGATATCTCGAATAAGCGAAAGAGGCAGGAAAATGATTAGCTGCATGAGGACCATGTATTTGATGTCAATCCAAGTTTTGCACTTCGAGACCGCTAGAACGAAAGCTTGCATGCTTTCGGAAGTGAAGACAATGTAAGCGGACACAAATCCAATCTGGCTGAGAGCGACTGATGTCAATATCAAACGTCGCATCCACTCGCCATAGATCAAACCACCCATGTCGCCAAATGAGCCGGGCACTTTCAGACGAGTATTGACAAGGAGTATGAAGCAGTAGTAGCTTAGCGCGGCAACAAATAGTAGAACGACATTACTGAAAAGCATCCCTCCATTCAGGTACGCTCTGGGCAGGAATAAGACTCCAGTCCCTACAAAGGATTTGAGTAGCAGAAGCGCAGCTCCAGTCGGGGAATTATTGCCCGTTGCCCCCTTTTCCTTGAGCTTTGCTTTCCGTCTGCCAGGTGTGCCAGGTGTCAGTAAGGCACTCCCTTCTCCGGGCTCACGGTCTTCTTGGTCGCTATCGCCCGGCTCCACGTTTGTTTGGACGTACAAGCCAGGGGTGAAGTAATCGTCCTCATCGTCCTCTTCTAGTTCCTCTCCTGCAAAATGACCATAAATGGACAGAAATTCATAGAAGCTTTTCGTGAGAATTTTCGGCTGATACCCAGGCTGAGCTAGGACCTCACCAGACTCCAATCCGTCGTGAGCCCTGCCTGAGATAGTAGTTGGGCTTGGCGCTCGTCGTCTGAGATAATCTCTTCGAAAGCCCCCAGGCTTTTTGATGGTATTAGCATCAAGACCTTCGTTCTCCGGTGCCGGACGAGAGAGGTGCCAGCTCTTACTGCGCTTTCCGCGAACTCCTACTTGCGCCTCGGAATCGGCTTCCTCTGCCCAACGGTACATCTCACGAGTCATGTCGCCTCCTTGAAGCTGTAAGCTAGAAAATTCATCCTCAGCAATTCCGGTTGTCGGGGTTTCCGGATCCTTGTTGGGAAAATTGACTGTGGATGATCTATGGCTCAAGGCAGACGGGCCCAGGCCACTGTCACTAGCTCCCTCAAGGTTCGCCGGTTGGACCAGATGTCGCTTGACGACTCTCGGATCTTCGTTCGGAGCTCCTGACGCACGTCGTGGAGGAACCCTTCCAGAGCGACTCTCGAAAGAACCGTACGTAGTTTGGGGAACACTAGGAACACTACCGTACAACGCAGCACCTGCCGCTGGCGGGGAAAGTGGTCGCACCGGGGGTGTCCCAAATCGCGGTGGACTTCTTCCAAATGTTCCTTGTAATGCAGTCGCGAGAGCCGATTGTCCTGGTCCTGGTGTAGAATGAGATCCCTCCGCCCCAGCCAAAGGTGTGTGGCTTTCCGTATTCAGCTGCGTAGGGGTTGGGACCTGGCGAAGGGGTGGGGTGCCTTGGGCAGAAGCAATCGGAGACGCCAATCTGGCAATCGAGTTTGCACGCGACGCGGATTCCGTTCCAGGAGATCTGCCTCGAGAGACATGTTGAGACGGAGAGTTCGGTACAGGTCTAGGTCTGGATGGTGACGATATATGTCTTTGTGTGGACATTGAAGCTTAGTCTTCACTATTTTATGGGATTGGCCGTCAGGCAATGCTTTATCGGTTCAGGGTATATCGCCTATTTGAGGAATGCTTCGATGTTGTACAGTGCTAGTCGCCATTGTTCTTCTGAATGTGTTGTGAGGTTGTAGGATTAGATCACGCGCGCATGGACATCTGCGTGACTTGGTCCTAAGACAGAAGGTCAGAGCTACACATCGTAAATTTGACTCCGGGTAATCCTAAATCTAGAAACTGTAAAAGTAAGGAAAAACCACGCACTTGGTAGAAGGAAATGTCACCGAGAATGGAGAAGACTGTCGGGGATAACCGTTGCTGAGGTTGTAGGGCTGACGTCCTAGGGCGGCGAGGTGACATGCGAGACATGCACACGACAGGTGCGCAGAACGTTAAATAGCCCTGAGTCGTAGGGGTACTTTTCCACATTGCGAACATGCAGTCAATAGGTCAACATTGAGTATAGTGCTTGTTCTTTGCTACAGGAACTGGTCGCCAAGTCAAAATACAATTGGCTCGGGCCTTGGGTATAAAAGCTCACGCGATGAAATTCACGTCTCCTCTTCTACCTCACTCCCCTTCTACGTCTGATCTCCGCCACTGCCGCTCGTCGATGGGGACTGTCTGCAAACAATGCCACAATCAAATCTACCACTTCCTCCGTATCAAACTCTAAGCCTAGTTCACCTTCCGTCCAGAGGTACTTGATGTCAACCAATGAGCTTTCCAATATGTTGGCCAGATACTGGAACTTCAACCAATGGGGTGCGTAGAGTGGTGTCAGTGGCATGGCATCTTGGTCCCCGCTCCGCGTGGAAGTCTGCGATTCCTGGGCTTGTCGAAAGAGGTCTTCTAGAGTTGCGATGCGGTTGCAGTAGGTGGTCAACTGTTGTGACTCGGGCTCGGATATGTCGGGCATATCTTCAATGTCGACAATCATCTTATTGGTCGCAGTGGAAAGCAAAGATCCCAGGGATTGGAGGAGAGCGGACTGCGAGAGCACGTCTTTCCATTCTCGATGAAGTTGCCGTAGCCGGTCAACGGTTGAGGCTATGGCAAGATCGATTTCACCGGCAAAAGGGTGCTCGGTGCAATGCACAAAGCCTTGAGCACCATCAAGCAGATCTGTGATGATGGTCCGTTGGGACTCCATTTCCTTTGCGTAAGCGCGTTTGCCGAAACTCTCAAGAGCGGAGGTGTGTTCCAGTAGCTTGAGATTGTAAGCCATCCGACTTGGAATACGTCTTCCTGACGCAGTAGTACCGCCGGAGTAAAGCTGATTGAGATGCTCCGCAAGCCAGAGACTGTCATTGTAAAAAAACATTTGCCCACTCGGGTATCGGGAATAACTTGTGGACGAGCCAGCTCGGTACATCGCCAAGATGAGCCCCGGAAGGGAGAGAAGATCTGGGCCGGCTGAGGCGATGGGCAAAGAAGCATAATCAGGTGTCTCGAGCCGTATAGCGTCGAAAATCACTTGGCTTATGGTTTCTAGCATGTCTTTTGGTAGTGATGTAATGTTGTATGTTTCTCGGAGGGTCACTTCTCGTTCAGCTTGCTGAGCTACCTGGGTAGGCCCGTTGGCTTTTAATTTTTTCGGACTGGAGTTTGAATCCTCGGGTGACTTTATAGACTCCTCGCCCTCATTGTCATTCCCCCATCCCCAAGCTTCAGCGCCTTCGTCGGTAGCGTCTGAAGTATCCAGTCCGTCCTGAGCTGTTGGGAGGTCTTTATCTTCGTCGAGATCCCAAGCACTGACGTCTTCTTCATCATTGCCATGAGGTGCTTTACTGGCGATAGATGGGCCTTTGGGCTCAGTGGGCGATGTCTCCTCATCAGACCATCCAGCGTTCCAATCATCGCCTCCACCGCTGCTTTTGAAGACTTCGTCATTTCGAGAGAGCACCTGAGTTTCGACGCGCTCGACCGTCTCAATGCCCCCAAGTCCTCGCGCAAGCATTTTACGAACGTGATCCAGCGATATCTCTTGCCGCTTTCGGAGCCAGACACCTGGTATGCCCTCTATCCATTTTGTCAGGTCCCGTTTTCCAGGCCAGTTGTATGTATCAAGGGTCTTTCCAAATTCCTTCACTAGAGATAGAGTGTCTTCAAAGTCCTCTATGCCATCCAAGTCTTCAGGGACTGCCGAACCAAGCCAGGTAGAGATGAGCTTGGAAATCATACGAGGCATCAAGAAGTCAGCTAAAGGTTCACAAATGGATGGCGGCAATCGAGTACGCAAAAATTGTATAACGGAAGATAAATCCTGGAAGAGTGTGAGAGCACTGAGATCTGACGAGCGACCTGATATGTATATCGTATCGCGATCTATCTCTATCGAATCAACAGTCCTGTCGGAGCACATTTGGAGGCGAGGAAGAAGTATCATGGACTCCAAGGAAAGGCAAAGAGGTTGCAAAACGGCCATGTAAGAGTTCGATCTCTTTAGAACTGTGACCAGGGAATCCAGATCGGGTCCTAATAAGAGATCAGCACCAAAGTTTTTCCGAAATGGGCAATTGGACACCGCACCTTCAACTTTGGCTTTGACATGTATTGACGATCTGGCCGAATCGATAAGAATATGGCGATACCAGACGTGTGTCAACTGCTCTTTGACAAAATTTCGTATATCCGTGACCTTCGCCTCGAGAACATCAGAGATTCTAGTAGACCTAGTGAATGAGACAGATTGCAGATCCTCCTCAAGGTGTCCTAGTAGTTCCACTGCATCTACCAAATTACCATCGTGTATAGCTCTCTGGACCGATTCCAGCGTCCGCTGTATTGCTTGCAGTCGCTCCAAGGTTACACCCAAGCTTGTGCTGAAGGAAATCTCACTATTGAGTAAGTGCACTTTATTGGAGGCATCATAGGATTGTTCTTCCAGACGTTCGCCCTGTCGGGCCTGTTCAACAACTTCTCGAGCTATCTCCTGAGACTTTTGGATGTCGACATGCAGTTGTTTAGCTTGAGAGATCCAGCCGTCAATGTCTGGTGCGCTGTCCTTGCTAGCTGCTCTGATTTTGGCCTACTCACGAAAGGTTACTCGAGCAGCGTAGTACTTTGCGCCGCAGGAGGCTGACCTTGACATTTTCTTTTGCTTGCTCTACTAGCTTCGAGACTTCTGGTAGCGTCGAGGGTGGCAGTTCTGCCGAAATAACCTCTTCGGATTCTGGGTATGCCCCACTTTGTACATGCTCCAGCACTGCCCGGCCATATTGATGGGAAGTAATCTGCGGCGGCATGAGAATTTTGAAGACGCAAATA
>JAABUI010000679.1_pt1 | contig 23547 bp, 22 predicted proteins | sample 5559111 | NCBI WGS metagenome assembly JAABUI01 (sample SAMN10711870, study PRJNA513365) | rock metagenome | isolation source: Antarctica rocks | place: Antarctica: Victoria Land, Buttleship Promontory
ATTTTCTGACCTCATGATTTCTTGAAGTGAGGTATTTCGATCTTCTGTATTGAACTAAGCATTTTATGCACTTTGTTCAATATTCGATATATTTGTGTGAGCTTCTCTTTGCAATTCTTGACTTTTTAAGAGAACTTCGTCGTCGACTCATTTCAATTCAGATAATTTGTCGCGTTCAGATTCAGGTTCAATTCGATGATGTATTAAGATGAATATGATATGAATGTTCGCTTTCTTGTCGAATGCTTTTTCGATAATTCAACTATTTTAATTGCATAGTTCTTGCATTTTTGATCTAGTCGTACTTTCACTGACGAAATTTCAGCCTCTATTTGCATGACTTCTATGAGCGATGTTCGAAATGCTCTCAGTATCTTTCATAACGCTGCGTTCTGCAGCTTACGAAATTTGGTTGCGTGACTTTTTTGATTGTTTCACCAGATTTCGACGTCGTAGTCGCTAATGATTGTGACACATGCTAGATACAACTGTCTTTCTGACTTCGCGTTTAGTTCTCACTCACTATTCATTAGTCTAAAGAGTGAGTGTAGCATTCTTGTGACTGCGACGATTTTCGTTTGCACATGCATCTTGAAGTTGAGCTTTCTATTCAGTCAGACTTCTAGTCATCGTATGCAGATCTTCGATTTTACGACTGTGTCATTGAGTAGCATAATCGTTTGATTGAGTGTCGCTTTGTGACTTTCAAAATGAATCAATTCGAATTTTGAGTCATCAAATTGCACTGCGTTTTCATTCGCTCATGTAAATGCGATTTTCGTCGTCTTTTCCAGCTTTTTCACATTCTTGTCAATGCTCTTTTCCTCGATGTACAGTGCGACGTCGTCAATGTAGCTGAGTGACTGTAGGTTTTCGATTCTTGCGCGAATCTTCGAGAATAAGTGTCGAATGTAAATTAGAAACAGAATGAGCGAAACAGATGATTCTTGCAATATTTCTGTGGAAATTTCCTTTGACTTCTGACGTTCTTCATCAAATGCTAAGTCAATGACTCGATTTTGTAAGAAGCATTTTATTCAGTTGATCAAATTGATCGATATCTTCTGTTTGATCAAGATCTTGATCAGCTGTTTCAACGTCACATGGTCAAAGGCATCTTTGACGTTTAGCAGTAGGCATGTAAGCGTGTTTTCGCGGCTTTTTGCCATTTGCGCGTCGTGTACTAGATTTAGTACAGCGTCTATAGCTGATCTTTGTTTTCTGTCTCTCATTTGACCGAAGTCTAGCAGCTTGTCATTCGTTTTCGCTGTGTATGACAGTCGCATCGCTATTAGCTTTTCCGCTATCTTGTCTAAGCAGTTTAGCAGTGTGATAATTCTGTATGTCTTTGAAATTGAATAATTCGATTTATTCGATTTTTTCAGAATGATTTCTGTGCCTTCGCGTCATATCTTTGAATGATAGTCACTTTCGATCAGATTCAAATACATCAGGTTAAAAATTTTCGATACGCTTTTGTATGCTCGCTGCACGATTGCGAATGATATATCATCTGATTCGAGTGCTTTTCTGAATGCTGAGAAGTTAAAAGCATGCCTATCGAAAATATGTTGCATACGTTGCATGCAACATACATAAGGCACGATCTCTATGCTGATTTTCCTCTTAGCGAGAGATAGTCTCTCGCAGCAGATTCACAGTTCAAGGCGAACGAGATCTCTCACTGCTCAGATTTCGACAGTTTACTTCTTAAGCATGAGTCGCAGACGTTTCGCCTGCGATACGCATGCGTATTGCAGTCGATTTCTTCTCTAATCACATCGACACACGCTACTGTTCTCTCGAGCTATACAGACAATGTCTTTGACTAGAGATTGACTCTATCATCAAGGCATTCAAGAGTCAGAGCTCAGTGAAGGAGTGAGATTCTCGAGATCGACAGTCGTCGTCATTGTATATCACGTCTCGCAGACGCTCGCTTCGCTTGTAAGACGTGCGACTCATCTGTTTCGCGTTATCTGTAGAGATTTCTCTTGTGCAAATCGATCGTGTCTTGCAGAAATGTTCGTATGCTACACTTCTAATCAGACAGCGTAGTTCGATCATTCTCTACTAACTCGCTTGTGTTTCTCTTCTCTTAACAAAGTCTTCTCGTCAGCGTATCACTCACGTATAGAATGTCTGTGTCTGAACATCTGTTAAACGATATTAATGAGACTCTTGAGTTTGCTCGTGTCGAATTTAACGAGTCTCGTGAGTTGCTCATGTCGTAGTAACAGGCACGCAGTCTTAACAAGATCTATACGTAGTTAGCACGTAGATTTAAAGAATGTTCGTGATTCGAGTTCTTTCTGCTAATCACTCTCAACAGGTCAAACGCGAGAATGTTTTGTCTCAGTTCTCATCATCACGACGACGAGATACTGAATCGAATGATTTTCATAAGCGATTTCCCTCGTAGTTCTGCGTTCTATTTGACTTTCTCATCTGCGTGCAGATTGCTTATAGCATGCGCATTGAGATTATCGAAGTCTGCGCGATCGCGAAAACTCTGCATGCGATCAACGCACAGCGCTTCATCATCACGCAGCGCTTCGATGTCATTCAAACTTTTGATAATCTCTAGACTCTACTGTAGCTAGACAGTAGATTCGTAGCCAGCATCGCGTACAGATGAGTTTCATCGCTGATCAACATCATCATGTTAAAATGCGTCTCATTTCAATATACATCATTACATTAAAATGCATTCACATCAACTTTTATCTTATTTTAATCTTCAATTCTTCTTATCTCATCTTGTTTCTTTTTATTACTTTGCAGAAGCTTAGTCTTGAAACAGAAAAGTTACTATCATAATGTCAGATCATCATTCAGATTTGAGATTTAAATTATCAACTCAGATCACAAACATGATCATTGACTTAATCATAATTATCTTAATTTAGTCATAGCAATTTTATTTCAATCATTGCAGTCATATGCATAAATCTTTGCAATCTTAAGTTTCAAAACTACTGTTTAGTCTTAATTTTGCTCAATTCATGTATAATAAAAGTCTGATTTTCAAAGCTCACCTAGTTCGTTCAGCTAAGTGATCATACAGCGAACTCAAAAGCTTACGTCGAAGTGATCAACTTTCATCTACATAGATCAAAGCTCACCTAGCTCGCTTAGCTTGATGATCATACAGACAAGTCGAAAGCTCACGTCGAAGTGATCAGCTTTCACAATTTTGAATTGTCTATGTGATCACTTGATCATATAGACAGTTCACGCGCTCGTATGCGCACTCTATCGATGTGACTGTTTAATGAGAAGATATACAGCAGCGATTATGACTAGATTACATGTAATTTAGAATATACACAGCGTCTAGATAGTGTCATAGTCATAGACTGCATGCACTTAATGAAGAAATTAAAAAAAAATCTGAGCTATTGCTTCTGCTGAGTTTCGCGTTATCATTCGCGAAACGAGACAAGAAAGAGTGCATAAAGCGACTCTTTATATTTCTTTTCATAGAGATTTTTCCTCGTTTCAAGCTTCTGACTTCTAAAAATTCACTTGACATCGCTTAAATATTTCTTTAATCTTTTATTCAGAGCGTTTCACGTAAACAGTAACTTTAGTGTAAAGATTTTTCGATTTCTATCTTGAAATCTGCAATAAATCATCTTTTATTATCAACTTATGTCAGATGAAAATAATATAAATCTAGTTTGTAAAAGTCTATATTACTCTTTTGATAAAAGATGCTTGACGCAATTGCTTTATATCTCAGATATCAAAGTAGTCACGTTATCTCGCTCAGAATAATAACGATTGATCTCAACTTATTGTCTTGCATATCAAGAAAAGATAAAACAGATAGTGATTTGATAAGAGATGCTGTACTTCTCTGAAACAACGTTGTTTCTTGTGCGATTTTCGAGCGTAAAAGAAAGTTCGATTTCGATTTTTGCTTCAGCACGTAGTCTTCTTTGCTGTTCTGAGATTGATTGATGACTTGTTCTTTTCATCTGAGCTTGCTCTTTGATTTGTTACTCAAATTACTGTTTGAGTTGATGATTCTTTCTTCTTCTGATGAACTCTTGTTTCGTCGTCGATTTTGATCTGCGTAAGCGCGAAAATTTTCGATTTTCGATTTTCGATTTTTACCTTACGACACAGTCATCTGTGAAGCTATTGAGTTGAATGAAGACTCATTTTGATCATACGATTATGCTCTCTAACTTGTTAATCAATTTGATATATCATACGCTTCAATAGATCGCTGTCGTCACATGCGTAGAGTATGATGAAGTGATGATTCTACTTTGACTATTAATTTGACTCAAAGAATCACTTTGAAATGCAGATTAATGATGATAAATAAATTGTTATCATTCTTGTTAAATCATTTCTTCTCTTCAACATGATAAATGTGAGCATAACTCTTCATCATTTTCTCATTAAGACAGATTAAAGCTTAATTAAGTTGAAGTCAACATTTAATCTTTGCAAACGTAAGTAACAGAATGATAATCATGCATTAATCATAATTTCAGTTCATTTCATCATGTTTAACAAGCTTGATAAAATCAAACTAGCAACAATTAGAACTCTTAATTCTGCTTATATTAATAAGAAAAAATATGAATATAACAGTCATTTTTATGATATTATACTGAATCAGAATCTTTGTATCAAATTTACATTAATTCTCTTTAAAGACTTAAATCTTTCAACTATTCTTGCTGAATAAAATATTAAGTTGAATGAGTCTCAAATGTTGATCATGCAATATTTTCAAATTTTTTTTAATGATTTTGATCTTATTAAGAAATTCTTTGAGATTGAAAAAATATTGATGAATGTCATTATCACAATGCTACTTTTAAAGTTGAGCTGTTAGAAACCAGCATAGAGCGAGTCATATGAGTGTAATGTAACGAGTATATAAATGCTAAGAAAGAAAAGTATCTAGAAGGGAAGGGTCGACTATCTATATGACTCAGAAGAACATAAGCTAACTCTGAATAGAGTTGACTTCGAAACAAGCCTATGCCCTAGCGGCGAGCGATCGACGATAGCTCTCAGGATAGTCATCAACATAGTCATCAACATAGTCATCAACATAGTCATCAACATAGCTATCAACGAAGGTGCGTAGCTAGAATCGTAACATGAGCAAGAAAGTCAAAATGCTGAACTCATTTAATAACACAGCTGATACATTCATTCTTAAACTGAATGAACAGCTTCAATAACTAGAAAATAAAAATATTATTCTGATGAGTAAGAAGATTATTCATTTTCACTTGCAATGCATTGAACGTCAGATAGTTACTTAAGACAGTCATGCATTTCATTTAATAAACAATAATCTCACTTAATGATAATACATCAGTTATCTGATGTCTTTTATAATCAACTGACACATCAAATTATTAATCAGAGCAAGAAAACTTTACATGATATTAAAGATTATTAATACAAATTGCATTAAATCAGTCTTAACACTCTGCTTTTAAAAGTCATGAGTTTAAGCAATCATTTTATGAATAAAATGTAATTTCAGAGTCAACAGAATTAACAAAGTGAACAAAGTCAACAGAATAAACAGAATAAACAAAGTCAACAGAATAAACAGAATGACAAGCAGCATAAGACACAAGATTCTTCAATTGTATAAATTAATAATGAAGAAGTTGATATGATTTATGAAGATTTTAAGAATAATGAGAATTTAGCAAATGTAAATTACAAAGACTTTAATTCTTATGTTATACATTAATTCTTGAAGCGAAATCATAAATCTAAACATCATATACTTCAGAGAATTATCAATATCAAGCTAAATAAAAGTATCAATGAGACTGAGCATGACGCTGTTATCAAGACTTTCTGCTCATACTTTCAAAAAATTGAGATGAGAGAAACTTTCAACAAGAAAGATCAAGAATTCTTTCAGCGCATTGAAATTAAGTTAAGTGTAAATATTCTTGAGCATGATGTAAGTGCTATTGTTTGCACGCTTGTCAACTTCAACACTATTATGCTAAAAAAATCCAAAGAAAATCATACTATCATTCAAGAAGTCATAAAAGTTGAAAATGCAAAGATTCATATTACTATGATTTACAGCAATGATTCAATGCATATGTTCAATGATGATGAGTAACTTCAATTGATGAAAGAAGACATCAAGAATAATTACTTCATGCATTATATAAATAAAAGTCTATTTGAACATCTGATTATGCTTGAATATTCTCATATTCTTCTCACTGAACAGTATCATGCAATTCTCATCATAAATGACATCATATTCACTATTTGATACAAAGCTCAGATGCACTTCTCAGTTAATTCTTCACTTCAATTCAATATAATTATTGCAATTATTACATTGAAGAGTTTTTGCAAAATAAAATGATCATTAACATTTCTCAACGTCAATGAAATTAACATAAAAGTCAATGCATTTCAGTTCAAGCAGAATGAGATTGAAGTCATTGTAGTAATTGAGCTAGTTAAGATCTACGCTGAAGTCAAGATATTTATCAAGAACATTGTTATTCTTACAAAATATATTGTATAAGTTCAGCTATTGAAGAGAAGTTTAATTTCAGATTTGAAAGTTCAAAATGTTGAAGTGTACATGATTGATTCTTTTTAAGACAAAGAATCTTCTGTTATCATTTTATGTATGATGAGAATTAGAAAACTTGACTTCATGTTTCTCTTCAATCATCTTCTGACTGTTTATAATCATGCTTGCAACTCATTTATTATATTATGTAACTATAATGAACTTCAACATAATTACGCTTGCAATTTACATATGATACAACATGTTTAAAATCTGTTCTCAATCAACGAAGTTTATAAAAAATACTTCAGTCAACAAGAATTTATTAATTTCATGAAAACAAAGCATTACTTTCAAGAGTAAGAATTATAATAAAACATGAATAAAGCTTTTGCAGCAAATCTTGCAGAAGAGCAAGAATCACATTAAGATGCAAGGGTTTTTTTTCTTCTTCATTAAGTGCATGCAGTCTATGACTATGACACTGTTTAGACGCTGTGTGTGTGCTACGTTACATGTAATCTGGTCAAAGTCGCTGCTTTATATCTTTTCGTTGATCAATCACATCGATAGTTTGCGTATACAAGCGCTCTCGCTCAAATTCTCGCAATCGTACTTATGTTTTTCTTTATTTCTTCGCACTCTTTGCATTTTACTCTTTCGTTTCTAATAGTCATTTCCTCGTTGCAATTCAAGTATTTCTCAAATACTTTAGCGTTGCGATTCTTTCAACCTTGATAATGAACAGTGTCAATATGATGTCTGTGTTTTTGAGCTGAGCTTTTTCCTTAAGCTTTCTCTGCTCTGCTCTATAATGCCTGCAGTTCAGCAGTAAATGCTTCGACGTTTGTCTTGCATTGCATATTTCATAGCATTTGTTCGAATTATTCTCTGATAATCGATGCAAATAGCTCTTGAAATAATCATGTTTCATTTTCAGCTGAATAAAGATTGAGAACGTTAGTTTATCGATTTTTCTCAGCTCTTTTAGTGATTTATGACTTAGATTCACATTCGATATGTTCTTTTGATACTGATTTTTCTTTTTGATACTGCTTTTTCAAATCTTTAATCATTGTAATTTCATCTCTTTGCAAATTTGCTTTTTGACAAAGCTTATGATGATTGCTTTTATGTTGTCAATAACTGATACTTCTTGAGCAGCAATTTTGATCAATTGATCTGCTTTTTCATTCTCAATAATGTTTTTGTGACTCGATATTCACTGTATGCAAATTTGACACTGTTTCTGACGTAAATTGATCAAATTTTGTCGTATGTCATTGAATAATCTTGCATTGACGTTGCTCTTTGCATTTAGTCTTTGCAAAGTCATTTGACTGTTTATGTACACTCAAATTTCGCTGTTTTTGAATGCTTTTTCGCTGCACATTGCGATTGCATCGCTAATAGCTTGCAGTTTCGCTTTCGTTATGATGATTTTGCCTGAAACGCTTGTCGCTTTGCTGCATCTAACGAGTTCATGCGTAAATATCACTGTTGTTTCAATTTCTGTTTCGACTTCTGCTATCTTTTTCCGAATTTGCAATGCGTCTGTGTACATCACTATGTTTTTCGCCTTTTTGATAATTCTTTCTAATTTCCTATAGTGTGTATTGATCGTATCGCAAGTTTCGTCTTTTGCAAATTCGGTTTGAAGTTTTGCTAAATGCTCAATTTCTTGTTCTCACGATTTCTTGAAGTGAGAAATTTCGATTTCTTTTATTGAATTCAGTGTTTTTTGCACTTTGTTCAATATTCGATATATCTGCGTGAGTCTGTCTTTGCACTTTTTAGCTTTTCAAGATACATTCGTCTTCGTCTCGTTTCAGTTCAGATATTTCGATGCATTCAGATCTAGATTCAATTTGATAGAGTATTGAGATGAGTACGTAATAGATGTTCTTTTTCTGATAGAATGTTTTTTCGATAACTCAACTATTCAAATTGCATAGTTCTTGCACTTTTGATCTAATCGTATCTTTATCGACGAAATTTCGGCTTCTATTTGCATAGCATCTATCGATGATGTTCAAAACACATTCAGAATTTTTCGTAATGCAGCGTTTTGCAGTTTGCAAAATTTGACTAAGTAGCTTTTTGATTATTTCATCATATTTCGACGTCATAATTGCTAATAGATGTGATGCATGTCAGATATAACTGCTTTTCTGATTTGACATTTAGTTCTCACTCGCTATTCATTAATCTAAACAACGAGTGTAGCGTTCTTGTGACTGTCGCGATTTTCGTTTGCACATGAACTTTGAAGTTGAGCTTTCGATTCAGTCAGACTTCTAGTCATCGTACACATGTCTTTGATTTTATGATCATGTTATTGAGTAGAATAATCATTTGATTGAGTGTTGTCTTGTGACTTTCAAAGTGTATCAATTCAGATTTTGAGTCATTGAATTGCACTGCGTTTTTCTTTGCTCATGTAAAAGCGACTTTTGCTGCATTTTTTAGCGTTTTTACATTCTTATCAATATTTCTTTTCTTCACGTATAGTGCTACGTCATCAATGTAGCTGAGTAACTGTAGATTTTCGATCTTTGCGCGAATCTTCGAAAATAAGTATTGAATATAAATTAGAAATAGAATGAGCGAAATAGATAAATCTTGCGATATTTCTGTGATTATTTCCTTTGATTTCTGACGTTCGTCATCAAATGCTAAGTCAATAACTCAATTTTGTAAGAAGCATTTTACTCACTTGATTAAATTGGTCAATATTTTCAATTTAATCAATATTTTGATCAGCTGTTTCAGCGTAACATGGTCAAAAGCTTCTTTGACATCTAGAAGTAGACAGATAAGCGTGTTTTCGCGACTTTTTGCCATTTACGCATCATGTACTAGATTTAGTACTGCGTCTATAGCTGATCTTTGTTTTCTGTCTCTCATTTAATCAAAATTCAGCAGCTTGTCATTAATTTCAGCTGTGTAAGACAGTTGCACTGCTATTATTTTTTCTGCTACTTTGCCTAAACAGTTTAGCAACGTAATAATTCTGTATGTCTTCGAAATTGAATAATTTGACTTGTCTGATTTTTTCAGAATAATTTTCGTGCCTTCGCGTCATATCTTTGAATGATAATTATTTTCAATCAAATCTGAATACACTAAATTGAAGATTTTCAATATGCTTTTGTACGCTCGCTGTATGATTACGAATGATATATCGTCTGATTCAAGTGCTTTTCTGAGTGCTGAGAAGTTAATAGCGTGCTTGATTTTCTCTTCAATAACTCTTGATCACTGTATACTTTCGTTCGATAGTAATTCTTCATTGATTTGAATTTAGAAATGCCTCGCACTTTTCATTGAATTCAATTTTCAATTCTTTTTGCGAGTTTTGTATTGAGAATAGCTTTTTGATTAAACATGATTTAGTGAACTTGTATGTCTGAAACACTTCTTTTTCTTCGACGTTGTTCAAAAAATTGATTCAGAATTGGTTTTTGATCAGCTTTATTGCATCATGATACAAATTTCGCATTTGCACTATCTCTGCTCATGCGTCGTCATTTCTGCATCTTTTTCAGATTCATCTATCGAAAATATGTTGCATATGTTGCATGCAACATACATAAGACATGATTTCTATTCTCTATGCTGATTTCTTTCTTAGCGAGAAGTAGTTTCTTGTAGCAAATTCACAGTTCAAGACGAGCAAAATCTCTCACTGCTCAGATTTCGACAATTTACTTCTTAAGCATGAGTCGCAGACGTTTCGTCAGCGATATGCATGTGTATCGCAGTCGATTTCTTCTTTAATCACATTGACATGTGCTATTGTTCTCTCAAGCTATACAGACGATGTCTTCGACTAGAGATTGATTCTATTATCAAGACATTCAAGAGTCAGAACTCAATGAAGAAGTGAGATTCTCAAGATCGACAGTTGTCGTCATTGTATATCACATTTTGCAGATGCTTGCTTCGCTTGTAAGATGTGCAACTCATCTGTTTCATGTTATCTGTAGAAATCTCTCTCATGCAGATTGATCATGTCTTGCAAAGATGTTCATATGCTACACTTCTAATCAGACAGCGTAGTTCAATCATTCTTTATTAACTCGCTTGTGTCTCTCTTCTCTTAATGAAGTCTTCTCGTCAACGTATCATCTACATATAGAATGTCTGTGTCTGAACATCTGTTAAACGATATTAACGAGATTCTTGAGTTCGAGACTCGTGAGTTGCTTATGTCATAGTAACAGACATGCAGTCTTAACAAGATTTATACGTAGTTAGCATGTAAATTTAAAGAATGTTCATGATTCAAGTTCTTTCTGCTAATCATTTTCAACAGATCAAATGCAAGAGTGTTCTGTCTCAGTTCTTGTCATCATGATGACAAGATGCTGAATTGAATGATTTTCATAAGCGATTTTTCTCGTAGTTTTCTTTTCTATTTGACTTTCTCATCTACGTGCAGATTGCTTTGTAACATGCGCATTGAGATTATCAAAGTCTGCATGATCGCGAAAACTCTGCACGCGATCAACGCACAGCGCTTTATCATCACGCAGCATCTCGATGTCATTCAAACTTTTGATAATTTCTAGACTCTACTGTAGCTAGACAGTAAATTCGTAGTCAGCATCACATATAGATGAGTTTCATCGCTGATTTGTGACTGTTAGAAGAAGTGTTATCACGTAGATGAAAACTCTGCATGACAGCTTTTCTGATCATGCAATGTTTTAACATCATTTAAACAGCGTCGAATTGAGATCTTTTAATTCTTCTGACTTCTATTCAAACACAGAATAGAATCAAAATATTCATAATCAACATCATGTACAAATAAATCTTGTTGTCAATCAAGTTAATCTTGTATAAAAAAACAATGTTAATTCATCATTAATAATAGTTGACTTCTTCTTAAATCTGATGTGCTTGAGTGTAAATATATGTTTTTTTTAAATCATTGCTCAACTTGATTTGTTAAATTCTTTCGCTGATCAAAATTGATGTTTAAAATTCAATAAATCTTTATCATGTTTTTAAAAATCAAAAACTTATGATTAAGTTGAGAATTTTGATATCTGATAGTAATATTCTTTTTGAAACGTAAGCTAATCATTATAATGTATTAATAAAATCAGTTCAATAAAATAAATATTGATGAAATTTATGTAAAATATTGATGCTGCTATCTGATTATATAAGATGAGTTAACATGATAAATCAAATATGTATTTAACTGATGTTAAATATGCAGATTTAATCAACTGAGATTAAGTTTAATAAATATATCTTAATCTTAATAATGATGTTCATTGAAAGAAATACATGATGTTAAATTATGATTTTATGTGAATATGAAAGCAAATTGAAAGATACACATTGAGTATGATAAACAAATGAATGAAAGGTTAAGTGATGTTAAATGTATTACTGTAAAAGCTGAAACATAATGAATTTACTTTAACTTATGTTGAAGATCTGCACTCACATGATGCACATAACAACTTAAAAACTAAGCTAGTTTATTGTTAATTGAAGTATATTATATCTGCAAGTTGTTATATTTGTATTTCAATAATAATAATAAATTCATACATTCTTATGACATCGATTAAATTGACTCATGAGAAACTTTATGCTATGTGTGTTGAGTGAACAAAATTCTCTGAGATAGAAAATCACTCGCTATTTATATGATTACTTCACGCAGTTTTTTTTTTTTTTTTAAATTTCTTCAAGTTTTACGTGCTTATGCAGTCTAAAACTATGAAACACGATGCGATTTATCTAGATAGTAGTACTGAAGCGCTGTGTATATGCTAAATTACATGTAATCTAGTCAAAGTCAATGCAGTATATCTTCTCATTGAGCAGTCAGATTGTTAGAATGCACATACAAGCGTGTGAACTGTTTATATAATCAAGTGATCATATAAACAACTTGAAATTGTGAAAGCTGATCACTTCAACGTAAGCTTTCGAATTTGCATTTGATCATCTGAAGAATAAATGATCTTTGATTTATGTATGTGAAAACTGATCACTTTGATGTGAGCTTTTAAATTCACTGTTTGATCATTTAGCTGAGCGAGCTAAATGAGCTTTGATCTATGTATGAAAGCTGATCACTTCAACGTAAGCTTTCAAATTTGCTGTTTGATCATTTAACTGAGCGAGCTAAATGAACTTTGATTTATGTATGAAAGCTGATCACTTCGACGTGAGCTTTTGAATTTGCTGTTTGATCATTTAGCTGAGCGAGCTAGATGAGCTTTGATTTATGTATATGAAAGTCAATCACTTCAACGTGAGCTTTCGTTCACTGTTTGATCATTTAGCTGAACAAGCTAAATGAGCTTTTGATTTATGTAATTGAAAGTTGATCACTTTGACGTGAGCTTTTAAATTTGTTGTTTGATCATCTTGCTGAGCGAGCTAAATAAACTTTGATTTATATAACTGAAAGCTGATCACTTCGACGTGAGCTTTCATTCGCTGTTTAATCATATGATCATTTAGTCACATGATTTTATTGTTTGTGAGCATTGCAATGCAATGCTCAATCTGTGTATGTGAAAGCTGATCACTTTGACGTAAGCTTTCATTCGCTGTTTGATCACATGATCATTTAGTCACATGATCTTGTTGTTTGTGAGCATTGCGATGCGATGCTCGATCTGTGTATGTGAGCATAACGCGTTGTTACTGCTCTGTCGATGAGATTGTTCAGCTCTTCTGACAAGCATAGCTTGCAGAAGATTCGTAGTCAGCATCTTGTACAGATAAATCTCGTTGTTGATCACTTCACGCAGTTGAAATGACAAGATTAAAACTATGTATCAAATTTGTTCACATTGATTGCATGTTAAAGAATGAGTGTTTTAGTCACTTTAAATTGCTTCAGAAGCTTCGTTTTCATCATCATTCTTGTTGTTGCTCTGAGATCTTTTGTGATCGCGATAATTATTCAATAGTTCAAGAAGTCAACGTTGCATAGCATTCTTGATTGCAGATGCGTTCAGTTCAAGCAATGTATGAGTATATGCTTCGCTGTCTGATGACTTTGTTCGCAGTTGCATCGCAAGCTATTCATGTTCAAAATGTTTCTTAAATGCAGATACATGTTAAGATTTATGCGTTTAATTTTAATGTAAATTGTAAGAATGCTTTCAATCTTCTAAAAATCATCATGCATCTTTATCATCTTGTTGAATAAATGAGATCTTTGTGCTGAGATTGCATTAATATTTGCGATGCATTTCTTATATTTTTCTCATTATTGCTTTCATTGATCTTTGTAATATAGCATTATTGCGATGCTATTACTTATTGAAATCATCATAAAAAGATTGAATCATCTGCATTTAGACTGCATTATTGCATTTTCTTGAAAGTGTCAATTTATATTAAAAACAACAGACGCATCGATGACAGCAATCTATCGAAGCATATGATATATCAAATCGATCGGCAAGTTATAGAGCACAATCGTACGATCAAAACAAGTTCTCATTTGACTCAATAGCTTCACAGGTGACTGCGTTGCAAGTCAAAAATCGAAAATTGAAATTTTTCGCGCTCACGCAGACCAAAATCGGCGGCGAAACGAGAGTTCATCAACGCAGAAGAAAGAATCATCAATTCAGACAGTAATTTGATTGATAAATCGAAGAGCAAACTCACACGAAAAGAACAAGTCATCAATCGACTTCAGAACAGCACAAAAGACTGAGTGCTGACGCAAAAATCGAAATCGAACTCTTTTGCGCTTGAAGATTGCACAGAGAACAACGTTATTTCAGAGAAGTATAGCGTTTCTTATCAAATCACTATCTGTTTTACCTTTTCTTGATGTGCAAGACAATAAGTCGAGATCAGTCGTTACTATTCTGAGCGAGATAAAGCGACTACTTCGATACATGAGATATAAAGCAATTGCGTCAGACATTTTCTATCAAAAAAGAGTAATCTAGATTCTTGCAGACTAGATTTATATCATTTTCATCTGACATAAGTCGATAATAGAAGACGATTTATTGCAGATTTCGAAATAGAAATTGAGAAATCTTTACACTAAAGTTACTGCCTAAGTGAAACGCTCTGAGTAAGAGGTTAAAGAGATATTTAAGTGATGTCAAGTAAATTTTCTAGAAGCTCGAAGCTTGAAACTCGAAAAAACTCTCTATGAAAAGAAATATAAAGAGTCGCTTTATGCGCTCTTCTTTCTCTCATTCAGCAGACATTAACGCGAAACTTAGCGAAAGCAATAGCTCAACGTCAGAACTCAAAATGTCAACGATAGAATTCAAAAAGTCAACGTTAGAGATTGAAACAGATCTATGAGACAAACTTAGCATGAGTTCGTCAACAAGCAAACAACTGCAGAACGACATTGTCGATTTATTTCGCAGTCAACAAAAATCGCTCACATAAGCAAATAGAAAAACGCAATACATGTTTAGTTCACTTGATGCATTGATGCTAAATTCACATGCAAATGCGCATAATGACAAGAATACAATCAATTTGCGAAATGTAAATTCGCAGCAAAAAGAGCAAACATGAGCGATTGTGAAATTCAAAGGAATAAAAAAGCGAAAAGCGATGAAAAGTTCGCAAAAAGAAGTTAGCATCGAAGTTAGTACTAGCAAGTGCTACAATGTCATCTCTAAAGAGATGCAGATAAAGAGACTGCGCGAAAGAATTGAATTCGCAGTCAATCAGCTAAGACAAGCAATATCAGAACAGAAAGAGACTATAAGTCATAACTTAATCTACATTCGAAGAGCATGCAACGAAAGCATAGAAAACTCGATTCAGAAGCAAATTAATCAACTTCAAAGTCAAACAAACAACAAACTGAAAATCATTCTACAATTGATTCAACAGAATGCTGAAAACATCAAAAAGAAAATCAATGCAAAGCAAATGACAGAGAATTTGCAAATCTCGCAGAAGACGCAGAATTCGCAAACGTCACAAGTCATGCAAAATTCGCAAAAACCAACGCAGAAGCTCACATATGCACAAAAAGCAGCTCAAGTCACAAGCGCAAATGCAAATGCAAACACAAATGCAAATGCGAATGCAAATGCAGGCGAATGAAACCTGGTTACCAAGAAATTCTCGTCAAAACCACAAGAAATATCGTATCATGAAAGAAGACTCATTGTCAATCTCAAAAATGAGAACTGAACTTTAAAGATGATGAAAATGCGAGACTCGATGAATAACACATTGAAAAAGGCGAAAATCGATCTAATAGTCATCAAAACGCAAAAGGGAAACAACATTGTTCTGATGATCTTGAAAAAATACATTGCAGACGTCTTACTAGCGCAAAGAGCAATATGAAAGCATGTTTTTGATGTTAAAAGCATTAAGAAAGACGAGAAATGACACAAAATAGTCATACACAGTCTGGAAACCGAAATCTTCAACACGAAAACTGAAATGAAAAATCTAAAAACTGAATTAGAGTTCTTCAACCTCGAATTGAAACTAATAATCAATTCTATATAATTATCTAAAAGTGAAAATCGATCACGAAATAAACACGCATCAACGATTTTAGTTTTCAAAATCGAGACAGAAGCACAAAGACATTTGAAAAAATGACTCTTAGCTGTGAAATCAACATATCGAACAGTTGAATATAGAGACTATTGATCAAATGATCAATGTCAAAAATGTCAAATCTTTGAACATTTATAAAACAAATGTAACAGATCATCAAGATGCTTGTACTGCGAGCGAAATCATCAGACCTGAAAGCATAAATGTCAACTATCTACGTGCAAAGACAAGCAATCATGCAATCACATGATTTCTAATTGCTGCAACTGTCAAAATGCGCACTTCGCAAATAGCGTAATGTGCGAAACATATCAGGCAGCTCAGTCTATTAGCTCACAAAAAGATTGTCTAGTCACGAAATTGTAATGAGTATCGCAGTCGAAATGTCACAAAACAACGCAAATGACGAAAGCTTTGCAAACACGTTGAATATTCGAATTCTACAGCACAATTACGCAAGATCAACGTAAATTATGCATGCATGCATGAAATTTGCGAAAAACAAGACAGATATTGTTATACTACAAGAATCATGAATGAAAGACGAGAATATAACAATTTCGCATTCGTCGTTTATCTGCATCAAACCAAATGTTCAGAATACTCGTGCCAGAGTACTGATATTTGTTGCGAAAAATGCAAAGAAATTTACATGCACATCAAGATCAGACATAGTCAATAGCGAAGATATGCAAGCGATATCAATAGCGAACAATAAAATTCAGGAAGAAATTTTATTGTTCAATATTTACAACGAAAAGTCACAAAACGCAGATGACGAGCAATTATATATGATTGAGCGAGAATTAGCAAAAGTTATGCTAAATTCTGAGCAAAAAGTTATTATCGTCGAAGACTTTAATGCACATCATAGCTGATGAAACGCAAAAATTTCAAACTCTATTAGAACGAAAGCATTAATAAATTGAGTAAATTTACATAAGTGCAATCTGATTAACACTTCTGATATAAACACATATCACAGCTATTCAGATCAGTCAAGCTCGATACTTGATTTAGCATTCGCATCAAAGAATATGCGCAATCACATCAAGAATTGACATATAGACGAGAATGCAGATACAGAATTCAATCATGAAGTAATTTTATTTACAATAGTTATGAAAAAGATGAAGATGATTGAAAATTCGTTGAACGCGTCATAGAATCTGCAAAAAGTTGACTGAAAAGACTTTAATGAGCATTTGCAAAAGACGAAAGACAAAATGATTGTCAAGATGCAAAGAATCACGAGTTTAGAAGCAAAAGTCATTTATATGACTGAATGCATCAAGAATACAGTGAAATTATTCGTATTTAAACAGCGAATATGCGCAAAATCAAAACTCTGGTGAAACAATGAGCTCATCGAAATGCAAAAGACGTTGTCATCAAAAAAGCGAATCTGAAAAAGATGCAGAAATGATGATGCATGAGCAGAGGTAGTGCAAATGAGAAATTCGTATCATGATGCAATAAAGCTGATCAAAAACCAATTCTGAATCAATTTTTTGAACAACGTCGAAGAAAAAGAAGTGTTTCAGACATACAAGTTCACTAAATCACGTTTAATTGAAAAGCTATCTTTGATACAAAACTCACAAAAAGAATTGAAAATCAAATTCAATGAAAAGTGCGAGGCATTTCTGAAAGCAATGTACTCATCATCTTCGAAAATTCAAATCAATGAAGAATTACTATTGAACGAAAGTATACAGTGATCAAGAGTTATCGAAGGGAAAATCAAGCACGCTATTAACTTCTCAGCACTCAGAAAAGCATTTGAATCAGACGATATATCATTCGCAATCATACAGCGAGCGTACAAAAGCATATTGAAAATCTTCAATTTAGTGTACTCAGATTTGATTGAAAATGATTATCATTCGAAGATATGACGCAAAGGCACGAAAATTATTCTGAAAAAATCAGACAAGTCAAATTATTCAATTTCAAAGACATACAGAATTATTATGCTGCTAAACTGTTTAGACAAAGTAGCAGAAAAAATAATAGCAGTGCAACTGTCTTACACAGCTGAAATTAATGACAAGCTGCTGAATTTTGATCAAATGAGAGACAGAAAACAAAGATCAGCTATAAACGCAGTACTAAATCTAGTACATGATGCGTAAATGGCAAAAAGTCGCGAAAACACGCTTATCTGTCTACTTCTAGATGTCAAAGAAGCTTTTGACCATGTTGCGTTGAAACAGCTGGTCAAAATATTGATTAAATTGAAAATATTGATCAATTTAATCAATTGAGTAAAATGTTTCTTACAAAATCCAGTTATTGACTTAGCATTTGATGATGAACGTCAGAAATCAAAGAAAATAATCACAGAAATATCGCAAGATTCATCTATTTCGCTCATTCTATTTCTAATTTATATTCAATACTTATTTTCGAAGATTCGCGCAAAGATCGAAAATCTACAGTCACTCAGCTACATTGATGACGTAGTACTATACGTGAAGAGAAAGAATATTGAGAAGAATGTAAAAACGCTGAAAAATGCAGCAAAAATCGCTTTTACATGAGCAAAGAAAAACGCAGTGCAATTCAATGACTCAAAATCTGAATTGATACACTTTGAAAGTCACAAGATGACACTCAATCAAATGATTATTCTACTCAATAACATGATCATAAAATCAAAGACATGTGTACAATGACTAGAAGTCTGACTGAATTGAAAGCTTAACTTCAAAGTTCATGTGCAAATGAAAATCGCGACAGTCACAAGAACGTTACACTCATTGTTTAGATTAATGAATAGCGAGTGAAGACTGAATATCAAATCAGAAAAGCAGTTATATCTGACATGCGTCACATTTATTAGTGATTATGACGTTGAAATATGATGAAATAATCAAAAAGCTACTTAGTCAAATTTCGCAAACTGCAAAACGCTGCATTATGAAAAATTCTGAGTGTGTTTCAAACATCATCAATAGATGCTATGCAAATAGAAGTCGAAATTTCGTCGATGAAGATATGATTAGATCAAAAGTGCAAGAAATATGCAATTTGAATAGTTGAGTTATTGAAAAAACATTCTATCAGAAAAAGAACATCTATTACGTACTCATCTTAATACTTTATCGAATTGAATCTAGATCTGAACGCATTGAAATATCTGAACTGAAACGAGACGAAGATAATTTTTTTCTTTTTCTTTTTCTTCATTAAGTGCATGCAGTCTATGACTATGACACTATCTAGGCACTGTGTGTATTCTAAATTACATGTAATCTAGTCATAATCGCTGCTGTATATCTTTTCATTGAACAGTCACATCGATAGAGTGCGCATACGAGCGCGTGAACTGTCTAGTGATCATCTAGACAACTCAAAATTGTGAAAGCTGATCACTTCGACGTGAGTTTTCGACTTGTCTGTATGATCACCAAGCTAAGCGAGCTAGGTGAACTTTGATCTATGTAGATGAAAGCTGATCACTTCGACGTAAGCTTTCGAGTTCGCTGTATGATCATTCAGCTGAACGAACTAGGTGAGCTTTGATTTATGTATTTGCGACGCATGTAAATCAACCAGAAAACCGCAAAACCGATCGATTTACTGCATCACGCAAGCGTGTAAATGCGCAAAAGCTGGGTCGTGCCTTCGCAGTGTATGTGTATGTGACGTATATAAGTTGCAGCGCGTGCGCAAAGACGTTGCTGTCGTTCTGTGTATATGAGCAAAGACTGTGTCGTGTCTTCGCAGTGTATATGATTGCGATGCATGTATCTCGATCTGATAAAGCGAAAAATCGATCGATTTACTGAATCACGCAGACGTGTAGATGTGCAAAAGCTGAATCGTGCCTTTGCAGTGTATGTGTGTGTGACGTATATGAGCTCAACGTGTGAATAAAGCGCTGTTACTGCTCTGTGTGTGATTGCGCTGCGTGTAAATCGACCTGAAAATGCAAAAAACCGATCGATTTACTGCATCACGCCTGTCTGTATGTGCGCAAAAGCTGGGTCGTGCCTTCGCAGTATATGTGTATATGTTGTATATGAGTCGCAGCATGTATGCAAAGACGTTGCTGTTCTTCTGTGTATGTGCGAGCTTCAACGCGTCAACGATCGCGTTGTTATTGTCTCGCTTTTCGACTGTGTGTGAGCTCAACGCGTGAGTAAAGCGCTGTTACTGCTCTGTCGATGTTGATGAGATTGTTCAAGACGAAGATGAATGTATCTTGAAAAGCTAAGAAGTGCAAAGACAGATCTATGCAGATATATTGAATATTGAACACAGTGCAAAAAACACTGAATTCAATAAAAGAAATTGAAATTTCTCACTTCAAGAAATCGTGAGAGTAAGAAATCAAGCATTTAGCAAAACTTCAAATCGAATTTGCAAAAGACGAAACTTGCGATACGATCAATACACACTATAGAAAATTAGAAAGAATTATCAAAAAGACGAATAACATAGTGATGTACATAGACGCATCGCAAATTCGAAAAAAGACAGCAGAAGTCGAAACAAAAATCGAAACAACAGTTATATTTATGCATGAACTCGTTAGATGCAGCAAAGCGACAAGCGTTTCAGACAAAATCATCATAACGAAAGCGAAACTGCAAGCTATTAGCGATGCAATCGCAATGTGCAGCGAAAAAGCACTCAAAAACAGCGAAATTTGAGTGTACATGAACAGTCAAATGACTTTGCAAAGACTAAATGCAAAGAGCAACGTCAACGTGAGATTATTCAATGACATACGACAAAATTTGATCAATTTACGTCAGAAACAGTGTCAAATTTGCATACAGTGAATATCGAGTTGCAAGAGCATTATTAAGAACGAAAAAGCAGATCAATTGATCAAAATTGCTGCTCAAGAAGTATCAGTTATCGACAACATGAAAGCAATCATCATAAGCTTCGTCAAAAAGCGAATTTGCAAAGAGACGAAATTACAATGATTAGAGATTTGAAAAAGCAGTATCAAAAAGGAAAATCAGTATCAAAAGATCATATCAAATGTGAATCTAAGTCATAAATCACTAAAAGAGCTGAGAAAAATCGATAAACTAACGTTTTCAATCTTTATTCAGCTGAAAATGAGACATGACTATTTCAAGAGTTATTTGCATCGATTATCAGAGAATAATTCGAACAAATGCTATGAAATATGCAATGCAAGGCAAACGTCGAAGCATTTACTGCTGAACTGCAGACATTATAGAGCAGAGCAGAGAAAGCTTAAGAAAAAAGCTCAGCTCAAAAACACAGACATCATATTGACACTGTTTTTCATCAAGATTGAAAGAATCACAACACTAGAGTATTTTAAAAATACTTGAATTGCAACGAGAAAATGACTATTAGAAACGAAAGAGTAGAACGTGAAGAAGACGAGAGAATGAAGAAAAACAAAAGTATGATTGCGAGAGTTTGTGTTAGAGACCTGTCTAGAGCGAGTCAGATAGAGGTGTCATTTAACTAGAAGATAAATGCTAAGAAAGAAAGATAGCTACGAGAAAGAAGCTGGCTACATATGTGTGTTCCTCAGCCGACGCTAGGCCCAATAGAGACTAGTCAAGATGACGGAGCGAGAATAGGCCTGGTAAGGCTAGAAGGCTGAGCCTGGCAAGACTAGAATCGTGACATTACTCTTTCTCTTCGACGATTCATGTTCGCATGAATGTATTTTCTGCTCGACTCAATTGATTGTTCAATCAAGATTTCACAGGCTCAGACCTGTTAAATCGTGATTGATTGAATTGTCGATTAGCGCGATTTGTTCGAGTATCGAATATGAAAATCGTCAACGATCTTCTGAGCGTTCATAAATTCGTCGCCATCAGCGTTGTATCAATTGAGATCATTGTCATAGTCATTTCATTTGATTCTATACTGAAGTTGTCTTCGATATTGACGAAAATTCAATATATCATCGATTTCTCACTCGTCTTCGTCGTTTATCACTATTGAATCTGAGGGTTCGTTCTTTTGATCAGGCAAGAGATTGTCGACGGCAGAGCGAAGCAGATCAGAATGAAATACATCATGAACATGCATAGACTCTGATAATTTCAGTTTATATGAAGAGTCGACGAAATCTAGATTGATGAAAGAATCGAGCATTTTGTCATCTAGCTTCTTGAAAGATCTCGCTGTAACGATGTTTCTTTCATTCAGAAACATCTTTGATTCGATCTTGTAATCAACTTCTTTTCTATGCTTATTGACTTGTTTCATCATTTGTTCCCGTGTTTTGACTAGCGACTCGCGAGCAAACTTCAGTGTTTTGTTCATATTTTCAGATATATTCTCGGCTTTAGTCGTCTGCAAGCGTTCACGAGAACTTTCATATTCAATGACATCGAGTTCAAAGCTCATACGAGAATGAAAGTCTTTGTTTAGAAAGAAAGAGATCGAGAAGATGACTGAGAACAGAGCATTATTGTCGACGAACTCGATCATGAGTAGTAGCTTAGCTCAGTCATTCTGCATGTATGAACAGAAGAATCGAAGATATCTTTCGACGTTCTGATTGACTCGTTCACTTTGATCGTCGATCTGAAAGTGATAGACTGTGAAGAGTCGAAGATTAATGTCTAGTCTTTTGCAAAGCGACTTTCATAGAATGAAGATAAATTGAGAGTCTCGATTCGAAACAATGAAATCGAGTAAATCATGTATTCGATATATTCACTGAAGCATTAGCTCAGCTGTTTTTTCTGCTGTGATTTTCTCGTCATCAGTGAAGCAAGAAATATAATGTCGTTTCTTTGACAGTCTACATATCACTGTTAGTATGACGTTTTTGCCTTTCGAAGAAGATAAGTCGATGATGAAATTCATGACTATGTTCTTTCATCGCTGTTCAAGTATGAGTAGAGAATGTAGTAGTTCATTGAATTTATTTCGAGAAGTCTTTGATCGCTGACAAATGTAGCAGTTTCAAATATATCGATCTATTGTCTTTCGCATTGAAGATCAATAGTAGTATCTTCTTATGATCTTCATCGTTCTGAGAATTTCGAGATGATCAATAGAAGATTGATCGTGAACTTCTTGAATTAGCTTCATTTGAAGATGCTCATCGAAGAGAACTCAGAAGATCACTTTGATATAGTATTTCGTTCTGAACTCGACAATTTCTTAATTTAGTATCTTCGTATTGAGCTTCATCTTTTAATACGACTTCACGAAGTAGAATACAATTCTCGTTGATTCTGTTAGCTTCTAGAATCAATCGATAAATTGATTCATCGTTCTTTTTCTCTTCTAGATCAGCGATTTTCATTCGATTCGACGTGAGAATCGTAGTTCGCTGATAGCGACATCGTTCATTCTCGAGGCTTCTAGAAACTGAATCGACTCGACGAGTCAATGCATCGACTTTGATGTTTTGTTTGCCTGAGCGATACATGATTTTGAAGTTGAAGTCGACGAGCTTTTGTACTCAGCGCATTTGACGTCTACTT
>JAABUI010000682.1_pt1 | contig 23472 bp, 24 predicted proteins | sample 5559111 | NCBI WGS metagenome assembly JAABUI01 (sample SAMN10711870, study PRJNA513365) | rock metagenome | isolation source: Antarctica rocks | place: Antarctica: Victoria Land, Buttleship Promontory
CCGACCTCGGACTGCGCCATTCGACCGGCAGGACCGCGGTCTGCTACGATAACGCGATGGCCGAGTCATTCTTCGCGGCCCTGAAGAATGAGCGTGTCCACCGCACCGTCTACCCGACCCGTGCGCACGCGGTCCACGACATCACCACCTACATCGACAGCTGGTACAACACCGAAAGACTGCACTCGGGCCTGGGCTACCAGACACCCAGCGAAACCCATGCCGGCTACCAAAAAGCAGCTTGAAAGCACAAAAGACGTTGTCCGAGAAACGCGGGGCAGATCAGACCCCCCAGCACGTATGCCTGTAATACGCGCATTCCGGACAACCCAATCATTCCCAGCAAGAGGAACAAACCATGACCGCGAACCACACCAGCACCCCGACCACCCCGACCGAACTCGTCCACGTCGACCCCAACAACCTGCTGACCGACTACAACGTCCGCGCTGACACCGCCGCTGACCGGACGCTGGTCGCGTCCGTGCGGGAGCACGGCGTCGTCCAGCCGATCGTCGCGGTCCGGCTGCCCGACGGGCGGCTGCGGGTCCGGATGGGGCACCGCAGGACCCTCGCCGCGATTGCGGCGGGGCGGGGGAGTGTTCCGGTCGTGGTCAGCGCAACCGAGGACGACGCCGACACCGCCGAGCGGATCGTTCAGCAGTGGGTGGAGAACGAACACCGCGCCGACCTCACGACCGGCGACCGGATCGGTGCCGTCGCCCAACTCGCCGCGTTCGGTGTGTCGGCGGCTGCGATTGCCCGGCGGACGAAAGCCAGCCGCGCGGGGGTCGACGCCGCGCTGACCGCGAGCCGGTCAGCCGTCGCGGTCCAGGTTGCCGACGCCCACCAGCTGACGCTGGAGGAGGCCGCGGTCGTGGCGGAGTTCGAGGACGACGACTCCGCGGTCGCGGAGCTGCTCCGCTGGGCCGGGACCGGGCAGTTCGCCCACGCCGCGCAGCGGCTGCGGGACCGGCGCACCGAGGACGAGGCCCGGGCCGGGGCGGAGGACGCCGCGCGCCGGTCCGGACTGCGGGTCCTCACCGGCGGGGCGATGCCGGAGGGAGCCAAGCGGGTCGCCCACCTTCTCAACGGCGACGGCCGCGAGCTCGACGACGAGGCGCACACGTCCTGCCCTGGCCACGCGGTGCTCGTAGTCCGCGGCTGGCACACCTACAGCGAACCCGCAGTCGATGACCAGGACGAGATGGACGAGCTGGACGAGCAGGAGGACGACGGCGAGGACGACGACCGGGACGAGGACGCAGAGGCTGGCGCGGCCGGGACCGCCGCCGGGCGGCAGGAGCCCGAACCGGCCTGGACCTTCGCCGCGTGGTGTGTGGACCCCGCCTCGAACGGACACACCGACAGGTGGGGCCGCGCATCCGGCGACAGTCGGCAGCAGACCCCGACCGACCCCGACCGACCCGGACCAGCGCACCGCCGAGCGGCGCGCCGTGATCACCGGCAACAAGGAGTGGAGGTCCGCCGCCACCGTCCGCCGGGACTGGCTGGCCCAGTTCGCCGCACGGAAGACCCCACCCAAGGGAGCGTCCCGCTGGGTCGCGACCACCATCGCGGCTGGCAGCCACCCGGCCCGGCGCTCGATGGAAGGCGGCCACCAACTCGGCCACCAGGTCCTCCCGGGCAGGCCGCACCGCCGCGGTGGACACCTCCCGCGGGGCCGCTGCTCGGCGGTGCCCTCACCGACGCCACCGAGGCCCGCGCCGCGCACGTCACGCTCGTCCTGCTGCTCGCAGCCCACGAGGACGCCCTGCCCGCCGACGCCTGGCGACGGGTCAACCCCGACGCCGCCCGCTACCTGGGGTTCCTCGGCGACTGCGGGTACACGCTCGCGGAGATCGAGCGGCGCGCAGCCGGACAGGACCCCCTTCCCGAACCGGAAGCCGACACGGGCCACGCGGCACCGGCCGCAGACCCCGCCAGCTGAGAGCGGATCACGCATCCCCGGCCCGGTCGGCGCATCGCCGACCGGGCCAGGGTCGTGCGCCGGCGGGCACCGGCGGCCAAGAGGAGCGGGGCCGCCGGACAGCGGACCCGGCTGGCGCCGGGACAGCCACCCAAACCGCGCCAGGCCGGCGGGGGAGCAGCGACGCCTCAAGGTGGCGGGCCACGGACCGGTTCGGCACCGAAGGCCGGCTGACCCGGACCAGACACGCCCATGCCTGCCTGGAATACCAGCAATCCGGGCAGTACCGTAAATACATCCAACGGTAGGAGTCAGACCATGCGCGTGATCGCCGTCGTCAACCAGAAGGGCGGCACCGGCAAGACCACCACCACGGTCAACCTCGCCGCGGCCATCGCCGAGTCCGGGCGGACCGTGCTGGTGGTCGACCTGGACAGCCAGCGCAACGCCACCGAGTGGCTCGGCGCCGTGCCGGGGGGGTACGACGTCCTGTCCGTCCTCATGCGCGAGGCCGGCATCGACGACGCCGCGGTGCCTGCCGCGGTGCCCGGCGTCGAGGTCGTCCCGGCGACCGCGGAGCTGACCGGGGTCGAACGGGGCCTGTCCAACAAGCCCGGTATCGAGCTGCGGCTGAAGAGGGCGCTGCACGAGGCGCGGCCACGCGACGTCGTCCTCATCGACTGCCTTCCAGCGCTGGGACTGCTCACCGTCAGCGGCCTCGTCGCGGCCGACGAGGTCCTCGTGCCCGTCCTGCCCGGGGGCATCGAGCTGGCGGCGGTGGCGGAGCTCGTGGACACCGTCGCGGAGGTGGGGGACGGGCTCAACCCGGGCCTGACGATCGGCCACGTCCTGGTCGTCGCAGCCGACCAGCGGCAACGCCTGGACCTCGACGTCATCGCAGCCCTGCGCGAACGGTTCCCCGACGCGACCCTGCAGACCGTCATCGGGCGCAGCGTCCGCATCCGGGAGAGCTACAACCGCCACCAGCCCATCACCGTGTACGACCCCCACGGCAAGGCCTCCCAGCAGTACCGGGACGCAGCCCGGGAACTGATCCAGCGAGAGAGGACACCGGCATGACCACACGCGGACTCGGCGACACCAACCCGCTGAACAGGACCTCCCGGCGCCTGCCGCCGGTCATCCCCGTCGCGGCGCCGGCCGAGGAGGCCGACGAGCGACCGGCACCGGCGCCGGCCGTGCCGGCGCTGAAGGCGTCCAGCAAGCGGGTCAAGGACGGGCAGACCCAGCTCAGCGCCTACGTCGACATCACGATCTCCGAGGAAGCCCGGGACGCGATCATGTACCTGGCAAACCAACCCGAGGGCCCCGTCAACCTCTCCGACCTGGTCAACCAGGCCCTGCACCGCGAGGTCGGCCGGCTCCGCACCGAACACCACGGAGGCAAACCGTTCCCCAAGCGCCGCCGGCCCCTGCCGGTCGGACGCCCCGTCTGATCGCCCGCGACCCGCAGCCCGCCCGTTGCGACGGGACAGAGCCCGGCCTGACCCGTCGCTCTTGAACGACGGAACGCGGTTCCGGCCCGCACTGCGGCCACCGGGTCACCATCGGCCGGACGGTCCGGTGGACCGCGGGGCTCGGCCCCGCACCGCCAGTCCTCAGCCCGGATTGTCGCGGACGACTGACCCAGCGGAGAGGCGACGACGAACCTCTACCAGCTGCGACAGCAGGCCCACCCTCGAGTGCATGGGTATTATGCATCATACAGGTATATGCGCCACGACCTAGCCGCGAAGAGCGGCCACCGTGCACCATCGCGGACCTAAGGCCCCGACCGAGCCGCGTCACGAGGTCGGACGGCGACCCGGCCAGTGCGGCAAGTTGATAGCCCTTACCGTCAGCGACCATGGCGGCGAGGGGGAGCGGTTGGGTCGCCGGGCCATGCGCAGCGTCGCGGATCCGCGGGGACGAGGGTCGCTGGAACGGCGGCGGACCTGCTGGTCCCAGCGGTACTAGAAGGGCGGGGCCGCAGTGCTAACGGGGCATGACTGTCGGTGGCCGGTCTCCCAGACCCGGGAGCTTGGGCAGGTACTGACCGGGCTTCCCACCTGGCTGCGCAAGCCCTGCCGACTCAAGCCCAGGGCTCAGTCGATGACCACCGCACGCCAACGATCAGCGTGAGGGAGGCGAGAGGCATGGCAAGCACGAGCGGCATGAGGCTGGAGCTGACCTGGCCAAACAAGGACAAGTTTCTGCTCTCGCCCAAGGACCAGACCGGCAAGCCGGTCTGGGTCGAGCGGACCCACCCCGCCGCCAGCGAGGTTCGACTCATCGACTTCACCGGCGAGTGCGGACAGGTCGCCCCGATGGATCAGGCCGTCACCGACAACCTGTTGTTCACCGGCGACAGCCTTGACGTCCTGCGTGTCCTCACGGAGCACCCACGATTCCGCCGTGAGTACCGGGGGAAAATCAAGTGCGTGTACATCGACCCACCGTTCAACACTGGTCGGACGTTCGATCATTACGACGACTGGCTAGAGCATTCCACCTGGCTGTCCTTCATGCGGGACCGACTTTTGTACCTTGTGGGCCGCCGGTTGCCTCTAAAGCACATCGATGATCCCGACTTCGATTGGGATTCCGTGCTGACGTCAGTACAGTCCTTGACTGATTCTGTCTTAGATGAATTGACCGGACACGTCGAGGAATATTACTCGGGCAATTACATCACAAGTTTGTTCAAGAATGCCGCACGCTGCAACGACATAGTCACTGCCCTATCTCCAACGGAAGTGAAAACAACGAGTCGACCACCGGACTCCCTGGGGCCAACCCCGGGCGATCCCGGCACCGGAGCCAAGGCCGCGGGGGACGAAGAGGCTGCGTCGCTCGATACCGGAAACGATCGTTAACGAGACGACGGCTGTGACACGACGACGCGCCGTCGTCTCGTGTACCGAATCCCGTACCGCAACCTCTGTCCGGTCTAAGTCCCCGCTGTCCCGTTTTCGATACGGTGCTGGGCCATCTGCAGATCGACTCGGGGTCGGCGTTCGCTGCCGGCGTCGACGACGTCGACGATCTGGGTGTGCGGTAGCCGGGCGGCGGCAGCGATCTCGTTGAGGCTGACGCCATTGGCGGCGAGGAGGTCGACGGCCCTACCGAGCAGCGTTGGTTGTTCGGGTGGGCCGAGCGGTCCGGCTTCGGGGTTGCCATGTTGGGCCAGCGCGATGTTGGCGCGTCGTACCGCTGTCTCGGACATCACTCTGAGCGTGCGAGCTCGGTAGATGAGGGCTTTGAGGCTGGTTCCCCACCGTCGCTTGGCCGCGTGGAGCTGTTCCCAGTCCAGTCTGCGGGGAAGGTCATCGATGATCTGGTCAGCCGGCATAAGGAACTCGGCTGCGAAGGTCTGGGCCTGTGCCTCAACGATCCTGTTGCCCGGGTCGGCGTCCTGGTGCAGGAGCAGGTGACCAAGTTCGTGGGCTGCGTCGAAGCGGCTGCGCGCCTTGTCGTTCTTCAGCGGGGACAGCAGAACGAGCGGCCGGGCCGCGGCCGAGATGGAGAAGGCGTCGACGCCAGGGTCGAGATCTCGTCCGCTGAGATGGTCGGGCAGGGCGAGAACGACGGTCCCGTGCGCCTCGAGGAGGCGGACGACGTGGCCGATGGGGCCGTTCGGCATCTCCCACGCCGCGTGCGCGCGGGCGGCGGCAGCGGCGATCTCAGCGCGTGTGGTGTCGGGTCCAGCGTCACCGACGTCCGGCAGGTCGAGCGCGGGCAGGTCGACGTACTGCTCGACCGCGGCGACTACGTCCATCACCAGTTCGGCGAAGGCGAGCGCCTGGTCACGGGAGAGCGTGGGAGTGGCGCGTAGCGACCGGAAGTGAGCGGCTGCACCGGTCAGGCCCGACCTTTGGTGCCCGTGCTGAAAGAAGTTCTCGGGTACTCCGAGTCGCAGTGCGAGGGCGGCGGCGACTGGCGCAGTGGGGTGCGAGGTGCCGCGTTCGAACTGGGTCACAGCGGCCGGGGACACTTTGACGTCCCGGGCGAGTTGGGCTCGGGGAAGTCGAGCGAGTCGGCGGGCGAGCGCGAGCCGGGCTCCATCGAAGTCTGCGGTGATGCCCTGGGAACGTCGGCGGCGGGCTGCGAGTCGCGCGTCGGAGACCGGGTCGCTCATGCCTGCCCAGAACGGCCGGGCTGTTCGCGTCGGAGCCCGAGCTGGATGCGCGGTTCGGGTTGGTCGGCGAAGTTGTCAGACGAGTCGTCCGAGATGGGACTGGCGTCGGCGGGGACCGCGCCGACGGCGGGTTCGTCTCGCCACAGCTGGGTGACCGCAAACCAGGACGGGGCACCGGTGCAGGGAAAGCCGAGCCAGCCCGCGGTCAGACCGGTGTCCATGTCGCCAGCCCAGGTCAGCATCACCTGCAGCAGAGCCGTGGGCTCATCGAGGGACCACAGCTCACCGGTGTCCAAGGTGGTGGATCGCCCGTCCTGGTCGGACTCGGCGGGGCGGTAGACCGCGGTGTTGGCAGCCGCCGCCAAGTGACGACCGACCCCGTCAGCCTCATGCCAGGTGAACTTCGACCAAGCCGGGTTCAGTGTGTCGCCGGGCGCCTTGCGCACCCGCAGGGTGACACCGCACGCCCGGACCACCAGCGCGTTGGTGTCCGGTAGTGCCGCTCGGATCTGTCCGGACCGGGTGGCGGCGGGATCGGCGTAGTGACGGTGAGCCAGTTGGCTGATGTTGATCGCGCACAGCCACGCCAACCCCTGCGCGGTGTCGCCGTTCTCGGTCGGCTCGTGTCGCTGAAGATTCCGGCGGAACACGCCTCCGACAAGCTTCGCCATCACGGACGGCACCTCGAGCCCGGCGAGCCGCCCCGTGATGTCCTCCAGGTGTGCCAACGCTCCGCTGTCCCACTCGGCCATGCCCGAAGTAAATCAGAAGCCAGCGTTGGGCGCATAGGATGTGAGTCGACCGTGGACCTGGCTGACCAGAACTTAAGCATTGATCTCTTGGCGTAGCATCAGCTGTCCCAGGTTGGATCGAGTGCAGAGGAGCTGCTCGTGAGCGAGAACAACCGACACGTCGTCCCTGACCCGGACGGCGGCTGGAACGTGGTCAAGCCCGGATCGGACCGGGCGAGCGCGCATCAGGACACCCAGCGCGAGGCCGTCGACCGAGCCCGCACGATCGTGAGCAACCTCGGCGGTGGGGAGGTCCGTATCCACGGCCGGGACGGTCAGATCCGGGACTCCGACACGGTCGGCGGCGGCAACGACCCCAACCCGCCGCGGGACACCCGCTGACCGCGTCGGCGAAGTTCGCCCTGTCCACCGTGTCGGTGAGGGGCTGGCGGCGCACCGAAGGCGATGCTCGAGGCCATCGCCGCTCGCTGACCCTGGTCAGTCGAGCAGCCGTGCCATCCCGAGCGAGTCCGGTGCCGTGGCGACGAACCCGTGCCGGGCGTACAGCCGCCGCCCCGGTCCGTCGGCCAATAGGTTGACCCACGCCCCCGGCGGAGCGTCGCGCCGGATGCGCTCCAGCAGTGCGCGGAGGACGGCATCGCCGAGTCCACGCCGCTGGTGCCCGGGCAGCACCGCCATATCGATCACGTGGAAGTACCAGCCTCCGTCGCCGACCACCCGTCCCATGCCGACGGTCGTCCCCGTCGGCTCGTAGACGACACGGACCGCCGCCCAGGCGCCCGCGATGCCGGCGGCGACCTGGTCCTCGCGCGGAGGTGTCAGCCCGGAGAGCATCCGCAGAGCCAGGTAGTCCACGACGCTGGGCGCGCCGTCCAGGAGCCGGTAACCGTCTGGGAGCGCGCGACCGGGTGGCGGGGCGGCGGTGGACACGACCTGATCGTGTCAGCGACGTGAGGTGGCCGCGTCCTCGACGACGGGCCATCCCAGGGCGGCGAGTGTGTGGAGCAGCACGGTTCTCCAGGCGCCGGGGGCGCCGGTGAGCACGTAGCGGCGGGGCATGGGTTGCCGGCGGCTGAGCGGGGCGGGCAGCCGCGGACCAGGCCGTCGTCCGCCCGCGGACTCCGCTGGCCGGCTGAAATCCGGCCAGGCCACGAGGAGGTCAGGTTTGGAGGAAGCCGCCGGGGTGCACCGCACCGATGAGCGCTGTCCGGATCTGCTCGGTCGGGTCGGCGCCACCCTCGGCCAGGGCGTCCAGCGCCGCACCGACGACTGGCGGTGCGGTGGTGCTCTCGACGTCGATGTGAGGCATCACCCGTGCGAGCTCGCGGGTGGTCGCCGTCCGCAGGACGGCGTGCTCGGAGGTCATCAGCGAGCCCCCGAGAGCGACTGGGACGCGGTCGGCGGAGAGGTCGAATCCGGTCCGGCGGGCGGCGGCGGCTGCGTACTCCGCGAAGGACCGCGCCTGTCCGGTGACGATGCGGACCGCGGCCGCGTCGCCGGCGTCCGCGGACCCGAGCACCGCGCGCGCCGCCCGGCGCTTCTCCGGCCCGGGGAGTGCGTCGACCCTGCGGGTGAACAGCTCCAGCATGGACGCGACGTCCCGGCAGCCGAACACCTTCAGGAGGCGAGGTGTCAGGCAGGTCGGTGGCTCGATGCCCAGGCTCGCGCGCACGACGGTCCGGAAGGCTGCGTCCCCGAGGGAGACGCCGCCGATGTCGTCCTGGATCCACCAGGACACGCTGAACTCTGCTCCTGCCGGACCTCGCGCGGCGATGGCCGGGCCCGTCCCGGCGATCACCGACACGCCGACGCCCGTCAACGACGCGAGGCGGATCAGGGAGAAGCCGTCGTTCTTGGCGCTCCAGGACCGGAGACCTGGGAAGGACGTCTTTACGGCCGCGTCCCAGAAGGCGTCGTCCTCGGGCCAGTCGATCCCCGCGAGCCGGAACGCCGTGTGCTCGATCCGCGCCACCGTCGTGCCCGCGTCGGTCAGCGCCGCGTACACAGCCGCGCTGACCTGTCCGACGGCCGCCGCCGCCCCGGGAGCCGCGTAGATGTCCCCTGCGTCGGCCCGCCCGCGACCGGTGATCTCACCGGTTGCGGTGCACACGACAGCCACCGTCTTGGAGTTGCCCGCGTCGACCGCGAGGAACTCCCGGCTCACCGAAGCAGCCGGTCGGGCAGGAAGTCGCGGTTGGCCCACGCGAGGTCGTCGTAGAGCTCCTCGGCGACGGCGAGGGTGGAAACGAACGGGTGCGCCACCAGAGCCCGGATCGCATCGGCGCGAGTGCCCTCCCAGGCCGCGACCGCCGCCAGTCGCTGGTACTCGGCAAGGGTCTGGGTGATTCCGCGTACTGCGTGCGGCAACGGCTGCTGGGGGATCGGGTGCGTCCCGGTGCTGTCGACCCGACACCAGAGCTCCACGACCGTGTCCTCGTCGAAGCCGGGAAGTGCGCCGCCGGTGTTGAGGACGTTGACCGGGTGCAGCGACCCGGTGTCGTTGTAGTGGGCGCTCATCACGTCGATCGCGAGCTCGAGTTCGTGGATCCCACCGCGGGACCGGCCCGGGTCCAGGGTCGGGGTGCTCGCAGCGGCCTGTTCGCTGTAGTGACGCCAGTAGTCCGGGATGGCCTCCAGGATGACCCCGGCGCGGGTCAGTCGCTTCGCCTGCTGCTCGCGGAAGAACTCATCGCCGAAGTAGTAGTAGCGGAAGTAGTCGGCCGGGACCGACCGCATGGCGACCGCCAGGTGCAGCATGCGCTTGCTCCACACGTCCACGCCGGGGTCGTCGCGGACGCGCTCCCACGCCTCGTCCAGCAGGGGCAGCAGGTCCTCACCGTCGTAGAGGTGGGTGGTGGACCAGCAGTTGTGGTTGACCCCCGCCATCCGGACCTCGGCGCGCGCCGGGTCCAGTCCGGCGGTCTGCAGCACCCACTCGGGGAAGATGATCGGGCCCTCGCACATCGACCAGATGGGGACGTCGGTGTTGTCCGTGACGGCCTGGGAGACGATGTTGACCGGGTTCGTGTAGTTGAACACCCGGGCACCCGGGGCGACCGCGGCCAGGTCGGTGAGGATGCCCCGGAACGCCTGCACAGAGCGCAGCGCCATCATCAGACCACCGGGACCCTGCGTCTCCTGGCCGATGACGCCGTGACGCATGGGGATCAGCTCGTCCTGCTGGCGCATCTCGAACCCGCCGGGACGGAAGCTTGTCAGGACCGCGTCGCAGTCGGTGAGCCCCGCTCTGCGATCGGTCGTTGCAGACACGGTGATGTCGAGCCCGGCATTGCGTGCCATCTTCTCGGTGATCGTGCGGACGATCTCCAGCCGCTCGGCGTCGAGGTCGACGAGCACGACCTCGGAGCCGTTGAACTCCGTGCCGTGAGAGAGCAGTGATGCCATCGTCCCTGCCGCGCGGGACGAGCCGCCGCCGATGTACGCGAGCTTGATGCGGGCCATTCGAGGTCCTTTCGAGTGGTGTCAGCCGGGGACGTGCAGGAGGCCGGCCGCGTCCTCGGCGGCGCGGTCGACGAGCAAGGCGGGGGAGAGGCACTCGGTGACGACGGTCGCGGGCCAATCGGGCTCGTACCCGGTCGCGGCGGCCAGCCGGCTCACGGCCCGGCCCTTGTCCGAGCCGTGACAGAGCATCAGCACCGACCTGGACAGCGAGCTGATCGTCTCGATGCCGACGGTGACGCCGAAGCGGGGGACGTGGGAAAGCTCCCCACCGAAGGACGGGAACGTGGCCAGGTTGTCGGTCCGCGTCGAGTCGGGGAGTCGGACGACACGGGTCCGGCTGTCCCGTGCCGACCCGGCGGGGTTGAACGCGATGTGGCCGTCGGAGGCTCCGGAGGCCAACAGGAACAGGTCGACACCCCCAGCGTCGTCCAGCCGGTCGTCGTAGGCCTCCGGAGCCGCTGGGTCGGGCAGCCAGAGGTTGTCGGCCGGGATCCGGTGCCCGGCCGACAGCGACGCGTTGATCCGCCCGAGGATGTCGCGGCGGCCGAACCGTTCGCATGAGTGCGGTGCTCGCGGGTCCTCCCGTACGAGCCGGCCCGCACCGTCCGGCACCAGGTAGTCGTCCATCATCACGATCACCAGACCGGACAGGTCGAGGTCCGTCCGGGATGCCAGGTCGGCCAGCGACTGGTAGGTCGAGGCCGCGCTGCGTCCACCCGGGCAGCCCAGCAGGAAGCGGCGTGTTCCGGCGGTGGCGATGGCATCGGCGACGAGCCGGGCGGCGGCGTCACCGAGCCCGGTCGCGTCGGGGAAGACCTGCGGGCGAAGGTGCACGGGTGCTCCCTGTTCGGTGGTGGGCGGGGACCGGGTGGCGCTCACTCGTTCAGCGCTCGTTCCTGAAGCGCTCACTCCTTCAGGGCCCCACCGAGGACCCCGTGGATGAAGCTGCGCTGGAAGAACGCGTACAGCACGACGACGGGGGCGCAGATGATCAGAGCCGCAGCGGCCATGAGGTTGAACTCGGTGGTGAACCGACCCTGGAAGTTGCCGAGAGCGAGGGTCACTGGTTGCAGCTGCGGGCTGGAGATGAAGACGAGGGAGAGGAAGTAGTCGTTCCAGGTCCACATGAAGTTCAGCAGGACCAGGGTCAACAGGGCCGGGCGGGCCACCGGCACCAGGACCCGCCACAGGGTCCGCCAGGTCCCGGCGCCGTCGAGCTGCGCGGCCTCGAGCATCGAGCGCGGCATCGCCCGGAAGGTCGCCCGCATCCAGAAGGCCCCGAATGGGACGCCCATCCCCACGTGGATGGCGATCAGGCCCACCCAGGTGTCGGTCAGCCCGAGCTGGCGGAACTGGTAGTAGAGGGGGATGACGATGACCTCGGTGGAGATCATCAACCCCAGCAGGATGATCGGGAACAACACCTTCGATCCCCAGGCGTTCAGCACGCCGAGGGCGTACCCGGACAGGATGGCCAGCAGCGCCTGGATCGCCACGGCACTGACCGTGATGGCCAGGCTGGCGCGCATCGCGTCACCGAACCCGCCGCGGGTCCACGCGTCGACGAAGTTGCTCCACTGCAGGCCCGACAGCACGGGTTGCCCGGACGGGTCCGGGCTGATGGCCGCGAGCACGGCGTAGCCCACCGGCAGGACGACCACGGCGGTGAACAGCAGCAGCACGAAGTAGTTGACGATCTTCTCCCGCGCGCTGGTCACGCGTCGTCCCGATCTGACACGCGCTGCACCAGCACGGCGACCAGTAGGGAGAACACGGCCAGGACGATGCCGATGGCCGCGGCGGCGCCGACGTCGGGGTTCTGGAAGGCCCGGCGGTACAGCAGCAGGGCCGGGGTGACGGTGGCCGTGCCCGGACCTCCCTGCGTCGTGAGCCACACCAGGTCGAAGGTCCGCAGCGCTGCCGTGACGGTGATGGTCAGGGCGATCGCGAGCTGAGGCCGCAACTCGCGCAGGGTGATCGTGAAGAACTCGCGCACCGGCCCGGCGCCGTCGACCCGGATGGCCTCGAACAGCTCCTGGGGGATCGACTGAGCACCCGAGACGAACAGGACCATGCAGAACCCGAAGGTGACCCAGGTCCCGATCAGTCCCAGTGACACCAATGCCCACGCCGGGTCACCCAGCCAGGTGTGGGTGAACGCACCCAGACCGACCGCGGTCAGCGCGCTGTCCAACGGTCCACCCGGCTGGTAGATGCGCTTCCACAGCACGGCGATGACCACGCTGGTGATGACCTGGGGCAGGAAGAGGATCCAGCGGAAGACCGCCTGTCCGCGCAGGCCCCTCTTGGACAGGATCGCGGCCGAGAGCAGGCCCAGACAGATCGGCAGCAGCGCGAAGAAGCCGACGAGCACCACCACGTGCTCGACGGCCTGTGCCAGTTCAGGGTCGGTGAAGAACGCCTGGTAGTTGCCGAGCCCGACCCAGACCGGGGTGGTGACCCCGTCCCACTGGTAGAGCGAGTACGACGCGGACTGCACTAGCGGGACCAGGACGATCCAGGTGTAGGCGGCCAGGGCCGGGGCCAGGTACAACAGGCCCACCCAGCGGGACCTGCGCACGTGTGGCCGGACCCGTCCCGCGGTCACCTCTTGTGCAGCGGTCCGTACCCCGGAGGGTCGCAGCGCCGTCTGGCTCGTCGCCATCTCAGCTGGACATCTCAGGTCGCGTGCTCACGTCGTCTTGTGGAATTGGTCGTAGTCGGCCTGGCCGGCGCTGACGAGCTGCTCGGGGGTGGCGTGCCCGGCGAGCAGCAGCTGGGTCTGTCCACCGACGATCTCCAGCATGTTGGGGCTGGCCCAGTCGAAGAACGGGACAAAGCCGTCAGCGCCAGCGACGGTGTCGGTCTGGGCGACCTCGGTCGCGAACACCGTCCCGGTCGGCGCCTTGGTTCCGGCAGCCTGGATCGGGAGCATGCCGGAGTTGACCGCGAGCTGGTTCATCGGCGCGGACTGCAGGAAGTTCAGGAACGCGGCCGCGGCGTCGGGGTGCGGCGTCCGCCCCGAGATACCGAACACTGCGCTCGGGCCGCCGACGGCGACCTGGCCCCCGCCTGTCGGCTGCGGGAACTGGAGACGCGCGAAGGACGCGCCGTTCACTCCTGGCTCTGCCAGCGAGCCCGAGTAGTCGAAGTGGAAGACGCCCCGGCCCTTGGTGAAGGCCGTCCTGCCGGACTGGAAGTCCAGTCCGGCTGCGTCGGGGTTGAAGTACCCCGCCCTGCTCCACTGCTGGAGCTTCTGGGCGGCTGCGAGCATGCCGGTGTCGGCGAGGCTGACCTGCCCGGAGCGGTACACGAAGTCCGCGATCGACTTCTTCGCGCCGAGCACCGCCTGGACGGCGAACAGCGGGTTCGTCGCGAAGGTCTTCTCCTGCGTGCCCGCGACGATCGGCACCGCACCGGTGGACTTGATCTTGGCGCACGCGGCCTCGAAGGCCTGGAGGGAGTCGGGGGGGCTGATGCCGGCGGCGGTCAGCAGCTTGACGTTGTAGTACAGCCCGACGGTGGTCAGGCGCGCGCCTGTCGTCCCGAACAGCGACCCCTCGCCCATGGTCTTGCCGTCGGTGGTGAACAGGTGCTCGCGCAGGATCGTCTGGGGGATCTGCTTGCGCCATCCGTAGGCCTCGGCGTACCCGTCGAGGTTGCGGATCAGGCCGCCCTTGGCGAGGGTTCCCATCGACTGCCAGCCGTTGTTGATGGTGGCGACGTCGGGGCCGTCCTTGTCCGCCAGTCGCAGGTTCAGCGTCGACATCACCTGGTCGAACGACTGCGCCGTCCGGGCGATCTTGACGTTGGGGTGTTTGGCCTGGAACTGCGCGATCGCCGTCAGCATGTACTTGGCGTCGTTCCCGCCTGAGTAGTCCAGGAACTTCAGCGTCACCGGGGCGTCCCCCGCGATGTCGGTCCGGGCCGCCGAGGTCGACACGGGCTTCGGTGACGACCCGGAGGACGGCGCACACGCACCGACCGCCATCGCACCGACGACACCCAGTCCCACGCCGAACTGCCGGCGGCTCATCGAGGTCCTGCTCAGTCGAGTCATCGTCGATCCCGTCCACGAGGTCCCGAGCGGTGCTGCCGGGTGGACGGGACGTTAACACCGGCCAGACCAGTCAGACCAGGAGTGAGCGGTGGTTCTTTCGATTCGGACCAGTTGACTGACTGGTACTTTCCAGCCCCATGGCAGTCGAGCGAACTGGCACGGTTACGCAGCGCCAGCTCCTGGCGGCGATCGAGAACGGGACCTACCCGGCCGGGACGCGGTTGCCGGGCGAACGGGTGCTCTCGGGAGAGCTCCAGGTGTCCCGGTCAACGCTGCGCGGAGCGTTGCAGCGGCTGGCTGAGACCGGTGCCGTGGCCAACTCTGCACAGCGGGGCTGGTTCGTCCCGCGCCCGGTGGTGGGGGAGCCACCGAGCACCCTGCAGTCGTTCACCGAGATGGCACTGTCCCGGAACCTCCGCCCGTCCGCGAAAGTGCTCTCCCACGTCGTCCGCCCGGCCGCCCTGGACGAGTCCTCCCGCCTGGGCGTGGCACCCGCCAGTGCCGTCCTCGAGCTGGTCCGGCTGCGGGGCATGGACCAGACCCCGATCTGCGTGGACACCGCCGTGTTACCGCTCCCGTTGGCGGAGCCGCTCGTCGACATCGACCTCACCGACCGGTCGTTGTACGCGGCGCTGCGCGACGAGTGCGGTGTCCGGATCCACCGCTCTGCCTACTCGGTGGTTGCAGAGGCGGCATCCGGTCGGGTCGCGGAGCTGTTGCGCGTACAGCCCGGCTGGCCGGTGCTCGTCGGCACCGAGACCACCTACGAGCACAGCGGCGAACCGGTCAACCTCGGGCACGCCGTGTACCGGGGTGACGCATACCGCTTCCAGGCCGACCTGTTCCGTCCGCAGGACTGAGGTCCGCGCCGGTCGACGGCTCGAGTTGGCTGAGCGGGCCGCGAGTCGAGCGCTAGTTTCGTCGGTGAGCGTGCGGCGGGTTGCGCAGTATTCAGCACCCGGGCCCGCGCGTGCACCTCCTGCGGCATCCCCGTCACCTGCCAGCGCATCCGCACCCGGGAATTGGTCGTCTACCGCTTGGCCCCGGGCCGGGATCGCGAAGTTTTGGGGCGACCTGGGCTCCGCCGTCCGCGACGAGCTCGGGCGAGGGGGTTAAAACCGGTCGACGCGTCACCGGAGGGATCCCGCACGCTCAGCTTCGCCATCAGGGGAGCCGAGCGGAGGGCTCGTCCGCTGTGAGATGGGTCGGGCCGGGCGGGAATCGCTTCCCGCCCGGCCCGGCCTTCAACTGCTGCTGATCAGCTCAGTTCTTGCGGTCGTAGGGCTCGCGGCTGCCGGACTTGGCGAACCCGCGGCTGATCATGTACCCGATGGTGAGCAGGGTGATGTACAGCCATGCCTTGTCGGCGCGGAAGAAATCGACGCCGTTGGCGTCATTCGCGCTGATCGTCTTGGACGCGATGAGGACTCCGGCCACGGCCAGGATGTAGAAGACCAGTTCGGTGGTCTTGAACGAGGCCTTGGTCTCCGTGGTGACCCGCTCCGGGCGCCGATCGACGGTGCCGGGGTCGCCGGCGCTGGTGGCGCCGGGCTGGTACGTGGACATGGGGACCTTCCGTGGAGATGCCCGCCCGCCAGGTGGCAGCGGCGCTCGGCCCGCCGCGCGAGTAACCCGGCATCTGAACCGGGAACGCGGAAGCTCGGAATACTGTACAGGAGTAATTTGCCTGGCAAGCCGGGCAACGGTCATCGGGGCGGGACGAATTATTCCCTGAGGCCCGGATTGATCGACGTGAACACTGTCCGCGAACACCGTTTACTATCGGGTCACCGGTCCGGTCCACGGGTGAGGGAGTTGTTGCAATAGAAGCGGACCGGTGCGGACCGGTGCGGACCGGTGCGGACCGGTGCGGACCGGACGGACGTGCGCGGTGGTGTGTGCGCCGGCTAGTCTGCGTGAACTCTCCCGGCCGGTGTTCGGTGGGGACCTGTCCGGCCGGGTGAGCTGGCGGGTCCGCGGCTCGGGGCGTGGATCTTCGACCCTGGCCAGTGCCGACCGAACGATGCGTCAGTAGTTGACCTGGCCGGTCCCGGCGTGCCGGCAGCAGCGACGACAGATATGTTCCCAGACGTCTACGCAGTAGACCTGCGGCCATCTCCCGGCTCGAAACTGAGCCGGTCGAGGTGGCCGTTCCCCCTGTGCCCGGGAGACCACGTGACCGCTGCCCTCGCCACCCCCGCCGCCGACCCCGGAGGGGTCCGTGACGAGGGCGTTGGAGCTTCCCGGACGGCTCGCGGTGTGGCCCGCGCGACCACCACCTACGCCACGCTCTCCAAGCAGGTCCAGGCACTCGGGCTGCTCCAGCGCCGTCGCGGCTTCTACTGGACGCGGATCATCACCGGCATCGTGGCGTTCGTCGGTGTCTGGGCCCTGTTCTACGTGGTCGGCAACAGCTGGCTGCAGCTGCTCGTCGCAGCCGCTCTGGCGGTCGTGCTGCACCAGTTCGCGTTCCTCGGCCACGACGGCGCGCACCGCCAGATCTTCGCCTCCGCACGGTGGAACGAGTGGTCTGGGCGCGTCTTCGCGGGCCTGTTCGCCGGTCTGTCCTACAGCTGGTGGACCTCCAAGCACTCCAAGCACCACGGATCGCCGAACCAGGTCGGCAAGGACACCGACATCGAGTCCAAGGTGCTCGCCTTCCACGAGGACGCCGTCGACGCGACCCGCGGGTTCCGCCGCTTCTTCACCCGGCGCCAGGGCTGGTTCTTCTTCCCGCTGCTCCCGTTCGAGGGGCTCAACCTGCACGTCGACAGCTTCCGCAAGGTGCTGCAGCGGGCGCCCGTGAAGCGCCGCTGGGTCGACCTGACGTTCGTCTCGCTGCGGGTGTTCGGCTACCTGGCCCTGCTGTTCGTGGCCCTGCCTCCCGGTAAGGCCGCTGCGTTCGTGGGCGTCCAGCTCGGGGTGTTCGGCCTGCTGATGGGCGGGTCCTTCGCGCCCAACCACACCGGGATGCCGATCCTGCCCGCCACCGCGAAGATCGACTTCCTGCAGCGCCAGGTGATGACGTCGCGCAACATCTCCGGCGGCTGGGTGATCGACCTGTTCATGGGCGGCCTCAACCACCAGGTCGAGCACCACCTGTTCCCGTCGATGCCCCGGCCGAACCTGCGGGAGGCCCGTCCGCTGGTCCGCCAGTTCTGCGCCGACCACGGGATCCCCTACACCGAGACGACGCTCGGCCAATCCTTCGTCGAGATCGTCCGGTACCTGAACCAGATGGGCCTGCGCGCCCGCAACCCGTTCCTGTGCCCGTTGAAGCAGTCGCTGCGCGGCTGACCCGCCCCCAGCACGATCCCGTCTCCGGCCCCGATCACTTTTATTTCCGAGGAGTACCTGATGCGTCGATTGTCTGCTGTTGTCCTGATGTTCACCCTGTTCGTGGCCGGTTGCGGCTCATCGAGTAGCACCGGTGCCACTGGTAGCTCGCCGTCGGTCGTGGCGAGCCAGTCCGTCGGAGCACCGGTAGCCGGTGGCGGTGCGAGCGCCACTGCCAGCACCGGTGCCACGACCACGGCGACGACCTGCCCGACCAGCAACACCCGGGCGTTCGCGAAGACCCGGTTCGTCACCGACCTCGGTGGGTCGGCGTTCCTGATCCGCCGCTACCTGTACCAGCCCTACACCGCGGGCATGTTCACCAAGGGCCATCACGGACGGACGCTGGCCCTCATCAAGGGTGCGGTGGCCGCCACGACGGTGGTCAAGCTCCTGAAGAACGCGAGCCTGAACGCGCAGGCCAACCCGAGCCTGTGCAAGGTCCTCGCCGCGCCGCTGGCGGGTCTCACCGACAAGATCAGTGGGCTGGCGGGGTCGTTGCGCGGCGGCGGCGTGGACCCGGGTGTCCTCAGCGGGCTCGGGGGCACCATGACCGGCCTGCTCGGTAAGGCCAAGTCCGCCGGCGTGCCCGTCGCCGAGCAGGCGGTACCTGCCAGCTGAACCTGCACACGGCGCCACGCTCATACGCGCGCCCCGTAGGTGGGGGTTCTGGCGCAGGCGGGGATGCGGTCATAGGTGCGGGCGGCGGCGATGCCACCTGACCGGTCAGCACATGCTGGGTGGGCGGTGATCCGCCCACCCAGGTCCCGGCTGGGCCGGTCGGCTGTTGCTGGTGGGGGTCAGTCGGCGGCGGGGGCGGCGCCGGCGGGCGAGGGCTGGTTGGGGCCGTAGGTCATGGTGACGTCGGCGAGTTCGAGCTCGGCGGTGGCCTGCAGCATCTCCAGCAGCTCCTTGTCCAGGCCGGGGGAGAACTCCTCGGGGCGTTCGACGGCGATCTTGTTGGGCACCCCGGCGGGCATCTGCTCATCCGAGGTCAGGGTGGTGCCGTCGTTGAACGGCGACATGCCCTGGAAGACCTTCCCGGCCTCGGTCAGGTTGTCCGCGCTGAAGGTGAACATCTTGTGGTCCAGGCCCTGGTCGAGCAGGGCCTTGACCTCCGGCCACTGCTCGGCGTTGGTCTTCGGGATCGGCAGGGTCTTGCCCCAGTCGACCCCGAGGGACTCGAGAGCTTTCGCGTACGCGTTCTCGTGGGCCTGGTCGCGGACGATCAGGTAGGCCAGGGTCGACCGGGCGGCCTTGTTCTGGGTCATCTCATAGATCCGGCACTTCTGCTGGCGGGCGGTCGACTCCAGCATCAGGTCATACAGCAGGTCCAGGACCAGGGTGCCGCTGTTGTACACATACGCCCCGGTCCACGGGTTCCCCACGGAGTCCACCGGCCGGGCGCCCTGCCCGGCCACGAGGAAGTGGTGGATGTTCCCCGACGCCAGCGCGGACACCAGCGGGATCGCGCCCCCCGCGCCGGCGGCGTCCTGCGGGTCGGTCGGCTTGCCGTGGTAGCCCGGCGCCCCGTCCAGCAGGCGGGCGATCGTGGTGCCGATCAGCTCGACGTGGCTGATCTCCTCGGTGCCGATGCCCTGGATGAGGTCGCGGTAGGGCTTCGCGGCCGGCCCACGGAAGTTCATCGACTGGAACAGGTACTGCATCATCGTGCGCATCTCACCGAACTGGCCGCCCAGACCCTCCTGCAGCGCGTTCGCCGCCCCCGGGTCCGGCTCGTCCACGGCGATCTCGTTGATGAGGTTGTCCACGTGCAGGTACACGGCACTCCTACGGGTCGAGGTCGGCGATCCGGCTGCGGACCACCCATCTCGCAACGTAGCCACCGCCCCCGGATGGCACACCTTGGTCGGCCGCGCCGTCGGCGCCCGGGCAGGGCGATGGGCGGATACCGCCCGGCGCGGCTGTCCCGGCAGCCGACAGCACCGTCGCGTGGGCCGTCGCCGCTGCAGCTCTGCAGGCTGGCGTACGGGTCATCTCGAAGTCCCCTTGATCAGCGGTGGAGGATGCCCCCATGAGCACCGACAGCACAGCCGAGGACGCTGTCCGCGAACACGCCCGAAAGGTCAAGGCCGGTGGGGACAAGGCCCAGGCCGAGGCCGAGCAGAAGATCGGGGAGATGGCCGGGAACACCGACCTGCAGGAGTCGGCGAACGCCGACCGCGCCGACGCCGAACACCGCGCGGACACCGATCACAGCTGAGGACATTCACCAGGTCCCGGCGACCGGCGGCCCGCCACCCGGGATCCCGTCCCCGGACAGCGCTCGTCCGCAGCTAACACGTAGCGCCCCCCGTGGGCAGCTGCGCGCCCGCTGCTGGGGCACTCCGCGCGAGCGGAGGTGGACGGGATCGGTGATGGCCGGGTGGACGCGGGCTGTTGCACGGTCCGTCGCTGCCCGGGTGGTGGGCAGCGCAGCGGGTCGACCCCCGGACGGCCGCGCGGGTGCGGCGGGACGCCCGCGCTGAGCGGGTCCGCGCCTTGGTTTCGTGGAGGTGAGATGACCAGTGGTGAGACGTCGAGCTGGGCGGTCGCCGCAGGCACTGCCGTGATGGTCGCCGTTTCGGGAGGGTTACTGCCCTCTCGGCCGGCGGGGGCCCACCTGGGACGGGAAGGGGGATGGGGAGGTCAGTGGTCGACGAAGGCCCGGAACCGTTCGTGCGCGGCTTGCTTGCTTGTTCCGAGCGCGGCGCCGATGACGGTCCAGGAGTCCCCGGCCGCGCGCGCATCGGCGACGGCCCTGCGGAGGTTTTGCTCTGCCGTGGCGAGGGCACCGGCGGCGGCGATGATCGCGCGGACGTGGCTGGCGTCGCGGAAGTCGAGCTGGGCGGGGTCGAGGCTGTCCAGCCACTTCTCGGTGGCCTCGGCCTGCTCGGCCTGGTCGGTGGCGGTGGCGGTGGGCTGGTGCGGGTGTGGGGCATCGTCATCACCTGAGTCGGTCGAGGAAGGAACGGCGGACGTGGTCGGCGTGGATCACCCGGGTCGGCGCGTCGTCGGGGACGAGGACCAGCTCGAGAAGAGCGCCGTCGCGGGCGGGACCGATGGCGATGAGCCTGCTCTCGCCGCCGTAGTCCTGCTCAGCAACGCGCAGGACGTTGCGCCAGGCGTGGAGGATGTCGGCGTCCGGTATGCCGTGCTTGCGGGCGCTGACAGCGACCTCCACGGGGTCCAGAATGCCCGAGACTCCAGGATCCGTCAAGGACCCCCTGACGGCCTCGGTTGCCGCTGCGGTCGCTGCGGCTGGGGTCGAGCCCGGGGCGGTGCGGGTTCGTCGATGACACCGCCGGTCACGTCGCGGCGGCGCAGGCGGTCGGTCTGGTGGGTCACCGGTAGGTGTCCCCGGCCCGGTCTGGTCGGTTCTCTCACCGGGCACGGGTTGTGGGGGTTGGGGGCTTCAGAGTGAAGGGTCGGGGTGTGGGGCGGAGCCCCACGGTCAGGTGGGGACGGCCCGTCAGACCCGGCGGTAGCGCCGAGTGGTGGTCGCAGCGGCGGGCTTGGTGGGGTCTTCGTCGTTCGGGCGTGACGGTTCTGACCGGCCCGGGTCGGCGGGGGCAGGGGCGCGTAGCGGCGTAGCGAACCCGTTGCGGCCGTCGGGTCGGGGTGGTCCCGTCGCTCCGCCCGGGCTGCGGGGACCCGGGCGGCGGGGACCACCGGCCCGGGGGGGGGGCGGGGCCGCGGACGCGGGCTCGCGGTGAGGTCAGCGCGGTATTGGCGCCGTCCCCGCCTCGGACGGGGCGGTGGTGGTGGCGGTGGCCGCTTCGTCCATGACGTGGCGCAGGTGGGCGAGGGCGGTGGCTTCGTCGTCGAGTGCGGCCTGGTTGTCGGGGTCCAGGAGCAGGCGTTGGCGGGCGTCGTCGACGGGGATGGCGGCGAGTGCGACGGCGATGGGGATCAGCCCGATCCCGCAGACGTGGACGGCGCCGGTCGGATCGCCGGTGAGGTCCCCGGCGGTCGGGTCAGCGGTGGGGTCCTGGGGGGTGCGGGCGCCGGTGAGCAGCCGGCCGTATGCGGCGATGGCGGCGGTGTTGCGGCGCTGCTGGTCCAGGTCGTCCGCCGACGGACCGTCCCCGGGCCCGCGGGTGGCCGGCCTGGCGTCATCCGCGGCGGGTGGATGGGCGGCGCTGGGGGTGTCCAGGTGGACGGGGTGCCAGGGCAGTCGCATCCAGCTCAGGCCGTTGCGGTTTTCTCGGCGGTGTCGGGGTTGATGTGGGGCATGGGCTTGACGGTAGTGACCCGGACCAACAGCGACCCGACGGACGAAGGAGCACACAAATGAGGCGGCAGCAAGATATGCGGTTGGCGTAGCCAACTGCCGTGTCGCGCTGGCGCGCGCCGGCCCCGGCGGGGCAGGGTGGGCGGTGTCCCGCGGTGCGGGGTCGCTGCGCTGGGCTGTGTGTCCGGCGTCGCCGGGCAGGGAAGGGCGGTGGTCGCGGTGGGCGGTGGGGTGCTGGGCCGGCGGCGCCGCGCGAACACCCCGGGCGGGCGCCGGGTCGCCCACCAGGTGAAGGTCACCGTGGCGGAGGAGGCGGTGCTGGTCCGTCTGGCGGAGGCGGCGGGGGTGAGTGTCCCGCGGCTGCTGGTGGAGGCCGCGACCACGGCCGGCTCGGGGGTGACCTCGACGCAGCGCCGGGACGCGGTGGTCGAGTTGATGACGGTGTCCCGGGTCCTGGCGGGGGTGGCGGGCAACCTGAACCAGCTCGCGCGGGCGACCAACGCCGGGGCGGAGTTCCCTCCGCAGGCGGTCGCGGTGCGGGAGAAGGTCCGCGAGCTGATCCCCCGGATCCAACGCGCGTGCGCGGACCTGTCGGACCCGGGCAACCGGGCCCCGCTGAGGCCGCCGCCGGGCCGGGCCGGCGGGGGCGGGCTCGGCGCCTACCGCGGACCCGACGTGACAGCGGAGCCGCTCGAGGCGTCGCCGGGGGTGGGGTTGTGATCGTGCGGATCACCCGAGGGTCGGGGATGACTGGGCTCGTGCAGTACCTGGCCGGGCCGGGAAAGAGGAACGAGCACACCGACCCGCACCTGGTCGCGGGCGACGCCGCGGTGCTGGTGTGGTGGGACGACGCGCAGCTGAACCGGCCCGCCGCCGCCGCGGTCGCCGCGCACCTGGACGAGCCCCGCAAGGTGACCGGCACCGAGGTCGCCGGCGGCCACGTGTGGCACGCCTCCCTCGCGCTGCCGGCCGCGGACCGACGGCTGTCCGATGAGCGGTGGGCGGCGGTCACCGCCGAGTTCGTGGCGGCGATGGGGTTCACCGACACCGGGGGTCGGGCGCCGTGCCGGTGGGCCGCGGTCCGCCACGGGGTGTCCGCCGGGGGCAACGACCACGTCCACGTCGTCGTCTGTCTGGTCCGCGAGGACGGTACGAAGGCCGACACGTGGCGGGACTACGCCCGCGCCAGCCTCGCCGCCGCGGAACTGGAGGCCCGGCACGGGCTGACCGTCATCGAGTCCCGCGCGCTGGGCCGCGGGTCGGCGGGGGTCACGGGTGCGGAGCACAACAAGGCCGCGCGGCTCGGCCAGCCGGAACCGGCCCGGGCCGGGGTCGCCCGGACGGTCCGGGCGGCCGCGGTGGCCGCGCGGGACGAGGGGGAGTTCGTGGGGGCGGTCCGGGAGGCGGGGTTGCTGATCCGCCCCCGGTACGCGCCGGGCGGGGCCGCGGTGGTGGTCGGGTATTCGGTCGCGGCCCGGCCCGGGGCGGGGGAGCCGGTGGTGTGGTTCGGCGGGGGCCGCCTCGACCGGGACCTCACCCTGCCCCGGCTGCGGGAGGCGT
>JAABUI010000685.1_pt1 | contig 23427 bp, 26 predicted proteins | sample 5559111 | NCBI WGS metagenome assembly JAABUI01 (sample SAMN10711870, study PRJNA513365) | rock metagenome | isolation source: Antarctica rocks | place: Antarctica: Victoria Land, Buttleship Promontory
CGGATCACAACGTCGTCGATCTTGTGGAAATTTTTCACGACGAGGGAATCATTTATATGGCCTATGAATGTATGGAAGTATCGCTTAGAAGCCTTTCATCTACATCGAAGGGGAAGTTGAAGCATTTCGAGATCGCAGCGGTGTGTAAAGAGGTTTGGCTTCGTTCTTGTACATCATCTACAAGTAGCTAACTTCCATCAGATTCTTGATGGACTTTCCTACATACACACAGAGCTTCAGCTTTATTACGGCGAACTTAATTGTGGTAACGTGTGGTTGAAACGAGACGGTGCCGTTAAGCTGGCCAACGTTGGTGACGCCATGCTGAACGATGTAAAGATCAGTGAAGACACCGAACGCAAGGATGTGTGTACGATGGGTCTTGTAATGAAGGAATTAATGGAACCAGAGACCAGCCTACAAAATTCTGATTCAATCGTCTTGAAATACCCAGAAAACTGGCCGGATGGTTGGGGAATCCGGACATTTCTGGAGGCGACCCAGTCCTCGACCCTGAACGAGCTTAAAAAGGTACAAATCCCCTTCCAAGAGTCGCCTGACTAACTTTCAACTAGCAAGCCGACTTTCTTCCAGGAGAGCCTACCTATCGATGTCTAATTCCTCGTGTCTGTATGACTGAGGTCTCTGCCAGAAGGGAATGGAAGATTTTTGATTAATGTGTACTTTACTGACATTTCTTGGCCGCTGCTGAACTTCTGAGAGTATGACTTGAATTCGATGTACAGAGACTATCTACCTAAAGCTAAATTTCACTCTCTCTATGATGACCTGAGAACAAATACTGCCTTTCTTCCCGTGGCTGAAACTCGAGTTCCAACAAGCTAACATCATTATGAACCTGATACTGTACGAATTTTCGAACATCATCTCGAACGGACGATCTCGCAGAGACTAAAATTACGACGTTATGTTTGAGTCTCATAAGCTGGGTTAAAAAGCGTACCGGTAACTAACATCTTCCCTCGCCTGTGTCTTACGTTGTCTGCCAGAATTTCTCTTACGTTTGCTCTGCCAGGCATGTACATTACACGACCGTGTTTGCCTCTTTGCTCTATCTTGTTAGATCCGTCAGCGTCCTTGAAGGGATAATTCTTGGCCACCCAAATCGTGAGTTGCAAGATCTGGCTTCTTTTTAGCACGGATCCTCAAGACTCAATCACTCTGCGTCTTACATAACCATCATCATGAATATCTTCATCCAGAATGTCATTAATAATTTCTTCCCCGTAAAAATGTTCATCTGTCAATTTTCTTTATCAGCCAATCTGTAGAACAACTCTGAAAGGACCAAATACTAACCCCATTCTTCCACCTGCCACAGTAGATGCATTCGCCGGGTGCAAACCTGGCCATTGTTGTAACCTTGAATCAACTCCTTGACGTACGATAGCTGGGCGACGATGCCAAAGCCAGTAGCAATCAACATAACAGAGCCATAAGTGCTGATATCTATGGTGCGTCCATGAGGCCCTGTAAACCACGCGCGAACGTAATCCCCTTCCTTAGCGTTCTCGACGCGAGGTTTGTGGGCGTAGGCCAACAGCCTTCTTGTGAAGCCAGAATCCGGTTGGACCAAGCAGCAGATGGACGGATTCTGCCCTTCAGTCCATGAGGCGATCACAAAGGGGTGACTTTGTAAGAAAGACCATGAACTGACTTGTGGTATGCAAACATTGATGTACTGCCCGGCTCTGACTTTCCATATTCGAGGCACAGTTAGGTTTATCTTGACAATATCGTCGACATTAGCGGCTGGTATTTGTATAGCATCAGCTCGGACTCCCGTTTGTCCCAGAGCCAAGTTGCGAAAGACAAGATTGATCGTTTCTAGAAGCATGACGACGATAAGAAAACCACCAGCAACCAGAATATATATTCGGCCGAAAGCATTGCTAATTGAGAGATGACGCCATAACGCGAGGGCTGCCGTGATCGCTAGAGCTTGATGAAATCGAAGGAAAATTTCATACGAGAATCTTCGCATCGGCGGTAAGGCGAACAATAGCAGCGAAGCAACGAATATCCCCCCCTGCATAATGAAGTAGTGTCAGCGTTGTGAAGTGACATATGAGAATTGATCTTACCATGAATCCGTACAAATGCACTTTGTTTCTGAAGGAAAACCTCTCTCTACCTGACAAAGCTGCTGCAACATGAAATACGCTAAGACTAAGAGTCATCAGTTCCATCGAACTGTGGAATTGTCTCCAGGTATGAAGGGAAGTTCCGAGTAGGTCAGCGGCAAAGCTGAGATGACTGCCAAGCAGCAGAGGTATGAATTGAACCACGGCCAAAGTACCAGCTCTGGAGCCCGCCTGGTTCAGATTTCTAACCCCAACTGCGCTGCATACCGCTGTTCCAGTCCAGTAAATGATCTGCAAAAAGAGCTCGTGACGGGTCCAGGGAGACAAGAATCGACGTCGTCGCAGCACGTACGGGTAAACGAGGTGCTTCAAGAGAAAGAATAGAGTGCGTAGTCTTAAGAAACTCCACATCTTTGAGGTAATATTGTATAAGATAGTAGTCGCGAAAATACCGCCAGCGGTGATAGCATAAATCTGTGTTGGGTCCATGGTGATTTGAACTGCGAACTCTCGAAGAGTTTGTACTTGAATGGTCGTTCTTCTAGTGCCCTCAATAGTCAATTCTCAAGTTTACTGAGGGTCCTGGGCCCTTGTTCCACAGAACACATATGAATAGAGGCTGATACTAAAAGAAGGGTCATGACGCTTTGATCTGCCATCTGCAGTCCCGCGCGACAAACGTTCTGATGAGTGAGGTATTTTTAGCTGAAAGCGCCCAATTTTCCTATATATTCCTCTGAGCCTCTACACAGTCCGACAAACATCTTGTCACATCATGAAGACAACAGACGAAAAGAAACCGAAATGTCCACAGAGAATAGCACGAGAGAGATTTCGTGGAAGGAAAAATTGTTTGTTCAAAAAGGCATACGAAGTAGGCAAATTGTATCAAACAGACGTCTACCTTGTCCTTTATCGCAACCATCGATTCTACACCTACAGTTCAAGGGACGAAGCTTCTTGGCCGCCGTCCGAGAAACAGATCGTAGGTTATCTTCACAATTCTAGAGGGTTTCTTTGACAATGCCAGGATGAAAGCTTTCCTTTGCCGGATCGCAAAAAACCTTGTGATTTCATGGATAAGCCCAGTAGCTCGAAATCGCCCACCAAAGCAGCAGCGACAACCACGACGGTAGAGGTGGAGTCTTCAGAAAAGGAGGATGATGGTGCAAAGAATCAACAGCGTGATCGGCAACAGCGGATACAGTCATATCGATGGCACATTCCGGACGCACCAATCTTGCAAAAATCACCAACGAAGATCCAACCTACATTCACCTCCTTCCACCTTTGATAACCTTGAAAACTAGTCAGGCGTCAACAGGCGTCAAAAGGACATTCGGTTGTAAGGTTTAGTTTAGATAATTTAGTAATCAATGTACAACGATCTGTCAGTACTATCATGTGCCATGTACTGTCTTCAGTGTCTTTCCTCAACCTTTACCAAACGAACCGAACCCATGTAGTTATAATTTGTGTACCTTATATTGTTCAAGGATGAAGCTTGAAAACAGATTATTAGAGCTGACTAAATACAGTGTTTATCCAAACTAACATTCTCCAGACTACAGGAAAAGAAAGCTAAAATGTGACGTTCCTAACACTCATTCATAGAAGCTCTGTCGGGACTTTCAACAATGCTGCCGTTGCTGTTGCTGGCGGAATAAGGAGGAAGTGGATGGTTAATATTGGTGCGATTGCCAACTTCGTCAGCTGTGGTGAGTGGTTCCGTCGGCTCATGAGCTGTCACCGTCTCTTCCGGTGAAGGTTCATTCAAACCGCGACGCCCGGGAAGCCAGGCCCGAATCCCAGCTGTTAGCCGTCGAGAACACCTGGTCTTCTGATACGGACGGTCCTGGAATGATATACGACGTATGCAAGGTGGAATATGGTTGACTCCCTCTTGCTCTGTCTCCGCGATGCTGAGCTTGTTCCTGATGATGATGAGGCACATGTTGGATATCGTTGAAGGTTATAGGGATTTCTTGGTTGATGATGTGCGAAAGTTGATGGTGCGTAATGACGGCGGTGGGCAATCGCTTTCTTATGTATGAATCCTCAAAGGGCATCCTCGGTTCCCTTTCCTCAAATTCTCGGTTGAAGGGGTATGGGGATGGGATATGAGGTCCAAAGAGGAGAATTTGGCTGAGCTTCGCGCGCGGTTATGTGCCAGGTGAGATTAACAAGCTAGGTGAGGTTGATAGCCTAGATACAAGCAGGGATGTACCGCCCCCGTAGTACTCTAGTGTATGTACCTTATTTAGACGCAAACGCGAAGATTTCAGGTGACTATCTTATGTGTGCTAAAGCATTGGCAATTTGGCATTATGGAAGTATACTGCTATTTTTACAACTCCCTATCAGTCTACCTAGATAAAGACACGCTGTGTGAAATTGGACACCGTTACGAAACAACACGACCGAAATAGGAAGGCGTTCACAATTCACAAACAAGCCCCAATATTACAGCTAAAACGCAGAAAGTCATGGAAAGATGAAGAGATTCGCCAACGCCCTTGAATGTAATCTGCGAGGCTCCCGCGGAGTTGTTCGAGCTTGGGGTGAGCGTTGGCGATATGCCCCTGGCGGTTGTCGCCATTTGTGTGGCACCGCTCGAGGATTTGGGACTTGTCCGAGAGAACTGACCGCTCGGGGCCACGGATTGAACTGCGGAGGTAGCAATATCATGGGATGTGATGGTTGAGAGGATCATTGACCCGCCGCTTGCCGTCGACTTGAAACCGGGATTCGTACCTGTCCCAGGGACCAGGCTATGTGTGCCGGATCCAGACCAGAAAACGCCAGTAGCAACCGATACGGAGCTGTTGGGATACTTTGGAGACATGTTGATGTTACCCGTCGGCATATATTGGATCCCGGAAGCTGTACCCGTCAGGCTCGAGAGCACAGGTTGCCAGCTCATTGTTGTGATAGAAGCGGGGTGCGTAAAAGAGCCGACTGTCGATAGGATGGAATTGTGAGCATTGCCACCGGTTGTGACGGTTACCGTGTTAGCTGTAATTGTGGCTGTGTTAGTGGCTGTAACAGAGGTAAGTCTTGCTGTGTCTGAGGTGCCTGTCGGTCCCCAGCTGAAATCAGCCCCCAATGACGCTGAACCCGCTTGCGGGATGTTGAGCTGTGGGGCTTGACTGCTGTTCGTGAGTCTCTACAAAAAAATGACACAAGAACAGGAAATTCGAACCTTAAGCCTTCAATGGCTAAAGCGCCTACGCAGTATAAAGACAGGACTGCCAGCAGACCCATACTTTTTGATTTTTGTAGAATTGTCTGGATTCTAGATGAAGAAATTTATAGCGAGAGGAATGAGATGAGTGTGTTGAGGAGAACGGAATGATGGAAGCGTACAGGAAAAAGGTGCGTCCGTATCAAGATTTAAGTATGGGTGGAAGCGCTTACGAGTTGGCACCTATATTTAGCATTGTCGACTTCTCAGTAAACTTTCCCACTCGGGAACGAGGGATCTATGAACAAGGACTAGGGGCCTCGGGGTTCTTCCTTGAAGGCGAAAGGCACTCAGGTTCTGTCCTTGAGGGTCCTGGGGTATGGATTTCTGTGCTTTGCGAGTCCAGAGGCTTAACGAAAACTCCTTTAAAAGGAGCCAACTCCGAGTATTGAAACGCTCTTCATAAAAAACGTTCGCAAGAGAAGAACAGTTGATCTGGTCTTTTTCCATCATCGTCAATACTTCATTCCATTCAAGACTCATTCGTACAATCTCTTCATATCTTCATTTTTACAGTAATTTCTAAATAGCGCCCAACGATTTCTCAAATTTCTTAGAGATGTCTATACTACCATTGTCCTCTCCCACCAGACAAACTCGTTCCCAAACGAACGAATCCACTCAATTCTCACAAGAGCTACCTCCGCGATCTCGATCACCTCGAAAGAGAGTGCAGAAACCAACTAACGAACCGCATGACAGTCAGTCTGGGACAAATCTTGCAGGAGAATCAATACCGTCTGGGCCCACAACGGAAGATGATCCATTTCGCGACAGATCCAACATTCACAGATCCCCACCTAGTCAACAACCAAGACAAGTACAGATGCCACCGCCACCAATACCAGCCTCGATCTATAATACTGCTCAGAACAGTCCAGCCGTGTCTGAAGAAGGCTCTCCACCTAGAGGTAGGACTCTGGGACCTAGTTCAAACCCCATGTCAACAGTACCGCCATTAAAGCCACCACAAACACCATCAAGGTCGTTGTACCCATCTCTAGGAGAAACACCTTCAACTGTGCGGCCGAACGCCCCATCAGCTGTCGAGATGACTCCCGCTTCAAATAGTCAAGACAGCAACGCAGGAGCGGGAGCAGAGCCTAATGTTCAGCCTACTCAAAATATCCAACCCATAGCTTCTTCTTCAAGACAGGGAGGGTCACAAGCCATTCAATCATCTCAGGTTAACCCAAACCCTACATCACTCGAAGCATTCAGAGCAGGTCTAGAGCAGCAAGGGTACAATCCGGACCAGATTGCCCAGGCTGTATCCACCGAAAAGGGAAAAGGCAAGGTGACGGTTGAGGATGACGAAGCGACTTTCCATCATAGTGCCTTTGACAATAACGGTAGAGACTCGGACGAAATAGACTCGAACGACATAACAGAAGAAGACAAACAACAGGAGTCGAATATGCTGAATTCAGCAGTGCCAATCGGGACGGAGACCGAGGTGCCGCCTAAGATATTGGGTATTTACCACGGAATCCGTGAAGACCTCAAAGCGCTTTGGCTTGATCCAGATGATCCTCGCGCCATCAATGAATTAAAGCAGAGTAATGAAGACATTATCAATATGAACCGTAGAATTTATTCAAATGACGCAAGCTTTCAAGGGAGACATCAGATTCCAATTCTGAACATTCGATCCCATATTCGACTCATACGCCAGATTCATAACAGGATGCAGCAATCCCCCGGAAACACAAGCATTGTGGGACGGGATTCTCAAATCGTTGAGGCGGCTAAGTTTTTCTTTGTCCGTATGCGAGAACTACGAATACCTGTTCTAGATACTGTGGACCCGGCAATACAGGCGAATTTGATGGCTGAGCTTGTTCGTACAGGTTCAGAGGCAGTTCCAGAGGGCAATACGGTCGTCAGCCCCGAAGACCAAGGTCAAATGATTGCGCCCCCATCAGCCCGAGGGGTCATGCCACATCAGCCAATGTACTACACACCATGGGGGATTGTCACAGGTGTGACGCCTGCGGGTGTTCTTGGTAGTCGGGTGCTTGTCAACGCTGGCACAAAGGATTTACCACGATATTTCATTTATCCTGGAGCTGTCTTTGGGAAACGTGTGGCGAAGAACTGGCTGGAAAATGCTCTGTTGACAAGTGTCATGCAGAGAGCGAACGCAGTACAACGACTTTGGACTGACATTGCTCGAGTTGACTACATGGTGGAAGTGATGGCCAACAGTGGATCTCGAAACGCAATAGGTTATGTTCATCTGGTTTATAAAGAAAACAACTCTCAACCACATTTGAGAAAAGAAGAATGGCAAACCAAATCGGGATTTTTCAGTATTGCCAACAAACAGCAAGGAGACATGATGCTTCGACGGATTGCTAAGCAAGATGAACAGGCGGCACGTGGCTGGGCCCTGTGCAAGACCGCAAACATTCACCCAAAAACCCGCCTTCCTTTAACAGATCAAGAGAAAGAGGAGATGCCATGGTTGACGTCTCAGCATTATGTCCCCTTTCAGACTATCACAGATGGCACTGTAACGCACGAAGGACCACAAACTCGATCTCAGCTTCAACAACCAGCATTTTCGACATCACAGCCAGCGTTCACAGCTCAACAATCGATGCTTGCAGCTCAACCGCCAGGGCTCGCGACCCAGCAGCCTGCATATCCCACCCAGCCTGCACCTCCGGTTCCGCAGCCTGCACATCCCACCCAGCAGCCTGCATATCCCACCCAGCCTGCACCCCCGGTTCCGCAGCCTGCACATCCCACCCAGCAGCCTGCATATCCCACCCTGCCTGCACCTCCGGTTCCGCAGCCTGCACATCTCACCCAGCAGCCTGCATATCCCACCCAGCCTGCACCTCCGACCCAGCAGTCCGCCCTTCCGAATCAGCTTCCAATTCGGCAGCCTATGCAGCCTACGGCCCAGACGCAACCGTCAGCTTCAGCAACACCGACGCCCTCAACCATACAACCAACTTACCACGCTTTGTTTCCCTATCAGGCAAGAGGTACAACAGAGGTCAGTCTTGACCAGGGAGAACTGGTAACCTTCCTTCTTGATCAAGGAAATGGTGAGTTGCAATAACACATGATGCAACATCACATGCTAATGATAGTTCATAGGCTGGTGGGTCATCGCGAAGTTAAACAGCACGTTCGGTTCCGTTCCTTCAAACTACCTAAGCACTTGATGCTTAGGAAATAATCATGAGGTCGTGATATTGGGAAATTTCATGTAAAAGATCTTGCTATCAATTGATTTGTATTAGTTAATAGCGTTACTTTTCGTTTGCGATTCAGTACGATGTTTTCGTCTCATTTATAGATAATTCTCTCATTACTCTGGACTACATAGTTGAATAATATGATATCCGTTAATTCATATTTTATGCTTTGAGATATTTGATGCATTGTAACAGAGGTTTGCACGTAATTATTTCGTTAAGACATGATTATTAACTGCATGCATTGGATTAAGAATCCTTGCAGACTCGAGAAAAGAGATCTCTTCGGAACACTGTAAAATCCCACCCCTGGCCCTTCGACTTCAGAAGCCAACCCCTCACCCTACGTTTTGCTTTAGTCTTCTTTAGCCCTTAACAATGAATCGATTTGATGTATATAAGAGCGTTACCCTTGCACCATTACAGAGTATACATCTTTCCTTCAGCTTAACATTTCAAGTCGAAACAAGCACTAAACGTGAAAATGATCAAATTTCTAGTGAAGACATCCGTGTTCGCCATTCTGATGGCTCTTGTAATGACAGTAAATTGTCACTCGTGGGTTGAGCAGGTCTCCCTTGTCGAAGATGTCGCGTTCCAAAATCCAGGCTATCCCAGAGGCAATGGTGATTCGCAAGCTTCGTTGAGCGATGTATACTCAGCTAACTATTTTGGAGTGATTCGAACCTCACCAGAGTTTCTTCACAATGGTACGATCATGACTTACTTACTTCCGCCAAACGGACGTTCAGGAAATATCGAGATCATTTCCAGCGATAGAATTTGCATGCCCAGTCAACAGTTTCCACATCAGTCTCAAGATAGCCCACGTTTGAAGGTGAGAGCAGGTAAGGAGATTGTGCTAAGATACCAAGAGAATGGGCATGTCACGCTGCCACATGAAACCCCCGGCAAGGCGACGCCTGGGACAATCTTCGTGTACGGTACCAAGGAGTCACATTCAACAGACACCCTGCTCAATATTCACAAAGTCTGGAACAAGGATGGAACGGCGGGCGATGCGCGCGGACGATTGCTCGCAGAAGTTGACTTCGATGACGGAGAATGTTATGGACCAAATTTTTTGAGTCCTATCTATCAGCTCAGACAAAAAGTATTCGAGGCGGATCCAGGACAGGGCCCGAATAGATGGTGTCGAAATAGAGTACAGGTTCCGAAGGACACAACAGAGGGGGTCTATACACTATATTGGGTTTGGGATTGGCCATCTTCTCTTGATACCCCGGACGGTTCGATGAGGCGGAAGAATGAGATTTATACAACGTGTCTTGATCTGCATGTTATTACTTAGGCAAATAGTCAATAGATAGTAACAATGTCTGACGTATATAGACTACTTCCGCCACGCCATTTGGTCCGTTTCCCCTTTCCATTTGAAGTCAGGAACTCCTTAAGATAGTCCTCAAAATCCCCTGTTCCCCCAAATCCCCTGTTCCCCCAAATCCCCTGTTCCCCCAAATCCCCTGTTCCCCCAAATCCCCTGTTCCTCCAAATCCCCTGTTCCCCCAAATCCCCTGTTCCTCCAAATCCCCTGTTCCCCCAAATCCCCTGTTCCCTCAAATCCCCTGTTTCCCAAAATCCCTCATCGGCATGTGTCCGTCTCTTGCCAAGAATCCTTATAATGATTGGGCCCATGTTTCGAGGTCCGGAGAGTGTATGGAAGAATATTGTCTGTACTGCATATAGCACGAGAGATCTCTAGCTCCTCCTCTCCATAAAACGATGTTGTCAACGCTTTGTTAATACAGTAATGTCAGAAGAGATGGGAGGGAGAGAATAAAGAATTTTGATGAATCTACAAACAAACTGAAACCTCTGAGCCATGTGATCTGAATAGCTTCAAAATTTACGAAGGCAGCGACAGCGATAATAGTAGTTCTGATGGGGATGAGGCGGTGGTTCCCGCTTATGCTCGGTTGACACACTAAAAACTAACCCGAGCAATTCGCACCTCATTCTTCCTTTCACGAGACAAGCCATTCACTACGAATCGGAAAATCGAACCTTTGTTGCAATCGCCGAGCCTTTTGATCGCCTTTGCTCTCTCAGCATCACTTCATTCGAGGATCAAGAAAGGCGAATTGTTCATGCAAATGACCACAATGGGAGAATATCAGCGAACGTCGGTTCCGTCAGCGCTACCGCCACCATACTCTTTGCTCCCGAGCAAAATCAGGGCCAAGGTGGCTCAGCAGAGGTTGAGGAGCAGGAGTGGGAAGTCACAAAGATTCTCGACAAGAGAGAGATCAGGTCGGGAACGCAATATAGGGTGCGCTGGAAGAGTACATGGCTGCCTAGAAGTGAATTAGGAAACGCACAAAAATTGTTGTGGGAGTATGAGGCAAAAGGCCGAGCACAGCATGGACGTAAACGGGGTAGATCCGCTCGCAAAGACATAGTTTGATGATCGTTATATATAACGCGTCGATGTAGAATCAGTTTTCTCTCAAGCAATCCTGTATGCTCGTCACCCTCAGCCCTCACTCGTCCCCCTTTGCATCAAGAATAACCGCGAGGGTGTAAGAGGCGTCTGCATCTACACGCATACCATTCTGTCCGGTTAGAGATCTAATTATTGATGAGCAACGAAGCACCGTGTCCGAACAAGCCTTCCTTGTTCATTGCTACGGAAATCGATGGGTACCCTTCTTGCGCGCCTTCCTCATCTTCTAATCTGTAACTTTGTCGAGTTATTACTAACACATCTCAACTCTAAGATACATGATAGGATTGTGACTAAACCTTTCTGCTAGTCTGGCATCGACGTGATCAACCTTCTCTTTTCCAGAGCTTCACAAATTCTTGTGGTCTCTTGTAGATCTTGGAACAAAGCAAACAGCGTGTTTCGTTAATAAGGCCTGCAAGTGGCTCATGCGCAGGGTCATTCTGTTCACGAATATGTCTACACAGATGCTTTAATCTCTTGAAAGATTTTCTGCAAGATATGGCTGAGCAAGTGTATGAGCGGAGTATACATCATGAAGGAGCTGCTTCATGGATGGCGCTTCGACAATACAAGGTTACGGGTCGATCCTCGGTCTAGCAAACGCAATAGTGTAAACGTCAAGGTGGGGTGATAAGTGGGTGAATGGGTGACAGCTCAGGCAACTACGACGCAACATCTTCATGTCAGAGCTAGAAGTGACTAACCGCTAATCCACAGCCGCGAGATCAGCGCTTTCATTATTCTGTTCTCCATTCATTTATTAAGAGTAAGGTCTTCTACTCAGAGGTGAGTTAATGCTTTGATATCAGTGTACTTGCACAAGCTCGAATACAATCGAGGGATTTTGATATCGCCGTTCACTCAAGCCATTCACACGTGATTGCGATCAAGCATGGGCTACATATCGAAGCTAGAATTCTTGATCATGCCCTCACCATCCCTTCTCTGCCTGTCAACGTCATATCGCCAATGCTGCTCAGTGTGGGGCGCATTTGGTATGGCTGACCTTTTCCAGCTGGCGGCGAATACCCAAGCCAACGACTTGCAGAACAGCATAGTCATTGTTTATTTTTTCCCACCCTAAGGTATCATCAGGGTTCAGGCGATCTAAACAATCTTTCACGGCTACTTTCTGTTTTAGCCACTGTTGCTCCATAAATAGTCGTTGCTTCTCATAGGAGGTAGAAGCCGCAAGACCTTTACTTGCGTTGATAAGTTTGCTAGTGGAAGACTTTGTCTGCTTTCGCGGCTTAGCCCGGGAAGCGCTTGATGTCCTACGCCTGCGTGACGCCAAAGTGCCAGTGTCTTGGTCGAAAGAATTCGCCGACGAAATTGTGGATAGTTCACTCCCATTGGAAGACGCTGCTTCGTCGTAGTCATGTACTCTCTTCATGTGATCACTTCGATTCCAATGTCGCGGGAAACCGTTTCCAGGTACAGAACGGTCGCATTCCAAAAAAGCACACAAATGTGGCTTTTTCCCGTGGCCATGCTTACCGTGGGTCTCCCTCTCGTGTCGTAACTTGCACGCCGCAGACGAGAAACGTTTTGTAACACAGGAAGACTCTCTGCAGCGATAAGACTTAACATGGGAGTCTATATGTTTACTAAACATCTTAGTTAGCTACTTCGCAATGAGAGGTCTCTTCAAATATCTTACTCGAAAAGGCATTTAAGCTTCTCTGGTTGGTGAGAACAGTTCACAACGGGGCAAATATAAAAACCCTCTTCGGTACAATCAGTCTGGTAAAGGGGATGTTCTCGTGCTGTAGTGCTTTCGCCTTCGTCTATGACATATACGACCGGCGTACTTTCGGAGCTAACGGTAGCGTAAATGTTGGTACGCCGTTCATTCAGATCCATATCAGACGTCATATCTGTAGTTCGGCTCGAAGGAGTCTTTGCGACGTCGAAAGAAGTGTGATCGAGGAAATCCGGCTCTAAAGCACCACAATGATGGCCGAAATTGAGGCTCATGGGATCGAAGTCGTATTGCATTGAATCGAAGTCGTATTGCATTGAATTGGCTTGCGGATATTGCTGTACAACTCCTGACATACTCTACAAGAGAGGTCCCTACTGACTGTGAGATAAACTTATTTGCTGCAGAAAAAAACAACCTCTGGTTACTATGTTTATGAGGCTGTCTGGTAGAGGCGGGATCTTGATAGGTACGAGTGAAATGCAGAGGAGGAAACGTTGGGCTCTTGAAGATTCCCCATCATTTCTATTTCTTAGGTTGATAGCACTCATCCTTGTATTGTTCACCATTGCTGATAATAATACACTTTCGAGTAAGAGACGACGCTCCTGAGGGAGGTGCTAATAGATCGCTTCACTAGCGTAGCTCTAGTGCATTAGTGCCAACATTTATCTTGGGGATGCTTTAGAGATCTCATTTTATGGCGTCTTTTGAAAACTTCTTTTTCCTCGCAATTTCACACGCTTCAAAAGCATCCTTGTTGATAAGCATATACTATCCGGCCTCGTACTTTCTACAACTCGACTGAATACAATGTCTTCAGTAACAGAAATTGTCGAGAGCCTTGAGAGCATTACTCAGCGAATGTGGAACGTCAATCTTGACAATGATGCTTTCGACGCCCTAAAACGAAAGATTTCCTGCTTGTCAGCGCAAACTGTGGTTCATCACGCACTACAGGAGACCGCCACACAACTGCGAGGGTCGCAGAACGCTGCTACTCTTCCTCATGTTCAAGGCCGACTCGGCAAGTTCATCGATAGTCTCTACGGAAACTCAGACAAGGTCGATGCGACGAAACAGAGGTGGCAGAAATTGCAAGAGTTGGACTGTGAAACATTTCTATTCGTTGGCGTGTCCTACACCCCGTTAGATATTTCTAAGATGCATCGCACGGAATTCAGCTATCTCATGGAGAATGCTGCACAGTACGTGCAAGCCAAGGATCTCCCACCGAGATGGATGTTTCGAAAGGAGATTCAAGTCACTCTAGCGGCAAAGGCCCATCTTGAGAGTATTGCTCAATTTCGGAGAAGTGAGTTTGACTCTATCAACTTAATCAGCCAGTCATCTCAAAGGATTAGAATATCATGAACTCGAGTTCAGCTCCGATGATTCGAAGGACAGACGGCCTGCAAAGCGTCTTCGTTTAGGTCAGTAATTGTCCTTAACAACATGCAAGATTAATTCATAGCAGACGATGCATCGCAGAAAAATGACGAGGCAGCCAGCGAGCCGTCATTATTAAGTACACAACATGGGAATATAGACGCCTCTGCAGAATTCCTGCCAGAAGCACTCCCTATCGTTGATGGGCAGGGGCTGCCACTACCGTCTCAAGGCCAACGAAACGAAGGTGGGTTGAAATAACAACACAAATGCGCAGCTGGGCTGACTGCTTGATAGGATATCGCGACCCCACGTTGGTGACACAAATCACGACCGCTTCTGCAGGTATGAGTAACCATGTGAGTATGTCATATGCTCGGGCTAATCTGAACTTTGCTAGACCTGATGGACGGTTTAGCTTCATTACCAAATTTGCCGCTCACAACAGCCGGTGCAGAGGTAATTCTCGAATTTCTTAAGGACGGAGCGGGTCGTGAATTGACCATTACACTTCCAAACCCTTATTCACAGCAACCGTTCATGATCATCCCTCTTCAGCTTTGCGCAAACATCATGCGAACATTCACTAGCTGAAATACAACTTCTTTCAAGACGTTTCCTCGAACCTCTTGATGTATTTCACCTCAGCACCCCCTATCCACCAACAGTAGTACCCAGGCTTCAAAAATACCATGATCACCTCCGATGACGCATTGAGGTGTGTTGAATAAGTGCAGACATGCTTGTCACCAAGAAGTAGACTGACAACCCCCTTCTCACTCTTCAATTTGATGATAATCGCCGTAGTGTAATCGTAAGGTCCTCGAACTAGTGCTGGACTAGGAGTCAACCAACCTTCCAGCTCACCATCTTTATGACCGGTCTAATGTACATCTCAGTCCCATTTCTTGCGTTTCGTCTTTTTAGACATAAGATACTGTATACCTCTAGCTCGTAATTTTCCATAAGCTTCTTGTTATCTTCCGCAACATCCTTGACATCTAGCGTCCGCATTTCTTCAGTCATGGCCAGGGATCAGGATAGGTATTGGGAAAGTGCTGTAGCTGGTATAGAGAGACTTCCGACCCCTTTCTGAATATTCCCAGTTAAGCACAATACAGCAGTCGTCGATGAAGGGCCGATCCTATAGTAGGAATATCAACCCCGTGCAAGAGGCACGAACTGCCAAACGGTGAAATAGCGAAAGGCCGTAAGGTGTCCTATACCAAAAAGGCCTCGGTTGTTCCTCGAATTTTCGCTTCTCGAGGCTGACGACAGGGTTGAAGCGGATAATAGTGAAAAACGAGTATGAGGTGGACCAAGGTGAGATACGGATGGGGACTCGCTGACTACTGACTATATAGGTAAGTATCTCCTAGTAAAGGGCCCAAAATCTTTGAACAAATGGGTCTCGACAGGGCAAAAGAAGGCACCCAGGCAGAAAGAAGAAGTCAATGATGTCCATCTTGAAACAGCACTCACTGTACTTTCACAGGCTTGTTTGCATGCCGACCGGCACTATCTACCTGCGCTTTGTCAGGGCTGTTACCACAATATGTAAAGTGCAAGCTGAAAGGAGATGATACCATTTTGATATACTTCTGAGGTACGACGCATCGACAATGATTTTCGTGCGGACGTTGCGACGATTTCGAATCATTCATCTAGAGGGGCAAAAATTTTGCCTCGCGGCTGACGACATTGGCACGTGACTCGATCTAGGAGCCGATAGTAGATGAAGTTCTCTCTCGTGATATACTATAATTAGTAGCATCAACAACACTCCAATCATAAAACTAGATCTTGGCCTTGATGAGTCTAATTTAGTTAGAGTCAGTTTCACGATAGGGAAAGAAATCGACCAGACCCTACTTATAAAGTAGACGATAGATACTCAAGAGGAGGAGCAGAAACGTTCCCGCGACATGGAGGAAGCCAATATCTGCTTGAGATAGGAGGATAAGCTTCTGGAGGATATCCCTCGAGGAATGAAGCTTCGTCACAAAAAAAAATCCAAACTCCAAGGCTGAAGCCAGAACAGAGTAAAGCAACTGTAGATGTTGCAATTTGAAGAGCTGAATTGACGTTCATGATTGTTCCACAACATCGTGATCGCAGACTGCTTGTCCATTTTTCGCGACGAGCCATGCGCTGCACATCAAGGGATGCTCGTGGAGAAAGCACTTAGTTTTGACTATTTGCTGAATACACGGATACCTTGAGATCTCGAATCTGTACCCTTGTATTGAATTTTACGATTTCGAGGTGTGCCGCCGATCTTCACAAATCGACGCATTCCACACGAATGTCAGAGTATCCGGACTTAAATCGACGCATCCCATATGAATGTCAGACCAATGGGAGCAGGTCCCGTCAAGAGTCTCTCTAAATCCTTACAAACACCTGCCAGGTGTCTCTCTCAATATCTCTGAGCGTTCGCTAGTGCTTTATTCGATAGAAAACTTCGGTGATTAATCCGAATACAGGAGCGACCTTTTCTAATACACGACTACCTGTCTCATGGGCCCCTGCACACTGTTCAATGAAGGCAGAATGAGATGATGCTGGAACACAGACAGATATCGTCTGTCTTTTCAGAGGAGAGAGAACTTGGCAGGCACGCAGGGTCCTTAAGTCTCTACAGCACCTGGACCATTGTCCCGTGATTCATCCTGTGTAACTTGATGGAATTTCTCTAAGTAAGAATCCTGTTGCACTTGAAGATTGAGTGCACCCCTTTTTGGTGTCGATTTCGGTATTGTTTGAAAGAGAACCCTTTGACGTGAAATTTAGCTGGACTTGCTGCACTTCCAGGGTCTAAAGTGAGCCTGCTCGTGGATCCCTAAGTGGTATGTTACAGAGCGTAAAATTAGTTCCACGAAGTAAAGGCACAGAGAATGTTTTATATAGTATATTACATCTGGTGCAGTTCCCCCAATGATGAGTGAAAGCCTTATTTCTCTAACATGAGTGGTCCTTACCAAGCCACCAGTCGACGGTTTCGCTCTACGGAGACCGTTATTTTTTATTGACTTATGATGTCGACTGGCGAGCCCTCCTTCAAACGCTTTCTTTTCTGTTCTCATTAAGCATTCAAGCCTTGACGTCAAAGTACGCGTAAGATTAATTCCTCGTTCAGATCTCTGTACAAAGGCTGATCATGATTAGAATCACGCAGTGAAAGACGCACAAGCCACATGTCTGATCGAAAGACACAACGTGCCGTGTATAGAAATAACGACAGAAAGAAAGTAGTGAAGAAGCTTTACGAGGAGGAGATTGCTTTGCTAAAAGACCGCGTCAGCGTTCTTAACGCGGAACTTTCAAAGCTACAGAACATTTCAAGCTCAATAACCTGGAATGGAAGTTACTGCACACGATGCCAAAAATGGTGGACAAAGCCGGCATATTTGAAAACACACAAGTGCTGGCCTGGTCATGAAGGTATGTATACTTTCCAAAGCCTATAAGGTTCTTTAATCATGTCGATATTTAGAAAAGAGTCCCAATACGCGCTGCGAAGCATGTGATCAGACTTTGGGGTCTCGATCATCGTATAATCGACATCGACAACGACAAAGTTGCAAGAAGACAAGAGAACAAGCGGCTGAAAAGAAACTTAAAGGTAGACTAAGCTTTACAAGATATAAAATTGTGCTGTGCTTGTGTTTTGAACTAAAACTATTAGATGTTACTCTTGACGCTCTTGACCTAGATGAGTCGGAGAACTCTATGTCTTTCAACCTAGACAGAGCCCACAATGCTGAGTCTGCGGCGAATTTACATGATGAAATTGCTGCATATATGGTACTTCCTTACGCAGCGACGAGCCATTCGTCTGTCGCAGACCATGATGTCGCTTTTAATGATCAGAATCGGAGTTCAAGCTCTATGTCTCGGATTTCTGATCGCTCTACAGTCTTCGCGGATGAAGGTCAGCTTTCTCGTCAAAATCCCTTAGAAATGCACAATCTTGGGAATCAACGTACTGAATACTCTGCAGTTCACAATCCAGCCTTCGCGGATGAAGGTCAGCTGTTTCGTCAAAATCCCTTAGGAATGCACAATCTTGAGGATCAACGTACTGGATACTCAGTTCACGACGCAAACTTCGAGAATGGAGGTCAAATCACTATTCCTACGGATCAGTCTACTAGTTATTCTACACTCTACGATCCTGGTTATATGGGTCAAGGCCAAGGTCAGACCACTAATCCTACGGATCAGTCTATTAGCTATTTTGCACTCTATGATCCTGATTATGTGGATCAAGGCCAAGGCTCGAATGACACGCCTCAGCTCTGGGGGATTGGTGTATGGGAGGGTGAGTGGTTAGTATAATGAATGAGAGGGGTGTGGGAGGCGTGCCGGGGGGTTTTCTGTGTGGGTGCTAGCGAGCTGGAGTGCAAACATTGAACGGATAACTTGTGAGAGCCCTTATAGAAGTCGACTTTTGATCCCCTGCTCCATATGAAAATCGCAAGTGTTTGGCGTTCTTGTCTTTCAGACGCCATGCAACAGAATATGCGGCCCTTGGAGGGTGTTCCAGGAAGCAGGCTTCAAGCTTGGAATAGCGAAATGCGGATGTAAAGTATTTCAACTACGCGCTGCTTTCTATATTAGAAGAGGATGACCCAGGTAGAATAGAACCTACTTCAATCGTAGTGCGGGGCCACCCATTCTCTGCGAACTCCTCAACTCGTTCGCCAACGGCTGAGTCTGTTAGAAAAATAAAGCCATCCGCATCAATGTCCTTGATCCAATCTTCGTTCGTGGAAGAAATCCCGGAAGTCATGCTTTCGCTAGATTTATTCATGATGTTCGGCTGGCATACGGAGATAGCCGCTTACCAATGACAAGGTGTGACAAATCAACCAGTGCTCATTCCTATCACTCTTCTTACTACGAATTGACACTAATCAATAAACTATTATGACAAAGACTCGGCGTGAGAAAACAAGGCGACAACATTAAGTGCACGCTGTCATGACCCGCGAGAACTACAACGACCTTGATGATGTGCAACAACATGAATAAATTGGGCGACAATCTGGGGACGTATAAGCGCTTCACTACTTTCTGAGTCTCGAAACCTATCTGCTTTCGGTCAGACTCTCTTATGCTCTCTTACACGAAGGACTTGGCCCAACGCAGGTCCAGAAGCAGTTGAAGCGCCTTTCTCAACGATTTCAGGTTTCGACCTTTGAACTTCTGTAAAGGATTGCTCTCAGTAACTCAACGGTCTCGGACGTTAGGTGACGTCTTGCGTCTTCCTTGTTCCTGTAGAGTCTACCGTAAGCGAAAGGGACCTGGGCGGGAGAAGTATTACGCTGTGACTTTAGAACTCGAGAATTCCGTGTTGTGTCATACGCCTTAGCTTTACCTGTTTTGATTGGTTACGCCTTCTTCTGCGTCCGATTTCTTGTCTGCAGGAAATGCCATCTTTAGCATGATCACTTCACCAATCACATTTCAACGACGCGCCTTTAGTTGAGTGCTTTTGCTTGGTCTTTTTATAGCATGAGGTTGTCTGTCCCTAGCCTGCTCAATAAACAACGCGTAGACAGAGCATGTAGTATTAATCCTCAATTATCCCCTGTTGCTTTCCAAAACGTTGTTTGTCCTCAAGCATCCTTACAACCTTTCGGTCTTTCTACAAACCTCGGACGACAATGTCAATCCCCTCATATGAGCAAGCACCCTATCAGCAAGGATTTTACCAACAAACCTCCTGCGAACATGCCTCCTACGAGCAAGCCTTCCACTCGGAGGTCTTCTACAAGAAACTCGTAACAGAAGAAATTCATAGATGCGTTCACGAAATACTGGAGTGTAGGGATATGTTAGAACTCTACGATCATTACAAGAAGAAGACTGCAGCATTGGTAAGCCCGATCCATCTTGATCTTGGAATCGAGGCTAATGATCACCGGCTTGAAGGGATCTTTGCTTGATTTGGGAGACCGTGCGTTCGCACAAGCGCCAGCACCTTTAGATTTTCCTGTTCAATGCTCGCCAGTCTCAATGCCGCATCTTGTAACCAAAACCACGCCCAAGCCCTCTTATTACATAGCTCCAGCGCCAGACGACACATTGTCAGCCCGAGGCACGCCACCCCTAGACTTATCTTCTTCAATTTGGCCTACGACACCGTATGAAGAAGTAATCTCGCCTTTATTTATAGACTCCCCTCTAGCAACTTCAGAGTCTTCATTGCTAGATCCTCAAGAAGATCATCGAACAAAGAACGCCCGCGCACCCACAGTCAAGATGACCTCTGACACCTCGGATATCTCGGAAACATCTCGAAATAGAAGCGCAGAAGGCTCACCCGTGGCTATGAAAGGGGCGAAGAGGGTGAAGGGCTGTAGTGTGAGAGATTAGGATAGGAGTGCCTCAGAGTGATTTTGCGCAAAGGCGCCGAGCGTCGTAGTTAGAAGCCTCTGGAAGGCGTTTTCTCATTGAACATATCTGGTTTCAATGTATCAACTTCCCGCTCGTCATAAGTTCGAATCGGCGGACTGCGCCCTCAAATCAAGGAACCGAATTGCTTTGGCTTCTAAGCTTCTCGACTACGTCCGAATTTTGCAGCGTTTCGTAGGAAGATGGCTGATATTACATTGTGGCCTAAAGTTGGTTTGACAAGGGTCTGGACTTGAGGGGAGGAATAAGAGAGAAAGATGCTCGTTTTGGTGCTTCCATGCTTCTATCCAGATGCATTATATCTTCACGGCCAGATGACGTAAAAGTGGGGCGCTTAACGGTGAGATACATTAATCGTGCCGCCATCTTTAAACGCTGTTAGTGCTGTCTCCGATTTTTGTTGCATAGTACATCGCGCTACATAACATAATCTAGCGAAGAATTCAACCTATAATATTCTGTCACCCATCGAGCCCCACTAAGATTCCAATGGTCAAAGAGAAGTCAAGAGACCTGAGGATTGAGGTGCGCTTAATCGTAAAATATTCTTTCATAATATCGATCGGCCAGCGATAGAAAATATGGAAAGCTTGATTCAATATCGATCGCGGCACGACGCAAGATGAATTAGGTCGTGTTGAACATCCTCACGTGCGGCGATCAGACCGCTCTGACGTTGGTAATCCTGCTCCAACCCAAGCTCTCGCCAAGCACGAGTCCATTGTTCCTTACTGACACCACCTTCTTCCATACAGTGGTGCATGTTTAGAAGGAAAGGGTCTCGAGGGGACCCTCGTGGATGCAAAAACAGAATGGTACTGCAATATGGCATAAAGTTTGGAGCAATTCCGTTTGGCGCAAGATCTGATGTCGAATAGAAGTCATTCAGGCTTTCGAAAAGTTTCTTTATCAATGAAAGATGCTGCTCTTTGCTGGCGTACGCAAGAGTCTCCCTGACATACAAGAATATTCCCAGACATAGAGGCACCTGAAGTCCTTCAAGCCTTGCAATGGTGGCATTGAAAAGACGGCACGTTTCCAATTCTGAGAAATCTATGACGAGTTGTACAAACTCTAGAGCGTTGTGTACATCATCCTTGGCAAGTCTGGCTCTTTCCATATGGGGAAAGCTCCGAACAAAGGTCGCCAGTAAATTTGATATACCATCAATCCCAACAAGACGAAAACTATCGATTTCGCCCTGGTCTTCGAGTAGTCCGTTCACGATAGACCGAGCGTCCTCGATCTGTCCTTTTGACAGAACGATCTCCAGCAAGGCTACAAGTACACATGCTCGTTGCAACCCCTCGTACGCGCAGAGAAGGGCTTCGGCAGACGAGATGTGCTTCTTCAAGACTTTGTCATAAATCCTGTAAGCGTTTTGGGCACTCTGATCGTATGCGACGCGGATCATAATAGGGATCTGACTAGGTATCTTATGTCCGTCTCGTGCAGCCTCACACAAGCAGCAAAAGTATTTCAGAAAGGGCGGCCCGACATCTCTAGACTGGATGGAGCCATGGCCATCGCGCAGGAGGTCCCACGCAACGTCTGCTTCCCTTCGCTTGTCGCTTCTGATTCCGACTGCGTTGAAAACCTGAACATCTGTGATGTAGCTTGTCGGATAGCCAGCACGGAGATTGCGTAGTAAACGGCTATACTTCATCTGGGATTCTCTTTCGATCTTCTCGGAAATAACCCAGCCGAATTGTGAAGAGGTTTCCTCCGTCAGCAGGCTGGCTCGAAACCTTTCTAAAGGACGTGGAGGAAGAGCGGGAGGTGTACAGTCTGAAGTGTCAGGCACTAAAGAGCAGGATGGTGAATCGGCATCGCACGAAAATTCGGTTTGCAAGGTGGAATTAGACGGTGCACGTGGTATGTATATTGGTTTTCTGCTATAATCCACAGGTGGCGGCGGCCCGTTACATGGCCAATTGATAAAAATTGTTTCTGATGCCGCTATTAGCTGGTGGTGTTAGAAGTGTGCAATCATCATCTCACCTTTTTCATCGATGGGATTCGCAGGCAGCTCTACAAGTTCTTTCCTAGCTGTCAAATTGTCTTCGGGGAAAGGTGCTCCTTTTCTAGCTAACACATTGTCTTCGGAAAAAGGTACGCCTGCGCAGGCAAAATATGCTATTGTGTTTATCTCGCCTCGCCGACGGTTTTTTGGCACGACGTTTCCCGACTTGCTATGTTTAGACCTGATTGTTTTGTCGCTGACTTTGTTTCGAAAACAGCGCGGAATTAGGAACATGTTGTTGATCGATGTAGCTACGGAAACGGAAGGGTAATTCCTGAACGTTTCGCTCTTAACAATAAATTGAATAGACGTTCAGCAATCTAAGTGGTATTGAGACTAGTGATGTCAATTGAATACTCTAAACGACGTTCAACAATCTGAGTGGTGTGCAAGTGAATCACCACAACCTGGGTAATTCGGCTCGTGGTGTCAATGGTGTGAAACAATGTGAGTAATCTGGCTCGTTGACACTGTCATGTGCTGGGTAAATTGAGCACAATCTGAATGGTGCACAGCAACGAGGAAACTCTGACTAATTCTGTCAGTGGTTGACAACAACCTGGGTAATCTGGCTCGTTGGCACTGTCATGTGCAACAACCTGAATACGGTGTGGACGACGCGAAACATGCGTGGTGCACAGCAACTTGGGTAATCTGCACAGCAACGCGGAAACTCTGACTGATTCTGTCAGTGGTTGACAACAACCTGGGTAATCTGGCTCGTTGGCACTGTCCTGTGCAACAACCTGAATACGGTGTGGACGACGCGAAACATGCGTGGTGCACAGCAACTTGGGTAATCTGCACAGCAACGCGAAAACTCTGACTGATTCTGTCAGTGGTTGACAACAACTGTCATGTG
>JAABUI010000688.1_pt1 | contig 23372 bp, 23 predicted proteins | sample 5559111 | NCBI WGS metagenome assembly JAABUI01 (sample SAMN10711870, study PRJNA513365) | rock metagenome | isolation source: Antarctica rocks | place: Antarctica: Victoria Land, Buttleship Promontory
TTTTAGCCCATTTGTAAAATAATCAATCATCATATGTATTTAGTCCATATATACGCGTATCCGTATAAATACACGTATATACAGGTATTGATGGCCCAAAACTCGTGTATATCCCAACCCTACTGCTAGCACACCTTCAAATCCATGTTGGCTCAGCCAAAGGGACAGTTTTTGCCACCAAAGAGTGTTCACAGATGAGGCATGGGTGACCGCCTTTTTGACCAGCCTGTCAGAGGGTAACTCGCTAAGCCTGCTGACATACTTAAGTACCATTTTTTGCCAATATAATTGCAATGGCACTCTTCCCAATTCGCATAAAACAATGCCATCCGGAACAGACTTGCGCACATGCAATGTGCGTTTCATAAAATGATTATGCACAGCATTCATTTGCGAAAACAGGGAGGACCTTTCGAGACGCCATAACTCACAACCATATGAAAGGACTGGCTGTACCAGAGATGTGAACAAATAACAGCGAAGATGTGTCCCGTCCGGCAGCCTGCTTTCCAACGTCGTTCCTAAGCTTTATGCGTGCTTTGAACTAATGCACTTGGTCAATTTGATTGTCACTGGCGCTGCAGAGCTGACGGTAGGCCAGCAGCCTGGGCTGTCGTACTGCATTTGTCTGCCTTTGCTTTTACACCACACCTGAAGCGCGAGTGAAATTCGCAGCTCCCCCGGGCTGCCACATTGTTGAGCTGCTGCATGCATGCGCAAGGTCGATTGGAATGCCTGGCTGCCCGCTCATAAACCTCGTGTGTTCTCCCAGGTACTTGCAACGACAGTCGCAGCAACAGAAGTCGGGTTTAGAGTTTAGGGTTTTAAACCCTAACCATACACGTGTGCAATGACCCACCACCAACGCACTGCAGCACTCCTCAGGGCAAATAGCACTCCCCACTGCTCAGTGCCGCTCTGCAAAACAGGCTCACAGAAGCCTTGTGTCACTGCTAAAACACGTACGCAGATTTTTATCCATACAGGTGTCAGTGACCCAGCATCGATGCACTGCAGCACTGGTTTTGGCAAAAAGAACTCCCCACTGCAATCTGCTGCTCTGCAAAACAGGCTGACAAGCAGCCTTGTGTCACAGCCAAAACGCCTACAAAGATTTGTTCTCCATGCAGGTGTGCAATGACCCAGCATCAATGCACTGCAGTAGTGCTCAGGGCTAAAAGCACTCCCCACAGCCCATGGGCCCCTGGCCAGTGCTGCTCTGCAAAACAGGCTGACAGCAGGCTTGTGTCCCTGCCAAGACACCTATAAGGATTACCTCTCCCTATACGTGTGCAGTGACCCTTTACCAATGCACTGCAGCACTGCTCAGGGCAAACAGCACTCCCAACTGCTCAGTGCTGCTCTCTGCAAAACAGGCTCACAGAAGCCTTGTGTCACTGGCAAACACCTATGAAGATTTTCTCTCCATACAAGTGTACAGTGACCCAGCACCAATGCACTGCAGCACTGCTCAGGGCAAAAAGCACACCCAACTGCTCAGTGCTGCTCTGCAAAACAGGCTGACAAGCAGCCTTGTGTCACTGTCAAAGCACCTATCAAGGTTTTCTCTCAGTATTGGTGTGCAGTGACCCATCATCAATGCACTGCAGCTCTGCTCAGGGCAAAAATCACTCCCCAAAGTGCTGCTCACGGCAAAAAGCACTCCCCACTGCTCACTGCTGCTCAACAAAATACGCTGGCAGAAGCATTGTGTCACTGCCAAAACACCTATGAAGATTCTCTCTCCGTACAGGTGTGCAGTGACCCATTACCTCACTCACGTGGTTGACTATACGTATGTCCCCTTTGAGGACCGACAGTCGCGGCGAGTCATGATTGCGATCAGAGATCTGCCTGGGAGGACGACAAGAAGAAGATGAGCGCCGTCACGTGCATACTCCCATTGAGCCACATCAGCGCTTGCGTGGCCTCCAGGTTCAAGGGACAGAGCTGGATGCGGTACAACGAGGACGACGTGAAGTACGACTTCAAACAGATAGGGGTGGAACCATGCCAAGCTAGGTTGGCGGGAACCGCTAGGAGGGGGGTGATCAAATTCCCCAGCATAGAAGGGGTGATCTACCTGCTACGTAAGAAGGGGTGGATGACCGCTGCCGAGCTCGCCCTTGAAGACGACGTTTAGTCTCCCAAAATCCCGTGTAACTTGGACACTCCTCAAAAGTAGACCTTTTTGGGCGTTATCTTTCACTTGAGATTCCCTGGCACACCTGTTTGAAGAGCACATCTCCATAGGTGTAATTGCAGTGCTACAAGCCTGCTGCAATCCTGTTTTGCAGAGCAGCAGTGAGCAGTGGGGACTGCATTTTGCAAAAAACAGTGTTGCAGCGCACTGGTGTTGAGTCACTGCACACCTGTATGAAGAGCAAATCTTCATAGATGCAGTTGCAGCGAGAAAAGCCTTCTGTTGCAGAGCAGCAGTGAGCAGTGGGGACTGCATTTTGCAAAAAACAGTGTTGCAGTGCTCTCACTGCACACCTGTATGAAGAGCAAATCTTCATAGATGCAATTGCAGCGAGACAAGCCTTCTGTCAGCCTGTCTTGCAGAGCAGCTTTGAGCACTAAGGAATGCAACTTCTCCTGCGCAGTGCTGCATTGCACTGGTGTTGGCTCTCTACAGATCTGTGTGAGGAGCAAATATTCATAGGTTTACTTGCAGTGACCAACCCAGGTTTCAGCCTGCTTTGCACAGCAGCGTTAAACAGCGGGGAATGCATTTTGCTAAATGCAGTGTTGCAGTGCATTGGTGTTGCGTCATTGCACACATATGCAAAACAGATCCTCCCAGGTGTACTTGTGGTGACACAAGCCTTGTCTCAGCCTGTTTTGCACAGCAGCACTACAAAGTGGGGCAAACGTTTTGTCAGAAGAGTGTTGAAATGCACAGACGTTGAGTCACTCCTTCACGTTTTGAGAGCAAATCTTCATAGGTATAAATTCAATCGCACATGCTTGGTGCTCCAGAAGAAGGCTATAGGCAGTCAAGAAGAACAAGCTGATGCTGCGCTGGAGCTACTGGGACCCGATGGCCAGCAACTGCAGCCTGACATGCGTTGTGCAATCTCACAAGATGAGCCATGCATTTGATAGGCCCCTTCGAGTTGCTCAAGCGTTTTCCTCATCTCCTTCACCGCTTTTGCGTGTTGTTCAAACAAATTTGATGACAGTACTGTGTCTCAACAAGACTGTGTCTCAAAGCTGTTCCCTGTAAACTGGTCAATCAAGCATTGCATCTGCGCGCTGCAACATGGCGTGTAGCAAATGCGTTCCTCACTGCTTTGTGCTATTGTGCAAAACTGCTTTGAGTTATGTCATGGCACAGCAGTGTTGCAGTGCACTGGTGTTGGGTCACTGCACACCTGTATGAAAGACTTGCTCTTCATACAGGTGTGCAGTGACCCAACACCAGTGCACTGCAACACTGCTGTTGGCAAAATGCCTCCCCAGCTGCTCAGTGCTGCTCTGCAAAACAGGTTGACAGCAGGTCTAACAACACCGAGGAAGATTTGCTCTTCATGTGACCAAGCACCGGTGCACTGCAACATTGCGTTTAGCAAAATGCATGCCCCACTGCTCTGTGTTGCCCTGCAAAACAGATTCACAGCAGGCCTGTGTCGCTGCAAGTACGCCTACAAAAATTTGCTCTTTGTAAAGGCTTTACAGGTCACCTAACCCTCACATTTGCTGTTCATACAGTTGTGCAGTGACCCAATATTAATGCACTGCACCACTGCTCACGGCAAATTGCGTCCCCCCGTACTGATTGCTGCTGTGCAAAACATGCTGATAGCAGGCATGTCGAGGCCCATACGCGCCCATAGTTCTGCAGTGCATTGGTGTTGGGTGACGCAAGCATGCTGTGAGCCTGTTTTGCAGAGCAGCACTGAAGAGTAGGAAATGCATTTTGCCCAGAGCGGTGCTGCAGAGCATTGGTGCTGGGTCACTGCACACCTGTATGAAGAGGACATCTCCACAGGTGTTACTCTATTGACACAAGATTGCTGTGAGCCCGTTTTGCAGAGCAGACTGAACAGTGGGGAATTCGTTTTGGCAGAACCATTGCTTCAGAGCATTGGTGCTGGGTCACTGCATACCTGTATGAACAGCAAATCTCCACAGGTGCACTTGCAGTGACACAAGCATGCTGTGAGCATGGGATTTATCCTGGGTCACTGCACATCTGTTTGAATATCAAAGCTCCACATGTGTAATTGCAGTGACACAAGCCTGCTGTCAACCTGTTTTGCATAGCAGCACTGAGCAGTGCTGCAGTGCATTGGGTTTGGGTCACTGCACATCTGTATGAACAGCAAATCTCCACAGCTACACACAGTGAATGTGTTGTGTGTAGCATTACATGATCAACATAAATACAATTATACAGCAGTCTCTTTAAACGGCAAAGATCTTTGACATGCGGTCGTCAAAGTGCCACAAGTTGGCTTTGGTACAAGGTAAATGCTGAGTATGTGCAGAACAAGATCTGCATTTGTTGGGTTTGTGTGATCTCACTTGATCACTTCAGGGCATGATACGCTCTGAACGTAACAATAATCAGCTCATAATGATCATAAGCTCAAGGCCGGTGCTACAGCAGAATCTGTAGACATATGATGGGCAAGCCCGAAGCTTATAATGTGGGCATGACCTGTACTGCCCCTTCTATTGCCTCTACCCCTAAATAGTATGAACAGCAAATTTTCAAAGGTGACACAAGGCTGCTGTCAACCATACCTGCAGAATAGCACGCAGCAGTAAAATATGCATTTGCCAAACCCAGTGTTGCAGTGCACTAATGTTGGGTCACTTCACACCTAAATGAAGATTTGCTGTTCAAAAGCAGTGTTGCAGTGCATTGGTGTTACATCATTGCACATTTGCATGAACAGCAGTTATGCATACGTGTGATTGTAAAAAGCCTGCTGTCAGCCTGTTTTGTACAGCAGCACAGGATAGGAAGGCATACATTCTGCCCTGAAGTGCGCTGCAGTGCATCAGCACACCTATATGAAGTGCAAATCCTCCTAGGTGTAACTACTGTGATGCAAAATGCAGCCAGCCTGCTTTACACAGCAGCACTGAGCAGAGGGGTCTGCATTTTGCTTCGAACAGGGCTGCACTGGATTGGTGTTGGGTCATTGCAGACCTGTAGGAAATGAAAAAGTGTACAGGTGTGTTTGCAGTGACACATGACTGCTATCAACATGTTTTTAACAGCAGCAACTCTGCTTGTAACCTGAACTGCACTGCAGCACTGAGCAGTGGAGCATGCATTCTGCCCTGAACAAATCTGCAGTGCATTGGAGTCTGATCATTGCAGACCAATCTGAAATGCAACTATTCCTGGGTGTGTTTTTCAGTGACACAGGACTGCTGTCAACCTGTGTTACACAGCAGCACTGAGCAGTCAGGCATGCATCTTGCCTTGAACAAAGCTGCAGTGTGTTAGTGCTGGGTCACTGCACACATGTATGAAATGCAAATCTTCTTGGGTCTAAATAATGCAACACAAGACTGCTGTCAACCAGTTTCACACAGCAGCACTCAGTAGTGGGGCCTGCATCTTGCTCTGACAGTGCTGCAGTGCAGTAGTGTAGGGTCTTTGCAAACCTGTATGAAAAACAAAACCTGCTAGTTGTAACTGCAGTGATACAAGACTGCTGTCAAGCTGTTTCACACAGCAGCGCTGAGAACTGGAGCATGAATGTTGCCCTGAACAAAGCTGCAGTGCATTGGTGTTGAATCATTGCACACCTGTTTAAAATGCAAATCTTCGTGGGGGTGACTACAATGATGCAAACTTGCTGCCAGCCTGCTTTACACAGCAGCACTGGGCAGTGGGGCCTGTATTTTGCCCTGAACAGGACTGCAGTGGGATGTTGACACAGGAGTACTATCAACCTGTTGTTCACCTTCAAAGGTGTACTTGCAGTGACCCAACCGTCAGCCTGTTTTGCAGAGCAGCACTGAGCAGTGGGGAATGCATTTTGCCCAGATCAGTGGCGTAATGCACTAATTTTGGTTTGTGCGAGGTGTGATGTCGTCCAACACCAGTGCACTGCAGCACTGCTCAGGGCAAGATGCAATTCCCACTGCTCAGTGTTGCTCTGCAAAACATGTTGTTGCCAGGCATTGTGTCACTGCAATTACACCTATGGAGATTTGCTGTTCACAAAGGTGTGCAGTGACCCAACATCAATGCACTGCAGCACTGCTCAGGGCAAAGTGCAGTTCCCACTTGCCAGTGCTGCTCTGCAAAACAGGCTCATAGCAGGCATTATGTCACTGCAATAAAACCTTATGGACATTTGCTGATACAGGTGTGCAGTGACCCAACAACAATGCCTTGCAGCACTGCTCATGGCGAAATGCAGTTCCTGGTCTGCAAGACATGCAGACAGAACCTTGTGTTAGCACAGTCACACCTGTGCAGTTCTGCCTGTCATACAGGCTTACAACTGGTCATCACAGGCACACACCACAAATGCCCATGACAGGGAACGCGTCTTTAGGTGCACTGCTGCATTGCAAGATATACAGACAGGACTCTTGTGTCGGCACAGTCACACCTGTGCAGTGCTGCCTATTATATAGGTTTGCAACTAGTCACCACTGGCACACAGCACAACTATCCAGGACACAAAACATGATTTTGGACGCACTGCTACTCTGCAAGACATGCAGACAGGGCCCTGGTGTCAGCACAGTTACACCTGCGCAATTCTTCCTGCTATACAATTTGCGGCTTGCCACGGCTGGCACATAGCACAGCTGCCCATAACCAGTGCTCGCTCAGCAGAACAGCCCGTATGCAACAACAACGCAATGTAGCTGGCGGTGCAGCCTAGCAGGCCTTTTACACCATCATATGCCTAAGTTAGCGAGTTCATTCTCGTTGCCAAGATGGACATACAACAATAGTAACTGTTATATAAAAAATATATTAGGAATTAATAGTAATCAAGTACCCTCAAAACCGGCAATTGAACCCAACTTTCTTTTCTATTGCGACCAATCAGGTCAAAAGGGAGGATCGGACAGCTAGGTCACGGTCTTGTTTTTTACGCCATATGTGCACAAGCACACAAGCTTAAAGAGGTGAGGGAGATTGTGTTGGTAGGCCATATGAGAGAGCCTATCAGCAATAAATTATAACATGTAAGTGTTTGACCAAAGATGAAGAAAGGATGAGCGAAGATAGGCTCTAGGCCAACAATTGTGTTGATTGTGGTCGGGGCTTCGTGTTTACAACTCTGATGTGCACATGCCGTGCTGGCCCATGCAGAGCAAAACGGGCGAGGGAGCTCTATAGCCAAAATAACAAAGGCAAGGGCGGGATTGCGAGTGATGCATCACAAGGCTATGTAAAGAAAACATACGGGCGGGCTTTCTCAACAAAGCTAATTCGAGAGGCACGTTAGCATAATAAGTAATTTTGTGACAAACTCCAGCGTTGACCCATTGTTCAAGTCACTAATACAAGCTTTGATATGTGCCAAGACATACAAAGGACAAGCTTTTGAATGTCAAGTAGACCATCTTTCGAAAAAGGCCCATTGAATGCCACCAAAAAAACACATACCTACCTGCTGTAACAGTTAAGTTTAGCAAGACGAAACATGCATGACGTTGCACACCATATGAAATGATTCTTTCCATTGTCCTGCGGACAATCTGTGACACTGCTCCACCTCTATCTCGTTTGCTACTTGGCATTGAGTGGTGCAGTGCTTGGCTATCTCTCAAATTGAACGCCGAATCATGGTTGCACCGGCGTTCAATTGCAGATTCTGAGTGTTGTCTCTTCCACATGTCTAGAAGGTTTCTTTGTCAGATTCTTAAACGTCGTCGGTTTCAGCTCCACAAGGACATTGAGCGTTCTTGCCTGGACCATGCATTGGTTGATTGTGGCCTTTTTCCTGCAGTCCAGACCTGCAAGGTTGGTGCTCACCGGCAGCAGTCTGACCACTTCCCTTTGGAGCTACGGCTGCTTTTCACAACGCCTATTTTGCCAGCAGCCCCACCTCCGCCCCCAGCCTCCCGGTTGACTGTGGGACAACAGCCTGACACTGAGCTGTTCTCAACAGCATATGTCAGGGCACATGGTCATCCTGCTGTCTCAGTCAGCAACGCTGAGTCATCACATAAGAAAGAGGGACAAACAGAGGATCCATCTGCCTTGGATGAGCCAGGTCATTCATGTGACCAGCAGCAGCAAATTGTTGGTGCAGCTGAGCTGCAGGACTCTCTGGAGGGACTGAACAGTGTTCAGCATCTACAAGAGGCCAAGGCAACTACAAGGTCTGCTACTGAGCAGCACAACCTCGTACAGCCGCAGCAGCAGCAGCAGAGAAAATCTGCCCTGTCATTGGAGCCTGCTGCTAAGCGCCAGAAGCAGGAGCAGCAGCATCCAGCAGCATCAAAGGCTGCAGACAAGTCCGTGGGACCATAGGACAGCAGAGTGCTGTCCAGGTGGCTCATCTCAGTGTGCACAACACCGCTGGCTTCACAGCCACAACACAGGAAGAGCCAGCACTTACAGAGCCGATCACGACAGCCTAAAACAGGTGATCACCAAGACGTTCCAGGCAAAGCGATCTGGTTCAGTTGCACTGTCTAGGGCAAAATACACGCCCCGTTGCTCGGTGCTGATGTGCAAAAAAGGCTGACGGCAGAGTTTTTGTCAATGGGATTGCACTAAAGAAGATTTGCTCCTCATACGGGCAAGCAATGACCCAACACCAATGCACTGCAACACTGTTCAAGGCCAAATGCACTGCTCATTTGCGTAACTTTACGGTTTTCGCGGTTAGTCGATGGATGTGAAGAAACCCCCACGTTTGCGGTCAAACCCCGGGCATGACTGGCTATACCTGCAATGTGAAAATGCTCAAGTCTGCAGGCCATAGAGCTCCTCACGCATCGTATACACGCTTGACAGGTCGCTGACTGTTCCGACAGTGTGCTGCTTACAATACCCATCAACTGCAGTGCCCCGTCGTGGCCCTGCAGTTGTGCCAGCTGTGAGCCTGTTTTGCAGAGCAGCACTCAGCACTGGGGAATGCATTCTAAACTAGTATGTTCAGGCTGCACAGCCATTAGACGCACTGCACTGTCGCTGATTTTATTGCATGACTAAACGATGTCTGCTGAATAACTTGATTTTATAGCAGCTCCTGACACACAACAAATCACTTCAAAGTGACATGCTTCCAGTGACTGAGCAGCAGTCCACTGAGGGGTGGACCCCCATATCATTTACAGGGCTAATCAGCATGTGCTACTGCAATCAATGCCAGTACTAAAGGACCTTCGGCCCATATTGTAGTCATGGTGTGTCATGGTCGGCAGTCCTCAAATAAAGCGCCACAGATGGCACTCACACTGTACAGTGTGAAGCACGTCAGGAATGTAGTCATGTAAAGAATGCAGTCCTGACTTTGGATATGGCATTGTCTGCCAAACCATTCTGAATCGCATCTACCAGCGGTGGTCTTTTTACTGCAACCAGACAACGAAGATGTGTCAGAGGAACGGTATAGCTGACAGTGCTGTGTCTCAAGGCTATAAAGCAAGATCTGCAGGTTGCTGGCATGTATACTTGCTTGTGCCTGTTGTGCAAGAGCGGCGGTCTTCTTGTCAGGTTGTGTTTGTCATATCTCACCCCATCATTGATGTCAGCACCATTTTACATAGCTTGCTTCACATCCTCCAAGCCGTCTGCCTCACTGGCAAAGGAGTTATGCCTACCGCAAACTGCAAGTCCATTGTGGCCTGCAGCACAGGCATACCTTGTGCTGGCTTCAGTGGTGTGTCACTGCAACTACACCCATGAAGATTTGCTGTTCACACAGGTGTGTAGTGACCCAACACCAATACACTGCAACACTGGTTTTGGCAAAAAGCATTACCCACTGCTCAGTGCAGCTCCGCAAAACAGGCTGAGAGCAGACTTGTGTCACTGTAAATGCACCTATGAAGATTTGCTGTTCATACAGGTGTGCAGGGACCCACAACCAATGCAGTGCACGACTGGTTTTGGTGAAAAGCATTCCCCCCTGCTCAGTGCTGCTCTTGAAAACAGGCTCACAGCAGCCTTGTGTCACTGCAACTACACCCATGAAGATTTGCTGTTCATGCTAGTGTGAAGTGACCCAGCACCAATGCACTGCAGCATTGGTTTTGGCATAATGCATTCCCCACTGTCCAGTGCTGCTCTGCAAAACAGGCTCACAGCATGCATTGTGTCGGTGCAAATACACCTATGAAGATTTGCTGTTCATGCTGGTGTGCAGTGACCCACCACCAATGCAATGCACCACTGCTTTTGGTAAAGTGCATTCCCCCCTGCTCAGGGCTGCTCTGCAAGACATGCTCACAGTAGCCTTGTCTCGCTGCAATATTACCTATGGAGATTTGCTGGTCACACAGGTGTGCAGTGACCCACCACCAATGCAGTGCACCACTGGTTTTGGTGAAAAGCACTCCACACTGCTCAGGGCTGCTCTGCAAAACAGGCTGACAGCAGCCTTGTGTCACTGGAGTTACACCTATGAAGACTTGATGTTCCTAGAGGTGTGCAGTGACACACCACCAATGCAGTGCAACACTGGTTTTGGTAAAATGCAATCCACACTGCTTCCTCATGTCTACAGTTGTAGGCCATGGAGAGTGTATGCTGCAAGCAAACGGAATGGATTCAGTACGGTTTTGGCAGGAGCAACGTTACAATGCCAGCAAGAGCAACGCTCACAGTAGTTAGGTAAGGACTTCCTCCCAGCAGGCTTAACATGCTTGCTCCAATATTAACCGCTTTGTAGCGCAATGTCAGCTCAGGTACCAGCTTCTCGTCTATCCGGAACATCCTCATCAAGTCCAACATGTTCGTTTTGGGCATGTGTTGTGGATGGTGGTCAAGCTTATCTTAGTCCAATCCACGTCCATGTAGTCCACGTCATCTTGCAGCAGGCACAATCCACAATCCGTACCCCATGCCACAGAGACAGACATGGTGAGGATCACCTGCAAGGCAGAATGCCAGCATTGACTTTGTCACAATACATGTGTACAGCACAACTCATGCAGTGTGGAGCGTAACAGGGAAAGCTACAAGTTTTGAGCCTTCCGACAAAAGTGCCCTGCCATGGCACATGTCTTCATCAAGGCCGGGTCATGTGCATAAAAGCAGGACATAGATTAGGAACAAGCTCCACCAGTAGAAAGCAGCTTTGAATTCAGATACAACTGCTGAGTGTAAGCTGCAACTTGGCTCAGGGTGCATGATACTGCTATACATCTGATGCTGTGGTGATCTGGGAATGAGTCCAGGGCAAGAAAGCTTGAAGTGCGATATCACCAACAGCGCAACAGAGCAGATGCAATACCGTGACGGTACCATCATCTGATTCTTTGCTGTCCTGGAAAGGCGCAATGGCCGCTTCAGCGGCTGCCTCAAATTCTTTGGCAGCAACATGAATGCGCAGAAAGTTGTCATCACACGCAACTGGTGACTTCAAGTCCAGCTGAAACACACGGGTGTGCAGTCTGTGCAGCCACTGTCTCATGTCCTCATGTACCTCATCTGCTATCAACTGTTGAGAGCAGTTTGGAAGGGCTGTTGCTGTCTGCCCTGCCTTCGCGGCAATGAATTTGTTCTGACTTGTGGCAGGAGGCTTACCACACATTCTTGGAGTGCTTGCAGTGCTGTGATATGCTGCATATACATGTAGTGAGACCGTGCTGTCAACTTGGTATATGACTGCAGCAGGGCAGGGCAGTCTGGTAGGGCTGTTACTGTCTGCCCTGCCTTTGCAGTACGCGATAAGTTTATTTTGACTTGTGGCAAGAGGCTTACCACACACTCTTGGAGTGCAAAATGCATTCCACACTGCTCAGGGCTGCTCTTTAAAACAGGCTCACAGCAGCCTTGTGTCACTGCAATTACACCTATGAAGATTTGCTGTTCATACAGGTGTGCAGTGACCCACCACCAATGCAGTGCACCACTGCTTTTGGTGAGATGCATTCCCCCCTACTCAGTGCTGCTCTTGAAAACAGGCTCACAGCAGCCTTGTGTCACTGCAACTACACCCATGAAGATTTGCTGTTCATACAGGTGTGCAGTGACCCACCACCAATGCACTGCAGCACTGGTTTTGGCAACATGCATTCCAGACTGCTCAGGGCTGCCCTTCAAAACAGCTCACAGCAGCCTTGTATCACTGCAATTACACCTATGAAGATTTGCTGTTCATACAGGTGTGCAATGACCCACCACCAATGCACTGCAGCACTGCTTTTGGTGAAATGCACTCCAAACTGCTCAGGGCTGCTCTTGAAAACAGGCTCACAGCAGCCTTGTGTCACTGAAATGACACATATGAAGATTTGCTGTTCATACAGGTGTGCAATGACCCACCAGCAATGCACTGCAGCACTGGTTTTGGCAAAATGCACTCCACACTGCTCAGGGCTCCTCTGCAAAACAGGCTGGCAGCAGCCTTGTGTCACAGAAACGACACCTGTCAACATTTGCTGTTCATACAGATGTGCAGTGACGCGCCACCAATGCACTGCAGCAGTGCTTTTGGTAAAATGCACTCCACACTGTTCAGGGCTGCTCTTCAAAACAGGCTCACAGCAGCCTTGTGTCACTAAAATGACACCTATGAAGATTTGCTGTTCATACAGGTGTGCAATGACCCACCACCAATGCACTGCAGCACTGCTTTTGGTGAAACGCACTCCACACTGCTCAGGGCTGCTCTGCAAAACAGGCACACAGCAGCCTTGTGTCACTGAAATGACACCTATGAAGAGTTGCTGTTCATACAGGTGTGCAATGACCCATCAGCAATGCACTGCAGCACTGGTTTTGGCAAAATGCACTCCACACTGCTCAGGGCTGCTCTGCAGAAAAGGCTCACAACAGCCTTGTGTCACTGCAATGACACCTATGAAGATTTGCTGTTGATACAGGTGTGCGGTGACCCGCCACCAATGCACTGCAGCACTGGTTTTGGCAAAATGCATTCCACACTGCTCAGGGCTGCTCTTCAAAACAGGCTCACAGCAACCTTGTGTCACTGCGATTGCACCTATAAAGATTTGCTGTTCATACAAGTGTGCACTGATCCACCAGCAATGCACTGCAGCACTGGTTTTGGCAAAATGCACTCCACACTGCTCAGGGCTGCTCTGCCAAACAGGCTGGCAGTAGCCTTGTGTCACTGAAACGACACCTCAGCAGCATATTCCTCTGCAGAGCAGAGAGGCATTGCTCTCAGCAGTGCATTGCATTGCTGAAAAACAGCATGCGTGCGTGAATTGCACGATGCGCTCTGCATGCTTCGCTTTCTTAGTGACCCTGCCTGTGCTGAAACTGTAATGTGCCTCAATCCTTGCAGCAAGCAATTGAAGCAGCATATTCCTTTGCAGAGCAGAGAGGCATTGCTCTCAGCTGTGCATTGCAATGCTGAAGACGTTTCTTTGTGGCCTGTGTGCCTGCACGACACGATGCGCTCTGCATGCTGTGCTTTCTGAGTCACCCTGCCTGTGCTGAAACTGTAGTGTGACTCAAACCTAGCAGAATGCAACTGAAGCAGCACAGTCCTTTGCAGAGCAGAGAGGCGTTGCTCTCAGCTGTGCATCGCAATGCTGAAGACACTGCTTTGTGGCCTGCATCACACGATGCGCCGAAACTGAAGTAACTGTCGGTGAAACGCCAGCAACGCTGCTTCAGCCTCACAGCACTGCCGTAAGTAATCTGCGTAACACCGACTGGATGCTGGTATTGGTCGGTGTTGGCAAACTCCAATGACTCGGGAGCTAGAAACGTGTCGCGTAATCCAAAAACCTAAGGTTTTGGCATAAAAATCGATTGACGCTCCGCTTCAGCACCGCGGCACTCTGCATCCTTCTTTCCCGTAGTGCCCTGCAGGGAATCTCTGGTCATGAAGCTCGCTTCTGTGTCTTCAGCGCTGTTCCGTACAAGTCTCTTCCGGAAACAAAGCAGTAGCTGATGCGCATAACGCGAGGAACTCTCAAGTTTTTGCAGGTTTGCCACGTTTTAACAGTTTGTCCAGACGCTGTTTGTGGTATTTGCAGCTGTGCCACACATTTCTGCGTCTTCAGGCTGTTCAAAGAGTCCAAGGCACGAAGCGTGTCAGCAACTTTTCAACAGCCAGTCCAAAGGTGTCTGGCAGCCCAGGAAACTCCACAGGATCGGAGACCCCGTCGTTCGCGGGAATGTCGGCTGAAGTAAAAAAACAGCTGTCAGACAAGCTTCGGGGCTATGTGCCTTGGGCTTCTGGGGTTGCCCTGGTTGCATCCACGGCTGTGGCTTCCAACTGGAGCGTGAAAATGCAAATAGATGTGCTTCAAGAGCATCTGGACGTGCAAGCCACGAAAGCCAATTTGCGATTTGATCGCCTTGAAGATCTATTGAAAAACAGAAAGGTGTAGAAGAACCTGTAAATTTGACAGTGTGTCCTCTTCTCATTTGTATTTTGCTGCCTTCCGTTATCTGTCCCCCTCGTCTGTAGCTCAGCACACTTGTGCTGCAGGCTCAGCTGTACAAAATTTGGCTCCTATTATGCATGGCTGTGTACACCCTCAAAGCAACACTGCAGGAACAGACGTGAAAAGTCTGTTGCTGACCAGCATATTTGCACATTGGCACCTGATGTAGCAGCAGGCGGGTGTATGCCGGCAGACATAACTGATCTTACACACCGCTTGCAGACATGTGTTACAAAAACAAGTAACTTTGGCAGATGTATGGAACAGACAACATTTGCCATGGTTCTGCCTATCATTGTGATTTTACATCTGTGTAAATGCAGAAAAACTTGCTATGCTTCGATTAGGTTTATTGTGGGAACGTCACTGAGGCTGATCTCCTTTGCTAAACCCATTTGAGATTTGGCAGAGATTCTGAAACTAGTTGCATCCATTGTCCTGGCCAATAGGTGGCTTCATGTATACAACGACCCCAAACATTGGGTGAGCAATGCAATGTGTATTGTGAGTTTACATCTATGAGGCGTTGCACTTCATACATCTCTGCTGTAATACAGCAATGTTGCACAGTACTCGAGCCCAGGACCCTGCGCCTGCATTCTGCAGCTGCGCTGCTCTGCAAGGCAAGCTGAAACCAGCCTTGCTTGTCAGTGGACCTACACCTATAAGGCTTTGCACTTCATACAGCACTGCAGAATCACAGGATCAGTTGCAATTCGAGCATCAGCTAGACCTACAGCATACTGTACACCTAGTCAGAACCTAGGTGTACAGTACCTAGTACTTCACGTGAAATTCAGTAAATTGACATTCCGGTACTTCAGGCGGTACCTAATATACATCTTCTATAACAACAAACAAACCCAATTTTACAGAGACAGAATACAATTGGCCGTTACGAGAACCAAGTCTGAACTGCAGAAAGCGTCGCATGCGCCTACCAGAAACAGGTAGCTGACAGTACCGCCTATGCTTGCTAAAAGGCTTACACCAATGATGGTATGTGCAAGCGACAACCCCAGCAGTTGGGGCTGCCCTAGAACAATGCACGGCATAGTCACGTGTGCTGCCCAAATAATGACGCAGGGCTTCCAGAGTTGTAGCAATCTCCATAGCAGGGACAACATCACTAACATGAGGCGTGGGCTGCACAATGGACTGCAAGCAAGTAGCTATGGAGCCAGAACAGTTCTTGGCACCATGCCCGGCACAAAAAGCATCATTATTAAGATTGTCAAGCAAGATGGTATGGAAAAGCGACCCAACAGGACTAGCAGCTATGTTGTGGCAACATTCAGGCGTCTGCCGCCACCAAACTTGCAGAGTTGACAGCCCCAACTCCTCCAGGAACATAGCACTAGGTGTAGTGTGTTTGACCCCACAGATGTGCCTGAGGTACATGTCATAGCTGGATTGCAAAGCAGTCCGTGTCTTTTTTGCTGCACCCCAGGGGCTGTGCATGCTCCACAATTTACAACCGTAATGCAGAGACGGTACAAGGATGCTTTGCAACAAAAAGAGTTCGAGGTTGGCTGTGTTGCCACACTGCAGCTGAGAATGTCTTTGCTGCACTACAACCCAAGAGCCTGCCGCCTTTGCCCTTCAGAGGGGTGATGAGGCGGGATACGTCGCCTGATGCATGAAAGTGCAGACCCATGTATTTGAAAGTGTTGACACGTTCCACCGGCAGGCCATTGCAGGTGACAACAGCTGCTTTTGGAGTAGGTGACCTGGTAGAAGGTTTGGACACCACCATCACTTCTGTCTTTGCCACACTGCTCTCCATGTGTAACGTGGCACAATAGGTGACCAAGGCATCAATGAGAGCCTGCAGATGTTGAGGGCTGCTAGACAAGAGGCGGATGTCATCAATATAGACAAAGCCTGTGAGCTTCAGGTACCGGACTTGCACCCCAGCAGCGGGAGCTGTGGTTGGTAGTTCTGGTGTAAACCATCAATAAAATGCAAAACAGCGTGGCACTGAGTGGGCCGCTCTGCCTCAGCCCAATGGATGGACTCTGGCTGTGGCCACACTGTCCATTGACCCTCATGGACCGCAAAGAGCCATCATACAAGGACTGGATTGCGCCTAGCATGTGGCCGTGCACCCCCAAGCGCTGCAGCAAGCTCCAAGAAAACTGCCATTGGACTTTGTCGTAGGCCGACTTGAGGTCCACAAAACACAGGTACAAAGGCTGGCTAGCATGCCTGTGTTTGTCAGTGACATGCTGAAGGGCGAAGGCAGGATGGATGGTGCCAAGCTCTGGCCGATAACCTGTCTGGGTGGTGGACCGTAGCTGCTGCTCTGTGTACTTGACGAGGCGCTGTGCCATGATGCTGGCATATAGCCTACTGACTGGCTCACCTACTGAGATTGGCCTAAATGGCTGTGTCCGTGGCATCGCCGTGCTTGAAGACTGGAGTGACTAAGGAGGTCTGCCAAGACTGGGGCACCTGCCTTGTGCTGAAGGCGGCGTTGAACAGCACCACAAGGCAAGGCGCTAGCCGGTGAGCTGGTGCTGGGTCATCTGGTGTGGCCATTGGAGGTGGTGAGGACCCCAATTGCTGAATGAGTGGTACCCATGGGTGTAAAGAATGCCAGTGGTTCTTAACTAATTAGCTGAGAAATCCTGCCCGCTCGCTGCCAGCCCTGCATCTCCTGCATCTGAGTCCAGGAAGCCATAGGCATGCTTTACTTTACAATATGCTAGATGCTATCACATTTGCAGACAAGCTGAAGATATGTGAATTGCATCGGTATTCTCCAGCATTAAAGCTTACAATGCATGATGGCAACCTCAGTACCCTTGTGTCGCTGTTGAGAGGAGTCCACACAAGACAAAATTCTCTTGATGCGATAAACAGGCTCAAGACGTTGCGCACATCTGCCTTGTTTGAACAGTGTATCATAATAAATGGACTGAAACTGTTAGCCACATAGCAACACAACAGCACTGCACAGCATGACATGCTCAGCAAAAATAATTCAGACTGATTTTAGCATAACATGATAACACAACATATGGTGGTAACATCAATCTCACCTTGTGGATTGCCAGGTAATGATGCACACCAAGCGTAGCCCAGTCCTGGTGTGTAGGCATATGCCAATGCTTGTCCAGGCATGTGCATGCTTACACCTGCTGCATGAAACAAAGATTCTGTTTACCGCTGTAAATACTCTTGAAGCCTTATGTCCCACATAAGCCGGGTGTGACATCACCACTTCAATGCAAGCGTTATTGTTCTGTTGCATCTTCCAGAATATCACAGACAGCCATCACTTTATGCACAAACTTACATGATGTACCTGTGCAAGAGTGTACATGATAGTACTTGCAAAATATCGTGATGTCGGAAAGCAAACCACTCCGTGTAAGTATACAGCCTCTGTAGCAAACACTGATGGCACCATTTGCGCAAGACCTTGAATGTGGGCACACCAACTCATGAGATCAGAGCCTCAGGCTGGCAGCTTCTTTGCTGCAGAGCCAGCATACTTGCCTGAGCCTTAGCTTCAGCAATAAGTTAAGTTAACTGCAGAAGAGTGTCACAGAGTTGATGAAATGCCTTCACCTTTGCAGCTGCACACTTGCTGGTCTCAAGGGACAGCACACCTGCTGTGCAGAGAGCTCTAGAGCCAAGCTGTCATTTCCATAACTGGTAAGTCTGTAGGAGCTGATGATGCGCCATCAAGTCTCAGATACGAATGCCATTATGTGCATACAGCTGGCACAGAGTGTCAGCCAGCATGTCATAACTGCTGCAGCAGCTGCAGAGGCCAGCCAGTCACGGATCCAGAATTTTCCCAGTCAATACTGGTGTTACAGCAAGATTGATTGGGCAGTGATGCAGCAAGACCCTATGGTCTTGAGCAAGACATCTGAAACACTCAACTACGCAGCCTGCTTTAAATGTGCAAGAAGCTGCAGCCAATGGCTTTCCTGCACCGCTAAGCTTTTGATCCTTAAAAAATAGTAAAAAGGATCCCTGCGCTGACTTACATCAGTCTGTGCCCTAGTCTGTGCCCTGTGAAAACGGAAAAATGTAAACACACAACACAAGTTTTGCGTGCAATGTCAAGCAGTGCACCAACCAAATCGCTGTAGAGCCAGCTGGCTGCTTCATGGCATGACTCAAGGCATGAATCCTGGCATTACTCATAGCTTGACTCATGGCATGACTCATGGCATACATATTTTTGCTGAAGGCTAATACATCAGGAAATATCACAAAACCTATCACTCCGAAAGACAAGCTAAGGTGTACTCTCAGCTGCAGGGAGAGCCTTGATTTGTCACTCTCAGCATGCCAGCACTGACATCTCAATTGCAGAACAAACCTAAGATGCAGCTGCAGTCAGTACTCAACTACAAATCTGCACGTAGTACTAGTCTGCTTTGTTGAGATCACAGATCTGCAGGCTTCTGCCTAGGCTTCTCTGCTTGCATGTCATGCTGGTCATTGACCAGCAGCCGCAGGTTTGATAAGCACCACAAAAGCCGACAAGCGACTTCAGAATGGCTTCTCATCTAGGTGGTGGTGTGACATTAAACATCAGGCATGAATGTGACATCATTCAGTCTGCAAAAGCCTGCAAAAAGCAGGGCTGGGAGTGTTTTGGCTGCCATTGGTAAGGGCAACACAGAGGTTGTGGATGCTACCCCTGCAACACCAGAGCAAGCAGCAGCAGCAGCAGCAACAACAGCAACAGCGGCAGCATCATCATAGCTAGCTGCCAACCTCACGCCAGTGGAGTTTGGCTCCTCAGAGGCGCATGCTAAGCCGGTCTCAAATGTTGAAGAAGCAGCGAACATGCCCACACTCTAGGTTTGTCATGACAGGCCTTGTGTGTGCATGCTGACAGCTTCTTCAACAGCCCCTCTGCCAATTACTGGGCAGCTGCCGGGCAGCAGAGCCACCACGTGTGCACAGGTGCGCTGTCAGCACTCTGTCAGGACAGCACCTGCTGTGGAAGCTGAGGTTGCAACAACCTCAAATAGACATAAGAATTGTAAACGCTGTCATTAAAGATTTTTCAAGTTATTCTTCAGACAAAAGGTTTGGCTCAAGTGTTGAGTTGCTCAAGAAATCAGATATTGCCAAATATGTTGAAATACACTAAAATTTCGGGGGATTATTGCTTTGCACTTTGCGATGGGTATGATGAGTGTTTCGTACATTGGACAACGCATCATAAACTTCTGCACACTTTCATGTGTCAAGATCACATGTATGATGTGAGGCCCCCTGCACCTCTTTGTGATGCACACGGTCAGTCTGCAGGAGCTGATCGTGCATCATCAGCACTGACATGCTGCGCTGCGAGCTGTCTCAGAGCAGCATGTCACATCTGCTGCAGCAGCTGTAAAAGCTGTCCAGTCACAACCACTGGGTCAAACACTTGGGAGACATGTTTGACCCAACGGTGTTGCTGGGCACTGCCAAGTCAGCGCCACAGGCATGCTTTGCATGCATGCATGTCCAGCAAAGGCGGCGCAATATGTTGAGCTGCGCTGTGTTGTCTGATTAATGCATCATATGATGCAATGTGTATGTTGTATCAGCTTGGAAAGACAGTGTGATGTCAGTGGCAAGTGGTGCTGGCCATGGCCAGCTTGAGGGTGGCAGACATGTGCACACTGTCTCTCATGATTCTAGGTTCTTATATGTGCCAATTGGCAGGACATACCCAGACTGTGAGGTGGCATTAACATCAGTTATGAGACCTCAGACTCTAGACCGTACTCTGCCAATGCTGAGTCTCACAAGTTTCATTTATTGATATAAATTCACAGAGCGGTTTGGGTCCAGATCCCTCATACTGGCATGCCCCTTGCTCAGTCACAGTGATTGGCCCATGAAGGCAGAAGCTGCACCGCCTTGCAACCTTGCAAGCCATGCATCTCTTGCCCTGCAACAGCCCTTTGCTGGCAGCTTGTCAATGTCTCTGCAAGCTGCCAGAAAATGGCTATTGCAGGGTGTCCCACATTGCAGTCACGCTTGTGCAGCAAATGTGTGATCTGTGCTGTACGCCATACAGTCAACATTGTGGCTGATGCTGATACGCATGTACAACATGTTCCTGCACTAGGCAACTAGTCATCTTCATTCTTATGGCCTGGAGCTGTACAGGACTTCTTCACGCAAGACTTTATATACGTGTATGCAAACTGTGTGAGATTCAGAGACTGACTGCACCATGGCTTGGTAGCTGAATGTGAAGTGGGAGTAGCACACATGGTCTATGTACATGATGAGCTTGCATTGACCCAATGACTGTGTTGTGCATGGGTGCTCAGGTCAACATCCATGATGCACAGGTCAGCATTGACAAAAGCACATCCCTACATGTACACCGTACAGTCCTCCATTGCACATGACACTAGGGGTTGCCTGAGGCGGTGTTTCATTCAAAATGACATTACGTTTGTAGTGGGTTTGTGCCACTCTGATCAGCTTGCTTGTGCAGAGTTTTCGAAAGCTGGTCGCCAGGCGCAAAAGCTCAGACCCAGAAAGCACACCAGAAAAGACACAAAGGACGCTCAGATGTAGACCAATCTGGGGTCTTTTTTGATTGAATAGCTGCAGCCTCATCTGAAAGACAGGCCTGCCGGTAGCTGTCAGTAGTAAAGCCTTCCAGACAGCCCTTGTGCCCGCAGCACATGCTGGCTGCAGTATGATGCTGGCTTGGGGTGGCACCCCTAAAAGCAGCTTGCAGGATCTGAGGCAGCTGCAGCCAGATTCCCATGCAAGAGCTGCTGCTCTGGCTTGACCTGCTAGCAGCTTTGAAGCCAGAGCAGCAGCTCTTGTATGCGTGAGGAGCGGTGCCAGCAGCTTAAGATTATCATCATGGCTTCATGCATAATCGTTGCACAGTCCAAACAGGCGGAAAACACTATCATATGATGACATAAGGCTTTGCATGAAGCCGTAGTTCATGTTCTTGCTGAAAACGCCACCTAGTGCTCACATCCATGATGTGGCGGCTTGTTCTAGAAAGTCAGTGTGGCATGCCACTCCAGAAAGCTCCCAGCCATTGCAGCTTTGTAGGCAGCACAGTGGCTTGAAAGTCGTTTGGGAGTGGTGCACCAGACACAAGTACATACAGCAAAATCCTGCTAGGCTAGCAGGATGCTAAGCGTAAGACGGGCAGCAGAGTATCTTTAGTACTCAATAGCTGTCTTTACCATAAGCACTCTTCAAATATAGCTGGGTTTTGATCAAACATTAAGCACTTGGTAGAATGAAAATTTTTGGCTTACCTTTTGCACTGCAGAGGGGGAAGCAGCAGTCAGCCAGCCAACCTCCTTGCAGGCCATATATTGGGCTCCCCTGGGTCACCCCTGTCGTACCCCTGCACCACCCCCCTTGGGGTAACCTTGACAATTGCATGGTGTTTGGCTCCCTGGTCCAACCAATACACACCCTGCACCAGCAAAAACTGATGGCACCATTTGCGCAAGGTTTTGATCGTGGGCGCACTGGCTCATGAGATAACAGGAGCATGATGCAATGTCTATGCTCGCAAATGCTGGCAAATGCTGAAAAGCATGCATGAATGCATGCAACGCAAGAGAAGCCAATACTCTCAGGCAGATTGCATTGTTGGCAAGAGGAGGGAGTGTGTCAGGGTTGCAGCCACCTAATGTAATTGATATCCTTTGACAACTGCAAGCCAGATGACCACTTGATGATGCAACAGATACCTTTGTGTAATTTCAGGCAGTGCAACAGCAAGCATATCTCCAAATGTGCTTTGCTAAAGGCTGCTAGCTCAAGTGTCATCAGAACAAACACATACCTTTGATAGAGCTCTTTCAGCTTCTTGGTGATATCACTGATGTTCTGAGCAGGTCCTCATGTACAACGCTGTTTGCATTGATAACAAGGTAAGCCCTTCTGTTCTTGTGCCAATAGTCACAATGATGGAGATCCAGCAAGCAGTGTCCCTGCAGGAGAGCATTATGTCAGACAAAAGTCACAAAACAGCAATGAACAGTCTTGACATGTCATCCTATGCGTACTGATCCGATGAGGATGCAGACATGACTTGACCGTGATCTTGCACATTGCCTGATCTCAGCACAGATTGTGCAGGCTCTGACATCTCTGTGCTGCTGATATGATTACCAGCTGGTCATGTGATGTGATGCATGAAGACCATCTAGATGAGCAGCTTGTCGAAATGGCTTGTGACTGCCTTGCAATACCCATGCAAGTTGCTGTGTGATAACTGTGTGCAGCATATCCATATCACCTTGCCGCCATTATGCCCTTGATCCAACCAAGTAGTTGCGCTGGAATGCTGCCTGGGGGTCATTACCAGATCTGTAGAGACACAAGTCAGCTTTGTAGAGGTGTATTGGCAGCTGGGCTAAAGGCCCACTGCAGCCAGGGCTTCTGCTTGGAGTCAGCCTGCGCGCATTGTCATCGCTGCACAAGCAATCACACGCAAAAAAGCGCTGACATCAGTGTGTGCAGACATGTGGTCGCACATCAGCTGTGTTTGCAACAATACATATGAAATCATATGTATTGTTGCAAGCACAGTTGATGTGCGACAACTGACCAACCTTCTCACGTGAATGCAGCGAACGTCTAGTGTGAATGTGCTTCTTGACAGCAGAGTACACCATGCTGACAGGCAAACAAAGCAGGCAGGCACACAGCAGAAGCAGTGACAGCCTTATCTTGACTACCGGCAGAGGGGACTGATTGAGAAACAGGCGCACAAGGACTCGCCCATGAAGCCTCTGGTTTATACATCTCCATCTGCCAAACAGGTGAAGAAACGCAATTTTGTTACATCCAGCTGAAAAGATGGAGCTGAC
>JAABUI010000690.1_pt1 | contig 23303 bp, 18 predicted proteins | sample 5559111 | NCBI WGS metagenome assembly JAABUI01 (sample SAMN10711870, study PRJNA513365) | rock metagenome | isolation source: Antarctica rocks | place: Antarctica: Victoria Land, Buttleship Promontory
TGTGGGGGGGCGGGAGGAGGGGACGGGGTGGGTGTAGGGGGAGGGGGGGAAGGGGCTGTGTGGGGGGTGGGGGTGTTAGTTTTGGAAGGGGGGAGTGAGGGGGAGGGGGGAGGGGAGGGACGTACGGGAAGGAGAGGGGGAGGGTTAAGTTTTGGGGAGGGGGGGTTTTGGGGAGTGGTGAGGTTGGGGGGAGGAGGGGTGGGGAGGCGAGGATGAGGGGGAACGAGGTGAGGAGGACGAAAAGAAGGGTGGAGGGGAAAGTAGGAAGGATCATTTTTCTGAATGGAAGGGCCGAGTACAAGTGAACGATGACAGAATGGTGGAAAGAGCTGTAGCTATTGTCTGGCGCTTAATTCGTATACTCTGCTTGTCATCGATTTTGTGTCGCTTCTATGAGGTACCTGATCGCTTCCGGCTCGTGGAAGCGCTTCAATCGTGTGCGAAGTAGGAGCGAGTACCTTTCTCGACAAGCCAACCTAACCAGTGGACACAGCAGATCAATCTGAGTCAAGATAGTGAAGCTCAAAGGTAGATTGAAATGTTTGGTTTCTTCTCCACTTTGTAAAGGAAATATCAGATGAGATGAAGGGAGAAGTAGACTGATCGACTATGATTGATGGCCGAGTCACTATGAAGAATTACAGACTAGCTTTACCCAATGGCTCAAATGGTAACAAAACTGTTAGAATGCCAGCGGCGATGAATAAGGCTCCGCTGACGTAGACCGGCGCTGAAGTCTCCAGATTAGCATAGATGGCGATAATAGGCGCCATGATTCCAAAAACGCGATTGGCGGTTGCCGTCAAGGCGTTACCGGTACCACGATCCTTTGTTGGAAAAATTTCCGGGGTATAGGCATATAGCACAGCATACATGATATTGCTCATGAAATTATAAGCACAATTCCAGCCTAGTAGGGCATCGGACGTTGTCGCCGTCGTCGAGGCGTAGAGGAAGACTCCCGTCAGTGCTGTCGAGGAGGCGAGCGCTCCTTTCCGTCCGAATTTAGGAACCTGGACGAGAGCACCTCCGATCAAGGCACCTGGGATGCCGAGGACGGCGATGATGGTGAAATTGCGGTATGTGATGTAGGTTGAACCGTCGCCGAAGTCTGCACCACGGGTTGCTTGTATGTAAGGGAGGAAGGCGTTGTAAAGTGGGAAACCAAGCCCGATGAATGCCCAGATCATCATGATCAGGGAGGTAGACCATGCTAGCTTGGGACTTGCGAATAAAGCTCGTACGTGGGTGAGCCTGACTTTTTCAAGTCTTCGTTTCAAAGCAGCTTCCGCATCTGTACCCTGTTGGCCTTCTCGATTGAAAACCTCCAGATCTGCCAGGGTCAGATTTGACGTCTTGCCATTTATCCTTGCTACTTCGTGCACCACTCGCACTGCCTCCTCATCTTTCCCTCTACCCATTAGGAATTTTGGCGACTCGTACAGTTTGAAGAGAAAGAAGCGACAGCAGAACATGATCATTGCCAGACCACCCATGGCGATCATGAAATATCTCCATCCGAAATTCTCCGATTTGGTGCATGCTATCTTCGGTTCACCTTTCGCGGCTTGTTGGCAGGTGAAATTACCGAGCAGCGGCCAAGCGATCAAACCCGCCAGTAGCTGAGCAAAGGCCCAGAATACTGACAGGATTGTAAGGAGATATTGGTGTGATCCTGGCAGGAATTCAAGGAAGATTGCTGAATCGACAGGCAGATTTCCCCCAACGCCGACGCTCCAGAACGCAGCGAAACAACCAATTGCTGCAAAGTTTGGCGACCCAGCTGCGATGAGGCCGAACACGGAGGTGATGCCGATGGTCAGATTGAAGGCCCAGCGACGGCCGAATATGTCGCCTGACTGAGTCAGCTCGTCCAAGTACTGTGACAGCAATCCCTACATCCAAATCCCCAGAATATGGCGCCCACGAGTAGTCCAATGTTCTGCGATAGAGAGAGAAGCGGAGGCTTAGTCGCATTGAATTCGTTGGCGACGGGTGTCAGGATTAGAGAGGTGACAATAGGCCAGAGATTGTCACTGGCCCAGCCGAAGCCTCCTACGACAATGAACAGCTGCCATTGATACCATCCCATCCCAATATCCTGAACCGCAGAATTGAGGACCTGGGCTTTCCCTTCATACACGGGATCAATGGCGCCCTTAAGCAGGACAGGGACGAGTTCGCCTTCGTTGGGCAGCCCATTGCGAGCGCTCGGGATGGAGTCGACCTCAGCGGTGTATTTGGAGTCGGGCTCCATCTTGTCGTCCATCTAGGTGTAGAGGAGCGACAGCAGCTGTGATGCGGTCGCGTCTCGTCGACACGGATCCGCTATATAGAAGGACCAGGCTGTTATCAAGATGTCTTGATCCACCCATGGTCCAATTGGAGCCATCGCGGTAGCTCGCACTCAACCTTCCCGCGCAAGATCGCGCCATCCCGCCTCGACCTGTCGTTTCCCCCATAGCATTTCTGGTATGCATCGTGGGGGGAATAGAACGCGGAAAGGCCGATAGAAGTGTACCGTTGTTTGATTGGGCGGTCGGAAGCGATGGTCGACAAGTTGCAGATGTGGAAGCTGTAGGTGAAGATCTAGTGTGAACGATGTGATAAGGGTGGGGTCGTCGACACTTTTCGAGACATCCGAAACCACGAGATATGAAAACTCAAATAGATAAGCTTAGCGTATGCTTCTCGGCCGATGGCTGAAATACATGCTTGACACTTTTCACGAGATCCGAAATTGCGAAAATCGAAATTCAAAAAGGGCTTAGCTCGTGAAAGACTGAGCTAATCCTCTTCCATCTGAATTTCGAGTTCCGTGGTTTCGGATGTCGTGCTGCACGCCCCCTCCGCTAGCTCCGATCCCTCGCAACGACATCATATCAGCAACCTCGGCTCTTGGATGTGATGAGTGAACAGCTCCATCCTTTGCGCAGGAGGATCAAGGGAAATGGCCTCTTTGATATCGCCATCCCGTGGCCTATGCACATGAGCATTGCTTCTGTCAGTCCTCAGCAGCAATCTCACATCCCAAAATGACCGCGCCCAAACCGCCAGCCTCGACCGTCGCTCAGGACTTCATCGCCGCTCTATTGTCGGTACCATCCTATGCTGGCCACGACGCAGCGCTCCTGCGTGCTTTCAAAATCCACTCCGCGGACTACGTGCCTACGGCCAGAGTCACGACGCGACTGAACATCACGTCCTCATTGTGTAATTCAATGGGTAATCTGCATGGCGGAGCCACAGCTACCATTTTTGATAATTGCACCACAGTACCGCTAGCGCTGGTCAAGAGCGATGGGTTTTGGGAATTGCCGGGCGTGAGCAGGACGCTGAATGTCGTCTATCTGGCGCCCGTCGCTCTGGGAGAGGAGGTGGAAGTTGTGGGAGAGTTGGTGAGCATTGGGAAGAGGATGGGTAGGTCGTGAATTCCTCAAATAACTTGTTAAATTGATTTAAACCTGGTGGCAGCGCATTTGCGTGGCACGATGACGCTGGTGAGGGACGGGACTGTGGTTGCTACTGTTGAGCACGACAAGGTGAATGTAGATTCGCCAAGACCACAGCTGTGATGGGTCAATAATGGATCTTGAAGAGGTTGGAGCATGTAGCGAAGCGGATAGTTTCTGGCCTTCTATCAACGGTTTGGCATACACTCATTGCGTTCATATCCTTGATCGCTGACCCTTCTCATAGTGCGAAATGCCGTCAAACCTAAGTGTCATGATATCCTGTCTTTGTAGCCTCCTCAATCGGATGCTGACTTCGAATGTATCCTATGCTTCGAACGTCTATGCACCTGTTTCACAGTCCCTGGATATTGCGCTGCGTGGTCCGCCGGTCCTATTTGTACAATTCCTAACCTCAGTGCTCAATGCGTCTTCTGGTCAATAATGCCTCGCTTGGCCTGTTGAAGAGCAGGATGTCCCTGGAGACACGAGAGCTTAGAGACTCGCTTTTTGATTCGGTTCATTGTTGAGCGTATAGTTTGGTCGTCAAGAGGTGTGGCTTTTGCAAATCAAAGCCCAGGGTTCGTGTCCTTAGATGTAAAAACTCCGAACGTTGACTCATACACAATCAATCTTGAGTTCGTAGAAATCATTAGCCCTGACTCTCCTGCTCCTTCTTTCCCCTCTCCTTTTCCTCCAGCTTCCTCCTTGCATTCAAGATCATCTCTTCTCTCCGCCGCTGAAACAGCGCTTGTCGTTCATTCTTATTATTACTCCACGTTTGCGCTTGTTGTGGGCTTGAATTCCCCTGGCCTTCCGGCGGCGTTGAAGACGACGATATCTTATCGGCGAGCTTGTACCGCGTAATCAGATCAATATGATCCTGTTTTGGTTGCGATGACGCCATCGTAGCCGTACTGTGCGTCATTGAGGCTGCCATGGGTGGTTGGAACGACGGTGGTGGCTATAGACATAAATATCCTGCAACAAAGACACCTCTACCTGATGACAATCCACATACCGTTTCCAACCCCCCCCTCGCCAGCACCCTCTCCGTCGTAGCAGCCACACTCCCCCCATTCCGCTGCAAATCCCATATTATCTCCCGCCGCCCCAGCTGTGGGAACATATTTGCTATCTGCTCCACATCGGCGGGTCTGGCGGCTCGCGGGTTCCTCGAGGAGGTAGAGTTGGGGTCGGATTTCTTGAAGAAGAAGTAGCGGATGGTGAGGGCGGTGACGGCTGCGAGGAGGAGGAGCGAGGGGACGGATATTGTTTGCTGTTGGTCTGACATCTTTGAGGGTGGGTGTTGAGGGTGGAGATGGTATTTAGGCAAGAAGAGGCGAACTAGGTGAGAGGAATTGGATGGTGTGTTCACAGCATTGATTTAGGCTAAGAGTGTTTCAAAGATGACAACTCCAAAGAATATTGAGAAAAGTAAAATAGGCGGCGAATATATAACGATCCGTAGGGCTGAGTCGATGTGGAGATGTTTTCAAAAATTTCGAATTATGTACAGCGAAAGATAAGCTCGCAGGAGGGTCTAACCCGTTACCCGATAAACTTTCATGTTTTCCTTAGCCTGATCACGAATCTGGGGACAAATGTCCTATGACAACAGTACGAGAGAAATCCATATTAGAGCCACAGTCCGTCCGCCCAAACGCCGAGATGGGTGCAGAAGAGCAACCCTTCCTCATCGTGATGAACCCCATTTCAAATCGCACAACGCCGTGCTAAGTCACAGCCCACTCAAATTCCCATCATGATAAATTCCATCTTATTTTATATCCGCAGGCGTCAAAGCTTGTACAACACTCGTACCCTCACTGAACCTCGTCTTGAATATCCGATTTGCGTTTTGAAACATGCCGTCCTTTAAACTGACAACGATGAACTGTGATCCTTTGAATCTTGTTTTGATCAATCGACCGATATTTTGGGTATGTGACAGGTCCAATGCGGCATCGACTTCATCGAGAATATACATCGGTGCCGGCTTGAATTGAAGAAGGGCCATGATAAGGGACAGAGCGATCAGAGATCTAGCATGAGACGTTAGATTGTGCTTGAGGAACGGCAGGCAGACGCTTACCGTTGTCCGCCACTCAGCTCCGTCAAGCTTTGCTTCCACACTTTGCCCAAGCTCACCTTCACCTCCAGCCCGTCAGAGATTTGCTTGCCTTCGGGTGGATCCAATTTGGCAAAGCTACCAGGTAGAAGCTCTGCAAAGATGTTGCCAAAGTCGCCATTGACTTTTGTCCAAGTCTTCTTCAGCGCTTCTTTTTTATACTCGTCTAGACTGGTAATTGTTTCCTCGATCTTCCGTTTATCCCTGATGACCGTCTTCATCATGTTCTTCAGAGCCGCTTCCTTCTTCTCGACACTGTCAATCATATTCATGACTTTGGGATTGATCTTTTTCTTCATACCCTGGAAGCGCTCCGTCAGGTTGCGCAGGGATGACTTGCACTCCGCAATGTTTTGGCCTTTGAAGTCGTAAGGGCTGTTGGTACGGCCAAAGCTTTCCTTCTCATCCGAAATCCATTCATGTTCCTTCTCCATCTCTTTGAGCAGTTGCACTGCATTCTGTTGATCCTTCTGGAATTTCTCAATTTGGTGCGTAAGCTTCTGCATCTCAAGGCCTTCTTCGGTGATACGTGAGGACTTTGACCTTGATGCATCTTCCAAGGAATTCAATTCTTCGTCGAACCCTGTAAGCTTCGCTCTCTCATCGTCAAGACGTGCTTGTGCTATGTCTTGAGCTTCCTGTAACGGATGTCAGCGTGCCAAATTTTGAGTTAGAATATCTTCGTCTGACCTTGACTTGGGCCTGCTCTTGCCGAAGGTCGTGGACTTCATCTTCTTGCGCTTTTAGCGTCGAGTGTACTTCTGCAAGCTGTTCTTGCGCAGCACCGAAATCGGCACCTGCTTGCTCAGCTTCCAGTCTCCCCGACTGCAACTCTTTTTGAAGCGTCTTGACGGACACAGAATTCTTGATCTGCGCCTTTTTGAGGGCATTTAAAGTTGATTGCAGTTCCGCAAGCTTATTGTCCTTGTTGCTATCAAAGTCCTTCATGTCCTTCTCGATACGTTTGATATCTTTTGAAGCTTCTGACTGTCGTGATTTAGCTTCTATAGTATCCTTCTTAAGCTGTTCGATATTGGCTTTCATTTCTTCGACCGCTTGGATAATCTAATAGATGTTAGCCACGGGCACACAGATGTGAAAGCTAGCGATCTTACTGATGAGGAAGAATTGCTGCCGATTTGCTCCTCTGTCAATCTGATTTCATGTGACTTGAGATCCAGCTCTTGCTTACTCTTTCGGGCGGAGTCCATTTTTTTCTTTTCTTTTGCCATAGAAGATTGAAGCTCACCAAGCTCGGTCTCAAGCATGTTGAGCTCTCTATTCAGCTCGTTGAGCTTTCCTAGAGTCACCAGGACGCCACTGGAATTCGAGGAGCTACCACCTGAGAGGGTCCCAGATGGGTCATAGACATCACCTTCTAGTGTTACGCTCTTCATTCTCACAGCAGGATCGAATGTCACTCGCTTTGCGGTCTCTGCGTCTTCGCAAACTAGGGTCGAGCCAAAAACATACTCCATCGCCGCTGAGACCTCATCCTCAAAGCCGACTAAAGACAAAGCCAAATCGACCTTACCAGGCGCAAGATTTTGAGCGGCTCCTATCTTCTCCGCGGATGCCTTGAAAGCAGATATCTTGTTCAGTGGAATGATAGTAACCCTCTTTTTCAGTTTTCCGTTTTGGAGTAGCTGAGTGCCTGTCTCTGCTGAGTCCACGACTACGTTATATAGTCGGCCTCCTGCACAGATCTCCAAGGCTGTACCAGCATGAGAATTATCCTTATTCAAAGTAAAGAGTTGTGCGACAAGGCCCTTCACCTTTGATCTGTTGAATCCTGGAGATGGATCGCTATACGTGAAATCAATGTTGGCGACCTTCCGTCGCATACCATCCGCTTGCTCGCGAAGAGTCCTTATTCTTTTCTGCAGAGAAGCTTCTTGTTCGTACATCGCTTCCTCCTTTCCAGGCTCGAATCCAAGCTTCTTCAGCTCTAGGTCCAATTTCTTGGCTTGGGCTTTTAACGCTTCCAAATCTTTGAGAAGCCCTGAATTCTGATCTCTGGCCTTTTTCGCCCGAGGCTCGTCTTCCTTTATCCGCTTCTCCAGGTGCGAAATCTTGAGCTTCGCTTGTTCCTGTTCCGTAGCTGCAGCGCTGACGCGGTTTCTAGCATCCTGCAATTGGCCTTGATACCCACTCTCCTGCCCTTCTTTGGAAGCAACACCAGTTTGCAGCGTCTGCAGTAATTCTTCTTTGTTTTCTACTTCTGCTGTTTGCTTGCCCAGGTCGGCTTTGGCACCATCATATTGAGATTGTAATCTCTCATACAATTGAGTTTTCTCTTTGATCTGCGCTTCCAATTCTTTGACGGATTGATGGACATTCTTTTCTCTCTCCTTCTCCTCTGTTATGCTGGCTTGTTTTAGGTCGAGTGCTGTCGCTAAGCGTACAACTTCATGCGAATGCGATTTCACTTCTTCCTCAAGGGCCTGGAATTTACCTCCTTTTCGCAGTTCCTTCTCTCTCGCGGCCTTGACCTTCTTCATATCTTCTTCCAAATGTGAAATCTCAGTTTTGAGTCGCTTGCCCGAATGCTCAAGATCAACGGCTCGCCGCTTCTTTCCCTCCAGTTCCTCTGCCGACTGCTTAAGCTTCTCCTTGTTCTTCAGATAATCATGTGCCACAACTAGCCTTGTCAGCCGCTCAAGATCGCTCTGCGTTTGTTGGAAATCTAGAAATGCTCTCTTTTCTGTGCGCAGCTTCTCCAATTTTGGTTCGATCTCGTCTTTGAGCAGCTCTATGATTTCTTGAACTTTCATTTCTTTCTTTCCCATTGTCTTGAATGCCTTATCCCTCCTGTCCTCAAACATCCTTGTACCTGCCGCTTCTTCGATCATGGCGAGTATTTCGACGGGCTTCATGTTCAACACTTTCGTAATCCGGCCTTGCATGATCAGAAAGTTGGGGTTATTAATGTTGAGCTGAACCGATTGGAAGAGATTCTGAACTGTCTGCTGCTGCGCGCGGTGCCCGTTGATTAGGTATTTACTGGTGCCTCCCAGCACTATCTGCCGCGTTACAGATATTTGTCCATACTCTTCAAAGCCAATGGGCGACTTCTTCTTGTCACGATTGTCGAACACGATGGTAACGCTGGCTTTGGTCACGCCAGCTTGGCCACGCTTGTAAATGAGATCCTGGACAGCATCTTAGCAACCACTTATTAAACTGATTACCAGAGTTCCTGCTGACTTGTATATTCTGCGCCCTCACGGTGCTCATGCTTGTAATTCCTAGGACAAAACATATTGCGTCAAGAATGTTCGACTTCCCACTACCATTAAGGCCAGTGATGGAATTAAAGCTCTCGTCCCACCCGCTGATGACGGTGCGGACAGCATACGATTTGAAACCATCGATGACGATCTCTACCACCCTCATAATTGCGATACTGATATCTCGCGACAATGATGATGGGAATCTTCAAACATGACGCGATGTCAACAAACACTGCGGCAACCTTCCGCCCCCGTCCGCTGCCGCAAGTTCAGCCCTATGACCCCTGTTTCTCGTACTCAGGATTCTACCCTCGTCCGGCAAGATTGTTTCAATTGTCCAAATGCCACCTTGTTAGGCCTCTGCAGATTTTTGAATTACAAGCCATGTGTCTGCCAGCGTCGAACGAATGCTACTGTACCTCTACGGTCTGATCAATGGCCCTGGTGTTCTCCCATCCTCTCACTGCTCCAACGAACTCCGTTTTCGAATCTTGCCATTATCAGGGTCGGTTCGGTCCTTTCTGTAGCCGTGTCTCTAGCAGGAAAAATCTCTGCTATCTTAGTTCCAATCATGCTTCCACTCCATGAGGACATTATCAAAGTGATCACCAGGATTTGTTCCAAAGGCAAAAGTCTTCAATCGAGCCATCCGAGCACCAAAATACCACGCAGAATCGGCTATACAAAACTTAGCCGGAACGTTGTTTTGTGCATTGCTTGACCTATGTCGCGGAGTATTTTGGATGAGTGGAACGATGAACGAGAGAGGAGCTAGATCGTCGAGTCTCCCCAGGGAGGTAAGAACACAAGATCGCCACTAAATATCTCAGGCCCATTGTGAAGGAAGTCGCGGCATATATACGTCGTTCACTGTGCTGAGCGAGGTCTCTGGCCTCTCTGATGCTCTGCTTCCCGCTCTTGACATATCCTTAGAGATCTGGAGAGGGGCAACGTATATGCTTGGATGAGCCGACTTCTCCATTTCGTACGGTCTCGCTGCCGCTAAGACGCTCCCATACGATCAGTAGCGATTCAGGAGCCTTTCCCAATGTAATTGAAGCTTTGTGGAAGGTTACTCCTAAGGAAATGTTGGCAAGCTCCAATGCCAGGATGCCTTGGGGATACTTGTTCACCATGAAGAATTCTAGGTTCTTTCCAAGGTTAGCCGGTGTCTTGAGTGGAAACTTGGATGTTGTTGTGGAGTAAGGAATGGCAAATGATGTGAAGAACGCTAGGACACCTCGTGTTTGTTCGCGAATCAGGTGGACGGGTTCATGCCAGCATTCTTCAGAGGTTGCTCCCGCAATGGCAGCTGTAAGGTCGTGTATGTATGTCGACCGAAATAATTGCATTGGTTCATGTACTGAAAGAAGGAGCGACAGTATGTAAGGGTCGACCCCACGCCTAGAACTTCAATCGTTCTCCACCGATATTCAGCACGTAAGAGCAAGCTTCACTGTTCATTTCACAACAGTTTGGTACGCATTGCGTTAAGACGGTTGGCGGGATACGGTGATAGGGATGTGACTGCTCGGTTGGAGATGCATATCATTGCTCACTTGGGCATGGAAGGTCCGTCAACAGGGGCGAGAAGCCCCAAAAGAAAGCCGGCCCTAGTTTACCCTGATTCACCCTATCTCGCCCATCCGAGGCACCGTCAAACCCAAAAATCCTCCACACAATTTCATCTGCCCCTGTCGCTCACCAGCTTGTAAAATTAATTGCCGAATTTCGCAGGGGACGCACTTCTGCCCCTAATGCAATTTTGACACCTACACGATGCCGCACATGCAACAAGATGGGTTGCATGCAGAAGATAACCTGGCAGCGTACCACTGCTCGGAGGAACATGCACTGAATGTCAAGAAGCACATTGTGCTCTAGTCTCTATTCTTCACAATCAAAACACCAATACCAGCACTTCCTTGGACGAAAATCCCCGAGACCGATTACAAGCCTAGCAGATCTCCATAAACCTATCTAGGAAATCTTGAGCAAAGTCCTCGGGGTTTATCATGATGAACAGGGATACGAAAGCAGGATTATCGCAAGCGTTGCTGAGTGGTTGAACGACGCGAATACTGTGCATGTTCACGTTGGTAGCATGCAGCTCAGCCTTCCTACTGGCTTGTGCGCCTCCAACGTTTGTGGAGAAACTTCCGTTACAGTTTGTTTCAGTCTTCAACAGAGCATGGCGGTGGCTTTCCTACGGGCTCCACCACTACCCTGTAGATATGAGAACGAAATTCCCATACAACATAAAAGCTTTCAATAAAGGCCGGAGATTTTCTGCAGGAACGAGTTGCTGCTCCTCTCCCAGGGTTACTGTCGTCTTATGATGCGCAATGAATTCATGCTATGTCATGATTTTGCTGTAGAATAGATAATCAAGCTTACTGACACCACCAAATCTGATGATACCCTAACATATAAGGTCTAATCATTTATTAACGACTATCTTAGTAGGATTTACAGTAGATTTAATCTATATCCTTCTAACTCACTAAGACGTTCTTCTGTTCTTTGTCCTGGTGCATTCCGTAACCTTGACGTTCTGACTTAGAAGTCTGTCGATATAGCAGAGATAAATAAGATCTGATCTATGAATCCGCATGCTGCGCATTGTCGAAAGTAAATTTCGAGATTCGTCGAAGTTCGAGAATCGCGATATCGCTGTCACAGAAATGAGTGAGAAGTGCATCGACTGTGCAGTCTCTACTGCGTTGAAAAGAAAACCGAATATGTTTTCATTGCTTGTGTTCTTTCGTTATCAAACGCCTTGCCCATTTCGAAGGAGTTTCAATCCATGACTGAATTTTGAATCCGAAGCCTCCGATCCAGTTTATAAATGCGATTTGAATTCTACGTTCTGAGGAGTCTCCAAGTTTGACCCGCAAATATGAGGCGTAGAATCATGACCTTTAATACGTTCCCGAATCTCTCCGAGTGTTGTATCTCTCATTTATCAGCCACAATGTTACCGAAAAGCCCGCGATTTTTTTTATAACGTTGTATCAGAAAAACGCACGGCAACAAATGACTTTTACTTGGTTCGAGTCCAATCTGTGCAAGTTAAGCAACCTTTGCACTTCTTTGATCTCTTACGCGAAATTCCAAATCGATTCTACGAGCAATGTCTGGTTAGCGGTGAAAAGACGAGGCGTCAGCAACGTCTCAAACGTCAGCGTCTTCGCCTAGTCCCAGATAATTTATCAGCAAATCGTCAAATAAATAAGGAAGTTACCAGTATGCTTTACGGAGTCGACACCTTCTTGGTCGATATCTCGGCCTCGTGGACCTGCAAGGGTCCTTGCGGCATTTGCAGAGTCCTGCGAAGCCCGCACGTTTGCGAAGGATGCTCCATCGATCATGCCCTAGCACCAAAGTCTCGTCTTCAACAGGCCGCTATAGAATTGCAGATGCCTGCTGACGGAGGGGAACCCCTCTGTTCGCTTGATCCGAAGACTGCATGTCTCTCTGCGTTCGTACAGTTTCTTCCAGTGGAAGGAGGTCGGGCGTGTCTTGGCTCTGACCAGGAGAAATTGCAACCCCGACCCATGCCTGTCTTCATCTATTTCAACAAGCTCTTCCGAGTCCATTGGAGCTGGATCTTGTTATCATCCATATCGGGAAGCCAGGGTTCATCAACTCGAAAGATTGCAAGATCTACAGTGTTGGTCGTTTTTGTGCCTACGTGTGTCATTGCAATGCTGAGTCTTGAAGACGGCAAGTCTGAGCGAGTATATGGTGAAAGATCTACTGGCTAATCTCCTTCACAAGATAGACCACGAAGACAAACGTTGTGCCAAACTCAGGAGCCGTAAAATAGCTTGATGTGCCTTCTTAAAGCTGCCTTGCTCGCCAACCTAAAAGGTTGTGGAGGCATCACCTTTCCCCGCGCATTATGACGAAGACTCCTTTGTGTTTCCAGTGCTCTGGGCAGCTGGCGTATTTATGCGAGGAGAAACCTGATACTGCATTTGTTCCGAGGCCAAGAGATCGTTTCAAGGTGCCGTAGGAAGACTATATCAGCCGAATATCCGATCTGATGGAGAAGAAAGGTGATACTCTGATGAATGTCCGCGGTGACAACCTAATACAAAACAGTGTTAGCCTGGTTTTGGGCTGTTCATCCAAGCAGTCCAAAGGGATCTGAACTTGGGAGAGGAAAATTCATGACATTTTCAAACGCAGTCTCCCAAGGCTACTCGTTCCTGAATCCAAAGCGGCAGCTGCATTGTCGTCTTTCATTCGGTTAGTATCCCTCGCTTGTCACCTATGCGCATATGGCTGTCAGGATCGATCGCCGAAGCCAATGCTGGGGTGCCCAAGAGGTTGCCGAGCACCTGTTCTAATGGTTTCATTCTTCTCCGGCATCGTGGCAAGTAGTCACTTCTAGGAGTCTTCCTCGTCGTCGTCCCAAAAAAAGCAGCATGTTGCCAGACAGCCAGGCACCCCTCCCATAAGTCGAGAGCTGCCACGACGATTTTTGAGTCCGAGTGCGGTGGAGATTTGAGGATTGAGAGTACACTCTAAGCCTTTGCAAGTGATCTGCGGAGAAGGGCTTGTTAAGCCATGGACCAACCACAAATCGCAGCGGCAGCGCGATCTCAGCGGCCTAAGCCGTTCAGCCGTACCAGCATGGGTAAGATTTATTCCCGCTTGGTAACACCACAGTCACCAGTCATGGTATCTCAGAGACATCTAGCTCAGAAAGCCCTTGTTCCTGTACTGCTGTCAATGCTGTCAAGCTAAGGAGACACGTCTGGCAGTCCCAATTTGGGGATGGCGCACTTGTATTGACGGAACAACATTGTTAACGTACACTTCCCATCTAATATGGTATACGTAGGAAGACATGATTGGTCGGCTCTCGTTTCACGCGAGATCTCTCTGCACCAACCCCGCTGTGCTTCTCTCGCAATGGAAACACAGTCCATTGATCTGGTACTCTAGTATCATTCTGGAACTCAGCCTCAGAAAGGACTCCGACTAAACGAGCGACTCAAAAATGAACCTAGCAAGCTTCGGGGCATAACGATCTCGCTATTTCAAAAAGTCAGCAGGCCACTACGCAGCGTGATAGGTCACAGCTAGACTCACCATCATCGAAAAGTGATTTGCGCCTTCTGCTACAGAGATTTGCAGCTTTTCGCCTGGGAACAGCTCTTCCCAGCCGTTCCCCGAGAAGCTGGAGTGTTTCCTCGTTAAGAACTTCATGCCCTCGGTATCGTCTAGATGTGGAGGCAGCTCGACCTTGAGATCGTTCAAAACTCCCTGACCTGCCCAGATCAGAGAGGTCTTTGGCGCTGTCCCCTCCGGCAAAGGCCTTGCGACGAAATCGTGCAATGTGTCAATTGTGGCGTTGAAATGAGGGAAGAGCCAGTCGGGTGGCGGCGCAGCTGCTCCTGCATTCGTGGCATGGCCGAAGAATTGATGCTTACTCAAGAATTCGTAGAAGTGTGGTGGTAGGTGATCTAGGCGTTTTGGGACAGGCGAGTCCATGAGAATGAGATGTTCCATTTCCTCTCCGGACATGATCGTCCTGTAGGTAGCGTGATAAGCCAGCATGCCGCCCGCTGACCAGCCAGCGAAGTGGTAAGGCCCCATCGGCTGACGACGGCGTACCTCGACTAGGTAAGCGTCGATGAGCTCATCGATGGTACACTTGAAGTTTGTTGGATCTTTGTAGTACGGTGAGTTCAATCCAACAACTGCAACGTCGGGAGCCACAGCCGGAATGGAAGAATACGACGTGGCTGAGCCTGCACCATCTGGGAACAAGAACAACATGGTTCTCGCTTTCTTGGGTGAGCCTTGCAACACGACAGATGAAGCGGATGGCACCGAGCACGGATCTCGGTGAGTCTTCAATGTAACGGTCCGCTCCGTGAGAATGACGTCAGGCGTGACAGGTGTGGTATTACCCGTGTCGTCAACTGACGACGACCGCGGCGATGAAGGCGTCTCTTCGCTATCAGAAGAGTCGGAGAGGAAGCCTCTTAGGTCCCCGACGGTGTGGAAGCGGGCCCAGAAGTTTTCGTCTTCCATCTCCAACTCCAGCTCGTCCCGCAAGCGACTGGTAAGCATGAGCGACATGAGCGAGTCGACGCCAATGTCGGCGAAGACGGCTTCATCCGTCAACTCCTCCTCGGCGACGCCGGTTACGTCGGAAACAATGGTCAGCGCTTCCTGGAATACTGACGCGCCACTCTGCGTAGGCAAGTCCAGTCGCTTTTCACTAGAACACGGCGCAGGCGTGGGAGCCCCCACAGCTCGCTCGACTGTAGTCTGTGTAATTTCCACCTTTGGCTGAGCCGCAACATCGATCTCTGATCCAAAGAAGTTGCGCAGTTCGTTGACGGTTAAGAAGCGGCTCAGAAGGTCGTCCAGATCCATGTCGACGTCAATCTCTTCCCGTATCCTGCCAGTGATCTGCAAAGAGAGAAGGGAGTCCACACCGATTTCAGACCACGTAATATCATCGCCAAGATCGCCCACGTCGATGCCGCTCTCTTCCGAGATCATCTTCAAGATCTTTCTGAATGGCGACTCGGCCGTTGGATCTGCTGGGAGTGTGTTCGTGCTGCTGACAACTATAGTCGCGATTTCTCTCCTAGGAGACGGAGCCGGCTGGCTCTTGACCGACTTCACTGGCGTGGAAGCATTGGCGGCCTTCGGCGGCGACTTCGTCTGCAACGCAGGGCCAACTTCAAGTGCCTTGGCAATTCCAGGCGCTTGCTGCTTCGCCTCGAACTGCAGAATGCGCCTGAGAACATCGCGTGGTACACCTTGGAGCTGATTTTGTCAGTAGATGCTATCGCGGAGGAAGGGGCATGAGACGTACACAAATGCCTTGGTAGCTTGCTATTATTCCTTGCTCGGAATATACAAGCAGGTTGCCTCTGAACATCCTGTCCTTGCCCTCGAACATCTGAATATATGTTGTATACGTCTTGCTGGGATCGATGGGCTCAAACATCTGGAATGACGCCCAGCCGTGGTTGACGAAAACCTCTAGATCGAGGTCATTTGTATCGTTGCAGTTCATAGTGAAGCCACCTGATTGGGTGAGGCCGTCAATGTATCCTGGATGTGTGTGATAATGGCCTTCCGCGCAGACGTCCTTCAGATCGACTTTGCTAGTAGCTTCCAGGGTCTGGCTATTGAGTATGACCTCGTGGAGAGTCCTGTAATCTTGGTGAAATTGAGCCAAGGGTCGGATCATCTTGTAAACCATGGTCCGGTTGAAACGCTCCGCAGCTCTGCTTTCCAGGCTGGCTCGCAAATTCTCGATACGTCGTTTGGTGTCCGCCGACGTCCCCTGCAGGCTTTTCCGCAAAGAATCATCACAGAAACGAACAACGCTCTGCGCATGGACGACACTCGGCTTTCCCTTCACGTCGAAAGTGGCAAAGCGACATCGGGCTTCCTTCTTCGCCCAGTCGACTTCTGCAGTGGTCTGGAGAGGCTGTGTGCCTTCAGACTTTGCAATCAAGGCCTTCCGGATAGTCATTTCGGCGACGTCCAACTGACAGCCATGCAATTCGGGATGGTATCGTTCGACCAAGTACTTGCCGATCTGCAGCGCGATATCGGCATAGACAGAAGGTGTGCAGACCGGTATCTTGTCCACGACATGGCCTTGAATGAGACGATTGAGCTCAGAGTGGAGTAAATCAGACTCCACTACAATCTTCTCAGCACTATCCTCATGTACCGTATGGATAGTGGAAGATTGTAGCTTCGCCGCAGCCACAACAAGAGGAAGATCGCCCTTCCGCAGAGACCAATCGTTGACATATTGCATCCAGTAGTTTTTCAGGTTCCAGTTGTAGGCCGGAAGTTGCAAAACTTTGTGAGAAGCTTCGAAACCTCTGTGATACTCTTGCCAATGCAAATCCTTCCCACTTCGGTATACCTGGCTCACAGCGTCGGCAATCACAGCCCAGTCGTCCTGATCTCGTTGAAGCGTTGGCATTGCTGTGACCTCAGAACCTAAACAAGACTGCACAAGACGGGTGAGTACGTTATGTGTACCCATCTCGAGGACCAAAGCTTTGGGTGAGATAACCTTCTGCTGGTGAGCTGCGGCGAGAGCTGCTTGGAACTTGACTGTGCTACGACAATGAATTCTAACATAGCTTGGGTCCAGCTCGCAGTCAGACGAACAAACGTCTCCCAAAACGGTTGAGATGAACGGGACTGCTGGCTTGCGAAACGTGATGCCTTGCAATTCGAGCTCCAAATCGTCCAGAATGGCATCTACCTGAGACGTGTGGAATGCATAAGGAACGTCTATGAAGGTTGTCGGGAGCCGGTTGGCCTTCAGTCGCTCCTCCACGATGGTGATATGATCTCTCAAGCCGCCGAGGACAACTTCATTGGGGCCATTAATGCAACAGACCTCGTAGTCCATGCCTGCCAGGATCGGCTCAACCGTCTTCATTGAAGCCTTGACGGCAAGCATGAAATGGGTGCCTTTGGTGCAGCGCTCCTGAAGTAATTGCGCACGCCGTCCGACAACAAAGATCGTGTCCGCATCAGTCAGCACACCAACAGCATTGAGCGCGGAAAGCTCTCCGAGGCTGTGGCCGATGACGGCATCAGGAATGACGCCCCAGGAGGTCCAGAGGCGTGAAAGCGCAATCTGCATCGCCACTGTGGCCAACTGCGTTTGCACGGGAGAATATTCCTGGCTCGGGTTTGCGCGGTCATCGACAAGATAAGGCATGAAAGAAGTAAAGAAGAAAGACTGTGCAAGCTTGTCCAGTCGGTGAAGCAGGCATCGGAAAGTGCTGCTGCTGTTGTAAAGACTTCTGCCCATGCCAACGTATTGACTTCCTTGGCCGCTGAATGCGAAGACCACTTTTGGCCCCGGGGGCGGACGTTTGGCGCCATCGCGGTTGGCAAGAGCTTTCCAAAGCGAGTTCTGGATCTCTGGGACACTGCCTCCGGTGACCATGACGCGGTACTGATGGTGGATACGGCGTGCGGTGGTTGTGTAGGATAACTGTCCCAGTGAGAGGTCATCCTTGTTCTCTTCGATGTATTCGAGCATCGCCTCGACATTCCGGGACAGCGAGGAGGCATGCTTGGCGGTGATAGCAATGGCATGAGCGGTGCGCAGATCATCCTCGGCCGTTCGTTGATGAATGACCGGCTTGTCCTCGATCAGAAGCGCCGAATTGCCACCAGCAGCACTAAAGTTGTTCACAAACGCTCTACGAGGCTTTCCGTTGGCCGCTGTCCACTCGACAGGCCTGTCAGCAATGTGGACATTTCGTTCCAGGAGGTCTTTCGGGAACTTATGGTTGATGGCAGTCTTGATACCACAATGCGGCGGGATGATGTTGTTTCTCATCATTAGCAGGACTTTAGCCAAGCTTGTGACACCAGAAGCCGCCTCGCCATGCCCAATATTTGCTTTCGCGGAACCGACAAACAATGCGGAGTCGTTTGCTCGAAACTGTTTATTCGGGGCGAATGTATCTAAGACGGAAGTCATCTCACCGAGATCGCCGGCCTGGGTGCCTGTCCCGTGCATCTCCACGTAGCTCACGTCTCGAGGATCGACGCACGCATCGCTCAGGATCTTAGAAAAGATGGCTTTCTGTGCACCAACGTGAGGTCGTGTGATGGACTCTGCTTCTGCGGAATGATTGGTGTAGGCACCCAAGATAAGTGCTTGAATTGGGTCGTTATCGGCAACGGCATCTTCGAGGCGCTTCAGTATAACAGTACCAACGCCTTCGCCCCTGCAGTAGCCGTCGGCTGTGTCGTCAAAAGTCTTGCAGTTCCCAGTCCGCGAGAGGAAGTGTCCACGATCGAGGCCGGCGGTAAAGTCCGGATTCGTCAGAATGTTTGTGCCTGCAACTATCATCAGGCCATGAAGCCTTGGAAGAGTCTAGTATGGTGCTTACCTCCTGCAATAGCCGTGTCAATGTCTCTTCGCCACAAGGAGTTACACGCCACATGAATTGCGGACAGGCTAGAAGAGCAGGCCGTATCAACGCTATAACTGGGTCCGCTGAACTTGAAGAAGTAGTTAATGCTGGGCAAACATCAGTACATAATAAGCTTCTCCAACGCCGTATCAGACTCACCGGCCGGGAATGAACGCCCGGTTGCCACCCGGAATGAAATAGGTATCAATATCTTGCGCACTGTTCGTCTCCATCCAATCGTTGCTGGTTACTCCATAAAATACACCAACGCGATCTTTCCGCGTCGATGGACTAGCGTCGGGGACTATGCCGGCCTGTTCGATGGCCTCATATGCAGTCATCAGCGCAATTCGCTGCGCCGGGTCGACCTGCGGCGCTTCGCGTGGTGACATGTTAAAGAACTGGGCATCAAAGGCTTCGGGGTGCTCAAGCCAGCACCCGAAACCTGTAGCACTAGTATTCTTGCGAGCACCAGTGGTGTCAACGTGGGTCTTGACATCCCAGTGCAAAGACGGCGCTTCCTTATGGACATCACGACCCTGCAACAAAAGCTCCCAGAACTCCCTATTGTCTTCAGCACTTGGATACCTGCCCGACATGCCGATGACGGCAATCTTCGAGCTTGAAGCTGACTCGGTGGTTTGCAGACTGGGACGGACTTGGTCTTCGGACAAGACTCGGATCGTGCAGCCGTCCAGACATCGTTCCAACGTAGAAGCCAAAGAGGTGGCATTTGCGTCGATTGGGACTATGTGCACAGCATCTGCACCATTGCCTTTGATGTAGGAGGCGAGTCCCTCGCAAAGCGGCTGCATCCGGAGTGGCTCCATCAAAACTTGTCCCAAGGCGGATTCCAGCCGCGAATATAAATCGCCAGATTTGGTGACGCCACCGTCAGTGCTGGATACTGCGCCGACATGAGTACTGTGTAGCTTGAATGATTCCGCCGATATCGATTGCAAGACGCCTTCAAGGTCGGTGTCGGTGAACAGGTGTGGGCTGTGGTAAGGCGCATAAATGTCAACGAATGCAGTGCGGAATCGCGCAAACCTTTCATCGTTCCGCAGCTTGTTGAGAACCTCCGGAGGTCCACTGATGGTAAAAATGTCAGGAAGCTCTGCGCTGACGTAAGGTCTTGAGGTTACTGGGAGGCGCTATGCCAGTGTCAGTCAAGAGCTCCATGTATGCTGGAGGGAGGTTTTGCTTACCCAAGAGTCCGAAAAAGCTTCGAGTGCTTCTGTGAGAGACTCAGACGTCGCTCCGGAAACGGCTAAAGACCACGGCTCGATTGACGTGCTAATCGTTTTTCGGACCGTAGAGGTCAAGTGGCCGACGCGGAAGGCCACGCCAACGATGGCTACAGCGACTGGGAGTAATTCCGAAATTGACCGGCAGCATGAAACCGCTGCAGCGCTTATGGCACCTGTACAGAATCCGGATACAACTGCATCAGAGGTTGGGAAGGGATGGCCGTGAGTCTCAGCCCTCCTGTAGACGGCTTAGTATAAGTCACTGGGATCTAAATGGTAGGGACGGACTTACGAGATTACATATCCAAGATGAGATATACATGAAAGAGCGCTCTGGATGCATGGGAGAGCGTGCAATTGGCGTCGGTCCCAGGTGCTAAGATCAGCGAGACTTGTGGCTCGCGGAAACTGCACCTGCTCTTGTGCTGGTAAGAGGCCGATCTCCGCTCGCAGCTTGCAATACGCCTGATCAAGAAACGAGGAAAGGACAGGTGCATCTCGGGTCCGTAATAATCTCGTGAGCCGTGGACGGGAGTCAAAAGTTTGATCGCCAAAGACGTAGACGTTGCACTGGGCAGCCATGTTGAATTATGAACGAATTACACCAAGTCGAGAGGGCTAGAGATAAACCCTGAGGACAGAAGGCCGCGATGAAAAGTGGTTTGAGACCTCGCAGATATTATCCACGTCGGCGGGAGTCTTGTAGAGGAGACATCCATGTGGGTGGGCGATCTGATACCCGAACGGCGGAGCCATGGCCGAAGGCACAGTCGGTCATTCGTCGGTGGTGTCCGATTGAAGGGTATGTTGCCAACTGTTTCGTGAGCCAAGAGCCGACCGACGAAGACAACGGCTTCGCGATGAGCACGAGTGTAGATTCGGTCCTCACTGCTGAAGCAGGCCGGCAATTTGCAGGATAATCTTGCGGATCTCCGACACACGCCACATCGCCGAGCGTGGTACGGGTGTGATGTGAGCGGTTGCTCTAGGGCCGAGATCTGCAATTGAGAGCCGAGTCGACAAGGCCGCTCACAGTGAAGACCTCCCCTGGAACTCCAGAGTGTAATAAGTCTCTACATACTTGTAGGCCAGAGCTACTTGCAAGTCTCTGGCTCCTGTGTCTAACACACCATGGTTGTTTCGACACAGACCCTGGCACCGGCTCCAGAGGCCATCAAACACAGCTACGAGCACAATGTCAGTCAACCTGTCAGGAATGAAGCGAACGGAATCAATTACAGCCTGCCATCACCTCTTGAAAGCTTCGCACAGGAGGCCATAGACAACGCGAAAACCATCAGCGACTTCTTGAGGAGCAACGACCTTCCACACCCTTCATTCGCAAGGGACGCACCAGCAAATGCGTTCCTCTCGGCTCCAGACGATGTGCTCGCCGCGCGATCAAAACTGACAGAGGCGGCACTGAGATTACTTCAATTGACTCGAGGCCCCCAGGAATACGTACCAAACCTCGCCGTCAATGTAAGCAGTTTCCTCCAAATGCCCCAACTAACCACGCTAATGGATCCAGGTGCAATATGTAGCATGCCTGCGGTGGCTCACCCATTTTTACATCTTCCAGCTGGTGCCACTGGCCGGCACGATCTCATACGATGCCTTGGCGAGCCGGGCAAGGGTGTCTGTAAAACAATTGAAGACCGTGATGCGCACGGCAATGACTTCAAACCTCTTTTCCGAGCCAGAGCCAGGAGGAGTGTCACACACCGCGACGTCGGCGTTGCTGGTCACAAACCCGGGACTCCACGACTGGGCGGTTTTCATGACCGGCACGACCGCACCTTCGGCCAACAAGCTCGTCGAGGCGACGGAGAAATGGCCGGAAGCTCTTCGGAAGAACGAGACAGCGTACAATGTAGCATTTGACACCGAACTGCCCTTTTTCGAACACCTCAACACCGACCCTCAGAAGGTGAAAGAGTTTGCGGGTTACATGAAGCACGTGCAACAGAGCGAAGGCACGGCGCTGCGGCACCTGGTGCAGGGATACGATTGGGCGGCCATCGGCAAAGGAAAGGTGGTCGATGTAAGTGTCGTCGATTTGCTGCCTACAAGTATCCACGATTGGCCTAACGAGGTGTAGGTTGGCGGGTCATCGGGAGCATCGAGCATCGCCCTAGCACGTTCCTTTCCGGACTTGACCTTCGTCGTCCAAGACCTCCGCGAAAATGTGGATAGTGGGAAAGCAACGGCTGCTCAGCTGCCGGCGGATATTGCGTCCCGCATCTCGTTCGAGGAGCACAACTTCTTCAATGCGCAGCCTGTGCACGGCGCTGACGTCTACCTGTTGCGGATGATCCTGCACGATTGGCCAGATGCCGATGCGGTCGCCATTCTGCGCCAGCTTGTCGGCGCCATGAGCTCAGGGTCGCGGCTTATCATCATGGACTCGGTCCTACCTCGGCCGGGTTCCATGCCATCGGCACAGGAACGCATGCTGCGTGCACGCGATATGACAATGCTGGAGGCATTCAACAGCCTCGAGCGAGATGAGTCGGACTGGAGGCGGCTGCTCGCCACAGCTGACCGGGGCATGATGCTACGCGGTATCCAGGAACCGACACGCAGCGCACTTTCTCTGCTTGATGTCGTCTACGCGCCATGAGTGTTGGCTCTACCGAAAGGGGGAATGTAGTTCGATTGACTGGTGTTATTGTGTGCTCGTCATGCGTCGGAGGTTGGGATTTAGTTCAAGTAAAGTTTTCGGGAAAGCGCTCGAGTTTATCTCTAGTTTTACCGGATTTTTGCAGGACTCGGCTCCAGATAAAATTTTGGCGGCCGCACTAAAATTGTCCCGCAACGTCAAGTCATCGAAGCAAATGGTAGCATCGCGTAGCTGTAGGAATATTTTGTAATCAATGCTTTTCCCAACAAGGAAATTGCGAGGCTGCTTCTTTGGTGTAGCGAGTTCTTGCTTGCGCGGAGCCTACCTCGCCGTCCCCACCCCTCGCTGTCGCCCCAGTCACCGTGGTTGTTGTTGAAATACGAGGAGAAGTTGAGGTCTCATAGGTGTAGAATTGATTGATTAAGTTGGTTACATGGAGAAGAAAGAGAAGTGTCAGGGGGATGCCAAGACGCTAAACCGCTTTGGGCAATCCACCCATAAAACTGGGAATACTTGGTAGCATAAGGCTGAATTCCAACAGTTGTACCGGTACAGCCGCACATCAGGGCTGCTATACTGCATGAGTTACAGTTCGGTTTCACGGATGATCAGATCACGCTGAGATACCCCGTTAGCTTGAGAACCGTACAGCGGATGAGAGCTACCT